>Ga0164243_10010057_pt1 | contig 13645 bp, 10 predicted proteins | sample OricompcompostOP_FD_108781 | JGI IMG/M metagenome (GOLD analysis project Ga0164243, IMG submission 108781) | Organic Plus compost microbial communities from Emeryville, California, USA - Original compost - Organic plus compost (OP) | ecosystem: Engineered > Solid waste > Mixed feedstock >... | reverse complement strand
GGCACGGTGGTGTTCGCGGCGTCCGGGATGCGGGTGACGAACCCGGCGTCGACGAAGCCGATCAGCGCGATGAACAGACCGATGCCGACGCTGATGGCCTGCTTCAGCTGCTGCGGGATGGCGTGCATGACGGCCTCGCGCAGCCCGGTCACCACCAGGGCGCAGATGAGCAGGCCCTCCAGCACGATCAGGCCCATCGCGTCGTCCCAGCTCATCAGTGGGGCGAGCTGGAAGGCGACGACCGCGTTGAGGCCCAGTCCGGCGGCCAGGGCGAGGGGCAGGTTGCCGCCCACGCCCATGATGACCGTCATCACGGCGGCCACCAGGGCGGTGGCGGTGGTGAGCTGCACCGGGTCGAGCTGCTCACCGAACTTGTCCTTCGCGCTGCCCAGGATGAGCGGGTTGAGCACGAGGATGTAGGCCATCGTGAAGAAGGTGGCGAAGCCGCCGCGTATCTCACGGGCGTACGTCGAGCCCCGTTCGGTGATCCGGAAGAACCGGTCCACGCCCGTCGCCGCGGGCGGCGCACCGTCCTGCCGTTCGGCCGTCTTCTGTGCCTCGGACATGCAACTGCTCCTCGATGAGCGGGAGATGATGATCTGGTGAACGCTGGCTGGATTGTGCCCGTGCCGTACGTCGTTCCGGTGTGCTTCGTGTGACGGATTGGCATACCGGCGGGCCGGACGCCGTCCGGCCGCTCGCACGGGGGTTCAGGCGTGGAGCACGGAGTCCAGCCAGGCGTACGTCTCGTCCTGCATCGGGGAGTCGAAGGTGTGCCCGCGCCCGGGCCACACGGTCAGCCGGAGCCGGTCCGCGGCGTCCCAGGCCCGCCACACGGCGCGCAGTCCGTCCTGCGCGACGCGTACGCCGTCGGCGGGGAAGTGGGGGTCGTGCTCGCCGTGGAGGAACAGCATCGGCTTGGGCGCGGCGATGCTCGCGACGTCGGGAAGGTCGAGGTGGCGGGCGAGTCCGGGGTGCAGCATGTGGAACGCCGACTGGCCGCGCAGGGTGTTGTTGCCCGGCACCAGGATCTGCTTCAGCCCGGTCATCCAGCACACGCTCGCGGCGGCGGTGACGTGGTCGCTCAGCGCGGCGGTCTGCCAGGCGCGGTAGCCGCCCATGGACCAGCCGGCGGCGGCGACCCTGCGCGCGTCGACCCGGTCGAGGCCGGCGAGGAAGGCGGCGGCGCGCTGGTCCTCGCGGGCGTGCAGTCCGGCGAGGGAGGAGCCCAGTTGGTAGAGGGCGGCCGCGAGCGCCTGCTGCTCTTCGTATACGAGCGGGCCGCGTTCGCCCCAGCCGAGGGCGTCGAGACACAGCACGACATGGCCGCGGCGGGCGAGTTCGTCGCCGGGGAAGCGTCCGTCGAAGTGGCGTCCGGCCCACTCCTCGGCGGAGGCGAGCCGGGTGTCGTCGTACCAGGGGCGGACGCACTTCTCCTTGCCGATGTCGAAGCGGGAGCCGTGGTCGTGCAGCAGCAGGACGGCCGGGAAGGGGCCGGCGCCGTGCGGGGTGAGCAGGACGCCGCGGGCCCGGGTGCGGCGGGTGAGCGTGACGGTCACCAACTCCCGGGAGTAGCCGTCCCCTTCGGGTCCGGGGGTGTGCTCGGGGTCGAAGGGCAGGCCGGGTTCGGCGGGGACGAGGAGCGCGTCCTCCACCGCGGCCCGGGCCGTCCGGCGCCAGCGCGCGGGGTCGCGGACGGGTGAGGTCCCCCAGGCGAGCGGGAACGTCAGGTCGTCCTTGAGCGCGTCGAGCAGGCCGGGCGGTCCGGGCAGGGAGGTCATCCCTGGGGCCGCCAGTCGCCGAGCCACGCCTGGCGGGTGTGCGTGGCGGCCTGGGCGGGGGTGAGCTGGGGCCGGTTGGCGGGGACGGTGATCACCGCGCCGGGGCCGGTGTTGCGGTACTCGGCGAACCGCTGGTCCTGCCAGGGGTATCCGCTGGACATGGTGGTGTAGGGCGCGACGGCGTCGATGCCGGCGCCGAGGCGGGTGTCGCGGACGGTGAGCATGGGCCGGGCCGTCGGGTCGGAGCTGGGCACCCAGGGGCGGGCCAGCTTGTAGTAGCCGTCGGGCGCCTCGCTGCTGATGCGGCTGCCGGTCACCAGGAAGCCGCGTGGGTTCGCGACGGCGGTGGAGGGCGCGAAGACGAAGCCGAACGGGGCGGACGTCAGGTCGGTGCGGACCAGGGTGCGGAAGTCGCAGTCCTCGAACACCGCGGTGGCCCGGCCGAAGACGAAGTCGACGTCGCCCTCGGCGTAGCAGCGCGCGAAGTACTGGCGGGCCACGGTGTCCAGGGACGCCGAGTCGGCGTAGAGGGTGTCCTGGTGGCCGAGGAACCGGCAGTCGAAGAAGGCGCTGCGGTCGCCCATGACCTTGACGGCGACGGCCTGGGTGCCGCTGACGCCGGGGTGGCCGGCGCGCAGCCAGTCGTTGGCGAAGGTGATCCGGCGGGCGGTGAAGCCGTCGGGGCGCAGGGTGGTGGTGGCCGACCCGGAGGTGCCGTAGGCGCCGGAGCCGTCGGGCTTGGGGGTGCCGGCCGCGTTGTCGTACACGACGACCACGTCACGAGGGTCTTCGGAGGCGCCGAGCCAGGTCATGTCCGTGCGGTCGGCGGGGACGGAGACGGTCTCACGGTAGACGCCGGGGGCGACGACGAGGGTGCGTCCGGTGCCGGTGGCGGCGTCGACGGCGGCCTGGAGGCTCGTGAAGTCGCCGGCGCCGCGCGGGTGGACGTACAGGGTGGCGGAGGTGAGCCGCGCCGAGGGTGAGCCGTAGCGGCCGAAGGGGCGACGCGGGCGGCGGTGCGCGTGGGCGGGTGCGGCGGCGAGGGCGAGGGCGGAGCCGGCCGTGGCGCCGGCCAGCAGGACGTTCCTCCGGGACAGGTGCGAGGGCATACGGGTGCTCCTTCGGGGGACTGGTGGGGGGAGCCGGTGCGGTCCGCTGTGGGGGCGGACCGCACCGGCGGCCTCGGACGGTGTGCGGGTCAGCGGAGGCGGCCGGCGCCCGCGCCGAGCCGGACCAGGGCGGGCACGGCCCAGGCGGGGTGCACGGTCCTGCGCAGGGTGGGCGTCCAGCCGGCGCCGGAGCGCAGGGTCTCCTCGGGGATCTCCGCGTTGTGCACGGCGATCAGGTCGACCGGCCGGCCGTTGACCAGGTTGTGCCGGGCGGTGAGCGGCGAGTCGTTCCAGCGCTTGATGGCCTTCGCCGGGCTGATGCCCTCGGGCAGGGTGAACGCGTTGTGCTCGGCGACCAGCTGGGACTCCTTGCCGACGCCGAAGCTGTAGCCGTATCCGGGGCCGGCCACGAAGTGGTTGTTGTAGACGTCGACCTGCCCGAACCGGACGCGCGGGGTGCGCTCGGTGAGGTCCGTGAACAGGTTGTGGTGGAAGGTCGCCTTCAGCTTGCCGCGGTCGCCCACGGCGGTGGACTCGCTGTCGCTGTTGCCGATGAGGATCGTCTTGTCGTGCTCGGTGAAGACGTTCCAGGAGGCGGTGACGTAGTTCGCGCCCTTGACGATGTCCAGCTCGCCGTCGTGCTGCTGGTAGAGCATGCCGAAGTACGTGGGGGCCGCGCTGTCGGGGTGCGCGCCGTCGGTGAACGTGTTGTGGTCCAGCCACACATGGGTCGCGCCGTGCACGACGACGGTGTCGTACTCGCTGTTCCAGTTGCCGCGGTCGCCGTCGGTGGGGTCCCACTGCGGGAAGCAGTCGACCGGGCTCTCCAGCGTGAGGTTGCGGACCACGACGTTGTCCACCTCCTTGATCTGGAGGCTCGCGCCCTTGATCGCGGCGTCGCGTCCCACGCCGATGATCGTGGTGTTGGAGGGGACGTTCACCTTGATCACCGCGGCCTGGTGGGCGGCGGAGGCGCGGCGCAGGCCTTCTGGGCTGTCGTCGGGCTCGTCGGTGAGGTCCCGCTCCAGGCCCCAGGTCCCGGGGGCGTACGTCTCCAGGTAGGCGTCCAGGTCGTAGCCGGGGACGGCGAGCGCGTCGCAGCCGTCGGCGACGGCGTCGATGGCGCCCTCCACCTTGATGATCTTCGGTGCGTCCCCGCCCTCCGCGAGGGCGGCGGTGAAACCGGCCCAGTCGGTCACGGTACGGACGTGCGCGGCGTCGGCGGCGGCGCCTCCGGTGGTGCCCGTGCCGTGGGACGCCCAGCCGTCGCCGGCGGGGAGGGTCTGGCGGGCGGGGTCGCGGTGCGTCGGCGTGTGGGCCTGCGCGGCGGTGCCGGTCAGGGTCAGCACCAGGGCGGTGCAGCCGGCCAGCACACCGGCCTTTCTGGCATGCCCATGCCATGCATGTACGTTCATGATGCGGCTCTCCTGTTCGTGGTCCGGGGGGTGTTACGCGGCGGCCTCCGGCCAGGTGATCCACGACGTCGGGATCTCCTCGTCCAGCCGCCGCACGTCGTGCGGCGCGAGCACCCGGGTGCGCAGCAGCTCCCGGGCGACCAGCCGTGCCACGGCGATCGCGCCCGTCGGGGAGAAATGCGTGTTGTCCTGCTTGGTGTCGGTCCAGTTGAAGTACGCCTGCGTCGCCTCGGGCCCCAGCTCCTGCCAGAGCGCCAGGGACAGCGCCTGCACGTCGAGCAGCGCGATCCGCTCCTGCCGGGCGAGCGCGCGCATCGCCTCCGGGTACTCCCCGTGGCTGGGCACGGCCCGCCCGTCCGCGTCGAACCGCCGCCGCTCCACCGGGGTGGCCAGCACCGGCCGCGCGCCCCGAGCCCGAGCGCCGTCCAGATACAGGCGCAGATACCGCTGATAGGTGGTCCAGGGCTCGGTGTACCGGCTCGGGTCGTCCGGCTTCTCGTCGTTGTGCGCGAACTGCACGATCAGCAGATCGCCCGGACGGACACCGGCGAGCAGGGCGTCCAGCCGCCCCTCGTCGACGAAACTCTTGGAACTCCGCCCGTTCACCGCATGGTTGGCGACGGCGAGCCCGCGCCCGAGCAGAAACGGCAGGGCCGTCCCCCACCCGGTCTCGGGGGCGGCGGGGGCGTACTTCTGGGCGGCGGTGGAATCGCCGGCGATCCACACGGTCCGCGCCCGCCGCGTCCCGGCATGAGCCGTACCACCCAGACTCACAACAGCTCCGACCCCACCGACAACAACGTGCCTACGCGAAAGAGACACAGCCTGCGCCTTTCGAAAAAGGGGAGATGAAGCGCCCGTCCAGGGGCGCGGGGAACCGCGCGCCCGGCCAGGGACGACCCGCAGCCGCGAAACCACGGGCCGCCCCAGCCGAAAACCGCGTCACCCCATCTGCTCGTCCCACTCGGCCTGAGCCTCGTTCAACTGCTCGGCCAGCCCGTCCAGGAAGGCCTTGGCCGTCATGTCCCCCAACAGCACCTTCTGGAAGTTGGGCTCGTTGTCCGCCTTGGAAATCGTGTTCCAGTCAGGCAGGTAGTACGGCAACTGCACAATGGTCGTGGACCCGTCACTCAGCGCCTGCGCCGCCAGCTTCGTAGGCTCCGCCTTCGCGATCCACGCGTCCTTCGCGGCGTCCTGGTGCGCCGGCACCTGCCCCGCCGACTCGTTGAACTTCGAGTTCGACTGCGCCGACACGGCGAACTCGATGAACTTCCAGGCGGCGTCCTTGTTCTTGGAGCTCTTGAACAGGCCGATGCCGTCGACCGGGTTGGAGACCTGCACCCGCTTGCCGTCGGGGCCGACCGGCTGCGGGATGCCCCGGAACTTCTCCACGCCCAGCGCCTTCACATGGTCCTGGTAGGAGCCCAGGTTATGGTTCAGCATCCCGATCTCGCCGGAGTCCCACTGGGCGACCATCTTGGTGAAGTCGTTGTTGAGGTCGGCGGCGGGGGTGACCTTCTTGAACAGGGCCGCGTACTTCTCCAGCGCCTTGACGTTCTTCGGGTCGTTGACCGTGGTCTTCTTGCCGGTGGAGTCCCAGAACGAGGTGATGCCGGACTGCCCGTACATGGCGTCGAGGGCCTGGGCGATGGAGCCGGCGCCGCCGCGGATGGTGTAGCCGAAGCGGTTGCTGCCCTTGTCGGTGAGCTTCTCCGCGGCCTCGAAGAAGCGGTCCCAGGTGGTCGGCTCCTGAAGGCCCGCCTTCTTGAACATGTCGGTGCGGTAGTACAGGACGCCGTTGTTGGCGGAGGTCGGCACGGAGTACAGCTGGTCGTCCCCGCCGCCGGCCGCCCGCAGCGACTCGATCATGTCCTTGTTGAGCTTGCCGTTGAGGGAGGAGCCCTCCAGCCGCTCGTCCAGCGGCTCCAGCGCGCCCTGGGCGGCGAAGCCCGCGAGCATCGAGGCGCTGATGCCGCCCACGTCCGGCAGGCCGCCGCCCTGGATCGCGGTGTCGACCTTGGACTGGTACTCGGTGGACGCGATGCCGACGTACTGGACGTCGATGTCCGGGTTGGCGTCCTCGAAGTCGGTGATGATCTCCTTCCAGATGTCGGTGCGGACACCGCCGTTGTTGTCCCAGAAGACGATCTTCCCCTTGCCGCTGCCCTCGGCGCCGTCGCCGGAGCCGCTGCCGTCGTCCCCGCAGGCGGTGGCGGTCAGCGCGAGGACCGCTCCCAGGGCGACGGCCGCCGACGTCCTGCCGCGGCGCCCTCTGCCCGTGTTTCTTCCAAGAATGCTGATCTTCATCGGTCGGCTCTCTTCTCCTGGATACGGATCCTGAACTGCGTGAACGTGGCGGTACCGGCGTGTCCCTGACCGGTGGGCGCCAGGGCGACCAGGCCGAGCAGAGCACCGACCCAGCGCCAGGGAGTCGCGGCGAAGACCTGACCGGAGGGGCGGAACCCGCCCTCCCCGGCGCCGTCTCCGGCGTCTTCTGTGCCGTACGGGCCGTACGGGTCATGCGTGTCGTACGAGAAGCGGCAGCGCGCGCCCGCGCCGATGTCGACCCGCAGCCGGGCCCGGCCGCCGGGTGCGGGGCGCGGGGGCGCGGCGTCCCGTTCCCTCTCGGCGGCCGTCTCGGCGAACCGGTGCACCAGCCGCACCGTGCCGTCCGGACCGCGCTCGAGCCCGATCCAGCTGTAGGCGTCCCCGAGGACCGCGAGTCCGGCACGCGCCCCGGGTTCGCCGTCGTCGAGCCGCAGGTCCACCTCGACCGTGCACGGGGTGCCGGGCAGCCGCTGGGTGAGGACGTTGGGCAAGGCGCGCAGGTCGTGCGCGTCGGGGGTGCGGACGCAGGTGAGGCGCAGCCCGTCGGCGGAGTGGTGGGTGGCCCAGCCGTCCCGGGGGTTGGCGGTCCACTGCCACTGGCGGCCGGGGCGTCCGCCGGGGAAGTCGTCGTCGGTGGCGGGCGCGGCGGGCTGCTGCGGCGGCAGGTCCGGACGGCGGTGCTCGGTGACGGGCGCGCCGTCGTCCCCGATCACCGGCCGGCCTCCCCCGCCGCCCCACCGCATCGGCTGGAGGTGGACGACCCTGCCGTAGGCGCCGCGCTGCTGGAAGTGCAGGAACCAGTCCTCGCCGGACGGGGTGCGCACCCAGCCGCCCTGGTGCGGGCCGTTGACGTCGGTGTCCTTCTGCTCCAGGACCACCTCCTCCTCGTAGGGGCCGAAGAAGGCGCGGGAGCGGAAGGCGCCCTGCCATCCCGTCTCCACTCCCCCGGCGGGGGCGAGAATCCAGAACCAGCCGTCGTGCTGGTAGACCTTGGGCCCCTCGAGGGTGAACCAGCCGGGGATGCGGTCGCCGTCGACGATCACCTTGCCCTCGTCGAGGAGTTCCGTGCCGTGCGGGTGCATCCGGTGGCCGGTGAGGCGGTTGTTGACGCCGGAGCGGGACTTGGCCCAGGCGTGCACGAGGTACGCCTCGCCGGTCTCGTCGTCCCACAGCGGGCAGGGGTCGATGAGTCCCCTGCCGGCCTTGACCAGGTGGGGGCGGGTCCAGGGGCCCCGGATCTCGGGCGCGTTGACCTGGAAGATGCCCCGGTCGGGGTCGCCCCAGAAGATCCAGAAGCGGCCGTCGTGATGGCGCAGGGACGGCGCCCACACCCCGCGGTCGTGCCGGGGCACCGCGAACTCGCTCTCGGGTTCCAGCCGTTGCAGTGCGTGGCCGACGAGGGTCCAGTTGACCAGGTCGCGGGAGTGCAGCAGGGGCAGTCCGGGGACGCGGCCGAAGCTGGACGCGGTGAGGTAGAAGTCGTCGCCGACGCGGATCACGTCGGGGTCGGACCAGTCGGCGTCGAGGACCGGGTTGCGGTAGACGGGCTCGTCGGGGCGGACGCTCATGCGGTCACCGCCTTGGCCACCAGGGCGGCGGCCTCCTGGCGGTCCAGGCGGCCGTCGGCGACGACGGTGACGATCCGGCGCTCGACCGTCTCCCCGGGCGGGACGGGCAGCCGCGCGTCGTGCGCGAGGGAGGAGCCGACGCCCGGGTACTCCTCGGTGCGGACGAACCAGGGGTCGCGGCGGGTCCTGTCCGTGGCCGCGGCGAAGACGAGGGTCCAGGCGGAGCCGGCGAGGGCGACCCAGTCGGCGGTCCGCCCGTGGACCGCGTCCGTGCCGTCGGTCTCCGCGGTGAACACGTCGGGCTCCGTGTCCTCCTTGCGGGCCCGCCAGAAGAAGCCCCCGTAGGCGGCGCCGGGGCGGCCGTTGGTGGCGGGGCTGCCCACGGACAGCGGGCGTCCGGAGACGTTGGTGAGCGCGAAGGCCAGGTCGAGCGCCCAGGCGCCGTCGGTGAGGGCGGTCGCGGTGACCGTGCGCCGCTCGCGGAGGAGTTCGCCGGGCGCGGCCATCCAGCGGAGCTCCTCGGTGAAGCCGTCGGGCTCGCGCCGGTGGTAGGCGGTGTGCCGCTGGGCGCCGTGATTGTCCAGTTCGGTGGGGCCGCGGCCCTGGACGTAGGTGCGTCCGCCCCAGAAGTTGAACCCCTCGACGTCGGGAACGGCGACACCGACGCCGAGGTGGTGTGCGTGGTCGGCGGGGCTCAGTTCGGTGACCGCCGTGCCGGCCAGGGTGGTGACGGGGTGCAGACAGGGCCGTGGGGAGAGCCGGGCCGGCAGTTCCGGCCGGGTCAGGTACCGGCCGACGGGCCGTCCGGCGACGCGCAGCACCACGGAGTCGTTGCCGGTCATCGGGTGCTCACCTCTTTCGGCAGATGGTGGTGGGCGGGCCGGGCCCAGGGGGCGCCCAGCTCGGAGTAGAGGGACAGGCGGTCCGCGGCGGCCTCGACCAGCGCGTCGACGCCGGGCACCACCCGGCGGTCCTCGCCGGGGACGCGGCGCCAGGCGTCGTCGGGCAGCGGGGCCGGGTCGGGGGCGGTGCGGATGGCCTCGACGACCTGCATGAAGGCGCCGGTGTCGTCGGGCGTGACCAGCAGCGGGGCGCCGTCGCGGAGGTGGGCGACGAGGTTCTCCAGCAGGTCGGTGCGGCCGAAGCGCAGTTCCTCGGGACCGTGGTCCGCGCGCTGCAGGAGGACGCGGTCCTGCTTGTACCAGAAGGTGATCCGGCCGCTGGTGCCGTGCACCACCACGTACGGCTCGTCGGCCCGTTCCGCGCACAGGGTGGCGGCGACGGTGACCGAGCCGCCCCGGACGGTGGTGATGCGGACGCAGGAGGTGTCGTCGGACTCGATGTCGTTGGCGCGCAGCAGCTCGGTCTCGATGCCGGCGACGTCCTCGGCGCGGGTGCTGCCGTCGAGCGCGAGGGCGGTGGCGACGGCGTGCGCGAGGGGGTTGGTGAGCGCCCCGTCCACCACGTCGACGCCGTCCAGCCTCCGGCGGCCCGCCCAGGGCGCGCGGCGGAAGTACGCCTCGGGGCGCACCCAGGCGCCGGCCCCGCCGATGCCGGTCACCCGGCCGACGGCGCCCTCGGCGATCAGGTCGCGGATCGCGGGCACCGCGTGCGAGCCGAGCGACTGGCACCCGATCTGGCAGGCCACCCCGGCCGCGGCGACCCCGTCGGCCATCCGCCGGAACTCCGCGTACGAGGGCGCCGGGGGCTTTTCCAGCAGCAGGTGCACGCCCCGCCCGGCGGCGGCGAGCGCGAGGTCGGTGTGGGTGGGGATGGGGGTGCAGATCACTGCGGCGCGGGCGCCGGTGGAGTCGAGGAGCGCCCCGAAGTCGGCGGACTGCTCGGGGAGTTCACCGCCGAACTCGTCCTCGGTGAGCGGGGTGAGCTCACAGACCCCGACGAGCCGGACCAGGCCCTGAGCCTGGAGGCGGCGGATGTTCTCCACATGCCAGCGGCCGTGGCCGCGGGCGCCGGCGAGGACGACCGGGAGCGGGACGCCGGGAGCGGCGGGCGAGGCGGTCATCCCTTCACCGCCCCCGCGCTGAAGCCGGTGATCAGCCACTTCTGGATGAAGGCGAACACGATGACGACGGGGACGGCCGCGATGATGCCGCCCGCGGCGAGCGCGCCGAGGTCGACGCTGTCCGCGCTCATCAGGGTGTTGAGGCCGACCGGAACGGTCTGCTTCTCCTGGTTGTTGAGGAACATCAGGGCGAACAGGAAGTGGTTCCAGGAGTGCACGAAGGCGAAGGAGCCGACGGCGATCAGGCCGGGCCGCAGCAGCGGCAGGACGACCACCCTGAACGCCCGGAACCGGTTGCAGCCGTCGACCCAGGCGGCCTCCTCCAGCGAGTAGGGCACGTTCTTGATGAAGTTGCTCAGCAGGATCATCGACAGCGGCAGCTGGAACACCGTCTCGGCGATGATGACGCTGCCCAGCGAGTTGATCATCCGCAGCTCGGCGAAGATCTCGAACAGCGGGACCAGCAGCAGCGCGCCGGGCACGAACTGCGAGCAGAGCAGCGCCAGCATGAACCCGCGCTTGACCCGGAAGTCGAACCGGGCGAGCGCGTAGCCGCCGGCCAGGGCGACCAGGGTGGTCATGAACAGGGTGGCGACGCCGACGAGCACGCTGTTCTGGAAGAAGGTGCCGAAGCCGCGGTCCGTCCACACCTTCTCGAAGTGGGCGGTGGTCATCGGCCAGGGCACGAGCGAGGTGGAGCCGGCCGGGCGCAGCGCGAACAGCAGGATCCAGTAGAAGGGGATGAGGGTGAAGACGAGGTAGACGCCGAGCGGCAGGTAGATCTGCCAGCGGGGCGCCTCGTCCCAGGCCCTGCGCCGCTTGGCGGGCCGGGGCGGCTCGGGGACGGCCGGGGCGGGGGCGGGGGCGGCCTTGGTGGCCTCCTTGGTGATCACTTCTCGCCTCCGAACTTGCTCAGCCGCAGGTAGACCATCGAGCAGAAGAGCAGGATCACGAACGCCACCGTGGTCAGGGCCGACGCGTAGCCGAAGTCATGGGCGTCGACGGAGGTGTTGGCGATGTACAGCGGCAGCGTGGTGGTCGTGCCGGCGGGTCCGCCGCCGGTCAGCGTGTAGAGCAGGTCGACGTTGTTGAACTCCCACACGGCGCGCAGCAGCGTGGAGAGGATGATGGCGTCCTTCAGGTGCGGCAGCGTGATGTGCCAGAACTGCTTGAAGCGGCTGGCGCCGTCCACCTCGGCGGCCTCGTACAGGTCCTTGGAGACGGACTGGAGGTCGGCGAGGATGAGGATCGCGAAGAACGGCACCCCGCGCCACAGGTCGGCGACGATCGCGGCGGGGAACACCGTGGAGGTGTCCGACAGCCAGCTCACGCCGTACTCGCCGACGCCCATGTCCGCGAGGTAACGGGTGATGCCCGTCTGGGAGTTGTACAGCAGCACCCAGATCGCGGAGGTGAGCACGCCGGAGACGGCCCACGGGGAGAAGACCAGCGCGCGGCCCAGCGCCCGGCCCACGAAGGTCTGGTTGACGATGAGGGCGAGGGCGAGCCCGAACAGCAGCTGCAGTCCGACCTCGACGAAGACCCACTTGGCGCTGAAGACGAGGGTGTCCCGGAAGAGGGGGTCGTCGGTGAAGATGCGGGTGAAGTTGCCGAATCCCGCGAAGCCGTTCCGCCAGGGCTTGGTGGGGTTGTAGTCCTGCAGGCTGTAGTAGAAGACGCTGAGCACCGGGTAGGCGATGAACCCCAGCATGAGCAGGGCGGCCGGCGCGATCAGCAGGTAGGGCAGTCGGCGGGGTGTGGCGGAGGCACGGCGCCGCCTCGGTGGCGCGGGCGGTTTCGCCACGGCTGCGGCTTGGGCCATGACTGTTCTCCGTTTCTCGGTACGTCGTGCTGTGCGGGGCGCCTGCGCGGGGGCCGGCGGTGCGGGGCGATGCTGGGTCGGGGCGGCGCTCGATCCTTGCGGCGCTTGACAGGAAGCGCTTTCTGCACGGGTGTGCGGGGGCCGGCTCCGCCCGGGCGGGCGGGTCAGCCCGCGTACGGGTCCTGGACGGCGCCCGGCCGGGCGAGGAACTCGAAGTCGCAGCCGGTGTCGGCCTGGGTGATCTGGTCGTTGTAGAGCGCGCCGTAACCGCGTTCGTAGCGTGCGGGCGGCGGCGTCCACTCCGCGCGGCGGCGGCCCAGCTCCTCGTCGTCGACGTCGAGGGTGAGGCTGCGGTTCTCGACGTCGAGGGTGATGAGGTCGCCGGTGCGCACCAGCGCGAGCGGCCCGCCGACGTACGACTCGGGGGCGACGTGCAGCACGCAGGCGCCGTAACTCGTGCCGCTCATGCGGGCGTCGGAGATCCGGACCATGTCCCGCACGCCCTGCTTGAGCAGGTGGTCGGGCAGCGGCAGCATGCCGTACTCGGGCATGCCGGGGCCGCCCTTGGGGCCGGCGTTGCGCAGCACCAGCACGCTGTCCGCGGTGATGTTCAGCGCCGGGTCGTTGATGGTCCGCTGCATCTCCTTGTAGTCGTCGAAGACGACGGCGGGACCGGTGTGCTTCAGCAGGTGCGGCTCGGCGGCGATGTGCTTGATGACGGCGCCGTCCGGGCAGAGGTTGCCGCGCAGCACGGCCACTCCGCCCTCGGCCGCGACCGGGTTGCCGCGGGGCCGGATGACGTCGTCGTCGTGCACCTGCGCCCCGGCGAGCTGGTCGCGCAGGGTGTCGTGGCAGACGGTGGGACGGTCCAGGTGCAGCAGGTCAGGGATCCGGGAGAGGAACCCGGGCAGCCCGCCCGCGAAGTGGAAGTCCTCCATCAGGTAGGTCTGTCCGCCCGGACGTACGTTGGCGAGCACGGGGACGGTGCGGGCGATGCGGTCGAAGTCGTCGAGGGTGAGCCTCACGCCCGCGCGTCCGGCCATGGCGATGAGGTGGATGACCGCGTTGGTGGAGCCGCCGAGCCCCAGGACGGTCGTGACCGCGTCCTCGAAGGCGTCGGCGGTGAGGATGTCGCCGATCCTGCGGTCCTTGTGGATGAGGTCGACGATCGTCACGCCGGCCTTCGCGGCCATCCGGTCGTGTCCGGAGTCCACGGCCGGGATGCTGGACGCGCCGGGCACGGTGACGCCGAGCGCCTCGGCGGCGGCGGTCAGGGTGGACGCGGTGCCCATGGTCATGCAGTGGCCGGGCGAGCGGGCCAGGCCGCTCTCCAGTTCCTGCATCTCGCAGTCGCCGATGACGCCGGCCCGCTTGTCGTCCCAGTACTTCCACATGTCGGTGCCGGAGCCGAGGGTCTCGCCGCGCCAGTGACCGGGCAGCATCGGCCCCGCGGGCACGAACACGGCGGGCAGTCCGGCGCTGGCGGCGCCCATCAGCAGGGCGGGCGTGGACTTGTCGCAGCCGCCCATCAGCACGGCCCCGTCGACCGGGTAGGAGCGCAGCAGCTCCTCGGTCTCCAGGGCGAGGAGGTTGCGGTAG
>Ga0164243_10010056_pt1 | contig 13645 bp, 11 predicted proteins | sample OricompcompostOP_FD_108781 | JGI IMG/M metagenome (GOLD analysis project Ga0164243, IMG submission 108781) | Organic Plus compost microbial communities from Emeryville, California, USA - Original compost - Organic plus compost (OP) | ecosystem: Engineered > Solid waste > Mixed feedstock >... | reverse complement strand
GTCACTCGTCGCGGACATGGTGATCCGCACTCTACCGACCGGTGGTCGCGACCGGCGGCTCACCGCCCGCGCATCCCCGCCCGCCGAACCTCACCAGCCGTTGACGTGGAGCACCGAGTCGAGTGGCTTGCGCGGCGCCGGCTTGAAGTCGGTGCCCTTGGTGTAGGCCACCGGCAACAGGACGCCCTGGTGGATACCCTTGTCCCGGGGGATGCCCAAGAGCTCGGCGACCTCTTTCTCGTAGGCCAGGTGCAGCGTCGTCCACGCGGACCCGAGTCCGCGGGCGCGCAGGGCGAGCTGGAGACTCCACGCCGCGGGCAGCAGCGACCCCCACACTCCGGCCTGATTGCCCGCGGGCAGCTCGCCGCCGGTGAAGATGGCCCCGATGACCAGCACCGGGACCTGCCCCATCGTGTCGGCGAGGTACTGGGCGCTCGACGCGACGCGGCGTCCGGTCTCGTCGCGGAACTTCTGGCCGGCGTAGTACTTGGCGAAGGACTGCGCGTAGTAGTCGGCGATCTTCTGCTTGAGTGCGGGTTCGGTGACGACGATCCAATGCCAGGTCTGGCTGTTGCTGCCGGTGGGCGCCTGGAGGGCGACCTCGAGGGCCTCCTTCACGACCTCGAGCGGAACCGGGCGGTCGTAGTCGAGGCGCTTGCGCACCGATCGTGTGGTCGTGAGGAGTTGGTCGGGGTCCAGCGGCAGCAGATCGGTCATGTCCCCATCATCCACACGTCGCGGCCGCCGCACCACCACCCGCCCGGCCGCGGCGCGGTCACTCGGCCTGCCCGTGTGCGCGCAGGTACTCCGGCAGCCCTTTGGTGACCGGCAGCCCGGCCATCTCGTCGATCCCGAACCAGCCTGCGTCGGCGGCGTCGTCACCGGCGCGCAGCGTCCCGGAGCGGACGCGCGCGGCGAAGTCGTGCACCTCGAACACCGCGTCGTCGGCCGCAGCGTCGTTCGCGGCGCCGACGCCGGTCACGGGAATGTCGACGCTCCACAGCAATTCACCGACCTCGACGTGGAGTCCGGTCTCCTCGAGGATCTCTCGCTCGACCGCGGCCTCGAGCGACTCCCCCGGTTCGACCTTGCCGCCCGGAATCGACCACTTTCCCGCCGCCGGCGGATTCCGCCGCTGGACCAACAGGATTCGTCCATGCTCATCGGTGATCACGGCGCCGACGGCGACGATCCGCCGCGTCATCGCTCCTCCGCCACCGGAACGCGGACGCGGGCCGGGATGTCCGGCTCCGGCAACGTGGCGAGGAAACGGGCGACCGCGGCGCGCAGGCCGGCCAGCGCCTGCCGGTCGGTCTCGGCGTCGACCACGACGTCCACCACCTGCTGCGCGGCGAGGCGCCGCGCGAGAATCCCCTGGCGCGCGGCCATCTCGGCGGCGTGGTCGAGGTCGCGGTACACGATCAGGCTCGCACCCTCCGGCGGGAGCGGCGACAGCCACGCGTCGGCCCGGGCCACCCGCAGGTCCGCCGGGAAGAGCGCCAGTGCCGCGCCGCCGGCACCCTGGCCGAGCAGGATCGACACCGTCGGGACCGGCACCTTGATCAATTCGACGGTGCAGCGGGCGATCTGGGCGGCCAGGCCGCCTTCCTCGGCCACCACGGACAGCTCCGCGCCCGGCGTGTCGATCACCGTGACGACGGGCAGACCGAGGTCGCCGGCCGCCATGATCGCCCGGCGCGCCTCGCGGAGGTGCCGCGGACCGAGCAGTTCTCCCCGCTCCTGGGAGACGCGGTCGTATCCGACCACCAGCGCGACGCGGCCGCCGAAACTGCTCAGCGAGAACCGGAGCGGACCGGCGTCGGACAGCGCGGCGGACTCCTCCAGGGCGAGGAACTCGACCAGCCCTGCACGTCCCGGTTCGCGGGTGGCGAGAACGCTCGCCCAGGCCTCGGCGTCGCCGGTGACCGGTACCGACGCGGGTCCGCAGTCCGCTTCCCCGCCGGACATCTCGTGCCGCCGAGCGAGCAGGCGCAGCACGGCGGCGAGCCGGTCGGGGAGTTCCGCGGGTTCCACCACGTCGTCGACAACCGTTGTGCGCACGAGGTTCTCGGCGGTCTGGATGCCGTCCGGGAAGGGCTCGCCGTGCAGGCCCTCGTACACCCGGGGACCGAGGAACCCGACCAGCGCCCCGGGCTGCGCCCAGGTCACGTGGCCCAGTGATCCCCACGACGCGAACACCCCGCCGGTGGTCGGGTGACGCAGGTAGACGATGTAGGGCAGCCCCGCGGCCTTGTGCGCGGTGACGGCACCGGTGATCGCGACCATCTGCAGGAACGCGGCCGTGCCCTCCTGCATCCTGGTCCCGCCGGATGCCGGCAGGGCGACCAGCGGCAGCCGCTCGGCGGTCGCGCGCACGACGGCGTCGACGATGCGCTTGCCGGCGTCCCGGCCGATCGACCCGCCGAGGAACCCGAACTCGCTCAGCACGATCGCGGCCCGGTTCCCGCCGATCATCCCGGCACCGGTGATCACCGCCTCGTCGGTGCCGGCCCGCTGCCTGGCCCGTGCGAGGTCGTCGGCATAGGCCCGGTCCTCGCCGTCGGAGGTCTCGGCCGGACGGGCGATGACGGTGTCCCAGGACTCCCAGGTCCCGTCGTCGACGAGCATGTCCCGCAACCGCACCGCCGTCAGTCGCTCCCGTTGACCCATTCCCCCACCGTATCGCCCGCCGGCGCGGTGGTCGCCGAAGCGGGCCGGGCGGTCAGCGGGAGTAGACGACGCGGGTGCGCAGGAGGATGTCGGCGACCGAGCGGCGTCGGCGGTCGACCACGACCCAGACCAGCCCGATCGCGAAGACCGTGCAGAGCACCGCCCGCAGCACCGCGACCAGCGGACGGACTCGACCGCCCGTGGAATCGACCACCCGCAGGCCCATGACCACCGAGCCCGGCGTGCGACCGGACACGCCCCAGCACGCAGCCAGGTAGAGCACCGAGGTGGCCACGAAACCCGTTGTGGTGAACAGGATGTCGACATGAAGGAAATGGAACTCGCTGACCGTCAGGGCGAACTTCAGCAGTGACAGACCCGCGTAGCAGGCACCGAGGATCATCCACACGATCAGCAGGTCGAGAAAGGCCGCGATGCCGCGGCTCACGATGCCGGCGGTCTTGTCGCGATCCTGCACGGCATGCGCGCGGTGAACCGCATGCGGCTCGGCGGGTCTCGGCTTCGGCTCGGCGGTCATCCGTCGACCCCGTCCCGCGTGGACACGTCGGCGCCGGCACCGCGTCGGCGCAGGAACCGGTTGACCGCGTTGGCGACCGCGTCGTCGGCCCGCTCACTGCTGCTGCGCACGTCGGTCATCACGTCGGCGGTGACCGAGGTGCTCGCCTCCCGGATGATGTCGGGCAGGTCGACGCCGTCGATGATCTCCTCGGCGAGCCCGACCAGGTCCACCCGGCCGAGGATCGCGTCGATGGCGATGCGCGCGGCGATCGCATCGAGGTCGATGCGTTTGGCGACCTCGTCGAGGTCGACCTTGCCGATCACCTCGTGCAGGTCGACGAGGTCGATGGCCCGCATCAGGTCCACCTGTGCGACAGCGCGATCGAGATCGACCGTCTCGATCACCGCATCGAGGTCGATGACCTCGAGAACCGCGGCGATCAACCGCTCGAGATCGACGTTCTGCAGGACGAGATCGGTGAGATCGACCTCCTCGGTGAGGACGTCGACGACCTCCCGGATGACCGCTCCGAGAACGGTTCGCACCGTGGCCCCGGCCCACAGGCGGGCCGCGTCGGCCGCCTCGACGGTGCGGACGCGGACCGCCCGGATCGCCGGTCCGAGAAGCGGAGCGGCCTCGGCGGCCTCGAGGATCACCCCTGCGAAACGGAGCGATTCCCCCGCCAATCGGGACATCGCGCCCGGCTGCGCAGTGGAGTACATCGCCGGATTATCGCACGCGGCATCTCGTTGCACGGGCGCGGAAATGGGCCGTGATCGTTCCGCGACATGGCGTCGGATGTCGTGTGATCCGGTGGCGCGACGTCCGGGGTCACGGCCGGACGCTCGCCGCTGTCCGCCGGTCTGTTCACGAGACGCGAGGTCGCGTACGCGGCGCCGAAGAGCATCACCGGGATGACCATGTATCCGAACCGCCCGGTGGGGGCCAGCAGGAAGAAAGCGACGAAACCGATGCCGGCGTACACATAGGCCCGCCCGGTGGTGCGCGGCGGGCGCCGGATCATCAGCACCGCGATCGCCGTCGCGGCCACGGCCAGCAGCACGAGCGCGCAGGCGCGTCCCGCGCTGCCGGTCGACGCGAGCAGGACGCCGGGCATCGGGCTGCGGGCGGGCGTCGCCACCACCCCCACACCGGCCGGGAACCGCACGACCTGGGCGACCATGTCGACCACCGACACCAGCGCCGGGACGAGCAGGACCCCGAACGCCGCCGTGCAGACCGCGAGGAACTCCGCCGCGCGGCGTCGGCCCTCCTGCCGGAGGACGAGCAGCGCGACCACCGGCACGGCGATCACGGCCACCCACTTGAGCGCGAGCGCCCCGGCGAGGGCCAGTGCCGCCGACTTCACCCGTCCGGCCCCGGCGAGCGCGATGCCCAGGACCAGCAGGCCGGCCAGCGGCAGATCGACACCGCTGGTGGACATCTCGAGCGCGACGGTCGGCGACAGGAGGGACAGGAACATCGCCGCCCGCGCCCACCGGGACCGCACCCGGTGCAGACGCAGCGCCGCGCCCGCGCTCACGAGCGCGACGAGAAGACACCAGATCCGCGGATCGGTCAGCGCGGCGACCCAGACCTGCCCGAGTCCGTCCCCGACCATGCCGGCCACGACTGCGGGCACGCCGAACAGTGCCATTCCGGGCAGGTACGGATTGATCTGATCGAGAGTCGACGCATCGTGCACATAGGGTGTCCCGGTGGACAACAGGACAGCGGCGGACTGCTCGATGATGGTCACCTCGTTCTGCACGCCGTACCGCCCGGTGAGCAGCAGTGCCAGCGGCACCAGCAGCGCTCCGGCCGTCGCGGCGCCGAACGCGACCCGGGCGCGTCGTCGACCGGACAGCACCGGCAGGGATACCAGGCTCACGGCCAGGGCGACGCCGTACCCGACGATCGCACAGTCGGCCCACAACCGATGGGTGGACAGGTCCGAGACGCTCCGCATGACCAGCGCGGTGACGAAGAAGCAGGCGTACGCGAGTGTCTGTCCCCTCCGCCCTCGCAGGAGCATCAGGACCCACGCGGGCCATCCTGCACGCCCCCGGCCGAGGGTCGAGATCCCGACCCTGAGCATGTATGTACGGTACACACATGACTGAGGTTGCCTCGCGAGGGCCCGTCGAGGACCGGCGCGCCGTTTCCGCGACCGTCCGGCCGGCCCGCGACGACGTCGCCGGGGCGTCGGACCAGCCGTCCCCGGGGTCGCGCCGCCCGTGGATGCCCTCGCCCACTGCGGTCATGCGACTGCTGATGGAGATCGCGATCGTCCTCGGCGTCTACAGCGCCTACTCGGCCGTCCGCAACGCCGGCGGCAAGGACGTCGCGCCGGCCTTCGAACACGGTTCGGAGATCATGCGCCTCGAGGCGTTCCTGCGCATCGACATCGAGCAGCGGGTCAACCAGTGGGTCGCCGGTGACGACCTGCTGTCGGCGGTGTCTGCGCTGGAGTACCACACGCTGCACTGGTGGGTGACCATCGGCGTGGCCGTCTGGCTCTACGTCCGGCACCAGACGGAGTACCGGAAGGCGTCGCTGTTGCTGGCCGCGACCACCCTCCTCGCCCTGGTCGGCTTCTACACCTACCCGACCGCACCGCCGCGGATGTACGACGGATTCGTCGACGTCATGAGCGTCACCTCGTCGTGGGGATGGTGGGAGGAATCGGGCTCGCCGGGCCCGCAGTCGATGACCAACGAGTTCGCCGCGATGCCGTCGCTGCACTGCGGATGGGCGATCTGGTCGGGGCTGATGATCTTCCTGATCGCGAAGAAGCCGCTCGTCCGGGTGCTCGGGGTGATCTACCCGCTGGTGACCTCGTTCGTCGTCGTGGGCACGGCCAATCACTACATCCTCGACATCGTCGCGGTCGCCGGGATCATCGCCCTGGCCGCGGTCGTCATCTACGGGACGCCGCGCCTGCGGGAGATGGCGGGCGCAGCCGATCGACGGGTGACGACCGACTCCTGACCGACGCGGCCGCACGGCTCCTTGTCGGCACCCACGGGCATGATGTGACCCGAGACGCTTCATGAGGAGTTCGGTCAACGATGCTCGGATCTGTACACGCATGTCTGCCGTCGGCGGCCCGATGGCTGTCGGCCGGTGCCGCCGTCGTCGCGCTCGTCATCGGAGGCACCGGTTGCGGTCTCGCCGATCCCGCCACCACGACGCCCACGGCGGTCGGGACAGGCAGCGCCGCCGGACACACGTCCGCCCGGGGCGAGCCCTCGACACCCTCTGCGATCACCACCGCCACCTCGACACCCGCCGCCTCGCCGTCCGTCGCCGCCACGCTGGCCAAGCTCGACGCCCTTCCGGTCAAGGGACGCGCACCGAAGACCGGCTACGACCGGGCCCTGTTCGGCCAGCAGTGGTCCGACGACGTGAACGTCGAGGGCGGACACAACGGCTGCGACACCCGCAACGACATCCTTCGCCGAGATCTGACCGACATCACCGTCAAACCCGGCACCAGGGGCTGCGTCGTCCTCTCGGGGACGCTGCACGACGCCTACACGGGCAAGACGATCCCGTTCGTCCGCGGCCAGGGCACGTCGTCGGCGGTGCAGATCGACCACGTCGTCGCACTGTCGGATGCGTGGCAGAAGGGAGCGCAGCAACTCTCCCCCGAACGCCGTGCCGACCTCGCGAACGACCCCCGCAACCTGCAGGCGGTCGACGGCCCGACCAACCAGAAGAAGGGCGCGGGTGACGCCGCCACCTGGCTGCCGCCGAACAAGGCCTACCGCTGCACGTACGTGAGCCGTCAGGTCGACGTGAAGGCCGAATACGGCCTGTGGGTCACCCAGGCGGAGAAGGACGCCATCATCCGCGTCCTGTCGTCCTGCGACGACACCGGAGCCCCGGCCACCACGCCGGCCGAGCAGCGCGACACCGCAACGTCCACCGCGGCCCCCGCACACCGGACGCCGACGTCCGAGCCCGCCTACACCCCGCCGCGGCTCTACGCCCCGACGACCGAAGCCCCTGCCGGGACGCCTGGCGTCCAGGCGCCGTCGGCGTACTACCCCAACTGCGCAGCGGCCCGCGCCGCCGGCGCCGCACCGCTGTACGAGGGTCAACCCGGGTACCGCGCGAAGCTCGACCGGGACGGCGACGGCGTCGCCTGCGAATGACCGCACGCCAGGACCCGGCACGGCGGCACCGGGTCCAGGACACGAGAAAGCCCGAGCGGGCGGACCCGCTCGGGCTTTCTCGTGTGCGAATGACCTGTGTCGGTACGACCTACAGGGCCTCGTAGAGCTGACGTGCCAGCGCGGCGGTCTCCGAGGGGGTCTTGCCGACCTTGACGCCGGCGGCCTCGAGGGCCTCCTTCTTGGCCTGCGCGGTGCCGGAGCTGCCGGACACGATCGCGCCGGCGTGACCCATGGTCTTGCCCTCCGGCGCGGTGAAGCCTGCGACGTAGCCGACGACCGGCTTGGTCACGTTGGCCTTGATGTAGTCGGCCGCACGCTCCTCGGCGTCGCCGCCGATCTCACCGATCATGACGATCAGCTTGGTCTCCGGGTCCTTCTCGAACGCCTCGATGGCGTCGATGTGAGTGGTGCCGATGACCGGGTCGCCGCCGATGCCGATGGCGGTCGAGAAGCCGAGGTCGCGGAGCTCGTACATCATCTGGTAGGTCAGGGTGCCCGACTTCGAGACCAGACCGATCGGGCCCTTGCCGGTGATGTTGTTCGGCGTGATGCCGACCAGCGACTCACCCGGGGTGATGATGCCGGGGCAGTTCGGACCGATGATGCGGGTCTTGCCACCCTTCTTGAGGTTGTAGGCCCACGCGTAGGCGGTGTCCTGCACCGGGATGCCCTCGGTGATGACGACCAGCAGCGGGATCTCCGCGTCGATCGCCTCGATGATGGCGTCCTTCGAGAACTTCGGCGGCACGAAGGCGATCGAGGTGTCGGCCCCGGTCTCCTTCATCGCCTCGGCGACCGATGCGAACACCGGCAGCTCGACGGTGTTGCCGTCGGCGTCCACATGCGACACGGTGGTGCCGGCCTTGCGGGCGTTGACGCCGCCGACGATGTTGGTGCCCGCCTTGAGCATCAGGGCGGTGTGCTTGGTGCCCTCACCGCCGGTGATGCCCTGGACGATGACCTTGTTGTCCTTGTTCAGAAAGATCGACATTTGGCGTGGCTCCCTTACTTGCTCGCCAGCTCGGCGGCCTTGTCGGCGCCCGAGTCCATGGTTTCGGCGAGCGTGACCAGCGGGTGGTTCGCATCGGCCAGGATCTTGCGACCTTCGTCGACCTTGTTGCCGTCGAGGCGGACGACGAGCGGCTTGTTGGCCTCCGAGCCCAGCTTCTCCAGGGCGCCGACGATGCCGTTGGCGACCGCGTCACAGGCGGTGATGCCGCCGAAGACGTTCACGAAGACGCTCTTGACCTGCTCGTCGCCGAGGATGACGTCGAGACCGGCGGCCATGACCTCGGCCGAGGCGCCACCGCCGATGTCGAGGAAGTTGGCCGGCTTCACACCGCCGTGCTTCTCGCCGGCGTACGCGACGACGTCGAGGGTCGACATGACCAGGCCCGCGCCGTTGCCGATGACACCGACCTCGCCGTCGAGCTTGACGTAGTTGAGGTCGTGCTCCTTGGCCTTGAGCTCCAGGGGATCGGTGGCGTCACGATCCTCGAACTCGGCGTGGCCGGGCTGACGGAAGTCGGCATTGCCGTCCAGGGTGACCTTGCCGTCGAGGGCGAGGATCTGGTTGTCCGGGGTGCGGACGAGCGGGTTGACCTCGACCAGGAGGGCGTCTTCGGCGACGAAGACCTCCCACAGCTTCTGAATGGTCACCGCTGCGGCGTCGAGAACCTCTTCGGGGAGGTGGCCCTTCTGGGCGATCTCACGCGCGAAGGCCAGGTCGACACCGTCCACGGCGTCCACCGGGACCTTGGCCAGGCGATCCGGCTTGGTCGCGGCGACCTCTTCGATCTCCATGCCGCCCTCGACCGAGCACATGGCGAGGTAGGTGCGGTTGGCGCGATCGAGGAGGAAGGAGATGTAGTACTCCTCCGCGATGTCGCTGGCCTCGGCGACCAGCAACTTCTTGACGATGTGGCCCTTGATGTCGAGACCAAGGATGTTGGAGGCGTGGGACTGCGCGTCGTCCGGGGTGGCGGCGTACTTCACGCCACCGGCCTTGCCACGTCCACCGGTCTTGACCTGAGCCTTGATCATGACGGGCTTGCCGATTTCCTCGGCGATCGCCCGCGCATCGGCGGCATCATCGGTCACCCGACCGGGTGTGGTGGGAACCCCGTGCTTGGCGAACAGTTCCTTCGCCTGGTATTCGAAGAGATCCATTCAGCTCACCATCTCGTAGATTTGCCCGCCCAAGGGTGTAACGCGGGCCATAACGGACTTTAAACCCGTGCCCTATCTCGCCCTCGCACGCACCCTGCCCTTGTGCAACAGATCACTCGCTCGGTCCGAACTTACTCACGAGTACGTCGTACTACGCCCCACCTGCGACGTTCCTCTCGTCCCGCACCCCGCCCGAGCGCGCCGCCCCCACGGGGTGGACAATACTCTCCGGCGATGACCCGAACCCGGCAGTGCATCCAGACTGCCGAACCGGGAATTCGACACCGTGGCGAAACCTCGCGGAGTGTGTGACCTGCCTCACAAACTTCCGATTCGCGGCATTCCACCGTTGGACTTGCCGCAATCATTTCGTTACCGTCGGCTCCCAGGGATTGGTCACAAAAGGATTACAGACGACAACGTCGAATCCGCGGCAACGAAGAGATGAGGTGGACGATTTGGCGGGACCGGGTGTCTCAGGCGGATCGAGCCGCGTCCGATCGGGCGGGTTGGTCGATGACGTCAGGTCCGAGGAGATGACCACGATCATCCCGGTCGTCCACGCCGATCTCGACGACTACGACTACGACTTCGACTTCGACTCCGCCGAGCAGACCACCTGGACTCCGTCCACCTGGAAGGGCTACTACCGCCCCACCCATTCGGAGATCACCCAGGACATCCTGATCCCCGAGCACGAGTTCGACCAGTACCGGCACGACGAGCCGTTCGACGTCGAGGGCTCCGAGGCCGACGTCCTCGAGATACTTCCCGAGGACGAGGCCGGCGATGCCGATGCCGAGCCCCTCCCGTTCCGCACCAATCCCGCCGGCCGTCGCGCCCGACGCGGCGGCAAGCACCGCGTCGCGGCTCCGCCGAATGCCCTCAAGGGCGGTCGCGCCGCCCTCATCGCGATGGCCGCAGGCGCAGCCGTGGCCGCCGTCTCGCAGGTGAGCAGCAGCGGTGACGACGCCCCCGCCACGGCTCCCGTGAACGCCGCAGCCGTCAACGACGCGACCGCACCGGCCGACCTCGGTCCGGGTGTCGCGGCGGCCGCGCCTGCCGGCGACCAGATGGACGTGTTCGACCAGCAGCTGGCCGTCGGCGCGAAGATGGCCGCCGACGAGGCCCGCCGCGAGGCCCTCGCCCGCCGCCCGCTGTTCGTCTCGCCGATCCCGCTCGGCGCCTACTCCTTCACCTCCGCATTCGAGATGCGCTGGGGCTCCATGCACGGCGGCATCGACATGGCCGCCCCGCTGGGCACCCCGATCCACGCCGTGACCGACGGCGTCGTCATCAAGGCCGAGCCGGCCTCCGGCTACGGCCATTGGGTCCAGGTCCGCGCCGACGACGGCACCGTCACCATGTACGGCCACATGTCGGGTTCGGGCGTCCTGGTCCGCGAGGGCCAGAAGGTCACCGCCGGCGACGTCATCGCCCTGGTCGGCAACGAGGGCTTCTCCTTCGGCCCGCACCTGCACTTCGAGGTGTGGAAAAACGGCACCACCAAGATCGATCCGGTGCCGTGGCTGGCGTCCAAGGGCGTCCGCATGACCGGTTACACCGGCTAGAAGCATCCGTATCGCGCTCCCTGCCGGGGGCGATCGCAACGGCCCCCTCGCGAGCGCCGCCTCTTCCTGCTCTGCGTCGGCAAGGCACAACCCATATCGCCCCACATCGCCGCCGTCATCATTCCGCAGCGGCGACCTCGATCGAGGTCGCCGGCCCGAAGCGAGGTCGCGCGCGACTTCGCTTCTCCGACAGCGCAGGTGCGGCCTAGAGCTTCTCGCCCGGAATCCCGCCCGCCGTCAGCAGCGTGACGCGTCCCGCGCTGCCGCCGTAGTCGATGACGACCCGCTCGGTGGCGCCGCTCCCCTCCTTCGCGACGACCTTGCCCAGCCCGTACTTCGGATGGTTGTGGCGGTCGCCGATCTCCAACTGCACCTTCTTGTTCCGCCCGCGCGCCGGGTCCGGCGAGTACGACGAACGGCCGCGGCCGAACGACGAGCCGGAGTCGGAGAATGCGCCGTCTCGGCCGAAGACGCCACCGGTCGAACCGCCGAAACCGCGCATGCCGCGGCGGGGTTCCAGGCGCCGCCAGTCGATCAGATGCTGCGGGATCTCCTGCAGGAAGCGGGATTCCGGATTCGACACCGGCTGCCCCCACGACGCGCGGGTGACCGCCCGCGTCAGGTACAGACGCTGCTTGGCGCGGGTGATGCCGACGTAGGCCAGGCGACGCTCCTCGCTCAGTTCGTTCGGGTCGCCCAGCGCGCGCATGTGCGGGAAATGCCCGTCCTCCCAACCAGTCACGAAGACCACCGGGAACTCCAGGCCCTTGGCGGTGTGCAGCGTCATCATCGTGACCACGCCCTCGCCCTCGTCGGGCACCTGATCGGCGTCGGCGACGAGCGAGACGCGCTCGAGGAACGCCGCGAGCGAACCGGGTTCGGGTTCGCCCTCGCGGTCGACCTCGGGATCGTCGTCGGACTCGTCGAGTTGTGCCGCGTCGGCGCTGAATTCCCTTGCGACGGCGACGAGTTCGTTGATGTTGTCCAGCCGCGCGCCGTCCTGGGGGTCGTTCGACGCCTCGAGCTCGGCGCGGTAGCCGGTCCGCTCCACGATGGCGTCGACGAGCTCGCCGATGTCGGCCGCCTCCTCCGTCGCGTCGAGCACGACGGTGTCGGCGTCGGCGGTGTCGGAATCGCCGAAGTGCGTGAGGAAGTCGGTGCGCAGGCCCTCGATGAGTTCGACGAACGTGCCGATCTGCTTGACCGCGCGCGTGTTCAGCAGTGCGACCTTGCCCTCGGACGCGTCGATCAGGGACTCGTAGAAACTGCGGCCGGTGTTCTCCGCGTGCACGGCGACGCACGCCTCGGCCCGGTCGCCGATGCCGCGGCGCGGGGTGTTGAGGATGCGGCGCAGGCTCACCGAGTCGTCGGGGTTGGCGACCACGCGCAGGTACGCGACGATGTCGCGCACCTCCTTGCGCTCGTAGAACTTGGTGCCGCCGACGACCTTGTACGGGATGCCGTGGCGCACGAAGACCTCTTCGATCGCGCGCGAACCCGTGTTGGTGCGATAGAAGACCGCAACGTCGGAGTACTTGAAGCTCGACGACCCGCCGATCGAGTAGTCGGTGAGCTCCTCGATCTCCTTGGCGATGAAGGTGGCCTCGTCGCGATCGGAGTCGGCGACGTAGCCGACGATCGGATCGCCGTCGCCCGAGTCGGTCCACAGCTTCTTCTCGCGGCGGTTGGGGTTGCGGGCGATGACCGCGTTCGCCGCCGACAGGATCGTCTGCGTCGACCGGTAGTTCTGTTCCAGCAGAACGGTTTCCGCGTCAGGGAAGTCGCGCTCGAACTCCTCGATGTTGCGGATCGTCGCACCGCGGAACGCGTAGATCGACTGGTCGGCGTCACCGACCACGCACAGCTCCGACGGCTCGAGGCCGCTCGCGGTGGTCTGCTCCCCCACCAACTCGCGGATGAGGACGTACTGCGCGTGGTTGGTGTCCTGGTACTCGTCGACGAGCACGTGACGGAACCGGCGCCGGTAGTACTCGGCCACCTGCGGATGGTTGTGCAGCAGCGCGACGGTCTCGCCGATCAGATCGTCGAAATCGAAGGCGTTCGCCGCCCGCAGGCGCCGCTGGTACTCGGCGAAGATGCGGGCGATGGTCTTGGCCGCGAGGTCGTCCTCGCCGGCGGCAGCGGCCGCGCCCTCCGGCGTGACCAGCTCGTTCTTGAAGTTGGAGATCGCCACCGCGACTCCGCGCGGGCTGAACTTCTTGGGGTCGAGGTCCAGATCGCGGATGATCATGCCCAGCAACCGCTTGGAGTCGTCGGCGTCGTAGATGGAGAAGTTGGAGTTCATCCCCTCCAGCAGCCCCGACTGTGCCCGCAGGATGCGGACGCACGTGGAGTGGAAGGTCGACACCCACATGTATGCCGCACGCGGGCCGACCAGGTCGATGACGCGTTCGCGCATCTCCGCGGCGGCCTTGTTGGTGAAGGTGATGGCCAGGATCTGCCCCGGCGTCACGTCCCGCGCGGCGAGCAGGTAGGCGATGCGCCGGGTCAGGACCGACGTCTTGCCCGAACCC
>Ga0164243_10010055_pt1 | contig 13646 bp, 12 predicted proteins | sample OricompcompostOP_FD_108781 | JGI IMG/M metagenome (GOLD analysis project Ga0164243, IMG submission 108781) | Organic Plus compost microbial communities from Emeryville, California, USA - Original compost - Organic plus compost (OP) | ecosystem: Engineered > Solid waste > Mixed feedstock >... | reverse complement strand
GGCCTCCAGTACGGCGTGCCGCTGGAGACCTACGTCTCGAAGTTCACCAACATGCGCTTCGAGCCGGCCGGCATGACGGACGACCCGGACGTGCGGATGGCGCAGTCGATCGTCGACTACATCTTCCGCCGCCTGGCGCTGGACTTCCTGCCGTTCGAGACGCGCTCCGCGCTCGGCATCCACTCCGCCGAGGAGCGCCAGCGTCATCTGGAGACCGGCTCGTACGAGCCGGCCGACGACGAGGTCGACGTCGAGGGCCTGGCCCAGTCGGCGCCGCGCGCCCAGGAGCTGAAGGCGGTCTCCACGCCTAAGGCCGAGACCGAGGCGGCCAAGCCCGCCCCGAAGCAGGCCCACACCAGCGCCGAGCTGGTGGAGATGCAGCTGGGCATCCAGGCCGACGCCCCGCTGTGCTTCTCCTGCGGCACGAAGATGCAGCGCGCCGGTTCCTGCTACATCTGCGAGGGCTGCGGCTCGACCAGCGGCTGCAGCTGACCCCGACCCGCCCGGGCACTGCCCGGCGGTGAGACGGTGAGGGCGGTGGTACCGGGTTCCCGGTGCCACCGCCCTCGGGCGTCTTAGGCCCTGTACGCAGGGGCCGTTTCCCGGTGTCAGGCGCGGCGGGCGCCCATCGCGCGCGTGAAGTCGACCGGATCACCGTCGAAGCCGTGCACGCCCGCACGGAACTCCCAGGGGCCCGAGCCCTCCCGGACGAACTCCGCGACCGTGGCCGCCGTCGCGCCCAGCACGCCGCCGAAGTCGTCCTCCGCCAGCACGTCGTAGCCCTCACGGATGCGCAGCCCCGGGTTGCGCACCCCGGAGAACGTCCGCGGCGCCTGCTGTTGCTGTATGACGACGCCGACCACCACGCGCGCGTAGCGCGGGTCCAGGCGGTCCAGCTCCAGCGTCATCACCTCGTCGTACCCGAACCCCTTGCCGTCCTGGCTGTCCCGGTTGAGCGTGATGGTGCCGTCGGGGGAGCGGCTGTCGAAGTGCACCACGTAGGCCGGGTCCCCGTGCGGGGCGTCCACCCCGTAGGGCGCAGCGACCAGATCGAGGTCGGTGGAGGGCTCCCCCGTCGGACTCGGATCCCACCGCAGCGCGATCTCGACCTTGCGGATCCCCTTGCCGATGCCGTTCACCCGTTGTCCCCTTCCTCGTGACCGTCCTGCCGGCACACCCCAACTACCGCAAAACCACGGCAGATTGTCCATCCTGCCACGCATGCGCTCCCCTGCGCCGGTACGCAGTCGACGCGAGGGCGACCGGGGCCGCACTCCCTGGCCTTACGATGGCGCGGTGCTGGTCAAGTGGATTCGCTGCACCGTGGTGGACCGTCGGGGGTTCGAGCGGGGACAGCGGAAGTGGGCGGGGCTTCTGGGGGAGCCGGGGTTTCGCGCGCAGGGCGGAGGCTGGAGCCGGGGGCGGCAGGACGTGGCGCACATCTTCTCCTTCTGGGAGAGCCGCGCCTTCTACGACTCGTTCATGGCCAGGTCCCACGACCGGCTGGCCTCCTCCCAGGCCGGCACCTTCAAGAACGCCCAGGTCCGACTGTTCGACCACCGCTTCGACGTGAAGACCGGGTTCGAGCCGCGTTTCACCGACGCCGATCTGATCCGGGTCGCGCTGTGCCGCGTCCACGAGGAACGCGCCGAGCACTTCGTGCTGATGCAGGAGAAGGTGTGGAACCCGGCGATGGCCGGCTCGCCCGGCATGGTGCGGGGGCTGTTCGGCGAGGCGCCCGGCAACGAATACCTCATCCTGTCGATGTGGCGTGCCGCCGCCGAACACGGTAAGTACCGCACCGAACGCGTGGAGCGACTGGCGCTGCGGGCGCAGACCGAGGCGGACGTCGCGGCCCTCGCGGGCGACCTCGTCGACATGGAGTCCGCCTGGACGGTGTGAGCGCGCTTCCGCGGTCCGGAGCGGCACACGTGTGTGTGACAAATGCCGTACGGAACCCGCACGAGTGCCCGTAGCGCCCTCACCCGATCTAGGGTTTTGGCATGGCACGACCACGGCGCATCGTCCTTGTCCGGCACGGTGAATCAACGGGCAATGTTGACGACACCGTTTATGAGCGCGAACCCGACCACGCCCTCGGGCTCACCGAGCGGGGCAGGAAGCAGGCCGAGGCGACGGGCGAGCGGCTCCGCGACCTCTTCGGCCGGGAGCGGGTCAGCGTCTACGTGTCCCCGTACCGGCGGACGCTCGAGACCCTGAACGCCTTCCACCTCGACCCGGACCTGATACGCGTCCGCGAGGAGCCCCGCCTGCGCGAACAGGACTGGGGCAACTGGCAGGACCGCGAGGACGTCCGCCTCCAGAAGGCCTACCGGGACGCCTACGGCCACTTCTTCTACCGCTTCGCCCAGGGCGAGTCCGGCGCCGACGTCTACGACCGCGTCGGCGGCTTCCTGGAGAGCCTGTTCCGCAGCTTCGAGGCCCCGGACCACCCGCCGAACGTCCTGATCGTCACCCACGGTCTGGCCATGCGGCTGTTCTGCATGCGGTGGTTCCACTGGACCGTGGCGGAGTTCGAGTCGCTCTCCAACCCGGGGAACGCCGAGGTGAGGATGCTCGTCCTGGGCGAGAACGGGAAGTACACGCTGGACAGGCCCTTCGATCGCTGGCGCGATCCCGAGCCCTACCCGATCACCGGATAGGCGAGATGTACTGGAGTCGGCGAGAGCCGGATGGGAGAGTTGCGAGGCGATGACCACTGATCGTTCCCCGGAGGCGCGGCTCGAGCGCGCGCTGGCGAGCCTGCGCGGCCTGTCGGTGGGGGATGCGCTCGGCTCGCAGTTCTTCGTGCCGGTGAACTACCCCCTGCTCAAGCGCCGCGAACTGCCCGAGGGCCCCTGGCAGTGGACCGACGACACCGAGATGGCCTGCTCCGTAGTCGCCGTCCTGGCCACGCACCACCGCATCGACCAGGACGCCCTGGCCCACTCCTTCGCCCACCACCACGACTTCGACCGGGGCTACGGTCCTGCGGTCAACCGTCTGCTGCGCCTGGTCCGCGAGGGCGGCGACTGGCGCGAACTGGCCGCCGCCCTCTTCAACGGCCAGGGCTCGTGGGGCAACGGCGCCGCGATGCGCATCCCGCCCCTGGGCGCCTGGTACGCCGACGACCCTGAGCAGGCGACCCACCAGGCGGAGATCTCCGCCTACCCCACGCACCAGCACCGCGAGGCCGTGGTCGGCGCCATGGCCGTCGCAGCGGCGGCCGCCCTCGCGGCGGCGCCGGACGGACCGCCTGGCGCCGAGGACCTTCTCGACGGGGTCATCGCGCTGATCCCCGCGCGCAGTGCGGTGGGCGCGGGGCTGCGGCGGGCGCGCGACATGCTCGACTACGGCGACGCGGCCACCGTCGCGGCCGTCCTCGGCTGCGGACGGCGTACGACCGCCCACGACACCGTGCCCTTCGCGCTCTGGTCCGCCGCCCGCTCCCTGGGCGACTACGAGAACGCCTTCTGGACGACCGCGCAGGTGGGCGGCGACGTCGACACCACCTGTTCCATCGTGGGCGGGGTGGTCGCGGCCGGGCCGGCGGGGGCCCCGCCCGCGGAGTGGGTGGAGCGGGTGGAGCCGTTGCCGGAGTGGGTGACGCGGTCGGTCGAGGTCTGACGGCCTCGGTCTGGTGACGGCAGGCCCCCCTTCGGAACTCTCCGTGTACGACGGGAACTCTCCGTGACCGGCCGAGCGTTGTCGGTGTGTCGGCTGGTGGGCGGTGTGAGGTGCTGTGGGCCTTGCGGCGCTCGGGACAGGCTGACGCGTGTCGGTGTGGTGCCGGCGCGGGGTGCGGGCGCGAGTGTGCCGGGGGAGGGGTGTCGGATGGCCGTGTGGGCGGGAGTGCTGCTCGCGCTGTGTGCCGTGGTGCTGTCGTACGTGCTGCACGCGCGTCGGCCCGGGGTCGCCCCGCCGACCCCCGTGGAGTCGGCCGGTGCGCCGCCGGGCCGGGCGCGTGCGGTGGTCCCGTCAGCCGATGCCGGGTCCCGCCGTGCCGGACAGGGCCTCCAGGTCGCTCTTGCGGACCCGGATGACGAACCAGGCGACCGCCAGGGCCAGCACCGCCATCGCCGCCGCCGGGACGAACGCAGCGGAGATGCCCTGCGCGAGCACCTCGTGCCCCCAGGGCGCCGGAAGCTGATGGGTCTGGGCGAACTCCGCCTTCTGTTCCGCCGTCCCCTCGGCGAGGAAGGCCGGGACCTGCTTCTCCGCCTCGTCGCGGCCGGCCGTGCCGAACACCGTGGTGAGCAGCGCCAGGCCGACCGATCCGCCCACCTGCTGCATGGCGTTGAGCAGGCCGGAGGCGGCGCCTGCCTCGTGCTGGGCCACTCCGGAGACCGCGGTGAGCGTCAGCGTCACGAAGTTCAGGCCCATGCCGAAGCCGAAGACCAGCATCGGTCCGAGGATGCCGCTGACGTAGGAGCTGTCGGAGTCGATCAGCGTCTGCCAGGCCAGCCCGAGCGCGGCCAGCGTCGAACCGGTGATCATGAAGGGCTTGGGTCCGAACACCGGCAGGAACCGCTGCGAGATCCCCGCCCCGGCGGCGATCACGAACGTCACCGGAAGGAAGGCGAGACCGGCCTCGATCGGGGTGTAGCCGAGGACGTTCTGCACGAAGAGAACGATGTAGAAGAACATGCCGAACATCGCCGCTGCGAGGCTGAGCATGATCACATACGTGCCCGAGCGGTTGCGGTCGGCGAACATCCGCAGCGGCGTGATCGGTTCCTTGGCGCGGGACTCGATCAGCGCGAAGCCCGCCAGCAGGATCGCCGAGGCGACGAACGAGCCGATCGTGACGGTGTCGCTCCAGCCCTCCTCGGCGGCGCGGATGAAGCCGTAGACGAGCGTGGCCATGCCGGCCGTCGACGTCACCGCGCCCGCGATGTCGAAGCGTCCGGTGTGCCGTTCGGACTCGTTGATGTACATCGGCGCCAGAACGGCGATCAGCAGGCCGATGGGCACGTTGACGAAGAGCACCCACCGCCAGTCGAGCCACTCGGTGAGCATGCCGCCCGCGAGCAGTCCGATGGCGCCGCCGCCCGCCGAGACCGCGGCGAAGACGCCGAAGGCCCGGTTGCGTTCGGGGCCCTCCGGGAACGTGGTGGTGATGAGCGCCAGCGAGGTCGGCGAGGCGATCGCGCCGCCCATGCCCTGCAGCACGCGCGCCGCGAGCAGCTGCCACGGCTCCTGGGCGAGCCCGCCGAGCAGGGAGGCGGCGGTGAACAGCAGGATGCCGGTCATGAAGACGCGGCGCCGGCCGAGGATGTCGCCGGCCCGGCCGCCGAGGAGCAGCAGCCCGCCGAAGGTCAGGGTGTAGGCGCTGACCACCCAGGTGAGATCGGTGGTGCTGAACTGCAGGGCATTCTGGATGTGCGGGAGCGCGATGTTCACAATCGTCGCGTCGAGTACGACCATGAGTTGACAGGCCGCGATGACGGCGAGGGCGATGCCGGGACGCCCTGGCCGGCGAGCCGCACCCGGCTTTGGATCCTGGAGCAAAGGAGAGGTGGTCACGATGGGTCCCCCACGGAAGAGTTAGTGAACGAGCGCGTTCACTGTTGCGTCAACGGTAGGAGCCCCCGACAGTGAACGCAAGCGTTCACTGAACGGCCGTCGTGTCGGCGCGTCCCCCTTCGGCGCCGTGCGGCGGGTGCTTCATCCCCGAATGCCCGCTTCCTCTGCTCGTTGGAGAGAGTCAGATGGTTACTTCGAGCTGGGCCGCGGCCCAGGCTCAGACGGCCGCCTCCCGCCGCCGCGGCGCCGTACTGGAACGCGCGATCCTCGAGGCCGCGCTGGAGCAGCTCAGCACGGTCGGCTGGAACGGCCTGACGATGGAGGGCGTCGCCGCGGGCGCCCAGACGGGGAAGGCGGCCGTCTACCGGCGCTGGCCCTCCAAGGAGGACCTCGTCGCCGACGCCCTGCGTGCCGCGCTGCCCGACTTCCGGGAGGCGCCGGACCTCGGAAGCGTCCGCGAGGACCTGCTGGAGCTGTGCCGCAGGGCCCGGGACGCCATGTTCTCCAAGCCGGGATTCGCCCTTCGCGCCGTCATTCACGAGTGCGACAACACCGAAGCCGAACGCTTCCACGCGGTGATCGTCAGCGGTCTCGTGGAGCCGACCCTCACGATGCTCCGCGAGGTGATCGAGCGCGGTATCGAGCGGGGAGAGGTGCGCCCCGACGCCGCCAACGGGTATGTCTTCGACAGCATTCCGGCGATGATGATGTACCGCTCGAAGATGTGCGGCAGCGAATGGCCGGACGTCGATCTGGAGCAGATGATCGACCAGTTGATGGTCCCGCTGCTGCGCCCGCACGCCTCCTGACCGCACGCGTGATCACAAGGTGGTGACGGTGGTGTCCACAGTCCGGGAACCGGGGTGTCGCACGCCGAACCGGGCGGCGTACGCTAAGGGCGCCATGCCGTACGAACCACCTACTCACACCGTCGAGCGCTCACTCCGCGCCACGACCGGAGCGAAGATCGTTGCAGGTGTCGACGAGGTGGGGCGTGGTGCGTGGGCCGGCCCGGTCACCGTCTGCGCCGCGATCACCGGACTGCGCCGGCCCCCCGAGGGACTCACCGACTCCAAGCTCCTCACCGTCAAGCGCCGCACCGAACTCGCCGAGACGCTGCGGAGCTGGGTGACGTCGTACGCCCTGGGCCACGCGTCGCCCGAGGAGATCGACGACCTGGGGATGACCGCCGCGCTCCGCCTGGCGGCCGTCCGCGCCCTGGAGGGTCTGCCTGTCAGGCCCGACGCGGTCATCCTCGACGGCAAGCACGACTACCTCGGCGCGCCGTGGCGGGTCAGGACGGTCATCAAGGGCGACCAGTCGTGCGTGGCCGTGGCGGCGGCGTCGGTCATCGCCAAGGTCCAGCGCGACAAAATGATGGCCGAACTGGGCGCCGACCATGCAGACTTCGGTTTCGCGGACAACGCCGGGTATCCGTCCCCCGTGCACCGGGCCGCGCTGGAGGTCCGGGGACCCACCCCGCACCACCGGCTGTCGTGGGCGTATCTTGATGCGCTGCCCCAGTGGCGGCACCTCAAGAAGGCCCGCACCTGGGCGGAGGCGCGCGTCCCGGAGATCGAGGGCCAACTCGGCTTCGACTTCGGACCGGACGCTCGCACTGATGTGCCACCCGGCGCTGCCGACCGTGCCACCGTTTGATAAAAATCAGCTCATGCCTCTCATTCCCGAGGAGCCTCAGATTCACGAGAGTGCCCAGGGTCCCCGCGCCACGCCGTCCAGCGGCCGCACCGCGCCGACCCCCCGCCCCGTACCCGGTCCCCGCCCCGCGGCTCCGTCACGCCCCGGCCGTCCCGGCCCGCCGCGGCCGGCGCCTCCGGCCCAGCGCACCTCGCGTGACGCGGCCCCCGCGGCCAAGCCCGGCCCTTCGGCTGCGCCCGCTGCCGCCGACGGCCCGCAGATCCAGCTGATCCCGGCCTCCGTCGAAGGGGCGCTCGACGCCGCCGAGGAAGCCGTCGACCTGCTCCTGGACTCCGGCCGTGCCCCCGGCGACGTGCTGGTGATCACCACCGGTGAACAGCACCCGTGGGCCACCCACGAACTGTCCTTCGGTGAGGCGTCCTACTGGGCGCAGCACGACGCCGGTGACGACGTCTTCTACACGGACGCCCAGGTGGCGGACCGTGCCAAGGCGCGTCCCGTCGTGGTGGTCGCCGTCAACGGCGGCCCCGAGTCCGTGACCGCCACCGCCCTGAAGGCGGCCCACTCCCGGGCCGGCGCGCTGCTGATCGTCTGCGGGGACCCGCAGCGCATCAACTCCGTGCTGGGCGCCGGGGTCTGAGCGGACGCCACGGCGCCGGTCGGCATCCGGGCGGGGGATCGTTGGTGCGTGCGTGAAAGCCGGCGGCCACGGTGCCTTGTGCACCGGTGGCCGTTCGGTGCGCGCGGGGGCGGGCGAACGGACCGGTGTCAGCGGGCGGCCGCGCGGCGCAGCACGTCCGACGCGGCCCCGCCGGTGCGCGGAATCCGCGGCGGTGCCGCGGACATGGCGACCGGCTCCGGCTCCGAACCGGCGCTGGGGTGGCGGCCGCCCCGGCCCTCACCCAGGACCTGCCAGCCGTCACGCGTCAGCGTGATGTACGCACCGCAGCGCAGCCCGTGCAGGGTGCAGGCGTCCCGCAGCCCCCACATCCAGGCTCCGTCCTCCTCCGTCCAGCGGGCGTCGCCCTCACGGCAGTAGAGCAGGACGGCGGTGCGCACCGGGGTGCGGCGCCGCAGGTCGTGCGGGATGACCCGGCGCAGCTGGGCCAGCAGCGCGTTGCGGTACATCCAGCCGTCGGCGGAGGCGGAGCGCCGCGTGAACGACGCGCTCGCCCGGAGACGTTCGTCCGGATCGAGCACGGCGACGACCGCGGTCGCCGGGCCGGGACGGTGCCGGGCGTGCAGCCCGCTGACGACCTCGCGCGGACTGCGCAGCAGCGGGATTCCCGCGGCCGCCCACTCCGCAGGCTCGAGCACACGGTTGGCGGATACGGCGGACGACGACAGCGAAGCCGCCGAGGACGGAGCGAATCCGAAGGTCACGGTCCTCCCTTCGGCTACGCCCACACTGCGGGCGGTCGGATTCGGGGGAGCGCGCACGCAACAGAGCCCTACCTGGTCGGCGGGCGAGCCGTGCGGGTGCGTCCTTTAATTCTTCCTGTCGAACTTGGATGCGGCAACGAGCAATTGGGGCACGGGACCGTTATCGGCGGATCCGCGGCTAATATCCCCAGCCGCCGAATGCGGGCTTCCGGTCAGCCCTGTACGGCCAGTACCAGCGGCAGTACTCCCTGCGCACCCGCGCGCCGCAGCAGCCGTGCCGCGACGGCGAGTGTCCACCCCGTCTCGGTGTAGTCGTCCACCAGAAGCACCGGACCTCCGGCCCGCGCGAGTGCCTCCGCGAGCTCGGGCGGGACGGTCAGCGCGCCGGCGAGTGCCTTGAGCCGCTGGGCGCTGTTGCTGCGGGGGAGTTGATGCTGCTCGCCCGCGCTCTCCACCGTGCCGAGCAGCGGCAGCCGCCCGGTCTCCGCGATGTGCGCCCCGAGCGACCGGACGAGCTGGGGCCGCGTGCGCGAGGCGACGGTCACCACCCCGACCGGCCGGGGCTGGGCGTCGTCCACGCCGGGCGCCCAGCCGCCCGGTCCCTTGGCCCAGTCGGCGAGGACGCCCACCGCGGCCCGCGCGACGTCGTCGGGCACGGGTTCGTCGGGCGCGTGCGGTGCGAGCAGCGGACGCAGCCGGTTGCCCCATCCGATGTCCGACAGCCGGCCGAGGGCACGTCCCTGTGCCGCCTGCTCGCCGGCCGGGATACGGCCCTTCAGGTCTACGCCGATCGCCGGGAGTCCGGTGGGCCACATGCGCCGCGGCTCCACCTCCACGCCCGCCTTGCCGAGGTCGGCGCGGGCCGCGTCCAGCGCCACGGCGGAGGCCTCGGCCGTGTAGCGGGCCCCCGCGCAGTTGTCGCAGCGGCCGCAGGGCTTGGCGCCCTCGTCGTCCAACTGCCGCTGCAGGAACTCCATCCGGCAGTCCGTCGTCGCCACGTAGTCGCGCATCGCCTGCTGTTCGGCCGCACGCTGACGCGCCACCCAGGCGTACCGCTCGGCGTCGTACGTCCAGGGCCGGCCGGTCGCGATCCAGCCGCCCTTGACCCGCTGCACCGCCCCGTCCACGTCGAGCACCTTCAGCATGGTCTCCAGGCGGGAGCGGCGCAGCTCCACGAGCGGTTCGAGCGCGGGGAGGGACAGGGGCCGTTCGGAGCGCGCCAGCACGTCCAGCGTGCGGCGCACCGTCTCCTCCGGCGGGAAGGCCAGGGAGGCGAAGTAATCCCAGATCGCCTCGTCCTCCTTGCCGGGGAGGAGCAGCACCTCCGCGTGCCGGACACCGCGGCCCGCGCGGCCGACCTGCTGGTAGTAGGAGATGGGCGAGGACGGCGACCCCAGATGCACCACGAAGCCCAGGTCGGGCTTGTCGAACCCCATGCCGAGGGCGGACGTGGCGACGAGCGCCTTCACCTTGTTGGCCAGCAGGTCCTCCTCGGCCTGCTGCCGGTCGGCGTTCTCGGTCCGCCCGGTGTACGAGGCGACCACGTGTCCGCGCCGGCGCAGGAACGCGGTGACCTCCTCGGCCACGGCCACCGTCAGCGTGTAGATGATCCCCGACCCGGGGAGCTGGTCCAGGTGGTCGGCGAGCCAGGCCATGCGGTGCGCCGCGTCCGGCAGCCGCAGCACGCTCAGGCTGAGGCTCTCCCGGTCCAGCGGGCCCCGCAGCACCAGGGCGTCCGAGGAGCCGCCGGTGCCGAGCTGCTCGGCGACGTCGGCGGTCACCCGGGCGTTGGCCGTGGCGGTGGTGGCCAGGACGGGCACCCCCTCCGGCAGGTCGCTCAGCATCGTGCGGAGCCGCCGGTAGTCCGGGCGGAAGTCGTGGCCCCAGTCGGAGATGCAGTGCGCCTCGTCGACCACGAGCAGTCCGGTCGCGGCGGCCAGCCGGGGCAGCACCTGGTCGCGGAAGTCCGGGTTGTTCAGCCGCTCGGGACTGACCAGCAGCACATCCACGTCCCCCGCCTCGATCTCCGCCCGGACGGCGTCCCACTCCTCACTGTTGGAGGAGTTGATCGTCCGGGCGTGGACCCCGGCCCGGGCCGCGGCTTCGACCTGGTTGCGCATGAGCGCGAGAAGCGGGGAGACGATCACGGTCGGTCCGCTGCCCTGGGCCCGCAGCAGCGCGGTCGCCACGAAGTACACCGCGGACTTGCCCCAGCCCGTGCGCTGAACGACCAGCGCACGGCGCTTCTCGGCGACCAGCGCCTCGATCGCCCGCCATTGGTCGTCGCGCAGCCGTGCGGTGCCCGTGTCGTCGCCGACGAGACGGGCGAGCACCGCGTCGGCGGCCGTCCGGAGGTCCGTGTTGCTCGTGTGCTCCATGGGTCCCATACAACAGGACGGCACCGACATCGGCTCAAGCCTGTGGACGAAGGCCGGCCTGCGGCGATGGGGGTGGCATGGACCTGATGGGACTTATCCACAGGAAAACCGGAATGTCGCAATCTGCGAGATGGTCACGACATGACGAACCAGAGCGGGACGACCGGTCCCTCCGAGAACAGTGACATCCCCATCCAGGGCGGGCCCGACGCGTCGGAGCCGCGCCGGGAAGCGGCCGTCGCCCCGGAAGCAACCGTTGGCCGGGAAGCGGCGGCGACCCGCGCCGAGGCGACCGCGCCGGTGAGCCGGGAGGACCGCCCTCCGCTCCCACCGGACCTGACCTGCACCGCCTACGAGAGCCACGGCGACCCGCAGCAGGTGACCCTGCGCACCCCGGCCGAGCTCGCCGACGCCGTGCCCTATCTCCTCGGCTATCGCCCGGAGGACAGCATGGTCCTCGTCTCCCTGCACGACACCGGAGGCCGGGGCAGGTTCGGCGGCCGGGCCAGGCTCGGCATCCCCGCCGACCCCGGTGACTGGCCCTCGGCCGCCCGCCAGCTCGCCCAGGGTCTGGTGACCGGCAGCGAGCGCCGGGGCTCCCGGCCCGAGCAGATGGTCCTCTTCCTGTGCCGGGAGCCGGGGCAGGGCGAGACCGGCCGGCAGGTCAAGGAGCGGCTGGGGCCGCTGGCCCAGGCCCTGCGGCTGGAGTGCGGAGCCCTGGACGTGCCGGTGATCGAAGCCCTCTGCATCTCCGACGGCCGCTTCTGGTCGTACTGCTGCGACGACCGAACCTGCTGCCCGGTCGAAGGGACGCCGATGGGTCTGCCCGGCACATCCGTGCTGGCCGCCGCGGCCGCCTACGCCGGGGTTCAGGTCCGTGGCTCCCTGCGCGCACTGCACGCCCGGCTCCAGCCCTGGGAAACCTCGGCCGCCCACGACCAGCGCCGCGCACTGGACGAGGCCGCGCTGAAACTGCTGCCCCGGATCGTCGACGCGGAGGACCGGAAAGCCGTCGCCGACGAGACCATGGAGCTGGCCGAGCGCCTCATGCGCCGCCTCGCCGACGCCCCACCCGTCTCCGGAACGCTCCCTTCGGACCTGCGCGACGACGAACTGATCACGTACGACGAAGCGGCCTTGGTGCTCCACGGTCTGCAGGACCGCCCCACCCGCGACCGCGCAGCGGCGTGGATGGAGGGCGACGAGGCGGCCCCGGCCCTCCGCCTGTGGCGTACGTTGGCACGCCGCTGCGTCGGCCCGTACGGGGAGTACGCCGCCGCGCCCCTCACTCTCGCCGGGTGGGTCGCCTGGTCCTCCGGCGACGAACTGGAGGCCCGGGAGGCACTCGCCATGGCCCTCGGGGCCGACCCGGACTATCTCTTCGCCCGTCTGCTGCACCAGGCGTGCAACGAGGGGCTCGACCCGGAGTCGATCCGCCGCTGCCTGCGGGGCGAGGGTGACGACGAGGACGAGAGCGAGGACGACAGCCCGGCCGAGGTGGGCGAGGCACCCGGTCACGGTGCGGGCGAGGCGCCGGAGCGGGACGCGTGCCGTGCCCCTGATCAGGACGCGGGTCCCGCGCCCCGGAGGCGCCGGATGCGGGCGTCCGGCCGCGCGGGGCGGTTCGCTCCCCGGGGAAGCGCCCCGACCGGGCGGGTGCCGCGCCCCCGCATGGCACCGGGCGGGGCCCGGCCCGGAGGCGCCGCGCGCCCCGGCGCCGCGAGCCGGCGCGGGCGCCGTCAGGAGGGTGCGCACTCGACGTCACTCAGGGAGGAGGCGGAGGAGTAGGGAGATGCCCGTACAGAAGGAGATCGGACGACGATCCGGCCGGTGAAGGGAGTGTTTATCGTCAGGCAGACGACTATGATCGCGGCATGCCCTACGACCCGTCAGCCTTTCCGCCTTTCGCCGTCACCGTGGACCTGGTCGTGCTCACCGTGCGACGTCACGCTCTGTGTGCGCTGGCGGTGCGCAGGGGAGAGCCGCCGTTCCAGGGGCGCTGGGCACTCCCCGGAGGGTTCGTACGGGCCGACGAGGATCTGGCGCAGGCGGCGGCGCGGGAGCTGGCCGAGGAGACAGGGCTGCGGGTTCATGATCCGGCCATGCCCACCCAGGACCACGGCGCCCACCTCGAGCAGCTGGCCACGTACGGCGACCCCAAGCGTGACCCGCGTATGCGGGTGGTCAGCGTCGCGCACCTCGCCCTCGCCCCGGACCTGCCGGCGCCCCGGGCGGGCGGCGATGCGAGCAACGCGCGCTGGGCGCCCGTGGACGAGCTGCTGCAGCAGGGCGGTTACGGCAGGGACGGCGAGCCGGTGGCGCCGCTTGCCTTCGATCATGCGCAGATCCTCTCGGACGGGGTGGAGCGCGCCCGTTCGAAGATCGAGTACTCCTCGCTGGCGACGGCGTTCTGCCCGCCGGAGTTCACCGTCGGTGAGCTGCGCCGGGTCTACGAGGCGGTCTGGGGCGTGGCGCTCGACCCGCGCAACTTCCACCGCAAGGTGACGGGGACCCCGGGCTTCCTGGTGCCCACCGGCGGCACCACCACCCGGCAGGGCGGCCGTCCCGCCCAGCTCTTCCGGGCCGGCGGCGCCACCCTGCTCAACCCGCCCATGCTGCGCCCCGAGGTCTGACACCGGAGAGGGGAGGGGAGGGGGGCGGGGCCGGGGCCGGGGCTGGGACGCCTTCCCTGACCGTTCT
>Ga0164243_10010052_pt1 | contig 13647 bp, 11 predicted proteins | sample OricompcompostOP_FD_108781 | JGI IMG/M metagenome (GOLD analysis project Ga0164243, IMG submission 108781) | Organic Plus compost microbial communities from Emeryville, California, USA - Original compost - Organic plus compost (OP) | ecosystem: Engineered > Solid waste > Mixed feedstock >... | reverse complement strand
GAGATGCGGCCGCCGAGCGCCTGGATCGAGCGCTTGACCACGTCCATGCCGACGCCTCGGCCGGACACGTCCGACACGGTGCTGGCGGTGGAGAAGCCGGGCAGGAAGATCAGGTTGTCGATCTCCTCGTCCGTCAGCGCCACGTCGGCGGCGATCAGGCCCTTGTCGACGGCGATCTGGCGGACGCGCTCCCGGTTGATGCCGCCGCCGTCGTCCGAGACCTCGATCACGATCCGGCCCGAGCGGTGCTGGGCCGTCAGCTTGACCACGCCTTCGGGGTTCTTGCCCGCCTCGATCCGGCGATCGGGCTTCTCCAGCCCGTGGTCGATGGCGTTGCGGATCATGTGGGTGATCGGGTCGGTCAGGCGTTCGATCACGGTCTTGTCGACCTCGGTGCCCTCCCCTTCGGTGACCAGGCGAGCCTGCTTGCCGGTGAGCGCGGCGACCTCGCGGACGAGGCGCGGCATGCGCTGGAACACCGACTTCACCGGCTGGGCGCGGATGGCCATCACGCTGTCCTGGATCTCGCGCGTGAGCTGCTCCAGCTCGTCCAGGCCGACGGCGATATGGGACGAGCGGGCCAGGTCGCTCTCGGCGACGCGCTGGGCCAGCATGCCCTGGTTGATGACCAGTTCGCCCACCAGGTCGATCAGCCTGTCCACCCGGTCGAGGTCGACGCGGATGGTGGCCTGGGGGGCCGCGGCCGGAGCGCCGGCGGCGGCGGCCGTGGGCGCGGCCGGGACGGCAGGCGCGGCTGCGGCCGCGGGCTGGACCGTCTCGATCGGGGCCGCAGCGGGGGCGTCGAGCGGCGGAAGGGCCTCGGCGACGTGCGGCGCGGCGGCGCTCAGCAGGCTCGCGATGTCGATGTCCAGGCTCGGCGCGGCCTCGGCCGGCTCGGCCGCGGTTATGGAAAGCTGGCAGTCCCCTTCGACGAACTCGAACACCTCGCGGATCGCGGCCTCGTCCTGAGCGGTGGTCAGCTCCACCTTCCAGGTCAGGTAGCTTTCGTCCGGCTCCATCGCCTCCAGCGGCGGCAGCGCCTGCGCGTCCAGGACGATCTCGCAGGGGCCCAGCCGCTCCAGCTCGCGCAGCAGCAGCAGCGGATCGTTGGCCGCCCCGTACATGGCGCGCAGCGGATGGAATTCGACGGTGTAGCGCTGCTCCGCCGGGGCGGGCGGGTCGACGGGGGCCAGGTCGATGGCCACCGGCGTGAAGTCCAGGCCTTCGATCTCGCCGCTGTCGTCGGGCGCGGCATCGGCCTCGTCGACCCCGCGCAAGGATTCCAGTTCGCGCACCAGGTCCGCGGCGCGGGCGTCCTCGCCGGGCTGGCCGGCCTTGGCCGCGGCGACCAGGTCCGACAGCACGTCGGCGGCGCGCAGCATGACCTTCAGCGGCTCGGGATCGGGCGCCAGGCGGCCCGAGCGCATGTCGTCGAGCACGGTCTCGAACACGTGGGCGAAGCGCACCAGGGAATCGAGCCCGAACGCGCCGGCGCCGCCCTTGATCGAGTGCACGGCCCGGAAGACGGCGTTGATGGTCTCGGCGTCGCCCGCCCCTTCCTCAAGGGCGAGGAGGCCGGCTTCCAGATCGGCGAGCAGCTCCTCGCACTCCTGGAAGAAGGTAACCTTGATCGCTTCGAGCGGATCCATGACCTCGGCCTTACATCGCCACGCGGCGGATGGCGTCGATCAGCTTCGGAGGGCTGAAGGGCTTCACGATCCAGCCGGTCGCGCCGGCTTGGCGGGCCCGGTTCTTCTTCTCCGGATCGCTTTCGGTGGTCAGCACCAGGATCGGCACGCCGCGCATGCCGCCCTCGGCCCGCACCTTCTCGATGAAGCCGAAGCCATCCAGGCGCGGCATGTTGATGTCGGTGATGATCACGTCGGGCTTCTCGGACTGGAGCACCTCCAGTCCATGGATCCCGTCCTCGGCCTGCAGGACACGGTAGCCTGCGGTGACCAGCGCCGCCTTCAGCATGTCCCGCATGGTGCGGGAGTCGTCGACGGTCAGTACGGTCTTGTTCACGGCTGAAGCTCCTGCTCAGGCGTTCGGGAAGGTTCCAGCGGCGCCGAGCTGGCGCAGCGCGTCCTGGAATGCGGGCGAAGGATCGACGAAGCGCAGGGGCTGGCCGTCCGCGGACCATGTCGCCGCAGCCGCCATCAGCACCTGGAGCGACAGACCGCCCAGGCGACGCACCTCGGACGCGTTCAGCTCGCAGGCCTCGCCGCGCAGACCCATCAGGGCCGCGTGCAGACCAGCCGCCGAATCCGTGCCGAGATCCTCCGGCAGGATCCAGGCGGAGCCGTCCTTCTTAAGGATGCCCGCGGATTCTCCGCCGTCTCGAGTCGCCCCCAACTCCATCAAAGTCCCCCTCAGAACTCCTCCCAGCCCTGATCTTGGACCGGGACGTGTTTACGGATCGTGGAGGCGCCGCCGCCTCCGACATGCTTAAGGGCCGGCCGCGGGGCCGCCGCGACCGGCGCGCGGGCCCGGTCGCCGCCGCCCAGGCGAAAGCGAGCGACCAGGCGCTGCAGGGTCTGGACCTCCTGGGCCAGGCCGTGCGTAGCGGCGGTGGATTCCTCGACCATGGCCGCGTTCTGCTGCGTCACCTGGTCCATCTGGTTGACGGCCGTGTTGACCTCGGCGAGGCCGACCGCCTGCTCCTGGGCCGAGGCTGCGATGTCGCGGACCAGGGCGCTGATCTCCTCGACCTTGGCCGAAATCCGCGAGAGGGATTCCCCGGTCTGACCGACCAGTTGCACGCCCTGCTCGACCTGCTGCGAGGAAGCAGAGATCAAACCCTTGATTTCCTTGGCGGCTTCGGCGGAGCGCTGAGCCAGCGCACGAACTTCCTGGGCGACCACGGCGAAGCCCTTGCCCGCCTCGCCCGCCCGGGCCGCCTCGACCCCTGCGTTCAGGGCCAGCAGGTTGGTCTGGAAGGCGATCTCGTCGATCACCCCGATGATCTGGCTGATCTGCTGGGCCGAGCTCTCGATCTGGCCCATGGCGGCCACCGCTTCGCCCACGACCACGCCGCTCTTCTCGGCGTCGGCCCGGGCGCTCTCGACGGTGACGTTGGCCTGCTTGGCGCCGTCGGCGGTGCGGCGCACGGTCGCGGTGATTTCGTCGAGGGCGGCGGCGGTCTCTTCCAGGGTCGCAGCCTGCTGCTCTGTGCGGCGCGACAGGTCGTCGGCCGCCTGGCTGATCTCGCCCGCCCCGGAGCGGATGCCCTGGGCGCTGTCCACCACCGAGCCGAGCGTCTCGCGCAGCTGGGCCACGGTGGCGTTGAAGTCGTCCTGCAGCTGGCGGAAGGCCGGGGACATCTCGGCGTCGAGCCGGCAGGTCAGGTCGCCCGACGCCAGCCGCGACAGGGCGTCGGTGACGGCGGCCAGGCAACGGGCCTGTTCGGCCTCGGCGGCCTCGCGCTTCTGCATCTCCGCCCGGCGGCCTTCTTCGGCGGCCTCCAGGTAGGCGGTCAGCGCCAGGTCCATGTCGAGGAGGGCGCTCTTGAGGAGGGCGGCCAGATTGTCGGCCAGGTCCTTGGATCGCCCTCTGCCCTTCAGGACGCCCTTGCTCTCGCCGGCCGCGACCATCGAGCGGCAGAGCTGCTCCAGCACCAGGGCGTAGCCGCCGATATACCAATGCGGCTCCAGGCCGATGCGGGCATGGACGTCGCCGACCGCCCGCACCGCCTGCACGTAGCGGTCCGAGAAGTCGCCCGAGGCGATCTCGTCCCAGTGCCGGAGCTGCGCCTGCTTGGCGCGCTCCATGTGAGCGTCGCTGGAGAAGAAGCTGCGCGTCTCGGAGAAGCTGCGGACTTGTCCGTAGAAGTCGGTCAGCGCCCGCGGCAGCTCGCGCGCCAGCAGGGGCTTCAGGTTCCGCAGCGCCGCTCGGGTTCGGTCGTCGATCCGCAGGAACTTCAGCCGCTGATCCAACTTCGCACTGGACATCGAGACGCTCTGCTCCCCGTAGGCGCTGTCAGGTGTTCCTGCGGTCCGCCCCCGCCCCAGAGGCCGACCGACGCGCGCCTGACTCGACCGCCCCGGGCGCCCTCGGCGGCCGCGAGGGCCAATCGAGGACTTCCGGCGGATCGAACCGCACGCCGAGGTCGAAGCTCCGGATCAGCCGCCGCAGCGCCTCGACTTCCTCAGCCAGGCTCTGGGCGGCCGCCGCCGATTCTTCGACCTTGGCCGTATTCTGCCGGGTGGCTCGATCCATTTGGTTAACGGCGCCGCCGACCTGCGCGAGCTCTTGCGCCTGCTCCTGCGAGGAAGCGGCGATCTGGCCCACCAAGCCGCTGATCTCGGCCACCTTGGCGGAGATGCGCGACAGCGCCTCGCCCGTCTGACCGACCAGCCCCACCCCGGCCCCGACCTGCTTCGACGAGGCCGAGATGAGCGCCTTGATCTCCCGCGCCGCGGCGGCCGAGCGCTGGGCGAGCGCCCTCACCTCCTGGGCCACCACCGCGAATCCCCGGCCCGCGTCGCCGGCGCGAGCCGCCTCCACCCCCGCATTGAGGGCCAGCAGATTGGTCTGGAAGGCGATCTCGTCGATCACCCCGATGATGCGGCCGATCTGCTGGGCCGAGCTCTCGATCTGGCCCATGGCGGTGACCGCGTCGCGCACCACCGCCCCGCTTTTCTCGGCGTCGGCCTTGGCGCTGGCCACGGTGGCGTCGGCCTGCCTGGCGCCCTCGGCCGTCCGCTGGACGGCGGCGGTGATCTGCTCCAGCGCGGCGGCGGTCTTCTCCAAGCCGGCGGCCTGCTGTTCGGCGCGCCGCGTCAGGGCGCGGGAAGCCTGCGCGACCTCGCCTGCGCCCGCATGGACGCCCTCGGCGGCGTCGGCCAGCGAGGTCATGGTCCCCTGCAGGCGGTCGAGGACGTCGTTGAAGTCGTCCTGCAGCCGGCGGAAGGCCGGCGGCATCTGGGCGTTCAGGCGGCTGGACAGGTCGCCGGCTGCGAGCCGCGACAGGGCCGCCGTGGCGGCCTCCAGGCACCGGGCCTGCTCGGCCTGGTCGCCCTCGCGCAGTTCCGCCTCGCGACGGGCCGCCGCCTCCGCGTCCAGGCGCGAGAGACGCTCGTCGGCCAGCGCCCGGTCGCGCTCCGCCAGCCGGTCGCGCACAGTCTCGATCGCCCGGGCCTCGCGCCCGAAGCCGTCCCTGTCGCCCGCGAACGGAACCGGCTCGGCCAGATCGCCTTCCGCCAAGGTCTCCAGCCGCCGTGCGATCGTCCCTTGCCGGCGCTCCAGCAGCAGCGTGGCGCCCAGCGCCACCAGCAGCGCCAGCCACAAGGACGCGCCGCAAAGGATCAGGGCATGGTAGAGGCCGCGGGTCAGCGCCGGCTGCAGGCGAGGCGCCTCGGCGCCCACGGCCTGGACCAGATTATAGGTGTAGCTGAAGAAGATCGCGCAATCGGCGACGAGGAGCAGGCACACGACCGCGAAGGCGATCGTGAGCTTCGCCCGCACGGAAGCGCCTGTCCTGTACCAGACGAGCAATGAGCTCTCCGCAGCCCCCGAACCCAGCGCTCCGCCAAGGCCCACCCGCGGCGCATTTCGGAGTCGATTCGAGCGCCCGAGGAAGGCGACACGGTGGACGCAGGACGGGTCAGAGGGCGAAGGGGTAGGTGTCGTCCTCGCCGGCCAGGGGACGCCTGGGCAGGGGCGTCACGGCCGTGGTCTCGTCGAACCAGACCCAGGCGTCGAACTGCTGGGGAAGCGACGCCTCCGCATAGTGGCTCCACCGCTCGGTATCGGGCCGGTAGATGACGCCGATGAACCGCTCCAGCCTGGGCTCCAGCAGGGGATAGCGGACCGCTTCGTCCACCTCCGGCCGCAGGTCGAGCAGGAAGCGGGGCGGACCGGCGTCGTGGCTCAGGCGCTCATAGCTGTCCGGCCGCGAAGGATTGATCCGCTTCACCTCCATCGGCTGGTCCCAGTCGGTGGCGCAGGCCACCGTCCCGGCGTGGGTCCCGAAGCCGATCAGCGCGCAGGCGCCGCCGAAACGCTCGCGGCAGAGCTGGCCGATGTTCAGTTCCTCGCGCACCACGCCCATCTCGGTGAAGCGGGCGTCTCCGATGTGGGAGTTATGGGCCCAGACCACCGCCCTGGCCTCGGGGCCCTTCGATTCCAGCAGCTGGCACAGGCTGTCGAACATGTGCCGGTCGCGCAGGTTCCAGGATTCCGCCGCGCCGTAATACATGGCCCGGTAGTAGGCTTCGGCGTCGCGGACCAGGCGCGCGTTCTGGGTCGCGTCGAGGAAGCTTTCCCCGTCGCGGCCGGCGTATTCCATGCGGCGGTCCAGGAGTTCGCGCAGCATCGCCACGACCGCCCCTTCGCACAGGTTGTAGCCCCGGTTCAGCGCCATGCGGCCGTAGTTTTGCGGCGCGTTCCGCCACGGCGTCAGGCAGCCGTAGCGCTCTCGCGCCACCGCCGCCGCCTCGGGATCCACCCGCTCCAGGTAACCGATCACCGCGGCGATGGAAGCGTTCAGGTTGTAGAGGTCCAGGCCGTAGAAGCCCGCCTGCCGCTCGGCCGCAAGCCCGGCGTTGCGGGCGCGCAGCCATTCGGCGAAGGCCTCCACCTCGGCGTTGCGCCACATCCAGGTGGGAAAGCGTTGGAACGGGGGCTCGGCGCCGGGAAGCGCCGGGCGGTGGCGGACGTGGCGGTCCACGGCGGCGGCGTCGGGCCAGTCGGCCTCGACGGCCACGATGGTGAAGCCGTACGCCTCGATCAGCCGCCGCGTGATCGCCGCCCGCGCCCGGTAGAACTCGGAGGTGCCATGGCTCGCCTCGCCCAGCAGCACGACCCTGGCCGAGGCGAAGCGGTCGAACATGACGGCGAAGGCGGGATCGTCGATCTCGGGCAACGGTTCGGCGGCTCGGGCGATCAGCGCCGGCAGCGGCTCCTGCGGCATAGGCCAGCCGCGCGTGGGCGGCGGGGGCTCCGCGACCGGCTCTGGAACGGGCTCGAGCTCGGCGGCCTGGGCCGGCGGGCCCTCCGCGCTCCAGCCTTCGGCTCCGATCAGGGGCACGAAACGCACCCCGCCCAGGTCCTCCTCCGAAAAGCTGTCCGGTCCGGTGCGCGTCAACTTCAGCAGCGTCTGCTCGCCGCGTTCGCCCACCGGGATCACCAGCCGCCCGCCGATGGCGAGTTGGTCCTTCAGGCTGTCGGGCGCGGACGGCCCGCCCGCGGCGGCCAGGATGGCGTCGAAGGGCGCCGCTTCGGGCCAGCCCAGCGTGCCGTCGCCGGTGCGGACCTCGACATTGCCGAAGCCGAGCCGCCGCAGGCGCTCGCGGGCGGCGTCCGCGAGGCCGGCGTGCCGCTCGATGGTGAAGACCCGCCCCCCCAGCGTCGCCAGGATCGCCGCCGCGTAGCCTGAGCCCGTCCCGATCTCCAGCACCTTGTCCTTCGGGCCGATCCCGGCGGCCTGGGCCATCAGGGCGACGATGTAGGGTTGGGAGATGGTCTGGCCCTCGGGGATCGGCAGGGGCGTGTCCTCGTAGGCGAACTCCTGCAGGGCTTCCGGCACGAAGACCTCGCGGGGCACCTTCCGGAAGGCGTCCTGCACGCGGGCGTCGCGCACCCCCCGCCGGGCGATGTGCGCCTCGACCATGTGCGCGCGGGCGTGCTCCCAGTCGATCATCGCCGCTCCTTCCGCGTGGATAGGAACCAGCGGCGGGCCGCAGGGTTGCTGCGGGAGCGGCTGCGTCAGACGGCGAGCGTCTGTTCGGTCCAGGCGACGATCTGGTCGGCGTTCATCAGCCCTGCGGTCTGGCCGGCGGGCTCCCCGCCCCGGAACAGGATCAGCGTAGGGATGCTGCGAACCCCGAGCTGCGCCGCCGCCTCCTGCGCCTGGTCCGAGTTCAGCTTCAGCAACCGCACCTTCGGCTCGAGCCGCGCGGCCGCGGCGGCGAACTGCGGGGCCATCGCCCGGCAGGGGCCGCACCAGGGCGCCCACACGTCGAGCAGGAGCCCCGCGCCCTGGGTGGCGCTCAGATGCCGGGCGAGCTGGGGCCCCGTCACCTCGACGGGCGCGCCGGTGAACAGGCGCGCGCCGCAGCGGCCGCACTTGCCGGCGAGCGGGTCCTTGTCGTCGGGCAGCCGGTTGATCGCCTCGCAGGATGTGCAGACGAGTTGGCGCATGGCCGATCGGTCCCTCGCAATCGCCAAAAGACGTAGGTCGGGGCGCCGGTTCCCGCCAGTCCGGCCCCGGGTTTCCCGCCCTCGCCACACCGCCAGCCTGGGTCTATGGTTCAGGTGCGGCTATCGCTCCGCCGCAACCGAGGAGGCCAAGGCGATCGCTCGCTCCTCCCGACACGGCGCCGTCCCGAACGGCCATCGCCGGCCCCGCCCGCGCCGCCCAGGCGCTGCCCGCGCCCCGGCGCCCGACCGCATTCCCCATCCGCGGAGGCCCGCCTCCGGCGCCTTCCGGCTCCTTCCCGCAGAGGCGTGACGCCGATGGACTTCGATCACCTGCTCCTGTCGCGGATACAGTTCGGCTTCACCCTCGCGTTCCACATCATCTTCCCCGCCTTCACCATCGGGCTCGCCAGCTACCTGGCGGTGCTGGAAGGACTGCTGCTCGCCACAGGGCGCGAGGTGTTCCGCCACCTCTACCTGTTCTGGGTGAAGGTGTTCGCGCTGACCTTCGGCATGGGCGTCGTGTCGGGGGTGGTGATGAGCTACCAGTTCGGCACCAACTGGAGCGTCTTCTCCGACCGGGTGGGCAGCGTGCTGGGCCCGCTCCTGGGCTTCGAGGTGCTGACCGCCTTCTTCCTGGAGGCGTCGTTCCTGGGGATCATGCTGTTCGGCTGGAAGAAGGTCGGACCGACCCTGCACTTCATCGCGACCCTGTTCGTGGCCGTCGGCACCCTGATCTCCTCTTTCTGGATCCTGGCCGCAAACTCCTGGATGCAGACGCCCGCCGGCTTTGCAGTCGAGGACGGACGGTTCGTGGCGCTGGACTGGCTGCAGGTCATCTTCAACCCGTCCTTCCCCTCGCGCTTCGCCCACATGGTCACGGCCGCCTACCTGACCACGGCCATGGCGGTGCTGGGAGCGGCGGGCCTGCAGGGGGTCTTGCGGAAGGACGGGGCGGAGACCCGGGTCATGCGCCGGATGGCCATCGGCCTGGTGGCGATCCTGGCGCCCGCCCAACTGCTGATCGGGCACGAGAGCGGCAAGGTCGCGCACGAATACCAACCGACCAAGGTCGCGGCGATGGAGGGCTGGTGGGAGACCGACCGGCAATCGACCATCCTCATCGGCTGGCCCGACGACGCGGCGGAGAAGACCCACATCCTGCTGGAGACGCCCAAGGGCTGGGGCGGCTGGGTCGTGACCGGGGACGTCAACGCCGTGATCAGGGGGCTGAAGGCCTGGCCGCGGTCCGAACGTCCGCCCACGGTCCTGCCCTTCTGGGGCTTCCGGATCATGGTGGGCATGGGCGTGGTGATGATCGCGATGGGGTGGTGGGGCGTCGTCCTATGGCTGCGCAAGTCGCTGGACCGGGCCCGGGCGTTCCAGTGGGCCGCCCTCTTCGCCGGGCCCGCCGGCTTCGTCGCGGTGGTCGCCGGCTGGATCACCGCCGAGGTCGGCCGCCAGCCCTATGTGGTGTTCGGCCAGCTCCGAACGGCGGAGTCCGTCTCTCCCGTGACCACGGGCGCGGTGTCCACCTCGCTGCTGCTGTTCATCGTCGTCTACGCGATCGTGTTCACCGCGGGCGCGATCTACATCGGCCGCCTGATCGTGCGGGGACCGAGCCCCGACGAGGACGTGGGCGCGCCGCAGCAGGCCCCCGGCAACCCGCTCGCCATGCCCCTGGAGCCGGAGGAGGGCCCGCCCATCCAGCCCACCGGCTCAGCCGCGGAGTAGGCCCGATGCCCATCGACCTTCCCCTCATCTGGGCCGCCGTGATCTCCACCGCCGTGCTCCTGTACGTGCTGCTCGACGGGTTCGACCTGGGCGTGGGCGCGCTGTTCCCCTTCGCCACCGACGAGGAGCGGGACCTGATGACCGCCTCCATCGCGCCCGTCTGGGACGGCAACGAAACCTGGCTGGTGCTGGGCGGCGGCGGACTGTTCGCCGCCTTCCCCCTCGCCTACGCCATGCTGATGCCGGCGCTGTACCTGCCCATCACCCTGATGCTGAGCGCGCTGATCCTGCGCGGCGTCGCCTTCGAGTTCCGCGCCCACGGGCGGCGGCGCGGGCGGCGCTTCTGGACCGGCGCCTTCGCCTTCGGCTCGATCCTGGCGGTGGTGGCCCAGGGGTTCGTGCTCGGCGCCTTCGTGCAGGGGGTGCGGGTGGCGGGGCGCTCCTTCGCGGGCGGCATGTTCGACTGGTTGACGCCCTTCACCGTGCTCACCGCCGTCAGCCTGACGCTGGGCTACGCCCTCCTCGGCGCCGGCTGGCTGATCGCCAAGACCGAGGGGGAGCTGCAGGCCAAGGCGCGGCGCTGGGCCGGGCGGCTGGCGCTGGCGGTGGCCGTCGCCATGGCCCTGGTGAGCGTCGCCACCCTGGCGGTGAACCCTGCGGTGACGCAGCGGTGGGGCGTGTCGATGACGGCGGTGGACTTCGGCCGGCTCGGGCCGCTGTCGCCTGCCCCGCTGTTGGGCGCGGCGGGGCTCGTGGCCGTGTTCCTCACCGCGCGGTCGTCGAAGACCACCTTCGCGCCCTATCTATGGGCGACCGTCGTGTTCCTGGCCGGCTATGCGGGCCTGGCGCTTTCGATCTTCCCCTATGTCGTGCCCTATCGGGTGAGCCTGTGGCAGGCCGCGGCGCGGGACAACGCCTTGACCCTTATGCTGGTCGGCGTCGGCGTCATGCTGCCGCTGATCCTGGCCTATACCGCCTACGTCTATTGGGTGTTCCGTGGAAAGGTCTCCGCCGAGCAGGGCTACCACTGACCGCGCCGGCGGCGGGCGGCGAACGTTGAGGAGCCGGCTCGGCTGGTTCGCCCTCCTCTACTGTGCGGGCGCGGCGGCGGCGGCGGCCGTGGCTTACGGCCTGCGCGCCCTGTTGCTCGGATGAGGTGAGAAAATTCGCAGGGTTGCGGCACATCAAGGCGACCCCGCCGCTACGTTCAAAGGTTAGAGTGCCGGAAGCAGCTGGAGGAGGCCGACCATGGCTCGCAAGCTCCCAACCTTTTCTGTCGAGAACGCCCCCGTCCAGACGACCCAATTCGACGGGGTCGCCAACGCCTGGCTCGACGCTTTCCAGCAAGGCGCGCAGGCCTGGACCTCCACCGCCACCAACCTCATGGAGACCTTCGCCGCGGCCGGTCAGGCGCAGGCCGAACTGGTCGGCGAGGTGATGAGCTTCTGGACCAAGAACACGCCCATCAACGGCCTGGGCGCCTTCCTGCGCGACGAGCTGTTCCTTGCGGAAAGCGCGGGCGAGCGGCTGTCGGACGCCGCGCGCTCCACCCTGCGCGACGTGAACCAGACGGGCGCGACCGGAGCCACCCCTACCCTGCCCGAGTAGCCGGGAGCGCGGGGCCAGCCCCAAGGCTTCGCCAGCCGCCGGGCTTCCAGTATTCAATTCCCGATGCGAGCTTCGCTTGGGCAGGCTCATGGCTGCGGGGGCCGGCTCGCCGGCGATGGCATTCCGCCTGACCATCAGGCGAACGGGGGCATCATGTCGAACGGCGGGCAGCCCGATCAGCGCAACCTTGCCCAGACGGGCGCGTGGCTGACCCTCGCGGGGCTGGCGGGGCTGGGGCTCGGCCTGTCGGGCCTGGTGATGGTGTTCGCGGCGCGGTCGGTGGGCGTGGGCTGGTACGGCGCCCTTTTGGCGCTGCTGGGGTTCGTCCAGCTGGCGGAGCTGCTACGCCGTCTCAGCATGGCGGGCCGGCTGATCCGGGCGATCCTGGCGCTGGTCTACATCGGCTGCGGCGTGGCGCTGATGTTGATGCCCGAGACGGTAGGATCGCTCGAGCTGCTCGTCGCCTGCCTGTTCGCCGCCGCCGGGGTGTTCCGGATCGTCTGGGCGCTCGCCTGGCCGCGCGGATCGAAAGCGTGGGGCGTGGCGGCGGGCCTCGGCGCCATCGCTCTGGGCGGCGTGATGCTGCTCGGCTGGCCCCAGCAGGCCCTCTGGGTGCTCGGGGCGGCGGTGGCGGTGGACCTGGCCTTCTACGGCGCGAGCGCGCTGCTGCTGGGCCGCGCGCTCAGGCGTTAGCTCAGGCGTCGGACCTGTCGCCGGCGCGGGACAGCCGGTCGCCCAACAGATCCTCGACGTAGAGCATCCTGACCATCACATAGAGCACCACCGCCAGCGGGGTCGCGAACAGGACCCCCAGCGTGCCGAGCAGGATGCCGAAGGCCAGCACCGCGAACAGGGTCATGGCCATCGGAAGCTGGGCCGTCTGGCGCAGCAGCAGCGGACTGAACAGGTTGCTCTCGATCTGGCCCACGCCGACGTAGATCGCCACCGCCCAGAGCGCCTTCTCCGGGCTGTCCGCCAGCGCCAGCAGCACGCCCGGCGCGGCCACCACGAACGGCCCCACCACAGGGACGAACTGGCCGAGACCGGCGAGCAGGCCGAGCGCCAGCGGCGAGCGCACGCCAGCAATGGCCAGGGCCACGCCCGCGCTCACGCCCACCAGCAACATCGAGGCGCACTGGGCCAGAAGCCACTGGCGCAGCGCCGTCCCGCAGGCGCTCAGCACCGCCTTCGCCCGCGGCCGGGCGGGGATCGGCGCCAGCATCAGCACGCCGTCGAGATAGTTGGAGGGTCTCGCCGCCAGGAAGAGGCCGGCGAACAGCACGATGATCAGCGAGGTCGCCGCCGAGGCGAAGCCGCTGGCCAGGCGCGGGGCCAGGGCGATCAACCAGCCGGAGCGCCCGTCGATCGCGCGCAACTCGTCGAGCACCCGCGCCCCTAGCGTCGATTGCGAGAGGCGCGCCTGCAAGGTCTCCCATGCCGCGGGCACGGTGACCGAAAGGTTGGTGAACTGGCGGGCCGCCTCGTTGCCGAACAGCCAGAAGGAGAGGCTCACCGCCAGGACGAGCAGGCCGACCGCGAGGGCCAAGCCGACGTTCGGGCCGACGCGCGTCCAGCGGCGGATCAGGTCGGCCACTGCATGCAGGATGATGGCGACCAGCACCGAGCCGAAGGCCAGCAGCACGACCTCCATCACCCGCATCAGCACCAGCGCCAGCACGGCCAAGGCGGCGACGATCAGCACCCGGCGGATGAAACGCGCGTCGCCAGGGTCCTTAGGAGCGGCCTTTGGCGGTTGGGCTCCGGCCATGGGCTAACGGCTGAACAGGACGAACTGCGGCGCGCGCCGCAGCAGGGTGTCGGTGACGCCGCCGAACACCCATTCCTGGAGCCGGTTGTGGGCGTAGGCGCCGGCGACGATCAGGTCGGCGCCCTCCCGTTCGGCGATCCCCAGCACCACCTCGCCCGCCAGACCGAACCCCGCCTCCGCGGCCAGGACCTCCGCCTCCACGCCATGTCGGCCCAGACGGCCGATTACGTCGTCCACGCCCTTCGGCGGACCTTCCGCGCCCTCCTGTATGGTCGCCAGGACGACCCGCTTCGCCGCCTTGAGGAACGGCAGGGCGTCGCCCACCGCCCGCCGCGCCTCCACGCCGTCCTTCCAGGCGATCAGGACGACATTCCCACCGAACCGTTCCGCGCCGGCCG
>Ga0164243_10010051_pt1 | contig 13647 bp, 12 predicted proteins | sample OricompcompostOP_FD_108781 | JGI IMG/M metagenome (GOLD analysis project Ga0164243, IMG submission 108781) | Organic Plus compost microbial communities from Emeryville, California, USA - Original compost - Organic plus compost (OP) | ecosystem: Engineered > Solid waste > Mixed feedstock >... | reverse complement strand
GCGGCGCGAACCGCGATCTCAAACCCGAAACCGCGGATACCTTCGCCATCGGCTTCGAATGGCTGCCGGACTTCGTTCCCGGCCTGCTCGTCTCGGCCAAGTACTGGTGGATCAGTTACGAGGGTCAGGTCGGTGCGCCGGCGTTCAACGTCGGCACTGTCCCGGCCATCAACCAGCAGCTCTACAACTCGCAGATCATCTACAACCCGGCGCTCTTCCCCGGGCTGGCTGCGAACAACCCGGTCGCGTTCTTCGGCGACTTCCCGACGATCAACTGGAACAATCCGTCGTGCGCGGCGGTCCGCGGGCAGCAGGTGACGACCCAGGAGCTCTTCGACGCGATGATCAGCTGCTACAACACCGGCGGAGAAACCGGCGGCCTCTTCGGCGCGCCAACGCCTCCGGAGCGCGTGCTCGCGCTGGTCAGCGGACGCAGGATCAACGCGGGCAAGACGGTCGGCAAGGGCATCGACTTCAACGTCGGCTACCGCTTCGAGAACGGGCTCGGCGTGTGGAACCTCGATGCCGTCGCGAGCTATACGATCAGCTGGAAGGTCTCGCCGATCTTCGGCGCACCGCTCGGCGAGGAAGTCAACGAGTTCGGCTTCCCCCTGACGTTCCAGACGCGCGGACATCTCGGCTGGCTGCGTCGATTCGGCTTCGGCCGCCTGTCGGCGAACGCCTTCGTGAACTTCACAAACGCGTACGAGATCACTCCGCAGCAACTGCCGGTCGGCGTGGATCCGGCCTACAGGCACATCGGCTCCTACACGACGACCGATCTGACGCTCACCTATGACACGGAGAGCTCATTCCAGTCGTGGCTCGCGAATAACGCGTCCATCACCCTGAGCGTGCAGAACGTGTTCGACAAGGATCCGCCACTCGTTGTCAATCAGGCGGGCCTCGCGGGTAGCTCCACCCGGTTTGACCCGACGTATGGCAGTCCTCTCGGCCGGGTAATCCAGTTCCAGATCAGCAAGAGGTTCTGATGCTGGACGCGGAAACAGCGGGAGCGCAAATCCGGACGCAGTCCAGAGAAGAACCATGGCCACCGCTCCGCCAGGCGTATCGCGCCGCCTGGGTGCTCGCCATCGTCCAGATGTGCGCCCAGTTCAACAACGGCGTGATGACGCTCCTGGTGGAGCACGTGAAGCGCGACCTCGGCCTCACGGACCTGCAGATGAGCTATCTGCTCGGGTTCTCTGTCGCGCTGTTCCACGTTATCGTCGGAGTTCCCGGCGCGATACTCGTGGACCGCCATAACCGGAAGTGGCTGATGGCGATCTCGGTCGCGATCTGGAGCGCAGCCACTTCCGCCTGCGGGCTGGCGCACAGCTTCTGGCGGTTCTTCGCCGCGCGCGTAGGGATCGGCGTCGGCGAGTCGATCAGCGGGCCCCTCGCCTACTCGATGCTCGCTGACTACTTCCCGCCGGCGAAGCTCCCGCGCGCGATCGCCATCTACAACGTGGGGTTTCAGGGCGGAACTGCGCTCTCGCTCCTGCTCGGCGCGCTGATGATCTACGTCTTCAGCAGCCTGCCCACGATCGACGTGCCGCTGCTCGGAACGCTCCGTGACTGGCAGATCGTGTTCATCCTCACGGGTTTGCTCGGTATCCCGATTCTCCTGCTCGTCTCGGGTCTTTCGGAGCCCAGACGCCGTGGCCTGAGCGCCGCCATGATGAACTCCGGCGGTCCGAACCTGGCTGACGTGCTCGTCTACCTCGGCCGGAACTGGCGCGTGTACGGTCCGATCTTCATCGGCCTGTCGCTCACCTCGATGCACATGTTCGGCGTTGCGGCCTGGAGCGCCGCGTTCTACAGCCGCACCTACGGATGGAATCCCGCGACCGTCGGTCTCTACTCCGGATTGCTCAATCTCGCACTGGCGCTTCCGTCGCTTGTGGCGGCCATCTGGGTCAACGATCTCTTCCGCAAGCGCGGTCACGCGGATACGAACATGCGCGTTCTCGCGCTCGGCTTCAGCACCGCCGCACCGTTCATGATCCTGGGACCTCTGATGCCGTCGCCATGGCTCGCTCTCGCGATGAGCGGAATCGGCTCGGCGCTCATGCTGCTGGCGGCGCCTTCGCTCAACTCGGCGCTCCAGATCGTCACACCGAACCAGATGCGCGGGCAGATGACAGCTCTCTACATGTTCGTGATGTTCGCGGTGGGTGGCGGCTTCGGGCCGACCTTCTTCGCCCTGCTCACGCAGCACGTGTGGGGCGACGAGGCGCTGCTCAACTACACCATCGCGACTTCCGGAGCCCTGCTGTTCCCGGCGGCCGCGCTGCTGTACTGGTACGGCGTAAAGCCTTATCGGGAACGCATCCTGGAGATGCGCGCCGCTGGCGCACCCGTCTGATGGGACAGATCGGATACGCTGGCAGTGGTTTTTCCGCCCGGTGCTGCAAGCGGCGGAATCCGAGGGTTTCCGCGCGGTCAGGGAAGCGCCGACTCGATCATGTCGGCAACTTCCTTCGGCGCGACGTACTGGAGGTCGTGCGTGTAAGGCATTTCCTCGACGCGCCAGCCAGGGCGCCTGCGCAGCTTCTCCGCGAACTTCGTGAACACGGCGTTCTCGTAGCCCGTGGCGAGCACGTACGCCTTCTTCGGGATGCGCTCGCGTGCGCCCGTCAGGCGCGCCTTCTCCCTGAAGCAGTAGACCGACTGAGGCAGCCGCATCGCTTCATATGCCTCCCGCTCCTCGGGGCTCAAATGCGCATTGAATCCCACGGCCGTCGCCCGCGGCGGCGGCACAAGGTAGCCATCCGGCTCCGCCGGCTCGTGAGGCTTGGGGACGAGGTCGTTCAGCGACTCGCCGTCCTCGGGATAGAACGCATCCATGAACATGATCGACTGAATGACACCATCGGGCAGCAGTTCGGGCGCCACGGAGATGGGCATGCCGCCATACGAATGGCCGACGAGCAGAACGTTCTTCAGCCGCTCGTACCTGATGAGATTGGCCACGTCCTGCGCGTGCATGGAGAGATTGACGGCGGGACTCGAGAGATGCGCGCGTTCTCCAAGTCCGGTCAGCGTCGGCGTGAACACCTCGTGACCCCGTTCGATCAGATAATTCGCCACGCGCCTCCAGCGCGCTCCGCCGACCCATGCACCGTGTACGATCACGATCGTTGCGCGCTTTCGCGTCATTCCCCTCTCCGTTTGCGGGCATCACCACTGTACTCGGAGCAGTCTGACCGCACCGAAACGGTGAAAATAGTGCCACCAATTCCGACTGCGAATTGCGATTTCCCCGGCGGCGGCACATGCTTGGCGCGTTCGGTTCTCTGAGTCTGCGAAACTCCGGTGAACGATCGAGTCCGATACTGCACCTACTGCGGAAGCTCCCTCGCCGGAGTCTCATCGCACAGCCGCTCCGACGGCGCCATTCGCTGCACGAGCTGCGGGACAACCGTTGCGCCATCCAGGTACTACGACAGACCCGCGGTGCTTGTTCTGGTTGCCGTGCTGGCCGAAGATCGCATTCTTCTGCACCGGCGCGGGTTGCCACCGTATCAGGGGCAATGGGCGCCGCCAGGCGGCTTCGTAGAACGCGGAGAATCTCTGGAAGCTGCGGCGGTTCGTGAAGTGTGGGAGGAAGCTCGCGTCAGCCTCGAGCTCAGTCAGCTCATCCCATGCGCGGCGATCAGCCTGCCCGAGCTCAATCAAATCCATCAGGGATTCATCGCACGTCTGCCGGCGGTGGTGCCGGCTCGGGCGGCGCCTCCGGAGTCGCTCGAGGTCGGCTGGTTCACCGAAAGCGAGTGCCGCGAGATCGACAGCTGGGCGCCCGCCGCGTGCATCGATACGGCCATTCAGTTCGAGTTCTTCCGCGCGCGCACCTTCGGGTTCATCCAGCAGAACGACGAGTTCCTGCGTATCATCGGCGCCGACAGCTTTACGTACGTGCGGGGCGGCAGTCCCGCCTCTCACGTCTCGGGTAGCGGCACGAAGGAACCGAACTTCCGCGCGAAATAGAGCAGAGGCTCTCCTTCGCGGGGACGCGCAGCCTCCACCAATCCGACCACGACGGCGTGGTCGCCGCCGGCGAAGATCTCGTGAGTCCGGCACTCGATTTGCGCGAGCGAGTCCGCGATGAGCGGCACGCGCAGCACCTGTCCTGGTTCGAATCGCGTGCTCGCGTTCTTATCCACGCCCTTCGTGGCGAATCGTCTCGCGATGTTTGACTGGTAGACGGTGAGAAGACTGACGCCGAACGCTTCGCTCGAAGTGAGGGCCGGATAGCAGCTGGCGTCGTGCTGGATGGCGAACATAACGAGCGGCGGATCAAAGGACAGGGTAACGAACGAGGAAGCCGTGAGGCCCACCACCCTGTCGCTCGCGCCGTCGAACGCCGCGACGACGGAAACTCCGCCGGCCGCGGACCGTCCGATGTGCCTGTAGACCTCTCCGCTGATTGGCAAACCGGTCTCCGGATGCGACGACTGCCGGGAAGTATGAGCGGCGGCGCGCTGACAAAATAGTATCGTCGATCTGCGCCGGCCAGGCGCGCTTCGTCCCCTGGAAATGCTTGTACTATATTCGCCAGCGCCTCTGCCTTAGAGTCCGCGTATGCATCATCCTGCCCCAGCGGTACCGGATCTCGGATGAGCACTGAGCAGCGGCTCGTCATCGAGCCGACCGCCGATGCAGGCGCGGCAGCCAGCTCCTCGGTCGACGACCATCCGTTGCTCTCGCGCCGGTACAAGGCATGGCTCGTCTTCGTCCTGCTCGCCGTCAGCACCTTCAACTTCGCGGACCGCGCGATCCTCTCGGTACTGGCCCAGCCCATCAAGGAAGACCTCGAGCTCACGGACACCCATCTCGGGATGCTGCAGGGTGTCGGATTCGCGATCCTGTACTCGGTCCTCGGCATTCCGCTTGGCTGGCTCGCGGAGCGCGTCAGCCGCAAGGGACTGATCGCCGCCTGCTTCGCCGCATGGTCGCTCATGACGGCGGCCTGCGGCATGGCCGCCAGCTTCATTGCGTTGCTGCTGGCCCGTGTCGGCGTCGGGATTGGTGAGGCCGGATTACAGCCGGCGAACGCTTCGCTGCTCGCCGACCACTTCAAGGCGAATCGCCGCGCGTCGGTGCTCGCGATCGTGATGCTCGGATCGCCGATCGGCTTTCTTCTCGGTCAGTCGGTAGGCGGATGGGTCGCCGCGGAATGGAACTGGCGAGTCGCGTTCTTTGCGCTCGGCGTGCCCGGCCTCATCGCCGCGGCGATCGTGTGGCTCACACTGCGTGAGCCTCCTCGAGGGCTCGCTGAGGGTTCCGTCAGCAAGGCGAAGCCACCACCTCTCCTCGAAGTGATCCGGCACCTGTGGTCGATGCGGACCTTCCGGCATCTGCTGATCGGTTCCACGATCGCCGGCTTCGCGCTCAATGCGGTTGCGCAGTTCGTCCTGCCCTTGTATCTCCGGGGATTCGAGCTACCACTGGCATTGGTGGGCGCGCTCTTCGGCACGGTGGCATTCACCTCGAACGGCATCGGCATGCTGCTGGGAGGCTTCGGATTCGATCACCTCTCGAGGCGGGATCCGCGCTGGTCGCTCTGGGGACCCGCGATCATGCTCGTCCTCGCGGTACCGCTGTACTGCGGTGCATTCGCGACCCGGAATCCCTGGACCTCGATGATGCTCATCTGGTTCGCCAATCTCGTTCTCATCTCCTACTTCGCCCCCACCACGGCGACGATGCAGAACATCGTCGGTCCGAGGATGCGTGCGACGACGGTCGCGCTCTCAGCCGTCGTGGGCGGCCTCTTCGGTGCGGGACTCGGTCCGACCGCGCTCGGAATGGCCAGTGACGGGTTCGCGAGTCGGGTATTCGAATTCGGCGACTTCATCGCGAGCTGCCCGGGCGGGCGTGCGCCGCCGGGAGCCACACAGGCGCTGGATGCCGCCTGTCGTGCCGCATCGACGGAAGGGCTGCGGCACGCGCTCATCGCCGTTCAGATCTTCTTCGTATGGGCGGCGGTGCACTATCTGCTCGCGGCACGGACCCTGAAACAGCACCTTTTTGTGCCGTCCGCACCAACCGCCAGTCGGGGCGAATGAGTCGAAGAAGAAAGTCCCACAGGCGCGTTCAGATGGGCCGACGAAGGCTCATCTCCAGCATGAGCGCAGAGGACTCCGCCTTGGCCCACTCGAGCGCGGAAGAGTCACCCACGGGAACCTGGTCGAGCAGCCTGCGAAAGAGTCTGAAATAGCTCACCTGGGCACACGCCGGCAGCGTCAGCGCCAGCGACTGCCGGAACCGCGCTTCGTATGCCACGAGGCACCGCGAAAACAGGTCGATGATCGGGCTGTTGGCAACGCGGGACACACACTGCACGAGGCTGAGCAGGTCGTAGCGGTCGAACGGATCGCATGACTCCACTTGCGCGAGGGCGGCCTCGAGCGCCTTCCGGTCGTTCGCGTCCGCCCGGACGACCGCGAGCGCCGGTACGAAGCAGTTGATCTGGAACAGGATGGTGCCCGCCGCCCAGGGATCGAGCTTCTCCGCGATGAGATAGGCGAGCATCAGCCGGATGGCGCCGGATGCACGCAGGCCGCGCACGATGAGACCGTTTCCGCGGCCACGGCGGCATTCCACAAGCCCGCTGTCCTGCAGGAGGCGCACCGCCTGCCGGAGCGTCAGCCGGCTGACGCGGAAGCGCTCGCAGAGATCCCACTCCGAACCGAGCCGCATGCCCGCTCTGCCGCTGCTTGCGATCTCCACCGCGAGCGTGCGCGCGATCGACGCAGCGAGTGTTTCGCCGGCTGCCTGCAGGCGCGACGCGGCGACCGCAACCGGAACCGACGGCGGTCGCTCGACGAGACGCTCGGCGAGCTCGCGATGAGCCTGCGCCGCGGCGGCGACTGCCGCTTCGGCATCGCCACTGCGGAGAGCCTCGACCATCGCACTCGCTCCCGAAGCCCGCTGGCGATCACCCGATAGCTGGGACGGATCCGAACGCGCGAAATCGAGCGTGAGATCGTTGAGGCACTCGACGAACAGCGGAAGCACGGGCCCGGCCGCGAGCTTCGCGACTTCCGCGCGCATCGCGAGCACACCCGCGAGCTCGCCCGCTCTGCCCGCAGCTTCGAGGCGCGACAGTGCGGCAGCGTGAATGCGATTGGACGCCGCAAGCCTCGCGGCCATGAGATCGACCGCCTCGCGGGCGTCGAGGAGCTGATGGACGCTCAGGCCGGCGGCGCGGAAGTAATCCGCGAGCTGCCTGCCGATCGTCTCAGGCTTCGGCCTCGTGAGCACGAAGCCTCCGCACGGACCCGGTCTCAGCCTCCCGAGTCCGCGTCTTTCCAGGAGGCCGAGAGCTTCCCGCGCGACCGATCGGCCCACGCGATAACGCTGGCACAGCTCGCGAACGGAACCGAGGGAGCCGCCGGGAGGAAGGTTGTGCGAGGCGATGTCGTCCTCGATGCGGCGTGCGAGCTCCTCGGCGAGCCGTGATGCCGCCTCCCCTTCACTCGCGGAAGTGATGTAGATGCGTTCCGCCGCGTTCACGTCCTTTCTATACCCCATGTGCGGAAGGGAAAAAAGCGCCCGTCCGGGGCTGGTTCGCGACTGCCGGTTCCGTACCGGGATACGCCACAATTCTTACCACTATTTTCGGCACGGTCCCTTGACCCAGAATCGATCCGGAGGCGACACCAGTACGAGCCCGGGAGGCACAGGGGTGACGATCGCGACGGCGGCCGAGAGTACAGAGCTCACTCACGTGAATTCCTTCATCCGCTACTCGGGTCGGGACGCGGAAGGGGGATACATCAGGGCCAACGGCGACTACTCGTTCACCATGGAGGACCACCCGACGATCGTGCGCAACGCGCGGCTCGAGCAGATCGACTTCGCGACGCACGGATTCACGCTGGTGAGACACAGGACGGAAGCCGCCTTCGACGATCCGGCCGACGTCGAACGCCGCTACTACCCCGAAGCATGCCGGATCGTGCGCGAGCTGACAGGCGCATCGGAAGTGTTCGCGTTCCTCGGCATCCGCCGCGGCGGCGAGACGAACGCCGGCGGCGGACCGGCTCTCAGCGCACACGTGGATTTCAACGAAGCCGCGCTGCGCGAATGGGTTGCCCGGCTTGCACCGGACCGGGCGGAAAGTCTCCTCAGGAAGCGCCTGGTCAACATCAATCTCTGGCGCCCGCTGCGTACCGTACAGAACTATCCGCTCGCGGTCTGCGACGCTCGCAGCGTGGAGAGGAGCGATTTCATGAACGTGCGCTTCGGAGAGGGCGGCCAGACGAGCTCGCTCGCGGAAACGGCAGGAGGACTCAACCTCGCGTTCAACCCGAAGCACCGCTGGTATTACTACCCGGACATGCAGCCTGACGAGATCCTCGTGTTCAGGCTATTTGACACGGGCGATTCGGACTGGCACATGACCGCGCACACGGCGTTCGAGGATCCGACGTCGCCCCCGGGAGCATCGCCGCGCGAGAGCTTCGAGCTGCGTACGGTCGCGATCTTCGACTGAGGCTGCATTGACATGAAGCGCACGTTCGCCGCGATCGTCGAACGCTCGTCGAGCTGGGAAGCGGGCAAGCCGCCGCAGGAACAGCCTGGCTTCGATCTGCACGCGAATTACATGGGGAGCCTCGAAGCGGAAGGATTCATCGTCTTCGCGGGCCTGATGCCGAAGAGCGGCGACGTCCTGTTCATCTTCCAGGCGGAGAGCGAGGACGAAGTCCGCCGGCGGCTCGGCCAGGATCCGTGGCAGAAGGATGGACACGTGCGCCTCGTTCGCGTCGAGGAAATTGCGATTCGCGTTGCCGCGCTCCAGCCGACGGGAACCGGCGCGGCCCCCTCCTCCAACCAGGACCGCTAGCCGGAGCCCACGACATGCAGGTATTCGTCTTCGACTGGCTCGCCTATTCCGAGAACATCGACAAGTTCCGTGTGAACGGCGAGCTGCCGCGCCTCGGCAGAAAGCACTTCAATCCGCAGGCTGCGGTCGATACGTACGCTCAGCATCTGCAGGCGTGGGTAGAGCTCGAGCGCCAGGGCTTCGACGGCATAGCCATCAACGAGCATCACGGCACGCCCTTCGGCCTCGGGAACTCGCCTAACCTGATCGCCGCCGCGATCTCGCAGCTCACGCGGAAACTGAAGATCCTGATCTACGCCAACCTGCTGCCGCTTCACGAGCCGCTGCGGCTGGCTGAAGAGATCGCAATGCTGGACTGCCTGTCGAACGGTCGGCTTATCGCCGGCGTCGCCCGCGGTGCACCGCGTGAGTACAGAATCTTCAACATCCCCATGTCCGAGTCACGCGGTCGCTTCGAGGAATGCTTCGAGATCATGCGCCGGGCATGGACGGAGGACAGCTTCTCATTCGAAGGCAGGTTCTACTCGTATCAGGACGTATCGATCTGGCCGCGGCCCGTGCAGCAGCCGCACCCGCCCGTGTGGGCACCGGCGACCGGCTCACGTGAAACCATCGAGTGGGCGGCAGCGAACGATATCTCCATCACTCCGGGAGTCTTCGCAGGTCCTATGCGCGAAGACACCATCCGCTACTACTCGCAGTGCCTGGTCCGCCACGGGCGGAAGATCACTCCGGATCGCCTGAGCGTGATGATCGAGTGTTACGTCGCGGATTCCAAGGCGAAGGCGGTCGAGGAGTACGGTCCTTATCTCATGTATCTCTTCAACACGCTGCTCGCGTACGACCAGGTAACGCAGAACGAGGTGCACAGGAAGGGTTATTACAGTCCCACGGCCTTCCAGCATCTGCGTCAGGGCACCAAGGGCACGCTTGCAGAAGACGCGACGGTCTTCAACAAGTGGACCATGGAGACGGTGCGCGCGGCCGCTGAGAACATGCCCGTCGGTACACCCGACGAGGTAGCCGAGCGGATCATCGCGGAATGCAACGAGGCGGGAGCCAACAACGTGCTGCTCGTGTGCAACCGCGGTGACATGCCGCAGGAGATGTTCATCAATCAGATCCGCCGCATCGGAACGGAGGTCCTGCCCAGACTCCGGGCGCACAAGGTCACCACGGTGCCCTTCGCGGACGAAGCCGCGGTTGCCTGAGACCACATCCGGAAGGTCGATCTGAGGCAGGTGGCCTCAGGCCACCTGTTAGCCTGCTGCTCACCCCGACAGACTGGGGCCCCCTGCGCCACTGCCCATGCCCCCAGACCACACGACGCGCAGACGACCGCATCACACTTGCTTCGCTGCAGCCCGGCTGATACCTGACTGACCGGCCACGACGCGCGCCACGGCTTGCGAACAACAGTGTGTGCCGGCCGGCAACTGAGGCACGCACAAATGCGAATCGCTCGCGTCACGCGCCGGGCTCGTGGCGTGGCAGACCCGACACGCTATCTCACAGGGAGCTCATCGGATGGTTATCAAATCGCTGACAGCACCCCAATGGCCTCGCGTCGCGCTTGCGGCACTCCTGCTCGCGATCAGCGCTGCCCCTTCGGCTTCGGAAGGCGGCGACGCCGGGGATCTCGCGCAGCAGGTTGCTGCCCTCAAGTCCGCGAACGAGCAGTTCCGCCGCCTGATTCCGAGCCAGTCGCACGCCATGATGGATGTGGCGTATCACTTCACGAACCTGTGGTTCGCGGGCCAGCATCGGAACTGGCCGCTCGCACAGTTCTACTTCAACGAGGCGCGCAATCACATCCTCTGGGCGATTCGCCTCGTGCCGGTGCGCAAGACGAGCGGCGGCGAGCTGCATCTGCAGGAGATGTTCGATGCCTTCGACAAAACGCTTCTCGGCGATCTGAAAAAACAGATCGCCGAGAAGAACCGGGCCGGGTTCGCCGCCAGCTATCGCGCGGCGCTCGATGGCTGCAATGCCTGTCACACGGCAGCCGAAAAGCCGTATCTGCACATCGTGGTGCCGGACAAGCCGGAGGTTCACATCGTCGACTTCACGCCGGGAGTCGAAGGCAAGCACTAGCACCATCGGCTGCGCGGACCCGCAGCTCCGCACGATGCGCAAGGGGCAAGTCGCAAGCTTCGGCAGCGGCCGGAGTCGGCCGTGCTGGTGAAAAGGCACCCGCGGTCATCAACGACGGCCGCAGCGACTGCACGCTTCGAATAAGGTGCGTAAGCAAATTGCAAGGCGCACCCGTGCTGCCTCGACGAGATTCGCACATTGAGATTTGCGCAGCTCACCCGGGGCACCAGCCATGGCTTATGCGATCAAGGCGGAGATTTCCGATGCTCGGGCGAAGACGTTCACCTTCGTCGCCCAGAAAACGATGTATGGCGGCAAGCACATCGCCAAGGGCGACACGATCTTTCTCTTCGCGAGCGAGAATGAGGGTGGGCAGGGTCTCGTCGCGCGCGGCATCGTGACCGCCGCGGAGCCCGTCGCGAAGAAACGCGGCGTCGCCCGGCAGACCCCGCGCGTGAGCATTACCGTCAAGCCCACTGCCCTCGCGAAGCGCCGCCTCGGGCGCGCCGAGCTCAAACCGCTCACCCATTGGAAAGACGGCCGGCCGGGCACCGAGCTCAACTTCAAGTTCTATCGGCAAGCGACGAACAAGATCGTCGGCCTCTCGGATGAGGCTGCTGCGTTCCTCGAAACGTTCTTCTGATACGTCCCGGAGACCCGAAGCCCGGGTGTTGCTTCTCGCTGGCGTTCCCGTTTTCCACGCTTCTTGCCTGAGGGTGCGAACGGTGCTGCGACCCAGGAGCAACTACTTGCGCGCACACGGGTGGCCCGACGCTCGTGGGCCGACCCGGTGAAGAGAACTTCATCTGCGAGTAATTCCCGGGACGATCCCGGTCGACGAAGCGCGCTGCCCGTTCACGCCCGCAACGCCGCGCGGTTCGCCGTCAGAAACTCCCGCACGGATTGCGGCGGTTTGCCCGTCATCCGCTGCACGGCATCGCTCGCGACGTCGAAGTAGCCCGCACGAATGTTTCGATCTGTGCCGAGCACGATCGGAATCACGAACGGTGGCAGACCCGCCGCCGCGAGCTGTTTTTCGAGTGCCTCGTCCGAAATGGGCATCACCTCGATCGACTTGCCCGTGACCTCCGAGGCGATCTTCGCGATCTCGGATATCGTGAGCAGCTCGGCGCCCGTGATGTCGAGGCGCTCGTTCGCGCCGCCGGATGAGGCCAGCGCGGCGGCCGCTGCACGCGCCACGTCCTCGCGCGCCACGTACGAGATGCGGCCGTTGCCGGCTGCGCTGTGCCACTTGCCCGTCGCGAGCGGCCCGGCGAGCGAACCGAGCAGCCCTTCGGCATACCAGCTCACGCGCAGAATGGTGAACTCCAACCCGCTCTCCTCGATCGCGCGCTCTGTCTCGAGATGATCCGGTGCAAACGGAATGAATGAGCGATCGGGATTCAGCATGGAGGTGTACAGAATGCGCTTGACGCCGGCGCGCCTCGCGGCCTCCACGGCAGCCCTGTGTTGCTGAATGCGCAGCCCTGGCACATCGATGCGGTCCGTCGAGATGACGAGCACGCGGTCGGCACCCGCGAATGCCGCATCGAGGGACGCTGGATCGCTGAAGTCCGCGCGGCGCACTTCGACGCCGGAAAGGCCCGCGAGCTTGTCTGGTGTGCGCGTCGCGGCGATCAGATTGTTCGCGCCCTTCCCGGCGAGGAGCTCGACGACACGCCGGCCGAGGTGGCCGCTTGCACCCGTCACGACGAGCTTCGCATGCAGAAAGTCAGTCATCGAGCAGTCCTCCTGATCCGAACCGGGGAGCGTGAAAGTATAGGAGGAAATGTCCTGCCACAGACGGTGCTCACCGTGATCGCGCGAGACGCTCCCGGCATCTCCGTCAGCGTCAGACGTCCAGCCGGCCGAGACGATTCGACTCAGGTTATCGTTACCAAAATTTCGTTGGCCCGACAAAGCATTACGCAGCCGCAGTACGTGCTGTACGGCTCTCGAATTTTTATACGCGCATGCTTACCAAAACGTTTCCGTGAGCTGTGACGGCACATCCGAACGCTGCCAAAACAGTCGGCAGTGAATAAAAGCCGAGTGCCTACACGAGACCTAATCACTCATGTAGGAGTCGGAAATGTTGAAAGTTGGATTCGCATTTGGGATGAAGCTTGAGATTTCTTGCGGTGCGCTGCTGCTGATGGGCGGATTGTTCTTGCCGTCCTTTCCATCTTCGTACCCGCCAGCTTGCTTCGATTCAGCGACCATCGCGACGGACAGTCGCGGTCAGTACGAGCGTGTTTTGCAGCGCGCGCATTGCACGCTCGGCGCGGAACATCTGCCAGAAGCAGAGCGCGCTTCTCATGAGCACTATCTTCGTGATGATGATGTCATCCGTTACGGCACCGAGCGTTGCCGAGGCGCTGGCCTCGCCGTTACGCGCCGCAGTCCCTGAAGGCGGACGCATTACCGTGACGGACGAGGCAGCCGCTACGAGGCGAGCTCCGTGCAGATCGTGCGCCCACCGGCCAGGTGAGTGAACAGGCGCGCGTAGCAGCCATGGCGCGCCGCCGACACAAGCCCCCTCCTTACCGCTGCGCTCGGAGTAATGCATGTCAGTCGGCCGATCTTCGCTATCCAGGATCTCTATACTGGATGTCGCCGACGATTTCAGCCTACCGACGAGCGCATCGACCTCATCGCCGAACGCGTCGATATCGCGCTTTGTCTGAGGCCGCTCGCCG
>Ga0164243_10010050_pt1 | contig 13647 bp, 11 predicted proteins | sample OricompcompostOP_FD_108781 | JGI IMG/M metagenome (GOLD analysis project Ga0164243, IMG submission 108781) | Organic Plus compost microbial communities from Emeryville, California, USA - Original compost - Organic plus compost (OP) | ecosystem: Engineered > Solid waste > Mixed feedstock >... | reverse complement strand
CGGCCGCGCCTCTCAATAGGTCCCGGATCGCCGCTTCGCGGCTTCCGGGATGACGAGATGGGAAATGCGGCTACGTTCAGGCCGGGTGCGGTTCAGAAATGTGAAACCCTCTACGGAAAACGGCCGCGCCTCTCAATAGGTCCCGGATCGCCGCTTCGCGGCTTCCGGGATGACGAGATGGGGGTGCGGCCCCGTTCAGGCCGGGTGCGGTTCGGAAATGTGAACGCTTTCTGCGGAGACCGCCCGCCTCTCAATGGGTCCCGGATCGCCCGCTTCGCGGCTTCCGGGATGACGAGATGGGGGTGCGGGCCTACCCGTCAGGGTCTCGTGAAGACCGCCCCAGCGCGAGCATGCTACATCACCGCGCCGATCTGCCAGGGCACGAACTCGTTGTCGCCATAGCCGAGCAGCTCGGACTTCGTGCGCTTGCCCGACGCGACGGCCAGCACCTCCTCGAAGATTTCCTGTCCCTTTTCCTGAAGGGAAACGCCGTCGAGAATGTCGCCGCAGTTGATGTCCATGTCTTCCACCATGCGCTCATACATGGGCGTATTGGTGGCGAGCTTGATGGACGGAGTCGGCTTGCAGCCATAGGCCGAACCGCGCCCGGTGGTGAAGCAGATCACATTGCAGCCGCCAGCGACCTGGCCTGTGGCGGACACCGGATCGTAGCCCGGCGTATCCATGAACACAAAGCCCTTCTCAGTAATCGGCTCGGCATATTCGTAGACTGCAGTGAGGGGGGTGGAGCCGCCCTTGGCGGCAGCTCCCAACGACTTTTCCAGAATGGTCGTGAGCCCGCCCGCCTTGTTTCCCGGCGAGGGATTGTTGTTCATCTCGCCCTTGAGGCGCTCGGTGTATTCCTCCCACCAGCGAATGCGCTCCACCAGCTTCTCGCCCACTTCGCGATTGATCGCGCGGCGGGTCAGCAGATGCTCGGCGCCATAGATTTCCGGCGTCTCGGAAAGCACCGCCGTGCCGCCGTTCTGGACGAGGATATCGGCGGCCACGCCAAGGGCCGGATTGGCGGTGATGCCCGAGTAGCCGTCCGAGCCGCCGCATTGAAGGGCGAGCTTGATCTCGGAGGCCGGCACCGTCTCGCGCCTCGCGGCGGCGACGGCCGGCAGCATCTCCTTCACCACCTCCAGACCCGCCTCGATGGTGCGGCGCGTGCCGCCGGTGTCCTGAATGGTCATGGAGCGGAAGGTGTCGCTCTCCTCAAGCCCGTAAAGCTCCTTGAGGCGCGCAATCTGGAAGACCTCGCAGCCCAATCCCACCATCAGCACCCCGCCGAGATTGGGATTTGCCGCATAGCCCCACTGGGTGCGCTTGAGGACATCGAAGCCCTCGCCTTTTCCGGCCATGCCGCAACCCGTGCCATGGGTGAAGGCGACGACGCCGTCGATATCGGGATAGTCGTCCAGCAAACCGGAGCGGTTGGCCGCCTCGGCAATGAAGCGGGCCACGGAGGCCGAGCAGTTGACGCTGGTGAGGATGCCTATGTAATTCCGGGTACCGACACGGCCGCTGGAACGGCGATAGCCCTGAAATGTCGCCTGCTCCTCGGGAGGGAGAACATTGACCGGCCGAGCCTCCTCGCAGAAGCGGTAATCGCGTTCGAAATTCCCCATCTCGACATTGTGCTCATGCACCCACTCGCCTGGCGCAATCGCCGCCTTGGCGAAGCCGATGATCTGGCCGAACTTGCGGATCGCCTCGCCCGGTGCAACCGGCGCGAGCGCCACCTTGTGGCCAAAGGGAATGCGGCTTGCCGTCCGCACGGACCCGGTCAAAAGCGTACCCGCGTCGAGCGCGCGGACCGCAACGGCAACATTGTCTTCATCGGAGAGACGGAGAAAGGGCGGACGCCCGGACAAGTCGTTCATGATCTTCCTTCAAGCAGGCCGGTGGATGCTCGGCCACCATGCTGATTTAAGAACCCGCGAGGCCGAAGTCCACGAAATTGATCATTCGCCCTATTTGATACCGGTGGATGCGATGCCGGTGGTGATGAAGCGCTGCAGAAACGCGAAAATCGCCACCACGGGCAACATGCTGACCACGGTCATCGCAAGCACATAGTGCCACTGCACATTCAATTCGCCCTGGAAGGAGTTCAGGCCCACCTGGATCGTGTATAGCTCCCGGTCGGAAAGGACGATCAGCGGCCACAGGAAATCGTTCCAGCGCCACATGACCGAGAAGATGGCGAGCACCGCAACCGCCGGCATGGCGAGCGGGAGCACGATGCGCCAGTAGATTTTCCATTCCGACGCATGGTCCATGCGGGCGGCTTCCAGAAGCTCGTCCGGAATGGTGAGCATGTACTGCCGGAGCAGGAAGACGCCCGTGGGGGTTGCAACGGTCGGCAGGATCACGCCCCAGAGACTGTTGAAGAGATTGAGCCCGTTGATGACGGAAAAGAGCGGGACGATGATGACCGAGAGCGGCACCATCAACGTGGCGAGGATAAGGGCGAGCACCGCGGTGCGCCCCTTGAACTCGTATTTCGACAGCGCGAAGGCGGCCATGGAGTTGACCAGGAGCGTTATGGCCGTGGCCACCACCGTTACGAAGACCGAATTGTAGAAGAAGCGCAGGAAATCCAGCCGTTCAAACGGCTCCGTGTAGTTCTCCGTCGCAAGCTGGAGCTCACGAACGGGATCGCGCGCCTGGAGGGGCACGCGGACGGTTTCGCCGGGGGTCTCGGGATCTGCCATCTGTGCCATGCTGCCGATGCGGCGGATCTGCACCATCAGACGTTCCGTGCCATCTTCGGCCCTGACGCGATAGAGCGGGAGCGGCTCGTCAAAACCCGCGACCTCCACCATGCGCGTCTGATACGGAAGAAGCGTCGGCGGAAACTCGCTCAGCGCGGCGCGGGTCTTGAAGGAAGAAAGGCCGAGCCAGACCACGGGTCCGAACATCAGGACCAGCCCGGTGAGGAGCCAGATCCAGGCGAGCACGTCGGTGAAGTGCCAGCCCGCACCGCCACGCCGGCGCGTGATGAAGGCAAGGACACCGGTCATCGCTTTTCCTTCCTCTCGCGCCAGCCGGAACTCGAGAGCTGGACCAGCGTGAGCACGATCAGCACGGCGGCCATCAGGATGGAAGCGGCCGCGGCCAGCCCCAGATTGCGCGCCTGCTGCGCAAGCCCCGTCTCGTAGATGTACTGCACCAGGAAGAGCGTCGCGCTGCCCGGGCCACCGCCCGTCAGGACGAACACCTCGTCGAAGACCTGCACGGCACGAATCAGCGCCAGCAGGATGACCACGATGAGGCTCGGCCAGAGCAGCGGCAGGGTGATGCGTGTGAACACGCGCCAGCGCGGCGTGCCGTCCATCTGGGCGGCTTCGTAGAGAACGGCAGGAATCGCCTGTAAGCCCGCAAGCAGGATCAGGGTGTAGAAGCCGAGATGCGCCCATATGGCGACGAAGATCGCCCAGAACATCGCCCAGTTGCGATCGACCAGCCACAGCACCGGCTCGATTCCCGCTTCCGAGAGCATCGCGTTCAGGAGGCCGTTCCGCTGGAGGATCCATTTCCAGATCAGGGCCACCACCACCGGCGAAAGGAGGACAGGGAAGAAGAAAACCGCGCGCCAGAAGGCCCGGGCCCGCATCTTGCGATTGAGCACCAGAGCCGTGACGAGCGAGGCCGCCACCAGGAGCGCCACCTGCACGACGACGAAGAAGGCGGTGTTGCGGGCCGCGCGCCAGAAGCGATCCTCCCGGCAGCTTGCCGGGTCGAGGTAGTCCCGGCATTCGAACAGGGTCTCGTACTGCTCGGTGCCGACGAAGACGCGGCTATCGAGATACAGCGCCCCGCCGCCCGTGAACGAGTAGAGGACGTTGAGGAACATCGGGAAAAGCACGAAAACGCCGAAGATCAGCATGTTCGGCGCCAGGAAAGCGGCAGCAACGCCGCCCGTTCCAAGCCGGCGCTGCACCCATCTCATGGGAATATCGACGATAGCCATCGCCCCGCGAAGGGGAGCAAGGAGAATGCCTGAGAGCGAGGAAGAGGCTTCGCGGTGCGGCATACCCGGCCTGGATCAGCGCTTTGCCTCGGAGACCTGCTGATCGATGTCGTCCTCGATGCGATCGTAGGCATCCTCCAGCGACATTTCGCCGGCGACGACCTGCCCCAGGCGGGTGATGATCGCCGCGTAGGAGATATTGGCCCAGTCCCAGGCCGGCATGCGGTTGGCCAGCGGTGCGAGCTTGCCGACTTCCTTCACGAAAGTATCGAGCGATGCCTTCACGCTCGGATTGTCGGACTTGTAATCGAGACCGGCCTTGGCAAGGCCTGCATGACCGGGGAGGAACAGGGTGCGCTCGTAAAACTCCTTGAGCACCGGCTCGCTGGCGAGCCAATCCATGAGCTTCGCCACCTCCTCGGGGTGCTCGGTGTATTTGATGCCGACGACGCCGGCACCGCCGGGCAGGCCGGTGCAGGCTTCAGGACCACAGGGATTGGGAACCGCCGCCCAGTCGAAGGCATCGCCGATCGTCTCGGCGAACTGGCTGATCTGCCAGGAGCCGGAATAGTACATAACCACCTCGGCATTGGCGAATTCCTCGTTCGCGCCGCGAAGGGTGGCACCCGATACGCTGCCCCAGATCTCCGGCGACATGATGCCGTCCCCATGCCAGCTCGCGATGCGCTCGGCCATGGCCCTGAATCCGCTGTCGATGACTGCGGGCTCTCCGTCCTCTCCGATGAATTTCGCTCCCATGGAGATCGCCGGCCCGGCAAAGCGGTGACCGGAGCGATCCATGGCAAGCGGGATCGGAATCCCCTGGTTTTCGGCCACCTGCTTGACCGCGGTCGCCCATTCGTCCCACGTGGCGCCCTCGCCCGGCAATTCGACGCCTGCCTGCTCGAAGAGGGTGCGGTTGACGAACGGGCCGGTGATTGTGAGCTGGGTCATGTAACCGGGGATCATATCGCTGCCCTCGGGCCGCATCCAGTCGAGATAGGCGCCGAAATTCTCCTCCCAATAGGCCGGATCCTCGATAAGGTCGCGAAGGTCCAGCCAATGGGGCGCAAGATCCTTGAGCGTCGTTATGCGGGCAAGGTCCGGTCCCTCCCCTGCTTCGAGCTGCGCCGGAAGCTGGTCGCGGATGACGGTGTAGGCCACATTGTCCAGCACGACCTTGATGTCCGGGTTCTCTTCCTGGAAACGGGCAAGGAGATCGGCCATCACCTCGCCTTCATTGCCGTCCGAATACCAGAGGAAGCGCAGTTCCACCGGCTCCTGGGCGTAAACCGTGCCGCTCAGGAAAAAGCCGAGTGCGGCCAAAAACATTCCTTTGGTTGACATTTGTCCTTCCTACCTGTTGAGAGCCGCCGGCCAGCCCAGCACACCCGTTCCTTGAGAATTGACCCGGCGGGACGGAGATGCCGGCTCTCCTTCCCGCCGCCAGAATAGCCGAGCCTTTCCGATTGCAGAAGGCTGGCATTCGCATCGGCTCAGGCGTCAAGCAGTTCCGGCAAGCGCCGCATATCGTCGAAGATGAGATCAGGCTCAAGCGCCGCGACGGCTTCCCTCAAACCGCAAAGGGAGGCATGGGAGCCTCCCGTATAGGCGAAGACGCGCATTCCCGCGCGCTTGGCAGCCTCGATGCCGGCGGTGCTGTCTTCGATCACGACGCATCCCGACGGATCCTTACCCATCGTTCTGGCCGCATGAAGGAACAGGTCCGGCGCAGGTTTGCCGTTCTCCACCATTGTGGCGCTGAAGATGCGCGGCTCGAGCTTCTCGATCAGGCCCGTCACCGAAAGCGAAAGGCGGATGCGTTCGGGCTGGCTGGAAGAGGCCACGCAGGAGGGAACGCCGATATTGTCGATCGCCCATCCGACATGGGGGATCGGCTGAAGCTCGCGGCGAAAGCGCTCAAAGAGGCGCACCCGTATCTCGGAGAGGTGCGCATCGGTGACGACAAGCCCGAACTCCTCCTGGATCGTGCCCACGATGGAGGCCATGGAGCGGCCGAGAAAGCGGCGGTAGGCGACATCCTCGCTGATGGCAACGCCTGCCTCGGCAACCACCTCAAGGAGCACGCCGATGGAAATCGGCTCGCTGTCCACCAGCACTCCGTCGCAGTCGAATATCACCAGTTCAGGCATAAAGGTCGCTTTCAAAAATCCATCCAGAGGGGAGATTGTTGGGCATGATGAACGGCCCGGCAGCAGAAACCGCGTTATGCAACGGAAGCTTGATAGCCCAGTCCGGCTCTCACCGAAACCCCCGGATGTGCCGGCCCGCCGTTCCTAGTCCCGTCGAGGATACGCATGAGCTCCTTCACCGCGGCATCACGCTGAGGATCGCGACCGGCTGCATAGGGCAGCGTGAATGGCACCGGGATATCCGGCGAGATGCCGCGTCCTTCCAGACGCTCGTTCTCTCCTATCACCGCGTCCGACACAGCCAGTTCGAGCAAGGTATCGTCCGGCAGCAGAAATGCCCGGCCTGCCAGCAAAGCGCCGGCCGTTCGCGCCCCCACGAGCGGAATGCCGTTAGCCTTCAGCGCATAAGCGAAAAGCTCGAGGCCACTTCGTGAGCCTTCATCGATGATGGCCACCACCGGGCGATGCCAGCGCACATTGGCAAGAATGTCCTCGCCATCGCGCGGGATGAGACGGAATGGCGGCGTGTCACCCACGAAAAGCTCGGCCGCGTCGGACGGACCACCGCCCCAGCGGCCGCGAAGATCGACGACAAGCCCGTCCGCATCCTTGAGACGGCCATCGGCAAGCTCACGGGCGACGATGTCCAGTCCGTCGGAGCTGGACAGTGTCCAAAACCGAACGTAGCCGATCCGCCTCCCGCCGTGGTTCGTAACGGCCACGCTGTCCTCGATCGCCCTGGCGAACGTCGGCAGCGGCCGCAGCCGTTTCACCTCGACCTTCGCCGTGACCGGGTCCGCCCCCGGGTGCCGGCGCAGGCTGACCTCGACGGTTTGGTCCGCCTTGTCCCGAAACGATTCGATCGCGTGATAGGGAGCGCCATCCACGGATATGATTTCGTCACCGACCAGGATGCCGGCTTCGTCCGCCGACCGGCCGTCATAGACGTCGCTGACAAAGGGAACGCCGTCGACCGTCTCCACCACCATCCCGATCCCGTGATAGCTCGCTCGCCCCTGCGGCGGAAACAGGCGGCGCATATCATCACGGACCGCATAGCGGAAGATGTCGATGAGCTCGAAATAATCGATCGTGTCGGGCTTGTAGCGTCCCGTATGGGAGGCGCCGAGGCTGGCAAGGACCCTGTCGATCGCCTCATCGACACGCGTATCGGAACTATCCGCGTTCAATGGCTGCGGGCCTTCGATCTCGTTCCGCACGGCGGCGGCAAACCGGTCGAGCGCCGCGGCGTCATAGAAACGATCCATCACGAGATCGGCGACGCGGTCGAACACCCGATGGCCGGAGCGGGGGACATCGAGCGCCGAGGCCTGCGCCGGCAACAGGACAAGCAGGAGGACGAATATAACTCTTCTCATGGGATCGCATCCCTTTCTGGCGCGATCATTGTCCGCGGAACTGCGGCTGCAACGAGGCCTCAGCCATGCAACGGCCAGCGATCGATCAGGTTATAGCGCGTCAGCCCCAGTTCGCTATGGATGAGAACGAAATCATTCACCGCCACACGGATCGGCCGGATCTCCTGCATCGGCACAGACTCCGGCCCATAAAGCACTGTCATATGGGGTAGGAAATGCGCCGTCGACCTCATGCCATTCCTCTCGAGAGCGGTACCGAGGATCCGGTGGAGCTTCCGAACATCGTCGCTCTCGCAAAGGAGAACCAAAGGCAACCTGCGAGGCTTGCCACGCTTCGGCGGAGCACCACCCAGGCTCTTGAGAAACCGGAAAGTCATCTCGAAGGGATGCATCGAAACGGCGCCGCCAGCGATCCTCGCCCCATAAAGGAGGGGTGACTTCAGGCGCGTGAAATCTCCGACATGATGCAGCGAAACGTGCAAATGTTCCTTCTTGATCAGCGAACCCGTGAGACCGTTTTCTTCGAGAAACCACTGCCTCAAGCGATCGACACTGACCGCCGCCTCAGGGCTTGCGAGAAGCCCGAAAAACAGCCGCTCCGGCTTCCTCGGCCTCGGCGGCAACGATGAATAAAAATCGAAAACGCCCTGCATACTCGTACGCCCAGGATGTCTTACCTGTACGGCACATTAGAACAAAACAAGAACATCAGTAAAGGTGGTGATCTGCCGTATCGCCTGCGCCTGCATCAGGAAAGCGGAGACGGAGCCTTCGGCACCTATTCGTGCCGCAGGGCCTCGATGGGATCGAGCCGCGCCCCGCGAAGGGCGGGGAAGAAGCCGAAGACCATGCCGATCAATGCGGAGAAGCCGACGGCAAGCAGGATCACCGGCAGACTGGGAGCGAAGGGAATGGATAGCGCGGATGAGGCCGCGCCGGCAAAGGAAAGGCCGATCACGATGCCGAGCAGGCCTCCGATCAGGGAGAGCACGGTCGCCTCGACCAGGAACTGGAGCAGGATGTGCTTTTCGTGCGCGCCGATCGCGAGGCGGATGCCGATCTCGCGCGTGCGCTCGGTGACGGAGACCAGCATGATGTTCATGATGCCAATGCCGCCGACGAGCAGGCTGACGCTGGCGAGAGCTCCAAGCATGCCGGTCATCACGGTGGTGGCGCTCGTCATCGTGTCAGCGACCTGTGTCATGTCGCGGACGTCGAAGTTGTTGTCGGCATCCGGCGCGATGCGGCGCGTCTCGCGCAGGATCGCCTCGATGTCGGCCTGCACCTCGGTCGTGGGAATGCCGTCGAGAGCCGCTACCTGGATCGTGTCGATGTTGCGGTTTCCCGCCACGCGCCTCTGGAAGGTCTTGAGCGGCATCATGACGACGTTGTCCTGATCCTGGCCGAAGCCGGAAAAGCCCTTGGGCTCCAGCACGCCGATCACGCGGCAGCTCATGCGGTTGACGCGGATCGCCTGCCCGACGGGATCGCCAGCGCCGAAGAACGTGCTGCGCACGGTCTCACCGATGACGCATACGCCCGCTCCGCCCCGTGCCTCCGAATCCGTGAAGATTCGGCCTGCGGCCACATCCCAGTCACGGGCGATGAAGTAATCGGTATCCGTGCCGGTGACGGAGGCAGAGACGTTCTGCGCACCGTAGACCACGCGCACCTGTTTCTGAGCCACGGGCGCCACGGCCTTGGCGTTGGTGAGGCCGTTCTTCAGGCCCGCCACGTCCTTCTCCTCCATTGTGCGGGTGGAGAAAGCGACGGACCCCGACCGTTCCGGCCGTGCGGGAAAGACGATCAGCAGATTGCTTCCCAGCTTGGCAATGTCGTCCTTGACGCGCTGGGTGGCGCCATTGCCGATGGTGATCATGGCGATCACCGCTGCCACGCCGATGACAATGCCGAGCAGAGTGAGGAAAGACCGCAGCGCGTTGCGGCGGATGGAACGAAAGGCGAGGCGCACGGTCTCGAACAACATCACGCAGCCTCGCGATTGAGGCGATCGGATGCCACCCGGCCATCCAGGAAACCCACCGTGCGGTGCGCATAGGCGGCGATGTCGGCCTCGTGCGTGACCATCACGATCGTGAGGCCAGAGTCCCGATTAAGTCCCGTCAGAAGCTCCATGATCTCGTGGCTGCGGGCGGTATCGAGATTTCCGGTCGGCTCATCCGCGACAAGCAGCATCGGCCTGGTGGCTATGGCCCGAGCGATTGCGACCCGCTGTTGCTGGCCGCCGGACAGCTCGGCAGGGGTGTGGTGCTCGCGGCCCGCAAGCCCCACCTGGGCCAAGGCATCCAGCGCGCGCTCGCGGCGCTCGCGGGAGGCGACGCCACGATAGATCAGCGGCAATTCCACGTTCTCCACCGCCGTGGTGCGCGGCAGCAGGTTATAACCCTGGAAAACGAAGCCGATATAGAGATTGCGCAGCATCGCCCGGCGCGTCCGGTCCAGCCGCCCGGCGTCGACACCCTGGAAGGCGTAGAGGCCGGCGGTGGGCGTATCCAGACAGCCGATAATGTTCATTGCCGTCGACTTGCCCGAACCGGACGGCCCCATGATGGCAACGAAGTCGCCTTCCGCAATCGACAGGTCGACACCGGCCAGGGCATGGACGCTCGCCTCCCCCCGGCCATATGTCTTCCAGACCTTTTCGAAGCGGATGAGCGGAATGCCCAAGGAACTCACTCCTGCCGGGTCGAGACGCCGATGATGACCGGATCTCCGGCCTCAAGGCCCGAGACGATCTCGATGCGATCACCGTCACTGGCGCCGGTGCGGACATTCACCGGCTCCGGGCGGCCATCGCGCAACACATAGAGCACCCGCGTGCCGTCCTGCGGCGCGCTGTCGCCGGTCCGCCGGGAAGGCCCCATGCGCACCCGCGGCGCAAAAATGTTCCGCAGGCTGAAGCCGCGCCCTTGCTCGAGAGAGGCGGGGCGGAAGCGGAATGCCGCCGCGGGCACCGTGATCACATCCTTTGCCTCCCGCGTGACGACGGACACGGTGGCCGTCATTCCGGGACGCAGCAGCAGCTCGGAATTGTCCACCTCCAGCCGGGCGTCATAGGTGACGACGCCTTCCGTCGTGGCGGATGCGTAGGAAATATCGCGGATCTCGGCCTCGAACCTGCGGTCGGGGAAGGCATCCACCGTGAATGTGGCCTTTTGCCCCGGCTTCACGCCGCCAATATCGGCCTCGTCGATCGCCGCCTTCAGTTCCATGTTGTCGAGTGATGCGGCGATGACGAAAAGGACCGGGGCCTGGAAGGACGAGGCAACGGTCTGACCCGGGTCCACCGAGCGCGTCAGCACAATACCGTCAATGGGAGCGTAGATCCGGCTCTTCACGAGATCGGCCTGCTGAAGCTTCAGTTCGGCTTCAGCAATGGCAAGATTGGCTTCAGCACTCGCAACGCTGCTTTCGGCCTTGTCACGGGTGGAGATCGCCGTCTCCAGCGCCTGATCGGACAGCATGCCGCGGCTTGCAAGCTGCCGGCTCCGCGCCAGAGCGCGTTCGGCTTCATCGAGGCTGGTCCTCGCCTCCATGACATTTGCTTGCGCTGCCTTCACGGAGGCTTGCGCACGCTCGATCTGCGCCATCAGCCGGGTGGTGTCGAGCTCCGCCAGAACGTCACCCTTCTTCACCCGCGTATTCTCTTCCACCGCAACCGAACGCACCACGCCGGAAAGCTCGCTGGAAATATCGACCTGGATGAGAGGCTGGAGGGTGCCCGTTGCCGAAACACGAATCGTAAGATCCCCCCTTTCGGCGGGAACCGTTGTATAGGAGAGCTGGGCCGCGGGTTTCGCGACGTAGGAATAACCCGCATAGGCGACCCCTGCCGCAATACAAAGGGCAAGAATGGTCCACAGCAGCCGGCGGCCGGCGGGACGCCCTTGGTTGAGCATCAGGGCCGCCTGAATGTCCTGGGCCTGTGGCCCCTTTTTTACGATCTGTTCTATGGCTCGACTCCTGCCGATCATGCCGAAAGCTGGCGATCACTCATCGACGTAAGAGCCGAGAAGTTCAAATTAAAACTTCGCCATGTTGGGGTATATGGTTCGCTCGCACTGCAATCTTCCAGTGCGGCGTATCAGCCTGACAGCGCCTCTGCCGGGATATCGAGCGAGTCCCTCAGGAGCGGCATCATTCGATAAGGATCAAGGGGCTTCAGGACTGTTGTCGGGCGAGATTTCTCCCGCTTGAAGCCGGCGGATCGCCTCGTCCGCCTCCCCTTCATCCAATCCCGACAGCGGCAAGCCGTCGATCATAACCACCTCTTCGCTGTCCTCGTCGTAGACCTCCCAAAGCCCCTCTTCGTCCTGCCGCTTGTCGAACGCGCTTGCCATCGTCCTCTCCTTGCCGCAACGCGGTTGCGATCGTCACCTCTGCCGGCGATCGGCTTGGGTAACGCTCCACGGGACGTATTGTTCGCCACCTCAGCAGAACGAAGGGAGTGTTTCCACTCCCTTCGCTTTCCTGGAAAGCTGCGCTTCGATCAGCCCAGGATCGTTGTCACCTGTTCGATGTGGAGGATCTCCGAGCCCGACATGTAGATGTGATAGATCGTGTCATTGAGCGCCGCGCGTCCTCCTCTGAAGTAGCCTTCCGTTACCACCTGGTGGTCGGCAGCATCGGCCTCAATGTCCAGCGTCTCGGGGCTCGAGATGTCCAGCAAGTCCGCAGCCGCAAGCGGGACCGCGTTACCCTCGCCCTTTCCATTGAGATCGGCGGCGTCGGTTCCGCCTGCAACATCAGCCGCCTTCTCATCCTGTCCAAGCGCAAACCAGGCATCGACGATTTCGCCGGTCCGCCCATCCGTATAGATGAAGGTGCTTTCATGCGAGATGAAGTTACCGTTGTTCATCTCGCTGGTTTCCCTGGCATCCAGATCGATGCCGGCGATGCCAAGCTCGGCGAGGCTCTTCAGTTCACCAGCCTGCGAAATGCCGTCGGAGTTCACGTCCTGCCACACCTTCAGCTCGCTGAAGCGTGCGTCGGCGGCGTCCATGCGGCCATTCTCGTTGCTGTCCAGCTGCGACAGGATGGTGAAGCCGTCGGTCGTGTCGGTGCCGAACAGCTCCGACTGGTTGTCGATCGCGCCGTTGCCGTTGCGGTCGAGAGCGAGGAGGCCGTCATCCCTGCCGACCCAGCCGGTCCTGTCCAGATCGCCGTCCGATCCCATGTCGAAGCGGACGCCCGCGTCGACATGCAGCGTTTCCGCTCCATCGCCGTCGAGGTCCAGGATCAGAGGAGAGGTGTTGTCGTGCTGTGTCACGGTCGCGATCGCCGTCGAGCGATGGCCGGCGGCATCCTCCAGGACATAGCGGATCTGCATGGTCTCGTTGAAGTTGGGGTTGCCCCCATTGCCGTCACCGCCGCTCGCTTTCAGGTAGACCGATCGCCCATCCTGGCTGATGGAAACCGCGTAAGTGGCCATGCCGATCCGCGTCGTCGTGCTGCCGGTGTTGACGAAAGTTGCCGAGATGATGCGGCTGCCGGCGTCCACGCCCGAGTCGTTGGCCAGCACGTTGAGAGCCTGCCCGGCGATAAGCTGCGTTTCAAGAAACGCGTAGGCATCGTTCTGCGCGGCAACGGGGATCGTGTCGATCGTCACCTGGAAGGTGTCAGACGTACTGCGGTGCAGGCCTGTGATACTGATCACCTCCGCCGTCACGTTGTGGGTGCCCTCGGCGAGCGGGGTGCCGGTGTGATCGATGCTCCAGTTGCCGTTCTGGTCGGCCTGGACGATGCCGATGCTCTGGCCGTCGACGAAGACCTCAACATCAAGGCCGGCGGTGGCCTTGCCGCGGATGACGAGCGTGTTGTCGGTGGTCACGCCATCCGTCTGCGATCTGCCGGTGTCGTCGGAGATACCGGTCACCTGCGGCTTGGCCGGCGGCGTGGCGTCGACGACGACGTTGAACGGCGGGTCGGTGAACTCCGAAATGCCGTTGCCATCGGCGTCGATCTCCTGCGCGCGGAACATGTGCGTGCCGTCGGAGAGCCTCGAGCCGGTGTTGTCGAAGGTCCAGGCGCCATTGGCGTCGGCCTGCGCGGTGCCGATGACATTGATGCCGTCATAGATGCGTACCGTTGCGCCCGGATTGGCCGTACCGGTGAT
>Ga0164243_10010049_pt1 | contig 13647 bp, 13 predicted proteins | sample OricompcompostOP_FD_108781 | JGI IMG/M metagenome (GOLD analysis project Ga0164243, IMG submission 108781) | Organic Plus compost microbial communities from Emeryville, California, USA - Original compost - Organic plus compost (OP) | ecosystem: Engineered > Solid waste > Mixed feedstock >... | reverse complement strand
GTGCCCGACGAAGTTCACGTCGGGACGCGCCCGCAGGATCTCGGCGTGCAACGGCCATTCGATGTGTCGGAGGCCGGTGCCCTGCAGCACGGTGCCGTCGAAGTCGATGAGGATGAAGTCGTCACCCTCGACCTCGCTCAGCGCGAGGTTCCCGCGCTTGAGCCACAGTCCGCGGCCCCACGGGTCGCGGTAGGAGAGATGGCCCATGGACATGTCACCGTGCCCCTCGAGCTCGAGGATGCGGTGCGCGCGGGCGAGGTCGTCGAGGACGGCCGCGATGGACTCGTCGGCGTCGTAGCGAGTGGGCTTGTAGGTCACGGTGTTCTCCGGTTCTCAGACGGTACGGGCGGCGGCTTCGGCCGCGGTCATGCCGCCGACGCGGGCGTGGAGCCGTCCGCCGGTGGCGACCGCGGCGATGATGACGAGCTCGTCGGGGCGAGGTGCGTCGGGCAGGGCGATGGTGATGGCGTCGTAGTGGGAGCGCACGTACACCTCGTCCTTGTAGGCGAGCGGGATGTCGATGGCGGAGCCGGCCGACGCCACCTTGGTGACCGAGCTGATCCACGCCTCGCCTCCGCCGATCGCGTCGCGGAACGCGTTGCCGAACGTCGTCGTGACGCAGGCCACGACGTGCTCCTGCTCACCGGCCGTTCCGGCGATCCCGCCCTTGCCGTAGCTCTCGGCGGCGCGCCCGCCGAGGAGGGCGAGCGCACGCGCGCCGAGCGCCGTGCCGAGGCTCGCGCTCGGCAGCGTGAGGGGCGACAGGTCGTCGGCCCAGACACCCGCGAACGGGTTGCGGATGATCACTGCACTGGCGGCCTTGATCAGCGTCTGCGCGGCGGGGCGCCCGCCGTCGGTCACGGTCTCCTGGACGAAATCGTGCCAGGCGCGGATCTCGTAGTAGGGGTCGACGGTCATGCGTACTGCTCCTCGTGTCGTCTCGGATCGGTGGGGTCGTAGAGCGCCATCTCGACGGACTCGTCGACGAACTGGCCGCCCTCACGCATGGAACGCGTGTCCGCGTACCACTGCGAGCGGGTCTGGGTGCGGTCGGTGAGGGGACGCTCGACGCGCTCCCATTCCTCCAGCACCTCCGGCAACTCGGCGAGGGATGCCGCGGTCGCGGCCTCCGCCAGGGTGAAGGCGTTGGTCATGGCGCATCCGGCCCCCTGTGCGAGGGCGGGACACATCGCGTGCGCGGCATCGCCGATGAGCGCGACGCGACCGCTCGTCCACCGCTCGAGACGGCTCGTCTGATAGCCGTAGTAGCGACCGGGGGTGGCCGCGGCATCCCTCAGCACCGGGGCGAGCTGCGGGAAGGTCGAGGTCCACAGCTCGAGATCGATCGGGACCCGCGACCCGCGCGGATCGGCGGCCGCCGCCATGAGCGCGATGTAGAGCTCCTCCTCGTTGCACGGCGTGTAGAGGATCCGCAGGCCGGTCTCGTCGTCGGTCCAGAAGTCGATGACGTTGTCCCACTCGGTGTCCGGCTCCAGTGCGGCGAGCTCGGCCTTGCGCCGCGGCACCAGGAACCGGGTGATCCCGTCACGCGCGCGCTCCCTCACGAAACCGATGCCGAGGCTGTCGCGCACGGCCGATCCGACGCCGTCCGCGCCGATGACGAGATCGGCGGCAGCGCGCGAGCCGTCGCGGAAGGTCAGCTCACCGTCGGGCGTCGCCCCCGTGACGGTGGAGCCGGGGATGACCTCGACCCCCGCCTCGCGGGCCGCGGTGAGCAGGACCTGGAAGAGGTGCGGTCGCGTCTGCGTGCTCCACCGCACCCCTTCCAGCGCCTCCTGCGACACGATCCGGTTGTTCATGCGGGTCTCGTAGAACGGCGGGACCATGGCGTTCGCCCGCAGATCGGGGGTGACACCCAGGTCGTCGAGCACCCGGAGGCTGTTCCCCCAGAGCACGATCCCCGCGCCCTCCGCCCGCAGCTGCTCGCCGCGTTCGTGAACCCGGACCCGCCATCCGCGCTGGGCCAGGGCCGTGGCCGCCGTGAGTCCGGCGAATCCGGCACCGGCGATCTCCGCGGTGCGTGCAACCGAATCTGTCATGCTTTCTCTCTCCTTGCGGTGCGGTGCGTGTCGGGCGGACGGCTCAGCCGTTGGCCGCCGTGATGAAGCTCGAGTCGCGCACATCGTCGACGCTGGGCGCATCCGTGACGACGCCCTGCTCGACGAGGAGATCGATCGTGGTCTGCCACTGCTCGTCGCTCATCGCGCCGAGGCCCTCGGCATCGGTCGTGTCGCTCTCGAAGGTCAGGTCGATATCGGTCTCGAGCTGCGTGGTGTACAGGTCGACGTTCTCCGCGAGCTGGGGAGACGAGTCGGCGAGGATCTGCGCGGCCTTCTCGGGGTTCTCGATCGTGTACTCGAATGCCTTGACGTAGGCGCGGAGGAAGCGCTCGACGACCTCGGGGTTCTCCTTCAGATAGGCGTCGCTCGCGAACAGGCCGGTGCCGAGTGCCTCGTAGCCCCAGTCCACGCCCTTGAGGACGCTGATCTTGTCCTCGCCGCCCGCGTGCTCGGCGAGCAGCGGGAACTCGGCGTCGAGGTAGCAGGGCACGGTGTCGACCTGGTCGGAGAGCAGGTAGTTCTCGTACGGGGGTTTGACGGTCAGTTCCGTGAGCTCGCTCTTGTCGATGCCGTTGAGCGAGAGGAGCGCCTGGTAGAACACGTACGTCGAGCCCGAGGCCTGCACGCCGACGCTGAGTCCGCGCAGGTCGTCGACGGTCTCGAGCTCGACGACGTCCTTCTTGGTGCACATCGCGAGCGGCGAGACCTGGTTCATCGCGGCGATGGCCTTGACCTCGACCCCCTGGGAGCGGGCGAGGGCGAGGGTGGGCAGATCGGCGACGCCGATGTCGCCCGAACCGGAGCCGACGAGACGAAGGGTCTCACCGGAGCTCTGTCCGACGAGGATCTCGTCGATGACGATGCCTTCCTCCTCGAAGTAGCCCAGTTCGTCGGCGACGTAGAACATCGCGTGGTTGCCGCGAGGCTGGAAGTCGAGCTGGACGGTGACGTGGTCGAGGTCCTCGGCGGTTCCTCCGCCGGCGGCGGGCTCGGCCTGCGCGCACCCGGCGAGGGTGAGCACGGCGGCCAGAGAGGCGGCGCCGGATGCGGCGATGCGAACGCGGTTCATGGTTCTCCTTCGGGTGGTGCGGGCTCGGGTGGTGCGGGATCGGTCAGGCCGCGGCCGGGTGCGGCCGTGCGCGTCGGTCGGATGGGGAGTTCACTGCTCGTCGTGGTTCGCGATGTGCGGGAACGCGCGAGCCACGAGGAGCTCGACGAGGTCGATGGCGTAGTAGCAGATGAGACCCAGCGCGCTGACCACCACGAGTGCCGCGAACATCATCGGGGTGTCGAGTTGCGTCGAGGCGAACTGGATCAGATATCCGAGCCCGTTCTGCGATCCCGCGAACTCGGCGACCACCGCGCCGATCACGGCGAGCGTGATGGCGATGCGGATGCCGGCGAAAAGGTTCGGGAGGGACATCGGCAGCTGCACCTGGTACAGGATCTGGTTGCGGGAGGAGCCGACCGACCGCATGAGCAGCAGGTGGTCCTCGTCGATGCGCTTGAGGCCCAGCACCATGTTGATCGTGATCGGGAAGAAGGCCATGACGACGATGAGGACGAGCTTGGGCACCATCGAGTACCCGAACCAGAGGATGAAGATGGGCGCGAGCGCGACCTTCGGGACGACCTGGAAGAGGACGATCAGCGGATAGACGGCCCGCTCGACCCACTCGAAGCGCACGATCACGAGGGCGAGCACGATGCCGACCACCACGCTGATGAGGAAGCCGACGATCACCTCGGCGGCGGTGATCCAGGTCGCGGGGCCGAGGATGGCCCAGCCGGTGACGAGTTCGGAGGCGATCTCGGTGGGTTTCGCGATGACGTAGGTGGAGACGCCGAACACGACGACGGCGGCCTCCCAGAGCACGAGGACGACCAGGAGGAGCAGCGCCGCGGGCCACACCCGGCCGGCGACCGCCGCGAACCCCTGGACCGCGGTGCGGGCCGGGGTGGTGCTCATGGAGGACGTGGGGGACGACAGCGTGGTGGTCATGCGATCGCTTCCTTGATCTGCGCGGGGTGCAGCTGCTCGCGGAGCCGCGCGGTGTACTCGGCGAACCGTGGCGAGGAGAACGCCTCGTCGGTGCGGGGGCGGGGCAGCTCGACCTCGACCGTGTCGACCACCCGGCCGGGGTTCGCCGCCATCATGTGCACGGTGGAGCTGAGGAAGACCGCCTCGGAGATCGAATGGGTGACGAAGAGGATCGTCTTGCCCGTGGCCGCCCAGATGTCGGCGAGCGTGGTGTTCATGGTGTCGCGGGTGATCGCGTCGAGGGCTCCGAACGGCTCATCCATGAGGAGGATCGTGGGGTCCATCGCGAGGGCCCGCGCGATGGAGACCCGCTGCGCCATCCCTCCCGAGAGCTCGTGCGGAAGGCGGTCGGCGGCGTGCGACAGCCCCACGAGCTCGAGTGCCTCGTCGGCCGCGCGGTAGGCCTCCTTGCGATCGCCTCGCGCGAGGTGGCGCAGGTGTGCGGCGTTCTCGCGGGCCGTCTTCCAGGGGAGCAGCGCTGCGCGCTGGAGCACGAGACCGATCTCCTTGTCGCGCACGGCGTCGGCGGCGGACTTCTCGCCGATCCGCACCTCTCCCGCCGTCGGGCGCAGGATGCCGCCGAGGATCTTCAGCAGGGTGCTCTTGCCGCATCCGGAGGGGCCGAGGAGGGTGACAAAGCTGCCGGGCTCGATCTCGATGTCCAGGCTCTGCAGCACGGTGTTGGATCGGCCACGACGCGTGAACGTCATCTCGATGCCGCGGGCACGGATCCCCGAAGAACTCACATCGACTCCCTTTTTCTCATCATGTGAAGCGGGTCTATCGCATTGAGATGATTCTGTAGGGATAGGGATGCCGTTGCAAGCATTTTCTTGCGATGTAACAATCGATTTACACGATCGAAACGCAGAGGTGGAGACCGTGATCCGAGCGAGCCCGCGAACCGGGCATCCGTCGACCGTCGGTCAGCGCGACAGGAGTGCGGAGGCCGCCGCCTTGGCGCCTCTCCCCCAGCGGAACGCCGACACCGTCGGGTCGCCGGCGATCCAGAAGCGCCACGGGAAGGCATGCGTGCCTGCGATGCCGGCGACGCCCACCCGCGGGCCGGTGGCCACGTCGGCGACGGGCGGGTCGGCCAGCCACAGCTCGGACGAGGCGCCGTGCCATCCGGCGCCCGTGATCGCGTCGATGCCGTCGTGCAGCGGATGCCGCAGGCCCGATGCCTGCCCGAATCGGCCGGGCCCCTTCGCGAGGTCGCGCAGCGCGACGGCCGACAGGGGCAGCGTCGCGCCGCGGCGCATCGCGGCGGCATCCGCTCCGAACACCACTTCCCCCGCACGCAGCAGGACACCGCCTGCGGTGCCCTCCGGTCCGCACACCACGTTCACGCACGAGTGGATGCCGTGGCTGAGGTACACGTAGAGATGCCCGGGCTCACCCCACATGGTGGCGTTGCGCGCCGTCCGGCCCATCCGCGCGTGGGACCCGGGATCGGGCACCGTCCCCGTCCCCTGCCCGTGGTAGGCCTCGACCTCGGTGATGCGCAGCCGCACCTCGTGCACGTCGGCCGACCGAGCCGTCGAGGATGGCGGGTGCACAGCATCCGCACCGGTCATTCGTGACGGTTCGACGGATGCTCGTGCCGCGACCCTGGTGCGCAGCTCCGCGCCGAGCAGGCGAGGAGCCACCTCGAGCGGAAGGCCGATCAGGTCGGCGCGCTGAGCACGGCGCACGTCAGAACTGCGGCGGCGTCTGGCACCACGACGCGTCGAATCCGGTCAGGGCGACCATCTCCTTGCCGCTGCGCAGGTCGATGAGGTGCGTCTCGACGTTCCGCGGCAACGGCAGCAGCATCTGGTCGTAGGGGTTGTCCGCGAGGTTCGGGGCGATCGCCACGGCGGCGTACTGCCCGCTCGGTGAGGCGCACGCCTGCAGGATCGACGCGTCCGAGCCGACGTCGACGAGGGGCGTGGCGACGCCGTCGTCGTCGACCCGGATGATCGCCTGACCGATCGGCATCCCGGAGTCGTCGCGCGCGGTGACGTGACGCAGCGTGCCACCGGGGAACGGCACGATGCTCGACGCGACGCCGTAGTCGGGTTCGGATGCCGGCAGGGGCTCCTCGGAGCCGTCGGTGAGGTTCAGCTCCACCACGCTGCCGTCGAGCCTCTCGACGATCGCCGTGTAGGTGCCACGAGACACGCCCTGGATGTTCGTCGCGAGGCCGAGGGACTGCACGCCCGCGTCGGTGGAGCGGTCGATGAGCGACAGCGCGCCGTCGAAGTCGATGAACAGCGCGGCGGAGCTGTCCGGTACGAACTGCCAGGAGAGGATGTTGGCCTCGTCGCCGCCGACCTCGGCGATCTGCGGTTCGTCGCCGCCCGCCAGCGACTGCATGACGAGCACGCTCGCCCGTCCCTCCGTGTCGCTGAGGTCGCGATCGGAGTAGGTGTAGCCGACGAGCCCTCCGCGTTCGGACACCTGGATGCCGCCGACGTAGCCGGTGCCGGGAAGCTTCAGCTCGCGCTGCTCTCCGCCGTCGCGGTCCATGACGAGGAGCTTCGAGAGGTCCTTCTCCTCCACGGCCACCACGAGGCGGTCGGACGTGGCGCGGAAGTCGTCGATCTTCTCGGCGGTGAACACGGGCACGGCCTGCTCCCCGCTGAGGTCGGTGCGGAAGATCGTGTCGTTGCCGTCGACCGCCCGGCGCAGCAGGAAGATGCTCGACGCGGGGGTGGTGAAGCTGTGCACGAGGTCCGCCGACGGTCCCCCGCCCTGGCCCGTCACGTCGGAGACCTTCACGGTGTAGGTCGTGTCGTCGTCGAGGGGCACGGTGAAGCGGATGCCGACGCCACGACCCGCCGCATCGACGGTGAACGGCACGGCGGGGTCGACGGTGACCTGCGCGTCGTCGATCGCCGCGAGCGACTGGTTGGCGGTGAGGATCACCCTGCTGCCGCTGGACTCGATCGCGTGCTGGGGGTCGACCTGCACGTCGGTGATGCGGGGGCCCTGCAGGAGGCTCACGGCACCGAGTCCGGCGCCGGCCAGCACGAGGATGCCGAGCACCGCGGCGAGCGCGAGCCCGAACCGGCGCGAGCGGCGCGCGGGCGTCCTGTGCGCGGCATCCGATCGGGCGCCCCGCGCGTCGCCCGCGGCGGCGGATGCCGTGTCGGACCCGGGCACGGATGCCGAAGCCTGCGGCTGCCGTTCGTGGTCTGCGCCGACGGCCTGGTCGGCCTCGGCCGTGCGCGCGGCATCCGCGTGATGCCCGGCGTTCGTTGCGCGCGGCTCGGCCTGCGCTGCGCGGCGCTCGGCGTCGGCACGGGTCCGCTCGGCGGCGCGCTCCTCGGCGGCGCGTTCGAGCGCGGCACGCTCGGTGGCGGCACGGATGACGGCTTCGCGTTCCGCGGCGACCCGAGCGGCGGACTCCCGCTCGGCAGCCGCGCGGGCCTCGGCCTCGCGTTCGATCTCGCGTTCCGCCTCGAGCCTCGCCGCATCGCTCGCGGCACGTGGCGCTTCCGCCCCCCGTGCAACTCCGGGGGCCGACACGCCACTTGTCGGCTCGTTCTCGGTGTTTCGTCCGACATCTGGCGTGTCGGCCCCCGCTTCGTGCTCGGCAGCCTCGTGCCCTGCGGCCTCGCGGGCGGCCCGCTCGGCGGCCTCGCGCGCGGCGCGCATCTCGGCGCGCGTGCGCGGCACGGCGGGGGTGTCGTGACGCTCGTCGTCAGTACTCATACGGGTCCTCGGGCTCGTCGATCGCCTCGACAGCGGTCGGCGCCACGTGCAGCGAGCCGTCGGCATCCGCCTTCACCGTGCCGGTGACCCGCACCCACTGACCGGTCTCGTACTCGCCCGCATCGATGGTGACGGGAAGGTTCGCCGGCTGCGCGTCGATCACGCAGTGCGTGATCACGAGCCGTGTGAGGTTCACCCCGTCACCGCCCGCTGGCGTGATGAACCCGGTGAGCGTCACCGCCGTGCCGTCGAACGATGCGGTGTTGGTGGCCGTGGCGAAGACGCTCGCCCAGTCGCCGACCTCGAACTTCGAGGTGTCGGCGACGCCGAGCGTCACGTCGTCGGCGCCGGCGAACAGCGCGGACGACTCCCCCGAGCGCGACATGGCCAGTTCGACCGAGAGCGAGGCGGGCGGCAGCACGAGCGCGGCCGCCACCACGCCGGACGCGATCACTCCGCCGGTCACCGTCGCGGCCGTCGCCAACGGCGTGGGGGCGTGGGCATGCTCGTGACCGTGGTCGTGCCCCTCTTCGGCGCCCAGCGGCAGGGTGCACGACCAGATCGCGCCGGCGAGGGTGACGACCGCGGCGGCGCAGGCGAACCATACCGACTCGGGGCTGATGTACAGGGTGAGTCGTCCGGTCACGCCGAGGCCGAGAGTGACGACGGCGATGACCGTGGCGAGGCCGATCCCCAGCCACCGGGTGCCGAGCGCGCGGGCGCGGGAGTGCTCAGACAAACGAGAGTGCTCAGACAAAGACGTTCACCCCGATCGCGATGGCGAAGGCCGAGGCGAGCACGACGCCGACGATGCCGGCGAGCGTGCGCGTGGTGAAGGTGGTGCGCATGAGCACGAGCATCTTCACGTCGACGAGCGGCCCCACGAGCAGGAACGCGATCAGCGCGCCCGACGAGAACGTCGAGGCGAACGACAGGGCGACGAAGGCGTCGACGTTCGAGCAGATCGCGACCGTGATGGCGATGGCCATCATCGCGACGATCGACAGCACGGGGTTCGACCCGATCGCGACGAGCACGTCGCGCGGGATGAGCACCTGCACGGCTCCGGCGAGTGCCGACCCGATCACGAGGGCCGGCATCACGGCGCGCAGCTCGATGAGGAACTGCGTGAGGCTGCGGCGCACCGGGGTTCCCGGCTCGTGGGCGACGAGCTCGCACGTGTCGGCGAAGCGCTGGGTGAGCAGGCTGTCGGGCGAGGGATGCCGGCTGTAGATCCAGCCGATGAGGTTGGCGATGAGGTAGCCGCCGATGAGTCGGGCGACGAGGATGCCGCCGTCGAAGCCGAAGGCGGCGTGTGTAGTGAGGATGACGATCGGGTTGACGATCGGAGCCGCGATCAGGAAGGTCAACGCCTCGGCGGGGGCGAGGCCCCGCATCATGAGCCCCCGCGCGAACGGCACGTTGCCGCACTCGCACACAGGGATCAGCATGCCCAGCAGCGACAGCACCGCGCGCCGCGCCCACGCCCTGCGGGGCAGCCAGCGGTGGATGACGTCGGCCGGCAGCCACACCTGCACGACGATCGAGAGCACGACCCCGAGGATCACGAACGGCAGCGCCTCGATCAGCACGCTGAGCGACAGGGTCAGGCCGTCTTGCACGCGATTCGGCAGAGACGCCGAGTACAGCCCTGGCACGAACCGGTCGACGAGGAACAGCGCGGCGACGATCGCGGCGCCGATCCCCACGCCGATCCACGGCGAGCGCGGCAAACGCGGAGGGCGGTGCGAGTGCGGGCGCGATGCGGGCGCCGTCGTCGTCGCGGAGGAGGTCACGCGCTCGCTTCCTTGGCGTCGCGCTTGTTGGCGCACGGAGTGCACAGCCCGAAGATGTCGACGACGTGCGCGGCATCCGTGAACCCGTGCAGCGCAGCCGTGCGCTGCGCCCACTGCTCGACGTCCTTCGCCTCGATCTCGACCGTGAGACCGCACGAGCGGCAGATCAGATGATGGTGGTGGCCCTGCGTGGTGCAGGCGCGGTACAGCGCCTCGCCCTCGGGGCTCTGCAGCGAGTCGGCGTCGCCGGATGCCGCGAGCCCTGCGAGCGCGCGGTACACGGTGGCCAACCCGATGCCGGTGTTGTCGTCGCGCAGGGTGGCGTGCAGGGTCTGTGCGCTCACGAAACCGCGCGCGTCGGCGAGCGCTTCGCGCACGCGCTCTCGCTGCCAGGTGTTCCGCTGAGCCATGCCCACGATTCTAGATGTCCTGCCCTTGCCTGGGCCTGGGAGCGTCCTGCCCGCCGGTCGCCCCCGGCGGACGCCGACAGGGATGCTGCGCCGTCCGGCTCAGTCTCGGGCTCGCGTGACGCGGTCGCGCCGGGCGCCGACGATGCGGCACACGAGATAGATCAGGAACGAGATCGTCGTGATGTAGGGGCTCACCGGCAGCGTGCCCATGATGGCCAGGAGGATGCCGCCGACCGCCGCCACGACGCCGAACACGGCGGCGAGAACGGGAACGGCCACGGGACCGGCGGTGACCCGCAAAGCGGCAGCTGCCGGGGTGACGACCAGCGCCATGACCAGCAGGGCGCCGATGATGTGCACGGCCACCGCGACGACGAGGCCCAGCAGCAGCATGAACGCGAACGAGACGCCCACCACGGGCACTCCCCGGGCGGCCGCCGACTGCGGGTCGAGGGAGTCGAAGCGCAGCGGACGCCAGATCAGCAGCAGTCCCAGCAGCGCGATGCCGCAGATGACGGCGAGCCAGCCGAGCTGTGCGGACTGCACCGACACGATCTGCCCTGTCAGCAGGCTGAAGCGTCCGGCGGCCCTGCCGTTGTAGAGCGAGAGGAAGAGGATGCCGAGGCCGAGGCCGAACGGCATGAGGACCCCGATGATCGAGTTGCGGTCTCTCGCGCGCGCGCCGAGCCATCCGATGAGCGCGGCGGCCAGCAGCGAGCCGACGAGCGAGCCGGCGACGACGTCCATGCCGATGAGGAGGGCGGCGGCCGCTCCGGCGAACGACAGCTCGCTGATGCCGTGCACCGCGAAGGCCATGTCGCGCTGCATGACGAACACCCCGATGAGTCCGCCGACCAGACCGAGGATCGCCCCGGCCCACACCGAGTTCGACACGAGCGCGAGGATCTCGCCGTACTGCGCGGCGCCGCCGAACATGGCGTCGCCGATGTCGTCGAGGGTCACGCCTCGTCCTCCCCGTGCTCGTGGTGGTGGTGCGCCGTCTGCTCGGCATCCGGGGCGCCCACCACGACGAGGCGCCCACCGGCCTCGAGCACATAGACGGGGGCGCCGTAGAGGTCGGAGAGCACCTCGGTCGTCAGCACCTCCTGCGGTGTGCCGAGCGTGAACTGCCCGTTCGCGATGTAGAGGATGCGGTCGACGATCTCGAGCACCGGGTTGACGTCGTGCGTGACCAGCAGCACCCCCGCACCGGTGCGACGGTGCGCGTCGATGAGACCGACCACGGCCTGCTGGTTGGCGAGGTCGAGGCTCGTCAGCGGCTCGTCGCACAGCAGCAGGCGAGGGTCGCCCGCGAGCGCCTGCCCGACGCGCAGCCGCTGCTGCTCGCCGCCCGAGAGCACACCCACGGGCTTGTCGGCGAAGCCGTCGGCGCCGACCGCGTGGATCAGCTCGTCGATGCGTGCCCGATCGCCGCGGCGGGGGATCGGCAGTCCGAACCGGTGACCGTCGATGCCGAGGGCCACGAGATCGCGGCCCCGCATGGAGGTCTCGGCCGGCAGCGGCCTGGCCTGCGGCAGGTAGCCGATGCGGCGGTTGCCGTGACCGCGCACCGGCTGGCCGAGCGCCGTGATGCTGCCCTCGGAGAGATCCTGCAGTCCGAGGATCGCGCGCAGCAGCGTGGTCTTGCCCGACCCGCTCGGGCCGAGCACGGCCACCAGCTCGCCGGGCGCGACGTCGAGGTCGAGGCCGCGCCACAGCTCGCGGTCGCCGCGCCGGATCGCGGCGCCGCGGATCGCGAGCGGCGCCGGGATCGTCTGGGAGGTCACCTGTCGAGATTACCGGCGAGATCGGCGATGGTGTCCTGCATCCAGGAGATGTAGGTCTTGCCGTCCGGCACGAGCTCGGTGACCTCCTGCACGGGGGTGCCCGCCTTCTCGGCCGCGTCGATCACCTGGGTGGTCTCGGCGCCGCCGGTCTGCGCGTTGGCGAACAGCACCGCGATGTCACCGGCGTCGATCAGGTCGAGGGCCTCGAGCAGGGTCGCCGGCGGCACGTCCTGACCCTCTTCGACGGCCTCGCTGAAGGCGTCGGGCGTGACGTTCACCAGCCCCGCGCTCTGCGCGAGGTACACCGGCACGGGCTCGGTGACGAACACCTTGTCTCCCTCGTGCGCGGCCCTGATCTCGTCGAGCGAGGTCTCGAGTCCCTCGATGTCGCCCTGGAAGTCGGCGAGGTTCTGCTCGTAGTCCGCCATGTTCGGCGCGTCGAGCTCGATGAGCTGCTCGGCGATCGCCTCGGCGACGTGCGAGATGGTGTGCGGGTCGTACCAGACGTGCTCGTTGAAGCCCTCGATGTGGTCGTGCCCCTCGTGGCCCTCGTGGCCATCGGCGTGATCGTGAGCGTGCTCGTCTTCCGAGGACTCGGCATCCGAGTGTTCGTGCTCGTCGGAGTGCTCGGCATCCGTCTCGGCGTGGTCGTCGACCTTCGCGTCGGGGTAGTCGTGCGAGTACTCGACCGCGGTGACGACGCCGGCATCCGTGCCGACGGCGTCGCGCAGCGACTCCATGAAGGAGTCGTAGCCCCCGCCGTTCTCCACGATCAGCTGGGCCTTCTTCACCGTGAGCTGGTCGGCGGCCGAGGCCTCGTACTCGTGCGGGTCCTGCGAGAGAGACGAGATGACCGAGGTCACGGCCACGTGGTCGCCGCCGATCCTGGTCGCGATGTCGCCGTACACGTTGGTGGACGCGACCACCCGGATGCCGTCGCCGCCGGCGTCCGCCGAGTCGCCCGAACCGCTGCCCGTGGCGCACCCGGCGAGGGTCAATGAGGCGACGGAGACGAGGGCGAGGGCGGCGAGGGGCTTCTTCATGACTCCCACTCTAAACGCTAATGAGAACCATTATCAAACCGGGCCCAGGCGTGTGGCGCCGAGGGCCCGGCCCCGAGGCCTGTCGCACCTCGGGGCCGGCCGTCTCAGTCGACGAGTCCGTCCGGCGCGAGCCACACGGTGCTCTCCCCGGGAACCGCTCCCGCCTCGACCGGCCCGAGCACGACCTCGGCGGCATCCGCTCCGAGGTCGAACGGCTCCGTTCCGAAGTTCGTCACCACCCGCCAGCCGTTCGGGCGGGCGAAGCGCAGCACGTCGACCCGCCCCGTCGGGAGCCACGCGAGGGTCTCCTCCGACTGCAGGCGGTGGCGCAGCCGCAGCGCCTCGCGATACAGCGACAGCGTCGACGACGGGTCGGAGGCCTCCACCTCCACCGCGTACTCGGCGAACCACCGCGGCTGGGGCAGGTGTGCGCCGTTCGTGCCGAAGCCGAAAGACGACCCCTCCGTCGTCCAGGGCAGTGGCACCCGGCATCCGTCGCGGCCGAGACCGTCGAACTCGGCCCCGCGGAAGAAGCCCGGGTCCTGGCGCTGCTCCGGCGCGATCTCGGCGACCTCGTGCAGGCCGAGCTCCTCACCCTGGTAGAGGTACGTGCTGCCAGGCAGCCCGAGCAGCAGGAGCGTCGCGGCATGCGCTCGGCGCAGACCCCGCTCGCGGTCGAGCTGGTCGGCCGGGCCGCCGGCCTTGACCCACTCGGTGCCCTGCTTGACGGGCCGGCCGTTCAGCGGGGGCAGACCATACCGGGTGGCATGCCGGGTCACGTCGTGATTCG
>Ga0164243_10010048_pt1 | contig 13648 bp, 13 predicted proteins | sample OricompcompostOP_FD_108781 | JGI IMG/M metagenome (GOLD analysis project Ga0164243, IMG submission 108781) | Organic Plus compost microbial communities from Emeryville, California, USA - Original compost - Organic plus compost (OP) | ecosystem: Engineered > Solid waste > Mixed feedstock >... | reverse complement strand
TGGACCGAGAGCGGCGGACCGAGCGTGGCCCCGCCGACCCGCCGCGGCTTCGGCTCGACCTTGCTCGAGCAGGTCACCGGCCGGGAGCTGAACGGCGAGGCGGTGGTGGAGTACCGTCCGGGCGGGGTCTGGGCGCGGCTGGTCGCCGGGCCCGCGGCGGTCGCGCCGCGGCCGGAGTCGGTGCCCGAGGTTCCGCAGGCGCGGGTCGTCGAGACCGTCGCCGCTCGTGCGCCGCGCAGCCTGAGGGGCGCGCGGGTGCTGATCGTCGAGGATGCGGTGCTGCTGGCGCTGGAGCTCGAGACCGGCCTGTCCGAGGCGGGCGCCGAGGTGGTGGGGCCGGCCTACGAGCTGGAGGAGGCGATGGCGCTGCTCGATCGGCCGATCGACGCCGCCGTGCTGGACGCCAACCTCAACGGCCGTTCCGTCACCCCCGTGGCCGAGGCGCTGGCTCGGCGCGACGTCCCGTTCGTCTTCGCAACAGGATACGGCGAGACCGGCGGCGCCCCCGGCGGGTTCGAGGCGCCGGTCATCCGCAAGCCCTACGACGTGACCCAGGTGGCCGCCGCCGTGGCCGACCTGCTGGCCGCGCGGTGAGGGCGTGCGCTCCTGCCGCAGCGCCTGAGACAAGGCGTCGCCTCGCTGCATCAACAGCTCCGCTATAGATCTTCACGCAGGAGATCTGCGGAGCCTTCGCAGAGGCCGGACCGGCGGCCAGGGACATCGCCCGTGTCAAGCGATCCTTGCTCTACTTTCGGTCCGCGGCAGAGGTCGCGGGCCGGGGGGCCCCTTCGCGATCGGCAGACCTTCTTCACCGCTCGTTCCGGCGAAGGCCGGACCGGGGCTCAGATGACGCCTTCGGCCCGCAACGCCTGAAGCCGCTCGGCTGAACAGCCCGCCCGCTCGGCCAGCACGGCGTCGGTGTGCTCGCCCAGCGACGGCCCCGCCCAGCGCACCTCGCCCGGCGTCTCCCCCAGCTTCGGGAACACGTTCTGCATCTTGATCCGGCCGAACACCGGATGGTCCCGCTCGATGATCGCCTCGCGCGCGGCGAACTGCGGATCGGCCAGCATCTCCGGCGCCCGGTAGACCCGGCTGGCCGGCACGCCGTGGGCCTCCATCAGGCCGAGCAGCTCGTCGAGCGGCTTCGTGGCGGTCCACTCGGCGATGATCCCGTCCAGCAGGCTCTGGTGCTCGCCCCGGCTGTGGTGGTCGGCGAACCGCGGGTCGGTCTTCAGCTCCGGCCGGCCCATGGCCTCGGCCAGCCGGCCGAAGACGGTGTCGGCGTTGGCCCCGATCAGGATCATCTCGTCGCCGCCGCAGGGATAGATGTTCGAGGGCGCCAGCTTCGGCAGGATCGAGCCGGACCGCTCGCGCATGTAGCCGGTCAGGTCGTATTCGGTGACCAGGTTCTCCATCACCGCGAGGACGCTCTCGTAGAGCGCGGCGTCGACCAGCTGGCCGCGGCCGGTGCGGTGGCGCGCGTGCACCGCCATCATCACCCCCATCGCCGCGTGCATGCCGGTCAGGCTGTCACCAATCGAGATGCCGGCGCGCGACGGCGGCCGGTCCGGCTCGCCGGTGACGTAGCGCAGGCCGCCCATGGCCTCGCCGATCAGGCCGAAGCCGGCGCGCTGCGCATAGGGGCCGGTCTGGCCGAAGCCGGAGACGCGGGCCATGATCAGCCGGGGATTGAGCGCCGACAGCTGCTCCCAGCCCAGGCCCCACTTCTCCATCGCCCCCGGGCGGAAGTTCTCCACCAGGATGTCGGCCTGGGCGATGAGCTCGCGGGCCAGCGCCTGGCCCTCGGGCTTGCGCAGGTCGAGGGTCACCGACTTCTTGTTGCGGGCGATCACCGGCCACCAGGGCGACAGCCCCTTCGGCAGGGTGCGGCCCCACTGGCGCATGGGATCGCCGCCCTTGGGATCCTCGATCTTGATCACCTCGGCGCCGAAGTCGCCGAGGATCTGGCCGCAGAACGGGCCCGCGATCAGCGTGCCCATCTCGACCACGGTCAGGTCGGACAGCGGTCCTTCCGCAGCGGCTTCGGCCATCTTGAGCGGGCTCCCGGGTTGCAGGAGCCCGACCCTGAGCGGCCGGGCCGGCTTGTCAACCGGCGGTGCGCGGCGCCGGGGCTGCGCCCGGCTTGGCGTTGGCCGCGGCGGTCCCGCTCCTGCCCAGCTGGTTCCAGGCCGGATAGGGCCCGAGGCCGAAGATCAGCAGGCCGCAGATCAGGCTTGCCGGGATGCCGGCGATGATGAACGGCGTGTAGCTGCCGGCGACGTCGTAGATCCGGCCCGCCGCCCAGGGGCCGACGCCCGAGCCGATGGCGATCAGCGTGCCCATCAGTCCGAAGATCTTCCCGAAGTTGCGCATGCCGCCGTAGACGCTGGTCAGATAGCCGGCGATCTGCAGCTTCGCCCCAGAGGAGTAGCCGATGATGAACATGGCGACGACGATCAGCGTCGGGCTGCGGAAGGGCTCGAGCATCATCGCGAAGCCGATCGTCGGCGCAGCCAGGGTGATGGCGCCGACCAGGCCGGCGTTCCAGCGGTCGCTCATCCAGCCGGTGAAGAGCTTGCCCATGAAGCCGGCGATGCCGGTGATGCTGGTCAGATAGGCCGCTTCCGTGCGCGACAGGCCGGCCTCGGTGAGCAGCGGCACCATGTGGACGATCAGGGCGACGCCCATGAACATGGTGATCAGGGTCGACAGGGCGATGCGGATGATCGCCTGATTGCGCAGCGCCTCGCGGAAGCCGAGGCCCGGCAGGGCCGCCGCCGCCGCAGCCGCAGCAGCGGCCTTTTCGGCCTTCGAGCCCTTCTCCCGACGCTGGTGGTCGTGGGCGTCGAAGAGGAACAGCATCGCCATGACCAGGGCCGCGCCGCCCCAGCCCGCGCCCAGCCAGACGTAGGCCATGCGCCAGCCCTGGGTGTCGATCAGCCAGTTGGTCAGCGGCGGGCAGACGACCTGCGCGGCGGCGGCGCCGCACATGGTCACGCCCAGCGCCATGCCGCGGGCCTTCGCGAAGGTGTTGGTCACCGCCGCGGTCCACACCGTCGACTTAATGCCGGTGGCGACGATCGAGTAGAACACCCACAGCGCCAGCCACTGCACCGGCGAGCCGTTGGCCAGGCCGAAGGCGCAGACCGCCCCGCCGGTGAGGATCAGGCCGATGATCGCCAGCCTGCGCGAGCCCCAGCGGTCGAGGATGGCGCCGACCAGCGGCGCCAGCGGAATGGTCGCGATCGCCGCGATCGTCAGGCCGCTGGAGATCAGCGCCCGGTCCCAGCCGAACTCGGCGCTGAGCGGCTGCATGAACAGACCGGTGGAGTAGGTGACCGTCGAGTGGAAGGAGAAGCCGATGAATGCGGCCAGGACAAGCAGGCCGTGCGTCCGCCATTCGGCTCGCGCAGTGGGGGGAGTGGCGGACAACTTAAGCTTCCTTCCCTGGGTACTGTTCTTCTCGCGCGGCACTCTAGAGCGAGAGGGCGCGCGCAGGCACGCGGAGAATCGCGCCAGGGTCGCGACAGTGCGTCTCAAGGTCAATTCGATGGCCGGATCGCCGCCTTACGTCGTCTTCGCCGCCTTACGCCCGCTTTCCGGCCGTGCCAGAACTCCCGCCGGTTCACCTGTGAAGCGGAGGCAAGCGCCATGGTCAGCATCGATCTCAGCGGGAAGGTGGCGGTGGTCACCGGCGGCAGCCGCGGCCTCGGCCTGGCGATCTCCCGCGGTCTGGCCGAGGCGGGCGCGGCGGTCGCCATCGCCAGCCGCAAGCTGGAGAGCTGCCAGGCGGTCGCCGAGGAGATCGTCGCCGCAGGCGGCCAGGCTTCGGCCCACGCCTTTCACGCCGGCCGCTGGGCCGACTGCGACCGGCTGGCGGCGGAGGTCGCCGAGCGCTGGGGCGGGGCGCAGATCCTGGTCAACAACGTCGGCAAGTCGCCGGTCGCGCCGTCCTCGCTGGAGACCAGCGAGGAGCTCTACGACATGGTCTTCGCGGTGAACCTGAAGAGCGTGTTCCGGCTCTCGGCGCTGTTCGGCGAGCAGATGCGGGCCGCCGGCGGCGGCTCGATCATCAACATCTCCTCGACCGGCACGCAGCGCCCGGACCCCTCGTTCGCGCCCTACGCGGCGGCCAAGACCGGGGTGCACCTCTACACCGAGACCTTCGCCCAGGAGCTCGGGCCGAAGGTGCGGGTCAACACCGTGATGCCGGGGCCCTTCCACACCGACGCCACCAAGGCCTGGTCGCGCAGCGAGGGGTTCACCGACTACGCCCGCCGGGTGCTGCCGTTGGGCCGCGCCGGCGAGCCGCAGGAGATCGTCGGCGCGGTGCTCTATCTCGCCAGCGACCTGGCCGCCTTCACCACCGGCGCCTGCATCAAGGTCGACGGCGGCCATTCGATCTCCAAGAGCGGCGACAGCCAGCCCCCGAGCTGAGCGTCACGCCGAAACGCCGAGGACTTCGGCCGGGCTCTCGGAGTTCAGGGTGATCACGACCACGCCGGGCACGACCCGGCGGGCGAAATGCGCGACGGCCTCGCCGGCGCCCGCGTCGGCGGACCTGCCGGCGACGACAAGCGTGCGCACCGTCGGCAGCGCGGACAGCCGCTGCACCGCTTCGAACTCGGTGCGCACCCGCTCGACCGCCAGGCCGTGGGTGCGGAAAAGGTCGGCGACGGCCGCGGCGACCGCATGGTCCTGGTCGAACACGAGCACATGGCCCGTCTCGTCCCGCGCCGGCTGCTGGCTGGGCCTCTGATGCACAGTCTCGCCCCCGTCCCGGAATGCAACCCCTGGAAGCATTTTTAGATCGGGCGACAAAGTGCAACTTATGAGGGTGAAATTGTGGCGGCGGCGAACATCGGCGGACGCCCGCAACCGCATAGCCGCGCGCGGCGGGGCGCGGTAAGCCGATGACATGACTCAATTCGTCTTCGAACCCGCCGCCCGCCCCGCCGTCCCGATGGACGGCGAGGCCGCCGCCTTCCCGGTGCGGCGCATCCTCTGCGTCGGCCGCAACTACGCCGCCCACCGTCGCGAGATGGGCGGCGACGACCGCGACCCGCCGTTCTTCTTCGCCAAGCCGGCGGACGCCGTGGTCCCCCCGGGCCGCGACGCCGCCTATCCGCCGGGCACCGAAAACCTGCACCACGAGATCGAACTGGTGGTGGCGCTGGGCGCCGGCGGCGCCGACGTGCCGGTCGAGCGGGCGCTCGACCTCGTGCTCGGCTATGCCGTCGGCGTCGACCTCACCCGCCGCGACCTGCAGGCCGCGGCCAAGGACAAGGGCCAGCCCTGGGACGCGGCCAAGGGCTTCGACGAGGCCGCCCCGATCAGCGCCATCCGCCGCTGGGCGGGCCCGCCGCCGCAGGGCCGCATCTCGCTGTCGGTCAACGGCCAGACCCGTCAGGACGCGACCGTCGCCGACATGATCTGGAGCATCCCCGAAATCATCGCCGAGGCCTCCAGGCTCTGGCGGCTGGAGCCTGGCGACCTCATCTTCACCGGCACGCCCGAAGGGGTCGGCGCGATCGTCCGCGGCGACCGCATCGCGGGCGAGGTCGAAGGCGTGGGCCGCATCGAATTCCAGGTGGTGTGACGATGACGCTGATCCTGCACAGCTACTGGCGGGCGACCGCGCCCTACCGGGTGCGGATCGGCCTCAACCTCAAGGGGCTGCCCTACGACTACGCGCCGGTGAACCTGGCGGCGGGGGAGCAGCACGGCCCCTACGGCCAGCTCAACTCGCAGCACCTGACGCCGGCGCTGGAGACCGACGACGGCCGGGTGCTGACCCAGAGCCTCGCCATCCTCGAATGGCTCGAGGAGACGCACCCGAACCCGCCGCTGCTGCCGGCCGCGCCGCACGAGCGGGCGGTGGTGCGGGCCATGGCCGGCATCGTCGCCTGCGACATCCATCCGCTGAACAACCTGCGCATCCAAAAGCAGCTGACGGAGATGGGAATCGACGAAGCCGGCCGTCTCGCCTGGACCCAGCGCTGGATCGAGGACGGCTTCGCCGCGCTCGAGCCGCTGATCGCCGCGCACAGCGACGGCTTCGCCTTCGGCGCCCAGCCCGGCCTGGCCGACTGCCTGCTCGTGCCGCAGGTCTATTCCGCCGAGCGCTACGGCGTGGACCTGCTGCCCTATCCGGCGATCGCCGCCGTGGTCGCGCGCTGCAGCGAGCACCCCGCCTTCCAGGACGCTCATCCGGACCGGCAGCCGGACGCGAAGCCAAAATAGCAGCGGCGCCGCTTGCGGCCGACGGTCGCGGCGCATAAAGCGGCGCCATGCTCGAAGAACTCAAGGCCAACAATCGCAACTGGTCGGCCGGCAAGATCGCCGTCGACCCCGGTTTCTTTAAGCGCCTCGAGAACCAGCAGGCTCCGAAATACCTGTGGATCGGCTGCTCGGACAGCCGCGTCCCGGCCAACGAGATCGTCGGGCTCGATCCCGGCGAGCTGTTCGTGCACCGCAACGTCGCCAACCTCGCCCCGCCGCAGGACGCGAACTACCTGTCGGTGCTGCAGTTCTCGGTCGAGGTGCTGAAGGTCGAGCACATCCTGGTGGTCGGCCACTACGGCTGCGGCGGCGTGGCCGCGGCGGTCGACGGCAAGCGCCGCGGCCTGGTCGACCATTGGCTTCACCCGATCCGCGAAGTCCATTCGTGCCACAAGCACGAGCTGACCGCGATCGAGGACGACCGCGCCCGCTGGGACCGGCTGGTGGAGCTGAACGTGATCCGCCAGGTGAAGAACGTCGCCTCCGACGTCTTCGTCCAGGACGCCTGGTCGCGCGGCCAGCAGCTGAGCGTCCACGGCTGGGTCTATTCGCTCGCCGACGGCCTGGTCACCGACCTCAACGTCACCGTGAGCGGCGCGGCCGATCTGGACCGGCTGCGCTAAGCCGCAAGCTCGGCGGCTCCGCCAGTCGGACGGCCGCAGACCTTCTAGGCCAATTTGATCTCGCGCAGCCGCTGCTGAAGGTAGGCGTCGGCGGTGATCGGCTGCGGGTAGCGGTCAGGATGATCCGCGTCCACGCAGCCGGGCAGGGTGCGGATCTCGTAGTCCGGGTTGAAGTGCAGGAAGAACGGCGTGGAGTAGCGCGAATGGCCGCGCCGCTCGGGGGCCGGATTGACCACGCGGTGGGTGGTCGACGGCAGCCGGTGGTTGCTCAAGCGCTGCAGCATGTCGCCGATGTTGACCACCAGGGCGCCCGGCGGCGGATTGATCGGCAGCCAGCGGCCGTCCCGGTCCTTGACCTCCAGCCCCGCCTCCTCGGCGCCGAGCAGCAGGGTGATGACGTTGATGTCCTCGTGGGCGCCGGCGCGGATGTGCGGACCGTCCTCGCCCACCGGCGGGTAGTGCAGCAGCCGCAGGATCGAGTTGCCGGCGTCGACCGTCGGCGCGAAGAAGTCGCGCTCCAGTCCCAGCCAGACGGCGATTGCCTGCAGCAGCCGCAGGCCCATGGCGTCCAGCGCGCCGAACAGCCAGCCGACGCTTTCACGGAATTCCGGGACCTCGGCGTCGGGCCAGACGTTGGGGGCCATCTGGCTGTGGAGCCGGTGGCCCGGTGGCAGGTCGCGGCCGACGTGCCAGAACTCCTTCAGGTCGTAGTGCGCGTGCCCCTTGGCGGTCTCGACGCCGAACGGGGTGTAGCCGCGCTGGCCGGCCGCGCCGACCTTGTAGGCGCTCTTGGCCGGCTCGCCGAGGGCGAAGAAGACCTTGGCGGCGGCGAGCGCCGCCTCGATCCGCGCCTGCGGCAGCCCGTGGTCGCGCACCACGGCGAAGCCGAACCGGGCGAACGAGTCGCCGAGATCCTTGGAGAATCCGGCGAAGTCGCTGTCGAACCGGCGGAAGGAGACGGGATCGAGGGTGGGGGCGTCGGCCTGGCTCATGGACTCTCGTCCTAGACCGGTTCGCGGCCGCCCTCCACTCGGCCCGACGGCGGCTTGGCGTCGTCGTCGAACTCCTCGTCCTCCTCGGCGATGCGCGAGATCTCGGCCTGCAGCAGGCGTTCGGTGGTCTCGCGGGAGTCGCGGGACGCGAGGATGTAGCGCTCCTCCTCGCCAGCCAGCGGGGCGAGCTTCTCGAACAGCGCCGCGTCGTGCTCGCGGAACAGGATCGCCGCCTTCAGCGCCCGCCGCTCGGGCACGCCCAGGCTCACCAGGGCGCGGCGGCCGAAGTTCAGCGCGCTTTCGAAGGTCTCGCGCTCGACCGCGGTCGCGCCGTGGCGCAGCAGCTCGTAGGCGTGCCGGCGGTCGTAGGCGCGGGCGATGATCGGCAGGCCGGGGAAGGCCTGGTGCGCCGCCTCGACCAGCTCGACGGCCTTGTCGCGGTCGTCGATGGCCACCAGCAGCAGCTTCGCCTTCTCGGCGCCCGCGGAGCGGAGCAGGTCCAGCCGGCTGGCGTCACCGTAGTGGACCCGCCAGCCGAACCGGCGCAGGACCTCGATCTGCTCGATGCTCGACTCCAGGGTCACGACCTTGAAGTTGTTGGCGGCCAGCAGGCGCGTGGCGATCTGGCCGAAGCGGCCGAAGCCGGCGACGATCACGTCCGGGTCGCGCTCGTCGAACGGGATCCGCTCGGGCTCCTCACGCTGCGGCTGGCGGCTCAGCACCAGCCGGTCGAAACCGGCGAGCAGCAGCGGCGTGGCCGCCATGGAGACGGCGACCACCGCGGTGAACAGGCGCGACAGCTCCGGCGGCAGCACCTGGGCGCTGACGGCGAAGGCCAGCAGGACGAAGGCGAACTCGCCGCCCTGGGCGAGGGCGACGCCGACGGTGGCGGCGGCCTTCGGAGGGGTGCGGAACAGCCGGGCGGCGCCGTAGATGGCCGCCGTCTTCAGCGCCATCAGCCCGAGCACCAGCCCGAGCACCAGCAGCGGCCGGCCGGCGACCAGTTGCAGGTCGAGGCCGGCGCCGACGGTGATGAAGAACAGGCCGAGCAGCAGGCCGCGGAACGGCTCGATGTCGGTCTCCAGCTCGCGGCGGAACTCGCTCTCGGCCAGGACCACGCCGGCCAGGAAGGCGCCCAGCGCCGGCGACAGCCCGACCGCCTCCATCAGCGCCGCGACCGCGACCACCAGCAGCAGCGCCGAGGCGGTGAAGATCTCGCGCAGCCGCGCGGCGGCGATGAAGCGGAACACCGGCTGCATCAGGTAGCGGCCGCCGAAGATCACCAGGGTCACCGCGCAGATCACGGCCAGCGCCCGCACCCACTCGGGCAGGGCGCCCAGCAGGCTGTGGTCGACCGGAGCCGCGGCCTCGCCCGGGGCCAGCAGCGGCAGGAGCGCGAAGAGCGGGATCACCGACAGGTCCTGGAACAGCAGCACGCCGAACGCCGCCTCGCCGACCGGCCCCTGACGCAGCCCCTTCTCGTCCAGGCTCTGCAGCACGATGGCGGTCGACGACATGGCGAGGATCAGCCCGGCGGCGAGGGCGGTGCGCCAGTCGAGGCCGAGCGCGGCCGCCGCGGCGGCGAGCAGGGCGGCGGTGCCGAGCATCTGCGCCGCGCCGACGCCGAAGATCGCCGTCTTCATCCGCCAGAGCAGGGCGGGGCGCACCTCCAGGCCGATCAGGAACAGCAGGATCACGACGCCGAACTCGGCGAAGTGCATGACGTCCGCGGCCTCGCCGACGAGGGCCAGGACATGCGGCCCGACGATCACGCCGGCGATCAGGTAGCCGAGCACCGACCCCAGCCCGAGCCGCTTGGCGATCGGCACCGAGATGACGCCGGCGGCCAGATAGACCAGGGCTTCGAGCAGGAGACCGTCCATGGGCGCAGATGAGCCCGCGGGCCGCCCGCTTGCACGCGCTTTTTGAGGACCGCAGCGGAGACGCCGCTCAGCGCCTATATCTGACGTCGCGGGCGGCGCGTTCGCCGTCCGCCGATCGGGAGTGCTTCATGTCGATCCGACTGCTCGCCGCCGTCAGCGCCGCGGCCCTGCTCGTCGCTCCGGCCGCGCCCGCCGCAGCGGCCCTGAAGACCGCGGTCTTCGCCGGCGGCTGCTTCTGGTCGGCCGAGCACGACATCGAGCACACGCCCGGCGTGGCCAAGGTGGTGGTCGGCTACGCCGGCGGAACGACGCCCAAGCCGACCTACAAGAGCCACGAGGGCCATCTGGAGGCGATCCAGGTGACCTACGATCCGGCGAAGATCAGCTATCCGCAGCTGGTCTCCGCCTTCTTCCGCAACATCGACCCGACCGATCCGAACGGGCAACTCTGCGACCAGGGGCCGTCCTACCGCACGGCGGTGTTCGTCGCCTCGCCGCAGGAGCGCGCCCAGGCCGAGGCGGTGAAGGCCGAGGTCGCGCAGACGCTCGGCAAGCCGGTGGCCACCCGCATTCTGCCGGCCGGGACCTTCTGGATGGGCGAGGCCTACCACCAGGACTACGCGCGGAAGAACCCGGTGAACTACAACGGCTACCGGCTCGGCTGTCGCCGCGACGCCCGGCTGAAGGCGGTCTGGGGCGGGCGATAGACGTCGTCGCGCTTTCCGCCGTCGCGCTGACCGCGGCGTGGAGCCGCGAATTCTTGACGCGCAGCCCCGGGGGGGCCATCTGCGCCCGGCTTTGGTCATCGAGGGTCGAATGAAGGTCATCGTTCCCGCCGAATGGGCGCCGCACCGCGCCATGTGGCTGGGTTTCCCCAGCCATGCGGAGCTGTGGCAGGAGGATCTGCCGCAGGCCCAGGAGGAGGTGGCGGCGCTGGCCCGCGCCCTGGCCGGGCCGGGGGGCGAGCGCGTGCGGCTGCTGACCGGCTCTGCGGAAGGCGAGGCCGACGCCCGGCGGCTGCTGGGCGACGTTCCGGGGGTCGAGATCGTCCCCGGGGCCTTCGGCGACATCTGGCTGCGCGACACCGGGCCGATCTTCGCCCGCGGGCCGCAGGGGCTGCAGGCGCAGGGCTTCCGCTTCAACGGCTGGGGCGGCAAGTACGAGCTGGAGCACGACGACACCGTCGCCGAGCAGATCGCCACGGCCTCCGGGACGCCGCTGGTGCGCCACGACTTCATCCTGGAAGGCGGCGCGGTCGACCACGACGGCGAAGGCACGGTGCTGACCACCGGCCAGTGCGTGCTGAACCCCAACCGCAACGCCGGCTGGACGGAAGCCGTCGCCGAGGCCGCCTTCGCCGAAGCGCTCGGCGCGCAGAAGGTGCTGTGGCTCGGCGACGGCCTGCTCAACGACCACACCGACGGCCACGTCGACAACCTGGCCCGCTTCGTCGCGCCGGGCGTCGTCGCCTGCCCGGTCGCGTGGGGCCGCGGCGATCCAAACGCCGACGCCTATGACGACGCGGCGCGCCGCCTCGCCGGCATGACCGACGCGGCCGGCCGCAAGCTGACCGTCGTGCGCATCCCCTCGCCCGGCTTCGTCGAGGGACCGGAGGGCGGGGCCATCCCCGCCAGCCACATGAACTTCCTGATCGCCAACCGGGCGGTGATCGTGCCGCTCTACGAGGAGCGGCCGGGCGAGCTCGCCGTCGAGGCGCTGCAGACCGTGTTCCCCGACCGTGCGGTGATCGGCCTGCCGTCGCTGGCCATCCTCACCGGCGGCGGCTCGTTCCACTGCATCACCCAGCAGGAGCCCGCCTGATGCCGCGCACCCTGACCGTCGCCGCCATCCAGACCGCCTACGGCGAGGACCTGGGCGCGAACATCAAGAAGACGGCCGATTTCATCCGCCAGGCCGCCGACAAGGGCGCGCAGGTGATCCTGCCGTCGGAGCTGTTCCAGGGGCCGTACTTCTGCGTCGCCCAGGAGGAGCGCTGGTTCGCAACCGCCCATCCGTGGCGCGAGCACCCGTGCGTCACCGCCCTCGCGCCGCTGGCGCAGGAGCTGGGCGTCGTGCTGCCGATCTCGATCTTCGAGCGCGAGGGGCCGCACTATTTCAACAGCCTGGTGATGGTCGACGCCGACGGCTCGCTGATGGGCGTCTACCGCAAGAGCCACATCCCCGACGGCCCCGGCTACATGGAGAAGTACTACTTCCGGCCGGGCGACACCGGCTTCAAGGTCTGGGACACCCGCTTCGGGCGGGTCGGCGTCGGCATCTGCTGGGACCAGTGGTACCCGGAGTGCGCCCGGGCCATGGCGCTGATGGGCGCCGAGGTGCTGTTCTACCCGACCGCCATCGGCTCGGAGCCGCACGACGCCACCCTCGACACCGCCGCGCCCTGGCGGCGGGCGATGCAGGGCCACGCGGTCTCCAACGTCATCCCGGTGGTCGGCGCCAACCGCATCGGCTTCGAGCCGTGGGAGGGCTATCCGAACGGCGGCCAGCAGTTCTACGGCTCCAGCTTCATCGCCGACCATCGCGGCGACCTGGTCGCGGCCTTCGGGCGCGAGGACGAAGGCGTGCTGACGCACCAGTTCGACCTCGACTTCCTGACCACCCACCGCGCCGCCTGGGGCTTCTTCCGCGACCGCCGCACGGACCTTTACGGCGCCCTGGCGAGCGGCCGGCCGGCTTAGGCGGCGCAGCCCCTTCCACCGCTTCGCGGCCCCCTCCCCTGCAGGGGGAGGGGTGGAAGGGGCCGTCGGCGCGGCGAAAATCTCCGCTACGGTGAAGGTGCTTGCCGAACCGGCCCGAATTGCCGCTCCATCGCCGATCCGTTAGAAGCGGCCGACTGTCGTCGGCGCTCGCGCCACCGCATCGAAGGTTTTCCATGGCCACGACCCAGACCCCCGTCGGCGAGATCTCCGGCAACGTCCTGTTCTACTCCAAGCCGGAGCCGCTGAGCCCCGAGCTGCACGGCAAGCTGGGGGTCAAGCGCCTCGACACCCCGTTCAAGTTCGCCAAGGCCGGCCACGCCATTCCGCTGACCGTCGGCGAGTTCCCGCTGGCCGCGGTCAACGGGCCGATCATCTTCGTCGGCGACGAGAAGCTGCCGCTGGCTGTGATGGGCCTGAACGCCGGCGACAACATGTTCGTGCGCGACGACGGCCTGTTCGAGCCGGGCGTCTACATCCCGGCCTATGTGCGGCGCTATCCGTTCGTCTTCGCCAACGACGACTCCGCCCAGCAGATGGTGCTCTGCGTCGACCGCGAAGCCGACTTCATCGTCGAGGGCGGCGACCTGCCGTTCTTCAACGAAAAGGGCGAGCCGAGCGACTACGTGAAGGCCTGCATGGAGTTCTGCAACAACTTCGAGGCCGAGCGTCAGCGGACGATGAGCTTCGTCCAGGTGCTAAAGGATCTCGACCTGTTCGAGCTGAAGACCGCGACCTTCACCCCGCCGGTTCCGGAAGGTCAGCCCGCCCCCGAGCCGCAGAAGATCGCCGAGTACTACGGCGTTTCGGAAGAGAAGCTGAACAAGCTGCCGACCGAGAAGTTCATCGAGATCCGCGACAACGGCGCGCTGGCGCAGATCTACGCCCACCTGCTGTCGCTGGTCGGCTGGGACCGCCTGATCTCGCTGGCCCTGACTCGCCAGCAGCAGGCGCAGGGCCCGCAGGCGGCGAACCAGAGGTAATCTGAAAAAGCGTGAGGGGCGGCGCGCGCCGCCCCTCCCCCGACCTCTCCCCCGCGAACGGGGAGAGGCGCGCCGGCTCTAGCGGGCGAACACCCCGCGGGTCAGGCAGGAGAAGACCAGCCGGCCGGCCTCGTCGAGCAGGTCGTGCTGGCAGATGACGATCCCCTT
>Ga0164243_10010047_pt1 | contig 13648 bp, 14 predicted proteins | sample OricompcompostOP_FD_108781 | JGI IMG/M metagenome (GOLD analysis project Ga0164243, IMG submission 108781) | Organic Plus compost microbial communities from Emeryville, California, USA - Original compost - Organic plus compost (OP) | ecosystem: Engineered > Solid waste > Mixed feedstock >... | reverse complement strand
TCAGAGACACCGTTCCGGAAAAACGGGTGCTGGGTCAGAGCCGGCACTGCGGAAGCCGCGGAGAAGCCGCTAGGGTTCTCCTTCGGCCCGGCAAAGACCACCCCCTCATTGGGTGCAGCCGGGAAGGAGAGGGGCCCGAGTGACCGGTCGACGCCAGGACAGCGGCCGGCGGGGCGCGTTGAACGCGCCACCAACTATCAACAGAGAGGCACGATCAACGCGCCCCGCTTCCCGATCAGCAAAGGCCAGACGCGAAAGCGGGCGTGGCAGCGATGAAACGCACCGTTACCGCCGGAAAGGCAAAACCCTTGCTCCCGGCTCGTGACCGCGATACGCACCCACTGATACTGGAAGGAACGAAGCTTGGCCGAGATTCTGGCGCAGGAAGAAGCCCTTGAAACGGCATGCCGCCTGCTGGCGGCGGGAGAGCCGGTGGCGATTCCCACTGAAACGGTCTACGGACTTGCCGCCGATGCCACCAATGGCGAGGCGGTCGCGCGCATCTTCGAGGTCAAGGGCCGCCCGCGTTTCAATCCCCTGATCGCGCATGTGGCCGATCTCGAAATGGCGGAGCGCATCGCTGAATTTTCGCCGCTTGCTTCCTGCCTCGCGCGGGCTTTCTGGCCAGGCCCGCTCACGCTCGTGCTGCCGCACCGGGAGAGTTCGGGCGTTCATCCGCTGGTGACGGCGGGGCTCGACACCATCGCGCTCCGCTGCCCGCAGGGGTTCGGGCGCGAGGCGATTGCCCGGCTTGGCCGGCCGCTCGCCGCCCCCAGCGCCAACATCTCCGGCCGCGTGACGGGCACCACCGCGCAAGCTGTGAACGCCGCGCTCGGCGAGCGCATCAGGCTCATCGTCGATGGCGGGCCGACGAAGGTCGGGCTCGAATCCACGATCGTGAAAGTGGAGGACCACGCGCTCACACTTTTACGCCCTGGCGGACTTGCCGTGGAGGAGATCGAACGCGTGGCTGGCGTGCCGGTCAAGCGCGGCGCGAAGGGCGTACAGGCGCCGGGCATGCTCGCCTCCCATTATGCGCCGCATGCGCGCATCCGCCTCAATGCCGCTGAGGTTCTGCCGGGCGAAGCTCTGCTTGCTTTCGGGCCGGATCGTGCGCGCGGCGCGCAGGTCGCCCGGAAGGTGCTCAACCTTTCTCCTTCCGGCGACCTGCGTGAGGCCGCCGCCAATCTTTTCTCCCACCTTTCCGCGCTTGATGCTGCCGGTGCCGGAACCATCGCCGTCGAACCCGTGCCGGCCCACGGGTTGGGCGAAGCGATCAACGACCGGCTGGCGCGCGCGGCCGCCCCTCGTGACAACGACAGACAGGAGGCGTAGGCCTTGTCGATGGACGCTCAACCGGACGTGCTTGATCCCTCCCTGGTCGAACGCTTCGTTGCCATTGTCGGCGAGCGTTATGCGCTGAGGGATCCTGTTGACATCGCGCCGCATCTCGTCGAGCCGCGCGGCCTCTGGGCGGGGCGCAGCAGTCTTGTGCTGAGGCCGGGCAGCATCGAGGAGGTGAGTCGGATCCTGCGGCTTGCAAGCGAGACCGGGACACCGATCGTCCCCCAGGGCGGCAATACGGGGCTCGTCGGCGGCCAGATGCCGGACGGTACGGGCCGCGAGGTGGTTCTTTCCACCTCCCGTCTCAATCGTATCCGTGAGATCGATCTGTCCTCCAACACCGCGACGGTCGAGGCTGGCGTGGTGCTGCAGGTGCTGCAGGAGGAGGCGGCGAAGAACGGCCGGCTCTTTCCGCTGGCTCTTGCCTCCCAGGGCTCCTGCCAGATCGGTGGCAATCTTTCCTCCAATGCCGGCGGCGTGGGCGCGCTCGCCTATGGGGTTGCCCGGGACCTTTGCCTCGGCCTGGAGGTGGTCCTGCCCACTGGCGAGATTTTCGATGATCTCCGCAAGCTGAAGAAGGACAACACCGGCTACGATCTGAAAGACCTCTTCATCGGCGCGGAGGGCACGCTGGGGGTGATCACCGCCGCGGTCATGAAACTCTACCCGATGCCGAGGGGGCGCGAGCTTGCCTGGGTGGGGCTCGGTTCGCCCGTGGATGCATTGCGCCTCTTCGAGCTGGCAAACGAGAAGGCGGGCACTGCGCTCACCATGTTCGAGCTCATGGAGCGGACGCCGCTCGATTTCGTGCTGAAGCATGTCCCCGGAAGCATGGCGCCTTTGAGCGAAAGCCACCCCTGGAACGCCATGCTTGAAATCTCGTCCGGCCGCTCCGCTGAAGATGCCCGCCTGCTGATGGAAGATATTCTGGGCGCCGGGTTCGAAGCTGGCTGGGTCGCCGATGCGGTAATCGCCCAGAACGAGACGCAGGCTTTGCAGCTTCGCCGCTTGCGCGAGGACATGTCGGACTCGCAGCGCCCGGAAGGCGGTTCGATCAAGCACGACATATCCGTCCCCGTCGCTGCTATTCCCGAATTCATCGCCCGGGCGGGGAAGGTGGTCGAGGAGTTGGTTCCGGGAAGCCGCGTCGTCTGCTTCGGCCATATGGGCGACGGCAACCTGCACTACAACGTCACCCAGCCCGTCGGCGCGTCCAAGGAGGAGTTCCTCGCGCATTATCGCGCCATGAACGATGCCGTGCACGCGGTCGTGCGCTCGCTCGGCGGTTCCTTTTCCGCCGAACACGGCATCGGCCAGATGAAGCGTGCGGAACTCATCGCCACGCAGCCGGCGATCACGACGGACCTCATGCGCCGTATCAGGCAGGTCTTCGACCCGGCGGGGATCATGAATCCCGGAAAGGTGATCTGAGGTTTACCTTCCGGTGAGAGAGTTTATCCAAATCTTGCCGGCGGTCGCAAAGCGGTAACCAACACTTCGATCAGCAAAATTTAACCGACTTTCTAAGGCAGGAGGTAAGAACCCTCGCGCTAGTCTCCGCTCCATAAGAGGCCGGAAAGAAACGGCCTGGAAAAGAAGCCGGAAAACCGGCTCTCAGGAGTAAACAGGAAGGCGAGATTGAGTATGGCGAGTGGTCTCAAGCCAGTCTGGGCGGGTCGGGCAATGCGGCTCGATCCTTTCCGCCTGCCCCAGGTGGTAAGCTACGCATCCCACGACAATTACGGTGAGGTGACATTCACCATCGGCAAGCGCGGCGTGCGCATGCGCCGGGTCTTGGACAAGTCCCAGTTGCCCGTCACCTTCGCGCTTCCGCCGGCGGCCTTTCGTGGCGTCGCCGCGCGGGCCATCGAGGACGAGGATGGCCAGGTCACCGTGACGCTTGAACTGCTCCACAGCGACCCGATGCTGTCGGTACCGCTTCTGGTCGCCGGGGATCTGGACGATGTGGCGGCCGACTGGCGCGCCTGGGCGGAAGCCTATCGTCTGCCGATGCTGCTGGTGGAAGCAGACGGCGTCGCCCGCACGCTGGAAGAATCGCTCGGCAATGTAAAAACGCGCCAGCCGCAGGAGCGCCGGCAGGGGCAGACGGTTCGCCGCCGCCGCCCCCGTTTCCTGGCGCGGCGTAGACAGGGCACGCTTGGCGTGCGTCTCGTGATCGATGGCGAAGAGTTGATCGCCAGGAACTGACGGCGGTCAGAAATACGGGCTGATCGTCGCCCAGGCCCCGCCGCCCAGAAGGCCGAGGAAGATCAGCCATCCCACGGTCGAGTTGGATTTGAAGAGCGTCAGGCACTGATCCGGATCGTCGATATCGAGGATCCGGATCTGCCGCGCCATATGCGCTCCCGCCGCGACCAGCCCTGCGAGCGCCGGCATGGGCACGGCAGCAAGCGCAAACGCCACCGCGAAGAACAGCAGCGCGCCTCCGTAGAGCGCGACCAGCCAGTTTTTGGTGTTGTCTCCGAAGAGCCGTGCCGTAGAGCGTACGCCCACCAGGGCGTCATCCTCCTTGTCCTGATGGGCATAGATCGTGTCATAGCCGATCACCCACAGGATCGAGCCGAAATAGAGCAGCAAGGGCGCCAGCGAGAGGCTGCCGAAGTGGACGGCCCAGCCCATGAGCGCACCCCAGGAAAATGCAAGGCCCAAAAAGAGTTGCGGCCAGTCCGTGAATCTCTTCGCGAAGGGATAGATGGCCACTACCGCAAGTGAGCCGATGCCCGTGAGAATGGCGAAGGCGTTGAACTGCAGGAGCACGGCGAGGCCGATCAGCGCCTGAGCCACGAGGAAGGCCCAGGCTTGTCTGCGCGAGACCTGGCCGGAAGGGAGGGGGCGGGAACGGGTGCGCTCCACCTTTTCGTCGATATCCTGGTCGACCAGATCGTTATAGGTGCAGCCGGCTCCGCGCATCGCGACGGCTCCGATCAGGAAGAGCAGGAGGAGCCAAGGGGAAGGCAGGACGCTTGAGAGCGGTGCACCGGGTTTGGCCCCGGCGCTCGCGGCCATTGCAAGCGACCACCAGCACGGCCAGAGCAGGAGCTTCCATCCGATCGGCCGGTCCCAGCGGGCAAGCTGCGCATAAGGCCAGGCCGCCCGCGGCAGCAAGCGGTAAACCCAGTGGCCGGACGGTGCGTCTGCCACGCGGCCCTTCATTTGCCGTGATTGGATGATGTCCATGCTCTGCCGTCGCATCTCGGATGTTTTTTGTGGAGTGGCAAGACCGGCGGGCCACGTCAAGCGTTCCGTTCATGGGACGGCGTGGCCTCACCCGCTTGACCTCGGGCCATTTCGGCCATAGCCCCCTCGCAGGAAACCAAAGGCAGCGGTCAGACCAATGAAAGTTCTTCTTATCGGCTCGGGTGGACGTGAGCATGCGCTCGCCTGGAAGCTTGCGGCTTCGCCCCTTCTGGAGAAGCTTTATGCCGCGCCGGGCAATCCGGGCATAGCCGAACATGCCGAATGCGTTTCTCTCGACGTGCGCGACCATGAAGCGGTGATCGATTTCTGCCGCGACAATGGAATCGGCTTCGTGGTGGTCGGTCCCGAAGCGCCCTTGGTTGCGGCTCTGGCCGACGATCTTATCGCCGCCGACATCCCGGTTTTCGGACCGACGGCGGATGCGGCGCGCCTGGAAGGGTCCAAAGGCTTCACCAAGGATCTCTGCGCACGATACGGCATCCCGACCGCAGCCTATGCACGCTTTGCGGATGCCGCGCACGCGAAGGAATATGTGCGCAGCTGCGCCATGCCCGTCGTCGTGAAGGCCGATGGGCTCGCCGCCGGCAAGGGCGTTACCATTGCCATGACGGAGGATGAAGCTCTCGCCGCCATCGACGAATGCTTTTCCGATACGTTCGGCTCTGCGGCCGAAGCCGTGATCGAGGAGTTCCTGGAAGGCGAGGAGGCAAGTTTCTTCTGCCTGTGCGACGGCAAGACGGCGCTGCCCTTCGGCACTGCGCAGGACCATAAGCGCGTGGGCGAGGGCGACACGGGCCCTAATACGGGCGGCATGGGCGCCTATTCGCCCGCTCCGGTGATGACCGAGGAGATGACCTCCCGCGTCATGCGCGAGATCATCGAGCCGACCTTGAAGGGCATGGAGGAGATCGGCGCGCCCTTCATCGGCATGCTCTATGCCGGGCTGATGATCACGCAGGACGGTCCGAAACTCATCGAATACAATGTGCGCTTCGGTGACCCGGAGTGCCAGGTGCTGATGCTGCGGCTGAAAGACGATCTCCTTGCTCTGATGAAAGGCGCGGTGGATGGCCAGCTTGCGCATATGTCGGCTCGCTGGCGCGACGAGGCGGCGCTGACGGTGGTCATGGCCGCAAAGGGTTATCCCGGCATTCCCGAGAAGGGTTCGGTCATCCGTGGACTGGATAAGGCCGCAGGCGAGGGTACCGAAATTTTCCATGCCGGCACGGCGATGCGCGACGGCGCCATCATCGCCAGCGGCGGGCGCGTCCTGAATGTGACAGCGCTGGGCCGCACGGTGACCGAAGCGCGTGACGCGGCCTACCGCGCCGTCGAGCGGATCGACTGGCCGGAAGGGTTCTGCCGCCGCGACATCGGCTGGCGGGCGATCGAGCGGGAAGCAGGGCAGGTTCGAGACTGATTCCGGCAGCCGGTCTTGGCGGACGCTCGACATTCGCCAAAAATTGACGTTTACGTAAAGAGTATATATCCCTGCTTCCGGGGCTGGCTGCAGGCGCTTTTCGCCGATAGGGTTTGCCCCAAGCCGGCATGGAGGAAAGCATGTATCGCGCACCCGTCGAGGCGATCAGTCGCACGCTCACCCACATCGCGGGATTGAAGACGATGCTTGACGAAGGTCTTGTCGAAGGACTTTCACCGGACCTCGTCGAAGCCATCATCGCCGAGGCCGGGCGGTTTGCCTCGGAGGAACTCGCACCCCTTTCCCACATCGGCGATCAGGAAGGCGCGCGCTTCGAAGACGGCCGGGTGACCACGCCGTCCGGCTGGCCAGCCGCCTATCGCAAGTGGCGTGAAGGCGGATGGAACGCGCTTGCCGCGCCTGCCGAGTGGGGCGGCCAAGCTCTTCCCATGATGCTTTCGGTCGCTGCCTTCGAAATGTGGAACTCCGCGTCCATGGCCTTTGCAATCGGACCGACGCTTACCATGGGTGCGATCGAGGCCCTCGACAGGCACGCGACCGACGGGCTGAAGCGGACCTATCTTCAAAAGCTGGTTTCGGGCGAGTGGATGGCCACGATGAACCTCACCGAGCCTCAGGCGGGTTCCGACCTGAATGCGCTGCGCACGCGCGCCGAGCCTGCCGCCGATGGAACCTACAGGATTTTCGGCCAGAAGATTTTCATCACCTTCGGTGAGCACGATTTCACCGACAACATTGTGCATCTCGTGCTTGCACGGTTGCCCGATGCGCCAGAGGGTACCAGGGGCATCTCGCTCTTCCTCGTACCCAAATTCCTGGTCAATCCAGACGGCTCGATCGGGGCGCGCAACGACGTCTTCTGCGCGTCCATCGAGCACAAGCTCGGCATCCACGGTTCGCCGACCTGCACGATGATCTATGGCGACGGCAAATTTGGAAACGAGCCGGGCGCCATCGGCTGGCTTGTGGGGGAGGAGAATCGTGGCCTCGCCTGCATGTTCACCATGATGAACAATGCGCGGCTGGTGGTCGGCATACAGGGAGTGGCGGTCGCGGAAGCCGCCTATCAAAAGGCGCTTGCCTATGCGCGCGAGCGCCGGCAGGGGCGTGCGTCGGGTTGGAGCGGCGAGGGCATGAGTCCGATCGCAGAGCATCCGGATGTCAAGCGGATGCTGCTGACCATGAAGGTCATGACCCAGGCCGCCCGCGCCATCGCCTATTCCTGCGCCCACGCGATCGACATGGCCCGGTTCGGCGGAGCAGAGGAAAGAGCGTTCTGGCAGGAACGCGCAAACCTGCTCACGCCGATCGCCAAGGCTTTTTCGACGGATGTCGGCGTGGAGGTTGCCTCGCTCGGTATCCAGGTGCACGGCGGCATGGGGTTCATCGAGGAAACCGGTGCGGCCGCGCTCTACCGCGATGCCCGGATTGCGCCGATCTACGAAGGCACGAACGGAATCCAGGCGATCGATCTCGTCACGCGCAAGCTGCCGCAATCGGGAGGAGATCACGTGCGCGCCTATATCGGCGAGTTGCGGCGGGACGCAGAGGCCGTGCGGGGTACCAATATGCCGGAACTGGGCGGAACGGCAGGCTGCCTTTTCTCTGCGCTCGACGATCTGGAGGAGGCGACGGAACACCTTCTTGTCCTCTTGAAAGAGGGGGGAATGGAGGCCGTCCTGTGCGGTGCCACCCCTTATCTGCGCCTCTTCGCCCTTGCGGCGGGCGGCACCATGCTCGCGCGCGGTGCCGTGTCCGCCGGGGACCCCGGCCAGGCGCGGCTTTGCCGCTTCTTTGCGGAAAACCATCTTGCCGAGACAGTGCTGTTGAAGCGCGCCGTTGTGAATGGTGCCGAGAGCCTTCTTGCAGCGGCGAGGAGGCTGGAGCAGGAGCCATGAGCGCCGATCATGTGCTGGTCGAGCGGCATGAGGCGGTGCAGGTCATCCGGCTGAACAGGCCGGAGAAGAAGAACGCCATCACCCGCGCCATGTATGGCCGGATGGAGGCGGCGCTGAACGAAGGCGAAGCCGATCCGTCCATCCGTTGCCACGTGTTCCTGGGCGTACCGGGGGCATTTTCCGCCGGAAACGATCTTGCCGATTTCCTTGCGATGGCCACGGGCGAGGAAACAGGGACGGAAGCGTTCCGCTTTCTGATGATGCTTGCCGGATGCAGGAAGCCGGTGCTCTCCGGGGTCGATGGCGTTGCCGTCGGGATCGGCACGACGCTCAATCTCCACTGCGACCTGACTTTCGCCACGCCGGAGACGGTCTTCCGCACGCCCTTCGTCGATCTCGGCCTCGTGCCCGAAGCAGCCTCGAGCCTGCTTGTCCCCAAAGTGCTGGGCTATCAGCGTGCCTTCGCGCTCCTGGCGCTGGGGGAGGGGCTGGGTGCCGAGGAGGCGCTGGCCGCAGGGCTCATCCATCGCGTCGTTCCCGCGCCAGAGCTGGAAGGCGCGGTGCTTGCCGCTGCGGCGGCGATAGCCGCCAAGCCGCAGGAGGCGCTAAGAATCACCCGTGACCTGCTGCGCGGGCGACGAAGCAAGGTGCTCGCCCGTATTCAGGAGGAGGCGGAGCATTTCCGCGTCAGGCTGAGATCCGAGGAAGCCAGAGCGGCCTTTGCCGCATTCATGGGCAGGAAGAAGACGAGGTAACCGTTCGCTAGCGGCTAGGAGGCCTTCCTGTCGTCCGGGATCCGCGTGGCTGCTCGATGATGCGCAGCTTCCCGACCGTCAGCTTGTCCACCTGAAGCGAGCGGATGCGCGCCTTGCCGATCACAAGCCGGCCGATCGCCAGGGCGCCGAGAGCGAGGGCGCCGGTCGCGAGCGCGCCGATCGCCACTGCCCTGAGAGCGGCATCTTTGCGATGTGGGGCATGGCGTACGAGCATTTCCTGACTCCCGGCTATCGGCGGGCTAACACCGCGCGGAAGGCAGGTGTTCCGTCAGGCCTATGGATAGAGCCGCGTCTTACGCCAGCCGCCGCCGTCCGCTCGTGAGAAGACGATACGGTCGTGCAGGCGGAACGGGCGGTCGTGCCAGAATTCGATGGTCTCCGGCTTGATGCGGAAACCCGACCAATAGCCTGGCCGGGGGATTTCGCCGATGGCGAATTTGGCCGTGTACTCGGCGACTGCCTTCTCCAGTGCGAACCGGCTTTCGAGCGGGCGCGATTGCTTGGATGCCCAGGCACCGATGCGGCTGCCGCGCGGACGCGAAGCAAAGTAGGCGTCTGCTTCCTCGTCCGCTACCTGCTCCACCTCGCCGCGCACCCGCACCTGCCGCCGAAGACTTTTCCAATGAAAGCACATCGCGGCCTTCATGGAAGCGAGAATTTCCTGTCCCTTTGCGCTTTCGAAGTTGGTATAAAAAACGAATCCGCGTTCGTCGAAGCCCTTGAGTAGCACCATTCGTACATTGGGCATTCCTTCGGGATCGACCGTGGCGAGCGCGGTTGCGTTCGGGTCATTGGGCTCGGCGCGTTCTGCGTCCGCGAGCCACTCGGCAAAGAGGCGGTATGGCTCGTTCTGTTCCGTAAAATCCGCGTCGTTTAACGCATTCGTAATCATCATGTTGCTCACTCGAATTCTTCATTGGGAGATTGCCGATTGTCTGATCTGACGCAAGGGGCAGATACCGTCGGCCGTTTGGCACTGGGCCTTTTCGGGAAGGCGGCGGTCCTTTTCGTTTTATCGCTTTCAACTCAAGCCTGCTCCATAGGCGGAAAGCCGGCGGCTCTCGACACGATGCTGACCACGGCGTCCGTTCCTCCTGCCTCAGTTTTCCCCGATGAGAGGCTGGCAGCGGACGGGCAGGCGATTCTGGCCGCCCTTTCGTCGGGAACCGAGACCGGAACTCCCGCAAGCCTGCCTTGGGAAAATCCCGAGAGCGGCGCCCGCGGGCTCATCACCGCCTATAGCGGCGCAAGTGAAGGGGAGTGCCTCGCCTTCACGACCACCCGGGAAAGCTTTGACGGCATCGGCCTTTACGAGGGAGAGGCGTGCAAGGATCCTGCTGGAATCCTGCGCATGCGCGCCTTTACCCAGCGGTAGCCGGAGCAGCGTCCACTGGAATTCGCCCGCTCGAATGCGCATATAACGGGCCGTGGCAAAATTCATCGGTAAAACATCCGGTTGCGGCGTTATGCGCCGTCATTGGGCAAGGCGAAGATGAGAGACCCCTACGAAGTGCTCGGCGTGTCGAAAAGCGCGTCGGCAAAGGATGTAAAGGCGGCTTTCCGCCGTCTGGCGAAGAAGTATCATCCCGACCAGCGGCCCGACGATCCGCAGGCCAAGGAGCGTTTTGCCGAAGTCAACCAGGCCTATGAGATCCTGGGCGACGAGAAGAAGCGCCGTGCGTTCGACAATGGTGAGATAGACGCCAGCGGCAAGCCGCGTTTCCAGGGGTTCGAGACCGCCGGCGGTGGAGATCCGTTCGCAGGTTTCCGTCGAGCCGGGGGCGGGTCGGGCCGTACCCATTTCGAGTTCCGTAGCGGGGGCATCGGCGACGATCCTTTTGGCGGCGCTGACATCTTCAGCGAAATTTTTGGGCACGCATTCACGCGCGGCGGCACGCAGGGCCCGCGGGGTGGGCGTCCGGAAGGCATGGGCGACATCAATGTGACGCTCGACGTGAGCGTGGAGGATATCGCCACCGAGGCGAAGGTGATGGCCGTCTTCCCCGACGGGCGCCGTATGGCGGTGAAGCTGCCGCGCTACGTCGAGGATGGCCAGACGATCAGGCTGAAGGGGCAGGGCGCGGAAACGCCCTTCGGCCGTGGCGACGCGCTGGTCAAGCTGAGGCTGCGCCCGCATCCCGTCTATCGCGTGGAAGGCAGGGACTTGCATGTGGATCTCCAGGTGAGCCTGAAGGACGCCGTGCTGGGAGCCAAGATCGCGGTCGATACGCCGACCGGCAAGGTCGCGGTTTCCGTGCCGGCCTGGTCGAGTTCGGACCGGACGCTGCGCCTCAAGGGACGTGGCCTGCCGCTAAAAAGCGGCGGAAACGGCGACCTCTACGCTCATGTGCGCATCATGCTGCCCAAGACGCGAGACCCGGCGCTGGAGGCGCTGTTTCGCGTGAGCAGCGAGCAGAAAGAGGCGGGGCTCTAACGAGCATCATGCCTGTACTGCCTTAGTGCGCTTGATGCTTAGCGGCCTCTGTGCGATACGGCGTCCGCCGTAACTCAAGTTCGGAGAATCGAAATGGCAGGTGGCAGTGGCCTGATGGCCGGCAAGCGAGGGCTTGTTTTAGGTGTTGCCAACAACCGCTCGATTGCATGGGGCATCGCCAAGGCATGCGCCGCCGAGGGTGCCGAGCTTGCCCTGACCTATCAGGGCGATGCGTTGAAGAAGCGTGTGGAGCCGCTTGCCGCGGAACTTGGCGCGATCGTCATCGGGCATTGCGACGTTACCGACCCGTCCACGATCGATGCCGTCTTTGAGCAGATCGAGAAGCGGTGGGGCAAGCTCGATTTCCTTGTGCACGCTATTGCCTTCTCCGACAAGGACGAGTTGACGGGCCGTTACGTCGAGACGACGCGCGAGAATTTCCAGCGGACCATGGACATCTCGGTCTATTCGCTGACCGCAGTCGCAAAGCGCGCCGAGCCGTTGATGACCGATGGCGGCTCGATTCTGACGCTCACCTATTACGGCGCGGAAAAGGTGATGCCGCATTACAACGTCATGGGTGTTGCCAAGGCGGCTCTGGAGGCCAGCGTTCGTTACCTGGCCGTCGACCTCGGCGGCAACAACATCCGCGTCAACGCCATTTCGGCCGGTCCCATCAAGACGCTTGCCGCGTCGGGCATCGGCGACTTCCGCTACATTTTGCGTTGGAACGAATACAATTCGCCATTGAAGCGCGTCGTGACGATCGAAGAGGTGGGGGACACTGCCCTCTACCTGCTTTCGCATATGTCGCGCGCGGTCACAGGCGAGGTGCTGCATGTGGATTCCGGCTATCATGTCGTCGGCATGAAGGCGGTCGACGCGCCGGATATATCTGTAGTGAACGACTAGGGCATTTGAGGCAGGTGGGATCACTTGCCTCAATGCCTAAACAGCGATCGGCGGATGCGCGAGCGAATGCGAACGCACCGCTTTGGACAGCCGGGGCCTGGCGCCCCGACACGAGGTTTTCCGTGCTCCCGCTTCTTTATTTCGTGCGCCACGGCGAGACCGATTGGAACGCGGAAGAACGCCTGCAGGGGCAAGCCGACACCGACCTCAACGAACGTGGGCGCATGCAGGCCGATCAAAACGGCCGGCGGCTCGCTGAGATTGTTTCCGATCCGTCTTCGTTCGATTTCGTTGCCAGCCCCATGCGGCGCACTCGCGAAACCATGGAGCGCGTGCGCATCCAGATGGGTCTTCCTCCCCAGGGGTTTCGCACCGATCCGCGCCTCAAGGAGGTGCACTTCGGTGCCTGGCAGGGCTTCACATATCCGGAACTGGAAAGGCGGGAGCCCGGTTGCACCGCGCGGCGAACGCGGGATAAGTGGCACTTCCTGCCGCCGGGCGCCGACGCAGAAAGCTACGAGCTGCTCGCCCGGCGCGTCCGCCTCTGGCTCGACGAGCTCCGGAGGCCGACCATATGCGTGACCCATGGCGGGGTCATCCGCACGATCTTCCACTGGGTCGGCGGAATGCCGCCCGACGATGCGGCCGACCTGCATGTCCCGCAAGACAGGATCCTGCGGGTCGAAGGCGACCGGTTGGAATGGCTATAGGATCAAACCCTGCCTTACTCCGGCAGGAGCATATCCGTGATCTGCCTCTCGCCGTTTTCATTCACCTGATACGCGATCACGACCTCCATGCCGTCGCTGATCGCGCTTAAGTCGATTTCGGCGGGAAGCTTGTAAGTGGCGCCATCCTCCAGCGTGATGGTCATGGCCTCCTGATCGACCGCGGTGATCGTTCCCTCTGTATCGGCAGCCAGCGCGGGCAGTGACGACAGGCCGAGGAGAAGTGCTACGGCTGCTATTCGCATGAAGGAGCCTCATTCATGAATCATGTACTCTGCGACGACTGCTCAAACTACAAATTGTAATTGTGTCCAAACAGTGCAAAGCGCGGTTTGACCACACTCTTAAAGCAAAATAGAAGCATGGCGGCCCCTTGAGGGGAAGGAAGCTTTTCGATGTCGCACAACACTTTCGGCCACCTTTTCCGCGTCACCACCTGGGGCGAAAGCCATGGTCCCGCAATCGGCTGTGTGGTGGATGGTTGTCCGCCGGGAATCCGTTTCACGCGCGCCGAGATCCAGGCCGAACTCGACCGCCGCAGGCCCGGCCAGTCGCGTTTTGTTACCCAGCGCCGCGAGCCGGACGAGGTGAAGATCCTGTCCGGCGTGATGCCGGACGAGGATGGCGAGACGCTGGTCACCACCGGCACGCCGATCTCCATGCTGATCGAGAATGTCGACCAGCGCTCCAAGGATTATGGCGATATCGCCGAGCGTTACCGCCCCGGCCATGCCGACTACACCTACGATGTGAAATACGGCCTGAGGGATTATCGCGGCGGCGGCCGGTCATCGGCCCGCGAAACGGCGATGAGGGTGGCCGCCGGCGCACTCGCCCGCAAGGTCGTGCCGGGCCTGGTCGTGCGCGGCGCTCTCGTCTCCATGGGGGAAAAGGAG
>Ga0164243_10010044_pt1 | contig 13655 bp, 12 predicted proteins | sample OricompcompostOP_FD_108781 | JGI IMG/M metagenome (GOLD analysis project Ga0164243, IMG submission 108781) | Organic Plus compost microbial communities from Emeryville, California, USA - Original compost - Organic plus compost (OP) | ecosystem: Engineered > Solid waste > Mixed feedstock >... | reverse complement strand
CTCGACTCCCCCATCCTCATCCGTACCGCCGACATCGACGCGCGGACCGGACGGCTCCGCCTGCCCGTCGGCGCCACCCTGGTGCGGGACTCCGACCCGGCGAGCGAGGTCGCCGAGACACACGCCAAGGCGGCCGGCGTGCTGACGGCGCTGGGCGTCCGCGCCCCGGCGGCCCGCCCGTCCGGCGGGAGGGCACCACGACTGGCCGACGATCCGCGGGTGCGCTCCGCCCTGGAGGCCCGGCGCGCGGGGCTGGCGCCGTTCTGGCTGCGGATGCGGGTGGAGCGGCCGGCCCCCGCCGGCGGCCCGCGCCAGGTGCTGGTCGTCGACGGCGAGGACACCTTCACCTCGATGCTGGCCCACCTGCTGCGCGCGACCGGGCACACGGTGCGGGTGCGGCGCTTCGACGAGCCGGGGCTGCGCGCGGCGGCGCTCGGCCACCCGGGGCCGGTCGTGCTGGGGCCCGGCCCCGGCGACCCGCGTGACGGGAACGACCCGAAGATGCGGCTGCTGCGCGGCCTGGCCGCCGATCTGGTGCGCGCACAGCGGCAGCCGCTGCTGGGGGTCTGCCTCGGGCACGAGCTGCTCGCCGGTGAACTGGGCCTGGAACTGGTGCGCAAGCAGCGCCCGTACCAGGGGGCGCAGGAGACGGTGGACCTGTTCGGCCGCAAGGAGACCGTCGGCTTCTACAACTCCTACGCCGCCCGCTGCGACGCCGAGGCCGCCGCCGAACTCGCCCTGCACGGCGTGGAGGTGAGCCGCGACCCGCACAGCGGCGAGGTGCACGCCCTGCGCGGGCCCGGGTTCGCCGGGGTGCAGTTCCACCCCGAGTCCGTACTGACCCTGGACGGGATCAGCATCGTCGCCCGGCTGCTGACCGCCCTCGCACAGGCCCGGCCCGCGGCCCGCGCACCGCACTGAACGCCGGTGGGCACCTCAGCCCAGCAGCCGGAGGGAGCCCCACAGGGCCACCACCGACAGCACCAGCGCGGGCGGCACCGTCAGCAGGCCGAGCCGGGTGAAGACGCCGAGCCGCACCCGGTGGGTGTGCTGGTGCAGGATCTGCCGCCACAGCAGGGTGGCCAGCGATCCCGCGTAGCTGAGGTTGGGGCCGATGTTGACGCCGAGCAGCACGGCCAGCACCGGCCCCGCACCGCCGGGTGCGGTCAGCGGCAGCAGCACCAGCACGGCGGGCAGGTTGTTGATGACGTTGGCCAGCAGGGCGGCCAGCGCGGCGACGGCCAGCAGCGACGGCAGGCCGCTGCCGTGCGGCACCAGGTGGCCGAGCCGGTCGGCGAGCCCGTTGTCGACCACCGCGCGGACGACGACGGCCAGCGCGAGCACGAACGCCAGGAACGGCACCCCCGCCGCCGTGACCAGCCGGCGCGGCGAGGCGTGGCCGCGGTGCACCGCGCGGACCCCCAGGACGAGCGCTCCCGCCGCCGCGGCCCAGGCCGGCTCGATCCCGGCGGCGGAGGTGACGACGAACCCCGCCAGGGTGCAGCCGACGGTCACCAGCGGGAAGAGCGGCACCCGCACCGGTTCGGTGTCCTGCGGCCCGGGCCCCTCCAGTTCCTCGTCCCGCAGGTCGGCCGCGAAGAACCAGCGGATGACGGCGTACTCGACGGCGATCGCCACCAGCCACGGCAGCGCCATCAGGCCCGCGAACCGGGCGAAGGTCAGCGGGACGGCGGCGAGCGCCAGCAGGTTCGTCAGATTGGAGACGGGCAGCAGCAGGGAGGCGCTGTTGGACAGATGGGCGCAGGCGTACAGATGCGGCCGGGCGCGCACGCCCAGCCGCGCCGCGGTCGCGAGGACCACGGGGGTGAGCAGCACGACGGTGGTGTCCAGGCTGAGCACCGCCGTGATCAGCGACGCCACGGCGAACACCGCCGCCAGCAGCCGCCGGGACCGGCCGGCGGGGCCGGACCCGGCTGCCGCACGGGCCATCCAGGCGCCGCAGGCGTGGAAGAGCCCTTCGTCGGCGCAGAGCCGGGCCAGTACCAGCACCGCGGCCAGGAACGCGATGACCGGGCCGAGCCGGGCGGCTTCCTCGGCCGCGTGGCCCGGGCTCACCGCGCCGGTGGCGACGGCCACCACGGCGGCCGGGACCGCGACGAGGGCCTCCGGCCGGTGCGGCGGCCGGGCGACGGCCCAGCCGAGGGTGGCCAGCAGCAGGGTGACGGAGAGGGCTTCGGCCAGGGTTGCGTTCATTCCGGCCTCGGCCCCGCCCCTTCATCCGTGCTCACCCAAAGAAGACGCCCGCCTCCTCGTACAGCGCAGGGTCCACCGTCTTGAGCTTCTCGGTGGCCTTGGAGAGCGGTACCCGCACGATATCGGTGCCGCGCAGGGCCACCATCGTGCCCCACTCCCGATCGCGTACGGCGTCGATGGCGTGCAGCCCGAAACGGGTGGCCAGCCAGCGGTCGAACGCGGTGGGGGTACCGCCGCGCTGGATGTGACCGAGGACGGTGGTGCGGGCCTCCTTGCCGGTGCGGGCCTCGATCTGCTTGGCCAGCCACTCGCCGACGCCGGAGAGCCGCACATGGCCGAAGGAGTCCGTGCTCTCGTCCTTGAGCACCATCTCGCCGCCCTTGGGCATGGCGCCCTCCGCGACGACGACGATCGGCGCGTAGCTCGCCTTGAACCGGGAGGTGACCCAGCCGCACACCTCGTCGACGTCGAAGCGCTGTTCGGGGATGAGGATGCAGTTGGCGCCGCCGGCCAGTCCCGCGTGGAGGGCGATCCAGCCCGCGTGCCGGCCCATGACCTCGACCACCAGCACCCGCATATGGGACTCGGCGGTGGTGTGCAGCCGGTCGATGGCCTCGGTGGCGACGGTGACGGCCGTGTTGAAGCCGAAGGTGTAGTCGGTGGCCGACAGGTCGTTGTCGATGGTCTTGGGGACACCCACGCAGTGGATGCCGTACTCGTCGGTGAGCCGCGCGGCGACCCCCAGGGTGTCCTCGCCGCCGATGGCGACGAGGGCGTCCACCTCGTACTTGGCGAGGTTCTCCTTGATGCGGCGCACCCCGTCCTGTTCGGAGAGGGGGTTGGTGCGCGAGGAGCCCAGAATCGTTCCGCCACGGGGCAGCGTGCCGCGCACCGCGGGGATGTCGAGCCGTACCGTCTCGCCCTCCAGAGGTCCGCGCCAGCCGTCGCGGAAACCGGTGAACTCGTAGCCGTACTCCTGGACTCCCTTACGGACCACGGCCCGCATGACCGCATTGAGACCGGGGCAGTCGCCGCCGCCGGTCAGCACTCCGACCCGCATGGGATCTCCCTTCTCCACGTGGACGCGCCTGACGGCGCGCTGTGCGCACGGACGTGTGCGCAGCGCGACACCGTCACGCTAGCGGTGATCCACGTCACAGGGGGTGCGGCGGAACGCCGGTTTCGGAGGGAATTGCGGCTCGCACGCTCCCGCCCGTCACCCGTACGAAGGACCGGAGGCGGGGTGCAGTCCGCACTTCGCGGGCCCGGGCCGGGGCCGGACGGTGCGCGTGCGGACCGTGCCCCACCGCCCCGCGTCGGTCACGGTCCGCACCGGCGCTCGGCGGCCCTGAGAAGACGGGCTAGTCGTCCAGTCCCCGCTCGATGGCGTAGCGGACCAGTTCGACGCGGTTGTGCAACTGGAGCTTGCCCAGGGTGTTCTGCACATGGTTCTGGACCGTGCGGTGCGAGATGACGAGCCGTTCGGCGATCTGTTTGTAGCTGAGCCCCTTGGCGACCAGGCGCAGCACTTCCGTCTCCCGCGCGGTCAGCTTCGGCACCTCGGGGCCGTCCTCGGCGGCCGGTGCCGGACCGGCGGCCAGCCTGCGGTACTCGCCCAGCACGAGACCGGCCAGCCCGGGGGTGAAGACGGGGTCGCCCAGCGCGGTGCGGCGCACCGCGTCCAGCAGTTCCTCGGGCCCCGCGGATTTGACGAGGTAGCCGGTGGCGCCCGCCTTGACGGCCTCCAGCACATCCGCGTGCTCGCCGCTGGCCGAGAGCACCAGCACCCGCAGCCCCGAGTCGGGGCCGACCAGTTCGCGGCAGACCTCCGCGCCGGGCTTGCCCGGCAGGTTCAGGTCGAGCACCAGTACATCGGGGCGGACGGCCCGGGCGCGCCGCACCGCCTGCTGGCCGTCGCCCGCCGTGGCGACGACGTCGAAGCCGGCCTCCCCCAGGTCCCGGGCCACCGCGTCCCGCCACATGGGGTGGTCGTCGACGACCATCACCCGTACCGGGCCCGCCTCGTCCACGTCCGCCGTCCCGCGCTCAGTCGTCATGCTTGGGCACCCTCATCTCCACTTCGGTGCCCTGCCCGGGCACCGACACCAGCTCCGCCGTGCCGCCCAGATCGCGCAGCCGTCCACGGATGGACAGCGAGACCCCCATCCGTCCTTCGGCCTCCGCCGCCGCCAGTCGCCCGGCGGGGATGCCGGGGCCGTCGTCGCGGACGGTCACGATCACCGCGTCCGGCTCGTCCTCCAGCAGGATCCACGCCTGTGCCCGGCCGTCCGGCCCGCCCCCGGCGTGCTTGCGCACATTGTCCAGCGCGGCGCCGACCGCCGCGGCCAGTTCGCCCGCCGCCTGCGCCGGCAGCAGCACCGGTGCCCCCGGCTCGGCGAACGTCACCCGGGAACCGGCGTACGAGGACAGCAGCGCCCGCACGTCGCACGGCCCGGCGCCGTCGTCCGCCCCGGCATCCACGGCGCTGCCCGCATCCTGCTCCGGGCCGGTGTCCGCGCCGGGCCCGGGCTCCCGTTCGGAGGACCGGCCTCCCCCGGCACCGGAGCCGGGCGGGTCCCCCCAGGTGTCCGCCGCGCCCGGGGTGCCGGAGCCGGGCCCCGGACGCGGGGCCACTCCGCTGGAGACCAGGGCACGGAGGGCGACCTCCTGCTCGCCCGCCATCCGGCCCAGCTCCGCCGCTTCCCCGCCCAGGGCCGTACCGCGCCGCTGCACCATGGCCAGCACCTGGAGGACGCTGTCGTGGATGTCGCGGGCCAGCCGCTCCCGCTCGCGGGTCGCCGCCTCGATCTGGAGGGCACGGGCGAGGGTGCGCTCACTGGCGCGGGCCACCTCGATGACGTAGCCGATGGCGATGCTGGCCACGCACACCAGCAGCACGTTGTGGAAGGTGGTGCGCGTGATCGTGCCGCGCTCGATGATGTTGGCGGCCCCCACCAGCACCGAGGCGCCCGCAGCCCACCGCCAGCCGCCCTTGAGGGCGAAGGCCAGCACGGGTCCGGCCACCCAGATCGACGGCAGCGTGGGGCCGACCTGGTCGTTGCCGTCCGCCACCGGGGACAGCAGGATGCCGGCGACGCCCAGCGCGATGTCCGTCACCAGGAACGGCAGCGTGCAGCGGTCGGCCGAGGCGACGTTGCGCAGGGTGGCGAACGTCCAGCAGGCGAGGACGGCCAGGAAGACGGCGCCCGGGACGGGAGCGCTGTACTCCTCGTAGCTCCACACGAAGACACCCGCCGAGTAGAGGACGGCCAGCACCCGGTAGCCGATCAGCGCCCGCCACAGCGGCTGCTCGACGGACATCATCTTCACGGCAGTGCCCTCACGTGTCCCCCACCTGTCCTCTTCGGCCGTCGCGCCCGGCGGCCCGCGGCCCCTCAGGCTGCCTTGTCGCCGCTTCCGGAGCCGTGCCCGGGATCGCGCCCGGCCTCGCCGGCCGCCCTGTCCGTCGCTTCGTCCGCCGCCCCGTCCGCCTTGTCAGCCGTCTTCGCGGCCTCCCTCGCGGCCTTCTCCGCCTTGGCCGCCTCCGCGAGCTGCCGCTTGGCCGCCGTCGCGTAGATGTCCACGTACTCCTGGCCGGACAGCTTCAAGATGGCGTACATCACCTCGTCGGTGACGGCACGCTGGATGAAGCGGTCGTTGTCCATGCCCTGGTAGCGGCTGAAATCCAGCGGCTTGCCGATCCGGATGCCGGGCCGCATCAGCTTGGGCACGACCTTGCCGGGCGGCTGGATCTTCTCCGTGTCGATCATCGCGACGGGGATCACGGGCGCACCCGACCGCAGCGCCACCCGCGCCAGCCCGCCCGGCTTGCCCCGGTACAGACGTCCGTCGGGCGAGCGGGTGCCCTCCGGGTAGATGCCGAACAGTTCGCCCCGCGCCAGCACCTCCAGCCCGCTGCGGATGGCGGCCTCACCGGCACCCCGCACCCCGGAGCGGTCCACCGGGAGCTGGCCGACGCCCTTGAAGAACGCGGCGGTCAGCTTGCCCTTGAGGCCGGGCGAGGTGAAGTACTCGGCCTTCGCGATGAAGGTGACCTTGCGGTCGAGGACGGCGGGCAGGAAGAAGGAGTCGGAGAAGGAGAGGTGGTTGCTCGCCAGGATCGCCGGCCCCTCCGCCGGCACGTTCTCCAGCCCCTCCACCCAGGGCCGGAACGTGAGCTTCAACGCGCTGCCCACCGACAGCTTCATCGCCCCGTAGAACACCCTCGACCTCCTTCGTGGGACGGGACGACCCTATCCCGCCACCCTCGCCGCACGCGTCCCCGGACCGTCCCGGCCCCCGCCGGCCTTGCTCGCCACTCCCCCGGCGTGGCGGTGCCGCACGGGCCGGGGCCGCCCGCCCCGCCGCTGCCCGAACGTACGGGCGCCACCCGCTAGTTCCGCCCCCGCCCCGGCCGGCCGCCACCGGGCGGGGCACCGTGAAGGCTGCCGGAGTACCGGGGGACGAATTAGGGTGGCAGCACGCCGTCACGAGGGCACGCGAGCCCTCGCATCGCTGCCGGCCGCTGTCCGAGCCGACCGCACAGCCCCTGGAGGCCCACCGTGCCGCCCATCCTCCCCGGAGCCGAGCCCTTCCGCCGTGACGGCTCAGCGACCGGTGTGCTGCTCTGTCACGGCTTCACCGGGTCGCCGCAGTCCGTCCGCCCCTGGGCCGAGGACCTGGCGGGGCACGGGCTGACCGTCTCGCTGCCGCTCCTGCCGGGCCACGGCACCCGCTGGCAGGACCTGGCCATGACGAGCTGGGAGGACTGGTACGCCGCCGTCGACCGCGAGCTGCGGCTGCTGCGCGAGCGCTGCGAGCAGGTCTTCGTGTGCGGTCTGTCGATGGGCGGCGCCCTGGCGCTGCGGCTGGCCGCCCTGCACGGCAACGCGGTGAGCGGAATCGTCGTCGTCAACCCGGCCCTCACCTTCCCCCGGGTGCAGGGGTACGGCGTTCCGGCCGGCCGGTTCCTGGTGCGGTCGGTGAAGGGCATCGCCGACGACATCGCCAAGGAGGGCCGGCACGAGCTGGGCTACGACCGGGTGCCGACCCGCGCCGCCTACGCGCTGCGCACCCTCTTCCGCGTCGTGCAGCGGGACCTGCCGAAGGTGACGCAGCCACTGCTCCTGCTGCGCAGCCGTGTCGACCACGTGGTGCCCGCCGCCTCCTCCGCCCTCGTCCTCGGCCGCGTCTCCTCCACGGACGTGACCGAGACGGTGCTGGAGCGCAGCTACCACGTCGCCACGCTCGACCACGACGCCGAGCGGATCTTCGCCGACTCGCGCGGTTTCATCGACCGGCTCACCGGGGGCGGACCGGTCCCCGCGGCCAGGGGGGCGGAGGCTCGTGACGGAGCGTGACCCGGGCGAGGGCGAACGCCCGGACGCCGGTGAGCCCCGCGAGGGCGGCAAGGGTGGCGAGGGCGCGTCCTCGCTGCCGCCCGAGGAGGAGGCCGCCTGGAAGGCGATCGTCGCCGCGTACGGGGAGGAGCCCTCGCTGCCGGAGACCGGACGGCCCGCCGGCTCCGACGAGGGCGGCACCCTCACCACCCCGCGGCCGGGGCCGGACGGCGAACCTCCGGTGCGCAGCTTCACCGTCTACTCGGCGGGCACCGGCCCCCGCGACTGGTCGCCGTCCACCGCGGGCGAGGGCGACGAGGACGACGAGGGGCACTTCGAGCCGCCCGAGCCCCCGCCGCTCCCCCAGACCGACACCACCACCAAGTTCGCCTGGCTCGCCGCCGTGGGGGGACCGCTGCTGCTGCTCGGCGCGATCCTGCTCCAGGCGGATCTGACGTGGTGGATCGTCACCCTCGGTGTCGGCGGCTTCCTCGGCGGCTTCGCCACCTTGCTGACCCGGCTGCGCGACGGCCGGGACGACGACGACTGGGACGACCCCGGCCGCGGCGCGGTGGTCTGACAGCCGGCCCTCCCGTGGCGCACCGGCCGCGCGGCACGGTACGGCCCCGGCCCCGTCCTCCCGCCGTGGCGGGGGTACGGGGCCGGCGCGTCAGGAGGCGGGCCGGATGCGGAGGGCGGCCAGCACGGGAAGGTGGTCGGTGGCGGCCACCAGGTCGGCGCCGTCCACCCCCGGCAGTCCGCGGGGCACCCCGGCGCCCAGCACCTCGACGTCCTGGGTGGCGAACACGGCGTCGATCCGCTGGTGCGGCTCCCTGGGCGTGGAGGTGTACTCGTCCCCCCACGGCCGTGCCGCCCACGCGTCCCGCATCCCTTCCGTCAGCAGCCCGAAGGTGGCGCCCCGCGCGGACTCGTTGACGTCACCGGCGGCGACGACCCCGCCGACGCCCGGGCCGCCGAGCGCGGCGACCCGCTCCAGCAGGGCCCGCGCCTGGCGGCGGCGTTCCTGTGCCTGGAGGCTCAGATGGAAGCTGACCACACCGAGCCGGGCGTCGGTGCCGAAGCGGAGCCGGGCCGTGGCGAACCCCCGCTGGTGCAGCCCGGGGGTGCGCGGCAGCAGCACGTCCCGGGCGTCCTCGACGTGGGCCCGCAGCGAGGCGAGGATCATCGGCCCGGCGGCGGTGGCGCCCCCGGTGACGTACGTCAGACCGGTGTGGCGGCCGAGCCAGGCGGCGTACTTGCGCCAGCGGAAGAAGCGCGGGGCCTCCTGCACGCAGACGATGTCGGGCGCGCACGCCCGGATGACCCGGGCGAGCGCTTCCCTGTCGTCCCGCATGGACCGGATGTTGTAGCTGAGCAGCCGCACCACGGCCGAACCGTCGGGCTCGGTCCGGGACGGCGGCAGACCGGCCGTCGGCGCATGCGTGGCCATGGTCGTGGTGTCCTCCCCCATCGGCGTGCCCCGGCCCCGGTCAGCCCTGCCGGGCCAGGTCGGCGACGCCGACGAGGCCGGCCTTGTTGCCGAGCTGGGCGGCGAGCACCTCGGCGTGCGGGCGCCAGCGGCTGCCCACCAGCCAGCGGCGGTAGGACTTGCGGATCGGGTCGAGGACCAGCTCGCCCTCGTCGGAGACGCCGCCGCCGACGATGAAGGCGCCCGGGTCGAAGAGCGAGGCCAGGTCGGCGAGGCCCGCGCCGGCCCAGCGGGCCAGTTCGCGGAAGGAGTCGACGGCCACCGGGTCGCCCTGACGGGCCGCCTCGCTGATGTGCTTGCCGCGGATGCCCTCGGTGGTGCCGTCGCCCAGGCCCAGCAGGATCTCCGCCCGCTCGGGGGTGGCGGTGGCACGCTGCTGGGCGTAGCGCAGCAGGGCGCGGCCGGAGGCGTACTGCTCCCAGCAGCCCTGGTTGCCGCAGCCGCACAGCAGGCCGTCGGGCACCATCCGGATGTGGCCGAACTCGGCGGCCACGCCGTACCGGCCGCGGTGCAGTTTGCCGCCGATGATGGTGCCGCCGCCCAGGCCGGTGCCGATGGTGATGCAGACGACGTCCTCGTGACCGGTGCCGACGCCGAACTTGTACTCGCCCCAGGCGGCGGCGTTCGCGTCGTTCTCGATCACGACGGGCAGGCCGATGCGCTGCTCGACCTTGTCCTTGAGCGGCTCGTGCCGCCAGCTGAGGTTGGGCGTGAACAGGACGGTGGCGCGCTTGTCGTCCACGTACCCGGGAGCGCCGATGCCCACGGCCTCCACCTGGTACTCGGCGCTGGCCTGACGTACGGCGTCCGCGATGGCGTCGATCACGGCTTCCGGGGTGTCGGGCGTGGGCACCTTGGTGGTTTCGAGGATCGTGCCTGCCTCGTCGACAACGCCGGCCGCGATCTTCGTACCGCCGATGTCGACCCCGATTGTGAGTCCCATGTGTCCCTCGGTCGTCCGGTCTGATCCCCGCCGCCGTAAACCGTACCGGAGCGCCCCGGGGCGCAGGGCACCGTCCGGGCTGTGGCGGCTGCGTCAGGTCCGGCCGGGTCAGCGGCCCGTGCGCGGCCCCTCGTCACCGGCTCCGGTGCCCTCGTCGGGCCGTCCGTCCCCCGGCCGGTCCGCCCGGTCCTCGCCCGGTCGCGCCGCGTCCTCACCCCGTCCGGCCCTCCCGCCGGACGGGGCGTCCCCGGACTGTTCGCCGGCCGGGGCGCCGTCCCCGGGCTCCGGGTCCGGGTCGGGCTCGACCTCGACGCGTTCGGCCACGTACGCGTCGGCCGCGCGGCCGTCCCGTTCGGCGGCGCGGGACAGTTCGGCGGCCTCCTCCGGGTCGATCGTCCCGACCCGTTCGGTGCGCTCGCCACCGGCGTTCGCGGGGGCGCTCCAGCGGCGTTCGGACTCCTCGACGACGGACCGGTAGGCGGCCAGCAGCTCACTGCCCGCGGCGGCCAGGTGGTCGAAGAACTTCGGATTGCGCTCGACCACCGGCTCCAGCGTGGCCCGGGCCTGCGCGGCCAGTTGCCGGGCGACGCCCTGCGCGGCGGCGGAACCGGCGGCCCCCAGCAGGGGCTTGCCGAACTCCGCGACCTTCTCGGTGACCGCGTCGGCCAGCCGGCGCAGTTCCTCGGCGGCGCTGCCGGGCGGCGGGCCGTACCGGGCGCGGCGCCGCTCCCTCTCGGCGGCCAGGTCCTCCTCGCACGCGGCCGACCAGGCGTCCGGGTCCGGTGCGTCGGGGCGCGGGGCGTCGTCGCTCATGGCGGGCTCCTACCGGGCGAAGGCCGCGGCCGGATGGCCGGCGGGGTCGGATGCGGTTGGGTGGTGCTCGGTCCCTCGCGGCACGTGCCGTTCCGCGGGTGCCGTTCTGCGTCCGACGGTACCCGAACAGGCGACGGGACAGGGGCCGAGCACCCCGCGAGGGCCGCGGGCCCGCCCGTCCCGTGCCGGCTGTCAGTCCCCGCCCGACGGCGGCCCGGAGCGCCTGGGCCACAGTTCGGGGTCGGGGGTGAACCGGACGCCGAGGACCCCGGCCTTGAGGCCGGCGCCGGTCACCCGGCAGCGGCGCAGCGCGGAGGGGAGCGACAGCACCCGCCGGTAGGGGCCGACGCCGACGGTCAACTCGTCGCCGCGCCGCACCAGTTCCAGCTCGTCCCGTTCGGCGCCGGGCAGCGGCAGGTGCCACACCAGTTTGCCGTCGTCGGACAGCCGGTCCTCGACCCAGCCGTAGGCCACGTCGGTGCCGGGCACGCGGGCCGCGCCGGCGGGCGGGTGCAGCCCCTCACCGGCCGGTCCGTCGGCGGAGACGGCCGTGCGGGCGGCGTCGGCCAGTGCCGTCAGATCGTCGGGGCCGCGCGGGTCACGGCCCAGGTGCGGCAGTTCGCACAGCGGGACGGACTCGGCCGCGCAGGTGTCCCGCAGGGCCTTGAGGGCGCGCTGCTGCTGCCCGGCGAGACCGGCCAGCCAGGGGTCCGCCGAGCCGGTGGGCAGCAGCCGGTTGGCGACGACGGATTCCAGGGCGAGCCCGTGCAGCCGCAGCCCGGCGCCCGCGGTGCGCAGCGGGTCGGCGGCCAGCGGCCCCGGTTCGGTCACCAGGCGGACGACGGTGGCCGGGGACTCCACGATCTCCTGGACCTCGGCCAGCTCGGCCGACCAGCGCCTGGTCGCGTCGTAGAGCCACTGCGCGGGCATGGGGGCGCCGGCGAGCTGGGCCAGTACGGGACGCAGGGCGCGGGCCGTCTGGCGTTCGTGCGGGACGAGACGGCGCAGGTAGCGCCGCAACTGCTCGGGCAGTGCCAGCAGGTTGAGGCCCTCGGGAGTGGGCGGCATGTCGGCTACGACGATGTCCCAGTTGCCGTCCCAGCCGCTGTCCCGGCCGCCCGCTTCCTCCTGGCCGCCGTCCGCCGCGGTGCCGCCGCCGTGCGCGGTGCGCAGGGCGCGCAGCAGGGCGAACGTACCGGCGCCGGGCAGCTCCGTCAGTTCGTCCTCGTCCAGGGGCTGGGCGCCGAGCAGATCGAGGACCGTCTTGCCGCGTTCCTGGAGGGCGACGGCCTGCCCGCGGAACTCCTCGCCGGAGTCGACGCGCAGCAGCCACAGGCCGGGCAGCCCCGCGACGGGCTCGGGTATGCCGTGCCGGAACGGAGTGGGCCGAGCGGGCCGCTCGCCCTCCGCATGCTCGGTGCCCAGCAGGGCGGCCAGCCGGCGGGCGGGTTCCGCGCTCACCAGCAGGGTGCGGTGGCCCTGCGCCGCCGCCGCGCAGGCGGTGGCCGTCGCCACCGTGGTGCGCCCGGTGCCGCCCGCGCCGGTGACCAGCAGCGTCTGGGCGCGGCTCCCGCCGGTCAGTTGGTGTCCTCGCGGGTGTCCTGGGCGGCGCCGCCCGACTCGACGCGCTTCTTGAGCCCGTCGAGGGCCCGGTCGATGATGACCTTCTCGGCCTTGCGCTTGATCATCCCGAGCATGGGGATCTTGACGTCCACGGTGAGCTGGTACATCACCTCGGTGCGGTGGCCGCCGTCGACCGGGGTGAGGCGGTAGACGCCGTCCAGGGAGCGCAGCATCTGGGACTTGACCAGCGACCAGCGCACCTCCCGGACCTCCTCGTCCCCGATCCACTCGTAGGCGAGGGTGTGCTCGTCCTTGATGGCGCCGGCGTCCAGCAGCAGGCGGACCTGTTCGGCGCGGCCCCGTGCGTCCCGGCCCAGCACCTCGGCCTCCTTCACCTCGCCCGTCCACTCGGGGTAGCGGGGGAAGTCGGCGATCACGTCCATCACGGCCTGCGGTGCCGCGTCAACGGTGATGCTCGAGCTGGTGTGTTCCGCCATCGCCATGGCCCTCCGATGTACCCGTGTCCCAAATTGCCCGCCGCGGCGCGGATCGCCCGCGCGGGATACCGCCGCGGCGCGGGGGAGCGTCTGCGACCGAAGGCTACCGCGCGCCTGGTGGGCCCGGCGCCGCGCGGGTGGCGGCCCTCACCACGTCAGGACCCAGGGGGTGCCGGTCGCGTTGAAGTGGCCGACGTTGACGCATTCGGTGGCGCCGATCCGCATGCGCCGGGCCAGCGGCTGGTGGACGTGGCCGAACAGGTGGTAGCGGGGCCGCAGGGTGTGCAGCGCCTCCAGCAGCTGGGGGCTGCCGCGTTCGAAGCGGCGGGCGACGGTGTCGTAACACAACTCGGGCACATCCGGCGGAATGTGGGTGCACAGGACGTCCACCTCGCCCAGGGCCGCGATTTTCGCGGCGTAGGTCTCGTCGTCGATCTCGTAGGGGGTGCGCATCGGGGTGCGCAGTCCGCCGCCGACGAAACCGAAGCGCCACCCTCCGATGACCACCGTCTCACCGTCCAGGACGTGCACGCCCGAACGTGCGTACTCCGGCCACAGGTGCGGCATGTCGACGTTGCCGTACGTGGCGTACGTGGGAGTGGGGAACGCGGCGAACATCTCGGCGTACTGCTTGCGTACCGCGGCCTCCATGGTTGCCTCGCGGTCCAGCCCCTCCCACAGCTCGCGGGACAACTCGCGGGCCTCGGTGAAGCGCCGGGCGGTACGCAGGGCGACGATGCGGTCCGCGTTCTCGACGCCGAACAGGTCGGGGAAGATGCCGCGCGAGTGGTCGGCGT
>Ga0164243_10010042_pt1 | contig 13657 bp, 7 predicted proteins | sample OricompcompostOP_FD_108781 | JGI IMG/M metagenome (GOLD analysis project Ga0164243, IMG submission 108781) | Organic Plus compost microbial communities from Emeryville, California, USA - Original compost - Organic plus compost (OP) | ecosystem: Engineered > Solid waste > Mixed feedstock >... | reverse complement strand
TGGCATGATCCAGATCAGGTTCGACGGTCGAAGCGCGGATCGCTTCCTCTCAGCCCGGCTCGCCGGACTCCCGTGGTGTGTTCGCCATCATAGCGCCGTCCGGCGGGCCGCGATGCCCGGGCACCGCCGGAGGCCCGGGCGCCGCCGGAGGCCCGGGTGCGGCCGGGGGCCCGGGCGCCGCCGGACGCCAGGGCGCGGCCGGGACGCCGCCGCGGTGAGGTCAGGGGCGCCGTGAGATCGGAGGCGCCGTGAGAACGAGGCGCCGTGAGAACGAGGCGCCGTGAGATCGCGGGGGCGGCGGGGAGCCGCCGAGGCGACGCCGCCGGACGGCGGATCCGACATGCCGCGGACCCTGGGAGCCACCGCTCCCACAGGCGCCGCCGGTACGGTGGAGCCGTGACCACCGACGACGCCGAACCCGGCGCCCCGACGGCGGACGAGCCGCCTGCCGGCGGGATCTCGGTCGCCGACGGCTCCACGCCCGACCCCGCGGAGCCGGACGACCCGACCCCGTCCCTCGCCGGTCCGGCCGCGGCCGAGGCCGCTGCGATCGCCGCCGTCGCCGCCGCCGCCGTCACCACTGCAGGCACCGAGAGCGCCGCGGGTTCCGGGAGCACCGCGGGAACCTCCGCAGTCGCTCCGGCCACCGCCGCACCCGGCCCCGCCACTGCCTCCGCCTCCGCCTCCGCCTCCGCCTCCGCCTCCGGCACCGTCGCCCCGCCATCCACCCCGGCACCCGCCCCGCTCGGGGACGCGCCGCGCGAGGCCGATCCCGCCGCCCCCGGCACGAACGCCCTCGCCTGGGTCGACGTCGAGCGCCTCGCCGTGTCGACCGCCGCCGGCTCGTCCGCGATGGAGGCGTTCGCGAAGGGACACGGCGATCTGCTCCAGGACGCGCCGCGGCGGTCGGCCCTGCGCCCCGCCGTGCTCGTCCCGCTCGCCGTGCTCGTCTGCGCGGCCGGTGCCTACACCGCCACGACCGGCCTGTGGCCGCTGACCGCGCTTGCGCCGACCGTCACGGCCGCGTCGGTGCGGATCGACCCCGCGCCCAGCGCCGCGGTCGCCTGGCCCACGACGGGCAGCGCCGCGGTGGGGATCGAGGGGATGGGGGCCGTCGCCTCGTCCGAGGCACAGGTGCCGATGGCGAGCATCACCAAGGTCGTGACGGTCCTCGCGGCGCTCGAGCGCCTGCCGCTCGCGCCCGGCGAGCAAGGCCCCTCCTTCTCCTTCACCCAGAGCGACAGCGATCTGTACTGGCGCTACCGGGAACAGGACCAGTCGTCGCTCGACGTGCCGGTCGGCGGGTCGCTCACGGAGTACCAGCTGCTCCAGGGGATCCTCCTCGGCTCGGCGAACAACTACGCCGACCGTCTCGCCCGCGAGATCTGGGGGCAGGACGCCGACTTCGTCGCCGCGGCCCAGGCCTGGCTGCGCAAGAACGACCTGACGGGCATCTCGCTCGAGAACCCGTCGGGCTTCGGGATGGGCAACACGGCGACGCCGCGCGCGCTTCTGCAGCTCGGGCAGATCGCGGTGCACCATCCGGTGATCGGCGAGATCATCGCGACGCCCTCGGCCGAGATCCCCGGCGCCGGCATCGTGAAGAACTCCAACAAGCTCCTCGGCGAGACCGGGTTCGTCGGCGTGAAGACGGGCACGATCGGCGAGACCGGCCAGGAGGACTTCAACCTCCTCTCCGCCAAGGAGATCACGGTCGACGGCACGACGGTGCGGATCTACGCCTCGGTCCTCGGGCAGCCCGACGACGAGGCCCGCTACACGGCGAGCCGCTCCCTGTACGCCGAGGTGGAGCACGCGCTGAACGACCAGGCCCCCGCCGTCCGCAAGGGCACCCTGCTCGGCACGGTGACGACCCCCTGGGGCGAGAAGGCCGACGCGGTGGCGGCGAGCGACGCGCGGGTCGCGCTGTGGAACGGCGCGACGGCGACCGCGACCAGCTCGTTCTCGCTCGGCGACGACCGGGACGAGGGCGACCGGATCGGGAGCCTGACGGTCAAGGGGCCGCTCAACGCCGAGGACGTCGCGATCGAGCTCGGCTCCGCCCTGCACGGCCCCGACCTGTGGTGGCGGATGACCCATCCGCTCGACCTGTTCGGGCTGACCGAGGGCTGACCGCCAGCTTCTCCCGTTCCGGCCTCCGGTCACCCAGCTTCTCCCGTTCCGGCCTCGTCCGGCCTCCCGCCTCCCCAGCTTCTCCCGCGCCTCCCCAGCTTCTCCCGTTCCGGTCTCGAATTCTGTCGCTATCGACGCCCGACGACGACGGAATTCGGGACGGGAGCAGGAAGGCAGGCAGGCGCCGCGCTCGCAGGCGGCGGACACGACGAGGGGGCCCGCGCACTCGGCGCGAGCCCCCTCGGTCGTTCGCTCAGGAGCGCTTCTCGTCCTCCGGCGTGCCGTCGACGGCCTCGGTCACCGCGGCCTCGGCCGTCCCGGCTGCGGCCGCGCCCTCGATCGTCGCCACCCCGGTCGCGGTCGCAAGACCGGCGGACGGGTTGGTCTCGACCGATCCGGCGGCGACGGACACCGAGCCCGTGCCGACCGGCACCGATCCGGTGAGCGCCTCCTCGGCGTCGACGTCGACCGACGCCTGCTCGAACTGCGACTGGTAGAGCCGCCAGTACGCGCCCTTCGCCGCGATCAGCTCGTCGTGGTTGCCCTTCTCCACGATGTCGCCGTGCTCCATCACCAGGATGATGTCGGCGTCGCGGATGGTGGACAGGCGGTGCGCGATCACGAACGACGTGCGCCCGTTGCGGAGCGCCGCCATCGCGTGCTGCAGCAGCAGCTCGGTGCGGGTGTCGACCGCGCTGGTCGCCTCGTCGAGGATGAGGATCGACGGCTGGGCCACGAACGCACGCGCGATCGTGATCAGCTGACGCTCACCGGCCGAGACGTTCGAGGCGTCCTCGTCGAGCTTCGTGTCGTAGCCCTCGGGGAGGGAGTGCACGAACCGGTCGACGTACGTCGCCTTGGCGGCGTCGATGATCTCGTCGTCCGTCGCGCTGGCCCGCCCGTAGCGGATGTTCTCGCGGATCGTGCCGGCGAACAGCCACGGATCCTGCAGCACCATGCCGGTGCGCGAGCGCAGGTCGGAACGCTCCATCTCGGCGATGTCCTGACCGTCGAGCAGGATCCGGCCGCCGCTGAGCTCGTAGAACCGCATGATGAGGTTCACGAGCGTGGTCTTGCCGGCGCCGGTCGGTCCCACGATCGCGACCGTCTGGCCCGGCTCCACGCGGAACGACAGGTCGGTGATGAGCGGACGCTCGGGGTCGTAGGCGAAGGCCACGTGCTCGAACTCGATGACGCCCTTGCCGTCGGTGACGGTCGGCGCGTCGTCGGCGTCGGCCTCCTGCTCCTCGGCGTCCAGCAGCTCGAAGACGCGCTCGGCGGACGCCGTGCCGGACTGCACGACCGCGGCCATGCCGCCCAGCTCGCTCAGCGGCTGCGTGAACTGCTGCGAGTACTGGATGAACGCCTGCACGTCGCCGAGACGGATCTGGCCGCTGGCGACCATCAGGCCGCCGAGCACCGCGATCCCCACGTAGGTGAGGCTTCCGACGAAGGTCATGGCCGGCATGATGATGCCGGACAGGAACTGCGCCTTGAAGCTCGCCTCGTAGAGCTCCTGGTTCTCGTTCTGGAACTTCTGCAGCGCGTCCTTCTCACGGCCGTAGACCTTCACCAGGGCGTGACCCGAGAAGGCCTCCTCGACACGGGCGTTGAGGCGGCCGACCTTGCGCCACTGGGTGCCGAAGGCTTTCTGCGAACGCGGTCCGATGATGCCGAAGATGACCGCCATGAGCGGCAGCGCCACGAGCGCGACCAGGGCCAGCTGCCACGAGATCGTGAACATCATGATCAGCACGCCGACCACCGTGAGGACCGAGGTGAGCGCCCCCGACAGCGACTGCTGCATGGTCTGGGTGATGTTGTCGATGTCGTTCGTCACGCGGGAGATCAGGTCGCCACGCTGCACCTTGTCGAAGTACGACAGCGGCAGGCGGTTGATCTTGGCCTCGACCTCTTCGCGCAGGCGCCACATGGTGCGCACCATGATCACGTTGATCACGTAGCCCTGGATCCAGCTCAGCAGCGCCGAGACGACGTAGATCGCCAGCACGGCCGTGATGACCCAGCGCAGCCGGTCGAAGTCGATGCCGGTGCCGACGGAGAAGTCGCTCATGGCCGCGACCATGTTGGCGAAGTCGTCCTGCCCGGCCTGCCGGAGGCTGTCGACGACCTGCTGCTGCGAGGCGCCGGCTGGCACCCCGTTCTGCGCGAGCGTGTTGGAGATGAAGCCCTCGTAGACGAGGTTGGTCGCCTCGCCCAGCACCTTCGGCGCCGCGACGGCGAGCACGACGCCCACCGCCCCGAGGAACGACACCAGCACGAACCAGAGGGCGGAGGGCTTGAGCAGCCCGATCATCCGCTTGAAGCTGGGACCGAAGTTGTCGGCCTTGCCGGGAGCGGGGCCGTCGAACATGCCGCCGCCCTCGAGGCGCGCCTTCTCGGCCTGCTCGGCCTCGTAGGCCTCGACCTCGCTCATCTCCGCGACGGGCGCGGACGTCCCCTCGGCCTTGGCGCGGCGCTCGGCCATGCGCTCGGCACGGGCGGCCTTCTTGTCGGCGTTGTCGCTCATGCGTCCACCCCCAGCTGCGACTCGACGATCTCGCGATAGGTGTCATTGGTCTCGAGCAGTTGCTCGTGGGTGCCGACGCCCACCATCGTGCCGTCTTCGAGGACGATGATCCGGTCGGCGTCGGTGATCGTCGACACGCGCTGGGCGACGACGATCTTGGTGACGTCGGGCAGCTCGCGCCAGAGCGCCTGGCGGAGCCGGGCGTCGGTGGTCAGGTCGAGCGCCGAGAACGAGTCGTCGAAGACGAGGATCCGCGGCCGGTGCACGATCGCCCTGGCGATCGCCAGACGCTGACGCTGTCCGCCCGAGACGTTGGTGCCGCCCTGCACGATCGGCGAGTCCAGGCCCTTCGGCATCTCCGAGACGAAGTCCTTCGCCTGGGCGATCTCGAGCGCCTTCCACAGCTCCTCGTCCGTCGCGTCCTCCCGGCCGTAGCGGAGGTTGGACGCGACCGTCCCGCTGAACAGGAAGGGACGCTGCGGCACCAGGCCGATGCTCTGCCAGAGCGCCTCGACGTCGGCCTGGCGCACGTCGGTGCCGCCGACGGCGACCGATCCGCCGGTCACGTCGAACAGGCGGGGGATGAGCGAGACGAGCGTCGTCTTGCCCGAGCCGGTGGACCCGACGATCGCCACGGTCTCGCCGGGATCGGCCGCGAAACTGATCCCGCTGAGCACCGGCGACGCGGCGCCGGGGTAGCTGAACTCCACGTCGTCGAAGGCGACGGCGCCGGGGACCGGGAAGGTCGTGACGCCGTTCTCCGGACGGGACATCGTCGACTCGGCGTCGAGGACCTCGCCGACACGCTCGGCCGAGACCGCCGCACGGGGGATCATCATCGCCATGAAGCTCGACATGATGATGCCCATCATGATCTGGCCGATGTACTGCATGAAGGCGAACAGCGTGCCGACCTCGACCGTGCCGTCGTTGACCTCGATGCCGCCGAACCAGATCACGCCCACGACCGTGACGTTGAGGATGAGCATGAACAGCGGGAAGAGCAGCACGAAGAGCGAGCCGACCTTGCGGCCGACGACCATGATGTCGGTGTTGGCCTCGCGGAACCGCTCCTCCTCGATCCGCTCGCGGACGAAGGCGCGGACGACCCTGACGCCGGTGAGCTGCTCGCGCATGACGCGGTTGACCGCGTCGAGCTTGCCCTGGTAGCTGCGGAACAGCGGGACCATCCGGCCGATGATGAGCGCGGCGACGATCAGGAGCGCCGGCACCGAGACGGCGATGAGCCAGCTGAGCCCGAAGTTGGTCTGCAGCGCCATGATGATGCCGCCGATCGCCAGCAGCGGCGCGGTGACGAACATGGTCGAGCCCATCATCGCGAGCATCTGCACCTGCTGCACGTCGTTGGTGTTGCGGGTGATGAGCGATCCGGCGCCGAACTGCGAGACCTCGCGCTCGGAGAACCCGCTCACGCGGGAGAACACGTCGGAACGGATGTCGCGCCCCATGCTCATGGCGGCGCGGGCGGCGAAGTACGTCGCGATGACCGATGCGACGATCTGGCCGAGCGAGACCGCGAGCATGAACGCGCCGTGCGACCAGATGTACCCGGTGTCGGCGGTGGCCACGCCCTTGTCGATGATGTCGGCGTTCAGGCGCGGAAGGTAGAGCGATGCCAGCGCGCTGGCGAACTGGAAGACCAGCACGCCGAGGAGCAGCCATCGGTAGCGAGTGAGATAGCGGACGAGGATCTTTCCGAGCACAGGCGGACTTCCTGGATTCCTGGTGGGCGGATGAAGCCGGGATTCGGCCACGCTATAGAGTGCCACGGGCCAGGAACATTCACACCTCCGACTTCTGAACCTTCGCTGTCAGCGAAACTTCCTCGGGGCGACCTGGGCTTTCCACACTCCGTCGAAGAACGGCGAACCCGTCAGCACTCGCCCCGTCCGGCGCGATCCCGCAGGACGAGGGCGATCAGCTCCGCCCTGCCGCCGATCCCGATCTTGCGGAAGATCCGGCCGAGATGGATCTCGACGGTCCTTCCCGCGATGCCCAGGCGGTCGCCGATCTCGCGGTTCTTCAGGCCCTCGCCGACGAGGTCGACGATCTCGTTCTCGCGAGCCGTCAGCCCGCCGCGCAGCTGCGCCCTCATCCCCGTCGCGCGCGCGGCCCTGGCCGCCATGGCCGTGATCCGGGGAGCCCGCAGCTCGTACTCCAGGTCCAGCGGCACCGGCGACGCCGGCTGCAGACGGGCCAGCGCCCCCTCGAAGCCCCAGAGATCGGGGGCCGTATGCCGCAGGACGCGGAGCATGCTCGCCATCAGCCCCCCGGCGAAATGGGTCACCGGCAGCCGGCAGAGCGCGTCCCGGAGCGTCGCCGCGGCGCTCGCCGGATCCCCGGCGAGGAGGAGCAGCACCGCCTGCTGCCCGCGGAGCTGGCCCTCGATGACCGGCGAGAGCGGGCCGGGCGCAGTCCGCCACGGCCACGCCGGACGCGCGCCCGGCATCGTCGCCATGAGACGGGCCTGCGTGCCGTCGACCTCGTCGTCGTCGCCCCAGCCGCCGAGGATCGCCTCCGTCCCGCGCAGCACCTCGTGATCCGACCGCGTCGCCTCGAACGCGCGCATCGCGCCGCCCAGCCGCAGCAGCGCCGCGAGCCCGCGCTCTGCGGGCAGCGCCCCCTGACGCACGCTCAGCACCGCCTCGCGCAGCCCCTCCGCCTCGTCGCCGTGCCGCGTGCCCTCCAGGGAGCGCAGCACCGCCGCCGCCTCGTCGAAGCAGCCCAGGGCCGCTGCCGCGCGGCCCATCAGCAGCCGCCCGCTCGCGCTCAGCCCGCCGTCGCCGTCCCTGGCGACGAGACGGCCAACCCGGTACGCCGCGTCCGCGGACCCTCCGGCCAGCAGCCGGCGCCCGAACCGCGCGAGCTCCGCCGTCACGCCGTTCGCGGGCGCGCCCAGCTGGGCCGAGTGCCAGGCGGCGCGTCCGGCCTCTCCGCGTCGGCGATGCGCACGCGCGAGGGCACGATGCACGGCGGCCCGCTGGCCGGGCAGCGCCTGGAGCACGGCGGCCCGCGCGGCGGGCGAGACGAAGCGGAAGCGCCCGTCGCTCCAGGAGAGGAGGTCGCCCACGCCGTCGACGAGGAGGACGGCGGGGTCGATCGCGGCGGCGGCGAGCACCACGTCGAAGCGGTCCGACGTGCTGAGGGCCGCCGTCAACAGCAGCCGCCGGCCGGCCGAGCCTGCGGCCTCCAGCGCCGGCGCGTGTCGATCGCGGATCGCGGGAGAGAGCGGGAGGACGGCGGGGAGGACGGCCATGCCGGCGAGCTGAGCGTTCGACAGCCCGCCGACGACGTGCGCCAGGTCTTCGGCGTCGAGGTCGCCGAGGCGCGCGATCTCGCCCGCGACGTGCGGCGCGATCGTCCGCCCGGCGGCCCCCTGCGCCTGCTCCGTCCGCTCCGCGAACGAGATCGCTCTCACGGCTCGCGTGATCAGCATGCACCCTCCCCCCGGATGGCACCGGCACCGTACAGGCCGCCGACGGGGACATGGTGACACGAGCGCCGTCCACCCCGTCCGGACGAGACGGAGCGGGCATCCGTGCCCTATGTGTTTGCACATAGGGCACGGATCTCAGCGTCCCGGATGAGACGCCGCCGGCGCGGAGAGCCGGGCGGGTCCGTCAGTCCCAGAGCGGCGTCGGCGGCACGTACGTGCGCGCGGCGGCCGCCGCGTCGGGAGAGAGCTCGGCGAGGCTCGACGGCGCCCAGCGAGGCGTGCGGTCCTTGTCCACCAGCTGAGCACGGATGCCCTCGACGAGGTCGGGGTGGTGCCCGGCGAACCAGAGCACGCGACGGTACTCGCCGGCGAGGGCGTCCCGCAGGCCGGCCATCGCCCTCGCCTCGCGCACCGCCTCCAAGGCCACGGCGAGCGCGGTCGGCGAGAGCGCCTCCAGCTCGTCCGCGGTCTCGGTCGCCTCCGGCACCCCGGACGCGCGCAGCCGCGCGACGATCTCGATCACCGAGTCGCCCGCGAAGGCGTCGTCGATCCACTCCCGCTTCGCCGCCAGCGCCGACGGCTCGGGGGTCTCGTCGAAGAGCAGGACGATCTCGCTCGGCCCCGTGGGGTCGGCGCGGTGCGCCAGCGCCTCTCGCAGCGCGTCCAGCCGGTCCGAGGGCACGAAGTGGTCGGCGAAGCCCGCGTACAGCGCGTCGGCGGCGTCCATGCTCCCGCCCGTGAGGGCCAGGTACTCACCCAGCCGGCCCGGAGCCCGGCCGAGCAGCCAGGTCCCGCCGACGTCGGGCGTGAAGCCGATCCGGGTCTCGGGCATCGCCAGTCGCGACCGCTCCGTGACGATCCGGATCGCCGCGTGGCCGGCGAGACCGATCCCGCCGCCCATCGTGATCCCGTCGGCGATCGCGACGACCGGCTTGGGGAACTCCGCGATCGCCGCGTCCAGCGCGTACTCCTCACGGAAGAAGGCGACGGTCTCGTCGACCCGCTCCTCTTTGATCATGTCGTACAGCGCGCGCACGTCCCCGCCCGCGCACAGGCCCCGTTCGCCGGCGCCGTCGAGCAGGACGATCTGCACGTCGGTGTCGACGCGCCAGGCCGCGAGCGCGGCGGCGAGCCCGCGGATCATCCCCAGGTCGAGCGCGTTGAGCGCCTTCGGGCGGTTGAGGGTGAGGTGCCCGAGCGCGCCCTCGGTGCGGGCGACGACGTTCGAGGACGGCGGGACGGCGGCGGTGGCGGGGGCTGTCACGCCTGCCACGTTACCCCCGCCGCGGGCCGGTCCCGCTTGTCGGCTCCGACCGGAAATCACATGGTCGATGAGCTTTTCGAGGTAGTTTCCGACAAGATAGACAGGTATTGCCCCTGACGACGAGAGGTCGCGGATGACCGACGGACAGCTGCTCGAGTTCTCGCGGGCGACGAAGCGATTCGGCGCCCTCACCGCGGTTGATGATCTGTCCGCGCAGATCACGCCCGGCGCGGTGACCGGGTTCCTCGGGCCCAACGGCGCGGGGAAGACCACGTCGTTGCGGATGCTGCTCGGCCTGGCCCGCCCCACCTCGGGAACGGCGACGATCGGGGGAACCCCCTACGCGGACCTGCGTCATCCGCTGCGCACGGTCGGCTCGGTCATGGAGGAGGCGCTGTACCGCCCCCGCCGCACCGCGGTTCGTCAGCTCACGATCGCGGCGAAGGCCAACGGCATCCCGCTCTCGCGCGTGGACGAGGTGGTCTCGCTCGTGGGGCTTCAGAACGAGGCCGAGACCCGCATCGGCGCCTACTCGCTCGGCATGCGCCAGCGGCTGAGCATCGCGACCGCGCTGCTCGGAGACCCCGGCGCCCTGGTGCTCGACGAGCCCGCCAACGGCCTCGACCCCGAGGGCATCCGCTGGATGCGCCTGCTCATGCGCCGTCTGGCGGACGAGGGGCGCACCGTGCTCGTGTCCTCGCACGTGCTCAGCGAGATCGAGCAGATCGCCGACAACGTGCTCGTGCTCGCCCGCGGCCGCCTGGTCTACGCCGACAGCATCAGCAAGCTCTCCGACCCGACCAACGGCTCGGTCATCGTCGACGCCGAGGACCGCGACGCGCTGATCGCCGCGCTCACGCAGGCGGGCCTCGCCTACGACGTCCTGCGGATCGGCCTCAGCGTGCACGACACCGACGCGGCGACGGTCGGCGCGCTCGCCGCGTCCGCGGGCATCGCGCTGCGGACGCTCCAGCAGCGCGGTCCGACCCTCGAAGAGGTCTTCCTCGACCTCGTGCACGGGCGCCGCGACCCGATCGCCGGGGAGCCGTCGGACGCGACCAGGGCGATGCCCACCGTCACCGCCGAGGCCACGGCGCCGTCCGGAACGGGTGCGCCCGCCGCGGGGGCGGCCTCCTCGGGGACCGATGCCAGCGCGGCCGGTGCCGGCGTGGCCGCGGCCGGCGTTGCCGGGGCTGTCGCGGCGGGGGCTGCCGTCGCGGGAGCCGCGGGACTGTTCGGCGGATCGGATGACACGGGCGAGCTCTCGCCGCGGCGCGCCGCACGCGCCCAGGCCGAGGCCGCCCGGCGTCCCGAGGGCGTTCCCTCTGCGGACGAGCCTGCCGAGACCGCCGAGACCACGGCGACCGGCGACGACGACGCCGCCGCGCCCCCGGAGGGCGACGACCTCGCCGCCGGATCCGCGACCGACGACGCGGAGGCCGCAGAGGTCGCCGCCGACCGGACGGACACGGGTGCGGAGGCGCACGAGGACGGGACCGGCGAGTCGGCCGCCGGGGGGAACGACGACGCACACCGGCCCGGCGAGGAGGACGCTTCGGCGGCCGATGCCGCGACGCCTCACGAGACCGGCTACGAAGACCACCCCTCCACGGCCGCGCAGAGCACGGGAACCGACGAGGACGACGTGCCCCCGGCTCCGGTCGAGGACGCCGCTTCGTTCGCGGCCGAGAGCGGTGAGGACGAGCCGGATGCCGCCGCGCCGTCCGCCGACGATCGCGTTGCGGACGACGCCACGACCACCGCAGAGACCGCGACGGACGCGGCGCCCGCGGACGACGAGGGCGCCCACGACGAGGGCGCCCAGGACGAGGGCTACCCGCCCGCCGAGGGCGCCCAGGACGAGGACGGCGCGGCCGCGAGCGAGCCGGATGAGTCGACCCCGTTCGCGGACGGCTCGAACGAAGAGAGCGCGGTCGAGGACGAGGGGAAGGGCGAGAGCGCGGAGGCCGAGCCCGCCACCGGCGACGAGGCCCCGGCGACCGCCGAGGGCGCCGATGCCGAGCAGCCCGCCAGCGACGCATCCCCCGCCGTCCGAGAGACCGAGGACGAGGGCCTGCCGGTCTCGGGATCCGCCGACACCGCAGACGCCGAGACCGCCACCGCCGACGAGACCGCCACCGCCGACGAAGCCGCCGCAGCGGACGCTCCCGGCGACGGCGACGGCGACGGCCACGACGGCGAGACGCCGGGCGTCGCTCTCCGCGCCCCGATCGCCACCGACGAGGACTTCGGCCTTCACACGGGCGCGGCGCAGGAGGACGAGCGACCGGCCGACGAGCCGCAGCCGGGCACCGCTCCGACGTCGCTGTTCGCGACGCCGGCCCCCGCCGTCTCCGAGCAGGACGACGACGAGACCGACGTCCTGCCCTTCGCCACCCAGGCCGTCTCGCTCCCGCCTGCCGACACGGCGCCGAGCTTCGACGACCTCGTCTGGGGTCCGGCGGCGAGCGACCCCGCGACGGACGCCGGCGACGAGGAGCCGCGGCAGGCCGACCAGGACGCAGAGGCCACGCCGGCCGAGGACGCCGACGCGACGGTCCGGATCAGCACGGTCCACGACACGACGGCCGAGACCGCGGGCCGGGACCACCACGAGACCCCGGTCGCAGAGACCGCGCCCGGCGACGAGACGGACGCCGAGACCGCCCTCACCCGCGAGGCGGAGAACGGCCAGGGACTCGAGATCGTCCACGTCTTCGAGCCCGATCCGGCCACGGCCGTGATCGAGATCCCGAGCCCCGACCTCATTCCAGGGCAGGACGACACCCCCGCCGAGCCGACCACCGAGACCACCGAGATCGCCGGGATCGAGATCTTCGCCTCCCTCACCGAGGGGCAGACGCAGGAGATCCAGGTGATCCTCGAGCAGCCGCATGAGGACGACCACGGCGACGACGAGGTGACCCAGGGCGAAGACCCCAGGGCCGCCGCCCTCAGCGCCTCGCTCGCGGCCGCGGCCCGCGCCTACTACAGCGACGACGCCCCCGCGTACACGCCCTCAGACGCCTCGTTCACGCGCTCCGAGCCCGCGCCGACGGACGCTGCCTCCGACGGCGCCGAGCAGGGTGAGCCGGGGCACGCCGCGGACGGCGCGGCGCCGGAGCACACGACGACGCCGGCCGTCGACGGAGACGCGGACGACGCGTCGGCCGACACCGCGCACCGGGAGAGCCGGAGCGACGACGGCGGGAGCGACGACGGCGGGAACGACGACGGGCGTGCCGAGGACCGGGGCGACGAGAGCCACGCCGGCGAGCAGCACGACCACGGCGCGTCGCATCACGACGGCGACCGGCAGGGCTGAGCACCGCACCCGCTTCCTGACGAGAGCGCGGCGATCCGAACGGGTCGCCGCGCTCCTTCGTTCCGGGCGACACCACGATCCGCCTCGGTCGTCGAGCCGGTGTGCGGGTCCCGCGGGATCCTGCGAACGGGTGGATCCCCGGGTCCCGGCGGATCCCGCGACGCTCGTCGGACCGGTGCGCCTGCCCCTCAGGCGGGCCGGACGGACGGCTTGCCGTTGCGCGTCTTGGCCCGCGGCGACGACGACGGCACGATGTCCGAGACGTCCGCCGGTTCGGACGACACGTCCAGACGCAGCGCCTGCGTGAGGGCGAGGCCGTGCCTGGTCATGAGGATGAGGCGCTGATAGTCGGCGCCGCGGAGGTCGATCACGACGCTCGGCCGACGACGACGGATCAGCACGAAGTCCTGTCCAGAGGCCGATTTCCAGGTCCCGGCGGCGAGGACTCCCGGCACGTGCGTGCCCGGCGAGGCGACACCGCGGAGCCAGGTCCATGCATCGTCGGTGAGCTGCACCTTGACGATCGCGTCCCGCTCGATCAGCAGGTTCTCGCGATGGAGCGTGACCGCGCGCTCGATGGGCGACAGCACCACCTCGAGCCGTGTCCGATCCAGCAGCAAGGTGACCATGGCACCCAGTCTGCCAGCCGTCGGTGTGCGCGACCCGCAGACAAGCTCACAGGACGGCAACGATCCGCCCCGTCGCCCCTCCCGACGGTCCGCGATGCCGGTCCGCGGTCCGCGCCGATCCGCGGTCCCTCCCGATCCGCCCCCGATCCGTGCTCCCCGATCCGGTGAGGACGCGGCGCGGACGGGAGGTGCGCTCAGGCGGTGGCGCGGGCCGCGGCGCGCGCCGCGGCGGGCAGCGCGGCCTCGATCGCCGCCAGCTCCTCCTCGCCGTGCGCCGCCGTGAGGAACCAGGCCTCGAACACGCTCGGCGGCAGGGCGA
>Ga0164243_10010040_pt1 | contig 13658 bp, 16 predicted proteins | sample OricompcompostOP_FD_108781 | JGI IMG/M metagenome (GOLD analysis project Ga0164243, IMG submission 108781) | Organic Plus compost microbial communities from Emeryville, California, USA - Original compost - Organic plus compost (OP) | ecosystem: Engineered > Solid waste > Mixed feedstock >... | reverse complement strand
TTTCACCTTCAGATCCTCCAGGGATACATCCTGCGTCAGGTTGCCGTCCTGTGCAAAGGACACGGTGCCCCGCTCCTCGGAAACGATAATCGCCAGGTTATCACTGTGTTCGGTAATGCCCACTGCAGAACGATGCCTTAAACCCACCCGGGTAGGCAGGTCCGGATTCTCCGATACCGGCAGTATCACCTTGGCGGCCAGCATTTTATTGCCTACAATGATGAGCGCCCCGTCGTGCAGGGGGCTATGCTTGTTGAAAATACTTTCAATCAGCTTGGCGCTAACGTTGGCGTCTATAGGAATACTGGATGCCGTATCAAATTTCAAACGGTAAGTGGTGGCCACCACAATCAGCGCCCCGGTATGGGTGCTCATCATACGCCCCACAGCCGTGATGATCTCATTGATGATATTCTCCTCGTCCTTATAACTTTTAAACTTATCCGGCAGAAAGAGTTTGGTCAGAAAGCTGTCCTTACTCAAAGGCGTTTTCTTTCCCAATACCAGGAGGAACTTCCGGATCTCCGGCTGGAAGATGATAATGATCGCGATCAGCCCTACATTGATGAAGTTCTGCAGGATGTTGGTGAGGATGGGCATGCGCAGCGCCCTCACCAGGAAGAAGCCCGCATAAATCATCAGCAGGCCCACGAAAATATTGAATGCCAGGCTGCCTTTCAGCAACCGGTACAGCTGTATTACGAGAAAGACGACGATCAGCAGGTCTAACACTTCCAGCCAGCGAAACTCATAACCGTAAAATTTAAATACTTCCCTCATGTCAATTTTATATCGTCTGTTAAAATAATGCTACCCGTGCAGCTTGTCTAATATCCTGATGGTTTCTACAGCTTCTTTCACATCATGTACCCGTAGTATATGGGTACCCTGTTGCAAGGCCACGGTGTGGAGTACCGTGGTGCCGTTGAGCGCCTCCGCAGGAGTCACGCCCAGTAATTTATAGATCATGGATTTCCGGCTGATGCCCGTCAGCACCGGTGTTTGCAGGATTTCCGCCAACAGGTGCAACTGGCTCATCAGCTCATAATTATGTTCCAGCGTCTTGCCAAACCCGAATCCGGGGTCGGCAATGAAGTCGCGCACGCCCGCCGCACGGCATTCAGCCAGCTTGCGGATCAGGTAGTCCAGTACCTCCCGGGTTACATTTTCATAAACCGGGTTGGCCTGCATCGTCGCCGGTTTGCCCTGCATATGCATCGCGATGTAGGGAACCTGCAACTTACCGGCAAGCGGTATCATCGCAGGGTCCAGGTCGCCCGCACTAATATCATTTATAATAGCCGCCCCGGCATGAATGCATTTTTCCGCTACGGACGCATACCAGGTATCAATGGAAATGATCGCCTCCGGGTAATGATGCATGATCGCATGTATCGCAGGCAACAACCTGCTGAGCTCTTCTTCAGGACCGATTACCTCCGCACCCGGCCTGGTGCTCTGCGCGCCCAGGTCCAGTATCGCCGCGCCTTCCGCCAGGTGCCTGCCCGCTTTCTCCGTCACGTGGTGCAATTCCCGCATCCGGCTGCCTTCATAAAAGGAATCGTCAGTTACGTTGATGATACCCATCACTACCGGCTTTGCCAGCGACAACAGCCTGCCCCTGCAATTGATCGAAAGTGATGAAGGTGTATGGATATGGTTAGTTTTCATGGTAATAGTTCCGCCTGTTTATCTGAAATTCTTTATTTTGCCCTGCAATTTACGTAATGTAAGCAAGGTGAGCTGGAATTAATCCATTCACCTGCCTGCAATTTATGATTTTAGCCTCTGAATTATGGATACATTAGCACAATATCACGCCGCATTTAATGGTTGTAAGGATATTTTTATCAAGAAGACGAAGGACTATGGCACCTCCTGGAGAGTGCTGCGGCCGATTTCGGTGACAGACCAGATTTTCATCAAAGCCCAGCGTATCCGTACCATCCAGGAAACCGGCGTACAAAAAGTAGCGGATAATATCGAAGGCGAATTCAGGGCAATTGTGAATTACGGCATCATCGGGCTGATACAGTTGCAGCAGAACGGTAACCCCTATACGGACTTACCGGTGGAAGAGGTAGAAGCCCTGTATAATAAATACGCAGCGGAAGTGGAGGAGGTGATGCTCGCCAAAAACCACGACTACGGCGAAGCCTGGAGGGATATGAGCCAGGAGTCCTTTGCGGACCTCATCCTGACCAAACTGCTGCGTATCAAACAGATCATCCGTAACCAGGGTAAGACGCTGATCTCAGAAGGGATCGACGCCAATTATACGGACATCATTAACTACGCTTTATTCGCCCTCATCAAGATCGGCGAAGCCGAACAATCCTAAACTAAACCATTAAATAACTTATGAAAATTATCCTAAACCTGTTTCGCATCCTCGTTGGGGTGTTGTTTATTTTTTCCGGGCTGATCAAAGCAAATGATCCGCTGGGGCTTAGTTATAAGATGGACGAGTTTTTCGAGGTCCTGCACCTGACATTCCTCTCTCCGTATTCACTGGCCTTCTCCGTGATCATGAACGCCTTCGAGATCATCGCCGGCGTGGCCGTGCTGGTTGGGTACCGGATGCGTACTTTTTCTGTACTGCTGCTGTTGCTGATCGCGTTTTTCACCTTCCTCACCGGCTATGCCCTGTTTAGCGGCACCATCCGGGAGTGCGGCTGTTTTGGCGATTGCATCAAACTCACTGCCTCCCAAACCTTCTGGAAGGATGTTATTCTCTTTGTAATGATCCTGCTCATCTTCGCGAAACGCAAGGAGATTACGCCGCTCTATAAAGGCGCGGGCTTAACGGTGCTGATTTCCGCCGTATTGTCCTTCGGTATCCAGTGGTACACCCTGCGGCACCTGCCGTTTATCGACTGCCTGGCTTATAAAGTAGGTAATAATATTCCGGAGAAGATGAAATTGCCGCCGGGCGCTACGCCGGACGTGTACCAGATGACTTTCATCTATGAAAAGGACGGCGTGAAAAAGGAATTTACCGAGGAAAATTACCCCTGGTCTGATTCAACGTGGGTGTTCGTGGAACGGAAAGACAAGCTGATTAAAAAAGGCAATGCCGAACCGGCTATCAAGGATTTTATCCTGATGGACCTGGACGGCGGCAACCAGACCCAGAGCGTGCTGGAAGAACCCAAACCGGTATATTTGTTCATGGTGCTTAATACCAATACCGCTGGTACCGGATGGGAAGAGAAAATCAAAGCCCTGCAGGCTAAGCAACAGCAGGGAGAGATAGAAATCTTCGGGGTGACTGCCTCCACGAAAGAGGAAATTGCCGCTTTTCAGCAAGCCAAAGGATTGACCTTCCAGTTCCTCCAAATGGACGGAGTAGCCATCAAAACGGCGGTAAGGAGCAACCCGGGCCTGATCCTGCTGGAAAAAGGCACCATCAAAGGCAAATGGGCTTACCACGATATTCCTTAATGTAATACGGACACACATATGCTGCGCTTCCTGCTGCGAAAAACCGGTTATGGGCTGCTGGTGTTACTGGGAGTAGTAACCCTGGTGTTTTTCCTCTTCAACGTACTGCCTGGCGACCCCGCCCGGCTGACGCTGGGGCAGCGCGCCGATGTATCGTCCCTGGAAAATGTAAGAAAAGAACTGCATCTCGACCAGCCGGTGGGGATGCAGTTTTTATTATACCTGAATGACTTGTCGCCCCTGGGCCTGCACGACACCGCGGAGGCCCGTGCGAACTTTTCCTATCTCCCCATCCTGCAACTGAACGCCGGCAAAGTCCTTTTGCTGAAAGCGCCGTACCTGCGCAGGTCCTACCAGGGCAAAAAGCCCGTGTGGGACATGCTGCTGGAAGCCCTGCCGGGCACGCTGCTGCTGGCAGCGGCGGCCATGGTATTTGCCACCATAGTGGGCATAGGTCTGGGCATCCTGGCAGCCGTGAAGCAAAACACCTGGCTGGATACCGGCTCCGTATTCGCCAGCGTGCTGGGTATCAGCGCGCCCTCGTTTTTTGCCGGCATTGTGCTGGCCTACCTCTTTGGCTTTTTATTAAGTGATTACACGGGGCTGCATATGACGGGCAGCCTCTATGATATTGACCCCTTCCGGGGGAGGATGCTGAACTTCCGCAACCTCATACTACCAGCGCTGACCCTGGGCATCAGGCCCCTGGCCATTATTGTGCAGCTGACCCGCAGCGCCATGCTGGATGTGCTGCACCAGGACTATATCCGCACCGCCCGGGCCAAAGGCCTTGCCCAACCGGCCATCCTGTTCCGCCACGCCCTGCCCAATGCCCTGAACCCCGTACTCACCGCCGTTACCGGCTGGTTCGCTGAACTGCTGGCCGGCGCCTTCTTCGTGGAGTATATTTTCGGCTGGAAAGGCATCGGCAAGATCACCGTGGAAGCGCTGGACAAGTATGATTTCCCGGTGGTAATGGGAGCCATATTGTTTACCGCCGGCATTTTTGTGCTGGTAAATATCCTCGCGGACCTGCTCTATGGCGCGATAGACCCGCGGATCAGACTCGATTAACCTCTCCCCGAAAAAATTTTTAGAAATTTTTGTAACATCTCCATTTACCAGTCGTCTTCTTTTCAAACAGTGGTATTCTACATGTCATTAGAACTATTTCTTTCCCAGGTCGTACCAGTCAGGACAAAGCTTTTCCGCTTTGCATACCGGCTGCTGGGCGATGAGGAAGATGCAAAGGACATTACTCAGGATGCACTGATGAAGGTCTGGGCCATGCAGGGCAAGATGATGGAATTGCAAAACCTGGAAGCCTGGTGTATGCGGATCACCCGCAACCTGGCCCTGGATAAGATTAAATCCCGCAAATACCGGGTCGCCGATACCCTCGACAAAGCCAGCGAGCTGCCGGCCCTTCATCAGAGAAATCCACATGCGGCCACTGAACGGAATGAAGTGATGAATAAGGTGCATGCAGCGATCAACGCCTTACCGGAAAAGTATCGCAACATCATGCAGCTGCGTGATATGGACGGGCTTTCGTACCAGGAAATTGCCGAAGCATTGGACATAGATGTGAATGAAGTAAAAGTGAATTTGCACCGTGCCAGGAAGAGCGTACGGGAAAAACTACAAAATCAACAGGTATATGGATTATAAAACAATCAGCGCCCTGCTTGAAAAATATTGGGAAGGAGCAACTTCCCTGGCAGAAGAGGCCGAACTGAAGGCATTTTTTAATGAGCCGCACGATGACCTGCCGGAGGACTTACAGGAAGCAGCGCCCCTGTTTCAGTACCTGGACGATGATCAGCACTTTCCCGCCGAACCGGAATGGGATATGTCCTTCCTGCAGGAAACGCCGCCTCAGCAGGCCCCTGCGAGGGTGGTGCGTATGCAGCCATTCCGCAACTGGATGAAGTATGCAGCCGTTGTGCTCATGCTGGCAGGTATTGCCTACGCCTTCCGCCAGCACCAGGAAAACAAGCTCATTGCGGCCCGCCAGGAAGCGGAAGAACGCAAAGCCTACATGGAAGCGAAGAAAGCGCTGGCCCTGCTGAGCCGCAACTTCAATAAAGGGACCGAAAAAATGCAGCAGTTATCCTACTTCAATACTGCCGTTGAAAAAGTATCAGGAAGCAATTAACCAACCATTGACTATTTAAATTTCAGAGAGATGAAACGATCACTATTCTTAATCATGACTGTATTGCTCAGTTGCCAGCTGTTTGCGCAACAGGGAAGTAGCCAGATAGAGCGCTTCTTCCAGCGATACGAGAATGACCGCAGTTTCACCGTGGTGACCATCACTCCCAAAATGTTCAGCATGTTCGGAAAGTTTGATGCCAACGATCCCGACGCCAAAACATTCATGCGGGTGGTGCAAAAGCTCAAAGGCCTGCGCATTCTCAGCAAAGAAACCACCAAAGACGGGCCGCGCCTGTACCGCGAAGCGGCAGCCTTCCTCGGCAACGACTTCGAAGAGCTGATGACCATCCGCGACAAGGACAGCGATCTGAAGTTCCTCGTGAAGGAAAATGCCAAAGGCAATATCAATGAACTGGTCATGCTGGTAGGCGGCTCTTCCCAATTCCTGGCCATGAGCCTGGTGGGGGACATCGACCTCAACGAGATTTCCAAAATCGCGGCCAACATTGACATCCAGGGAATGGATAACCTCAAGAACGTACGTAAAAAATAACGTCACCCATTAAATTAACCAGTATGAAAACTTTCTTAATCGGCTGCGGCATGTTGTTACTGGCAGGTACTGTTTCTGCCCAGGAAAAAAGTATCCGCGAATTCAAAAACAGCTTTAAAGGCAAGGCGGACCTGACGACGGTGCATCTGGGCTCTTTTGCCATGAAGCTGGCAGGTTTGGTCATCAAGATGGATAAGGAGGATGATCCGGAAGCGGAAGCGGCTAAAAAGCTGATCAGCAAGGTGAAGAACGTGCGGATTTATTCCTTTGAAAACCTGGACAGTACGGCCATTGCCGACAATGATGTGTACCGGCTGAAACGCAACCTGGAAGTGAAGGATCATTATGAATTACTCATGGAAGTGCGGGAGCAGAACAACCTGGTGCATATCCTGAACAAAGGCAGAAACGATGAATTGGGGGACCTCGTGATGCTGATCCAGGGGGACCGCGATTTAACCGTGATCAACCTGCATACCACGCTGACGATAGCGGATGTGAACGGCCTGGTGAAACAGTTTGCCAGCAATAACTAGCGGATCATTACTTCTTTGACCGCGTTTTCTCCCAGCATTTCGTTGACCAGTTTTATAATCTTGTCTTTAGAATAAGATAACTCCTGTTTAAGTGGCGCCACACTGGTAGTTATAATCAATTTCCCGTCGATTAACTGAATCCCGGATGTATATCTGGCAATTGTTTTCCCCATGATCTGTTCCCAGTTTTCCTGGATACGGACTTCCGTCAGGCGGGGTTTCATCCTGCTCTTATTCATAAATTCCCGGAGGGCATCTCCTATACTGGTGGTTCCGTGACGCATAGTGCGAAAGTATGAAATTTTAACGTTCCTTTTTTAAATGTTTATCACCTGGATTTCCTGGCCCGTTGGCTCAAAGGCTTGTTCCAGGCGGGCTGCATGGGTATCGGTAATAAATACCTGGCCGTATTCCGGGCTGGCTACGAGGGCAATGAGCCGCATCACCCTTTCCTGGTCCAGCTTTTCAAAAACATCGTCCAGCAGCAGGAGGGGAGGGAAGCGCTTGTGTTGCTTGAGAACCTCGTACTGCGCGAGTTTGAGGGCAAAGAGGAAGCTCTTGCGCTGGCCCTGGGAGGCGCTGGATTTCATGGGGTGGCCGTTGAGGAGGAACACGAGATCGTCCCGGTGGATGCCGGTGCTGGTGCGTTGCAGCTGCATGTCCTTATACCGGGCGGCGCCCAGTTGCTTTTCGAAATCCTCTTCCAGCAGGGAGCATTGGTAGCGGATGCTGACTACCTCGTGCGTGCCGGCAATGTAATCGTACAACCGCTGTACCTGCGGAATGAAGTCTTCTAAAAATTTTTTTCTGGCGAGATAAACAGGCGTGCCATGCTGTACCAGTTGGAGGTCGAATACATCCAGCAGTTGGTTGGCGCCGGGGCCGGCCTGCTCCATATTTTTGAGCAGGGTGTTGCGTTGCAGCAGAACCTTCTGGTAGGTGATCAGGTGTTCCAGGTAGTCGGGATTGAGCTGCGAGAGCAGGGTATCCAGCCATTTACGGCGTTCCTCGCTGCCGCCGGTGATGATCTCCGCATCGTCCGGGGCGATCATGACGGCGGGAAACTGGCCGATATGGCGACTGAACTTCTCGTATTTATCGTCGTTGAGGGAGATTTCCTTTTTGCCTTCCTTGAGGGTGCAAACCACCTTTTCCGTGCTGCCGTTGCGGTCCAGCAGGCCTTCCAGCCGGAACCCGTTGGTCTGGTACTGGGTATTCTGGCTTTCGCTGACCGTAAAGTAACTCCTGGTGAAGCAGAGGTAGTAGATGGCGTCGAGGAGGTTGGTCTTCCCGGAGCCGTTGCGGCCGGTAATGCCTACGATCCGCTGGTGGAACCGGAAGTTGCGCCCCGTGTAGTTTTTAAACTGTACGATTGATATGTTTCTGATATGCAGCAAAGAAAAAAAATATTCGATCCGATTAATATGCAAATTTACGCTGATTTGTAACTGATAAAAAGCCGTACCGGGTGGAGGTCTGCGCCTGATTTTCAGTTCCTGACTGCAAAACTCACTGAATTTGATGAAATTGCATAATTTATCAGGAATTGGAATTGATATTTATATTTTACGATTTTCCTGTTATATTTGCGAACAAATTTAGAAAGAGTGCAAACTAAAACAGACGTGAAGACGAAATTCACCAAAGAGACGTATCTGTACTGGTATGAATTGATGCTTTTGCTGCGCCGTTTTGAAGAAAAGGCGGGCCAATTGTATGGTATGCAGAAGATCCGTGGTTTTTGCCATTTGTACATAGGACAGGAAGCAATTGCTGCTGGTGCAATGACAGCTACTAAGCCGGAAGATAAATTCATCACCGCGTATCGTGATCACGGATTGGCTATAGCGAAAGGAATTTCTGCCAATGCTTGTATGGCGGAGTTGTATGGTAAGGCGACAGGTTGTTCCAAAGGTAAGGGAGGAAGTATGCACTTTTTCTCTGTGGAGCATAATTTCTACGGCGGTCACGGTATTGTGGGCGCGCAGATAGGAACCGGCGCCGGTCTTGCTTTCGCAGAGCAGTACAAAGGAACCGATAATGTGGCGGTATGCTTCTTCGGGGACGGTGCTGCACGCCAGGGTATCCTGCATGAAACCTTCAACATGGCCATGCTCTGGAAACTCCCGGTAATATTTGTTTGTGAAAACAACATGTACGCGATGGGTACTTCCGTAGAACGTACCTCCAACGTACTGGATATTTATAAGCTTTCCAACGCTTATGATATGCCTTCCGATACCATCGACGGTATGAGCTGCGAAGCGGTGCACGAAGGTTTTGAAAGAGCCGTGAAACGCGCCCGTGCCGGCGAGGGCCCAACCCTGCTGGAAATCAAAACTTACCGCTACCGTGGTCACTCCATGAGCGACCCTGCGAAATACCGCACCAAAGAAGAGGTAGAGGAGTATAAAGAAAAAGATCCGATCAACCAGGTACTGAAAGTAATCCAGAAAAACAAATGGGCTACTGAAGCGGAGATCGAAGCGATAAATGAAAAAGTGAAGAAAGAAGTGGAAGATTGCGTAACCTTCGCGGAAGAATCTCCATGGCCTTCTGACGATGAACTGCTGAAGGACGTATATATGCAGCAGGATTATCCGTTTATCGTTGACTAAAAGTCATTAACTTGCAATAACAGTCCCTTCGGATCAGCTCCGGAGGGACTGTTATTCACTTGCAGCTATTCATAAACCAAGCAACTACAATTACACATCAAATGGCAGAAACTAAAAATAAAGCCACTCAACCGCAAACTGAACAACAGGATTTCGACCTGCAGGCAACGATGCACCGTGCAGAGGATTTCTATACCAGGAATAAAAATATTATCAATATAGGCCTCCTCGCAGTAGTAGTAGTTGTCGGAGGGTTCTTTGCCTATAACCGTTTCGTTAAACAACCTAATGAAACCAAAGCCCAGGAAATGATTTTCCAGGCCCAGAACAGCTTTGCGGTAGATTCTTTCAAAGTTGCCCTGAATGGTAATGGTAACAACTACGGTTTCCTGCAGGTGATCGATAAATACGGTAACACCAAAGCGGGCAATATCGCGAAATACAGCGCCGGCGTATGCTACATCCGCCTCGGCGAATACCAGAAAGCGATCGATATGCTGAAAGGCTTTTCCTCCAACGACCTGATGCTGCAACCTGCCGCATATGGCCTGATTGGCGACGCCTACATGGAACTGAACCAGGTGAACGACGGTATCGAGTACTACAAAAAGGCAGGTCATTATAACGATAATGAACTGACCGCCCCGGTGTACCTGTTCCGCGCCGGTATGGCCCTGCGCAAAGCCGGTAAAGACCAGGATGCAGTTGCCATCTTCAAAGAAATCAAAGAAAAATATCCAATGAGCGCTGAAGGCAGGGAGATCGACAAATATCTCGCTGTACTCGGTGATGTAAGAAACTAATATCGCTGCGGTGGCTGGCTTTTAGCAGCCGGAAAATGATATTCGGATGCTAAAAGCTGCTCCACATCAGCAAATGAAAGCAACAGAATATGTCTGATAATAACAAGAGCTTATTAAACGATGCTGGCATTCTCAACCTGGAGGATGCCAGTGTTGTTATGGTATATACCGAATGGAACGACCATATCATCAATGAACTGGTAGCGGGTTGCGAAAAATCGCTCGCACATTACAAAGTAGCCAGGACCAATAAAATCGTGGTACCGGGCGCGTTTGAATTACCTTACGCCTGCAAGCAGTACTGGGAAGCTACCCAGGGCACCGGCAACCAACCTGGCGCTATTATTGCTTTTGGTTGCGTGATCCGCGGCGAAACGCCGCATTTCGACTACGTATGTAAAGCCGTTACGGAAGGCATCCTGCAACTGAACCTTCAGTTACCCGTTCCCGTTATATTTGGCATTCTTACGGTCGACAATGAGCAACAGGCCCTCGACCGCCTGGGCGGCGCGCACGGTCATAAAGGAGAAGAAGCGGCTATCACCGCACTGAAGATGATAGCGCTGCAAAGGTCATTGGCAAAGAGCTAAAACATCAAGATGAACGTACAGTTATTCATACCATGCTTTGTAGACCAAATGTTCCCGGAAACGGCTTTCAATATGGTGAAAGTCCTCGAAAAACTGGGATGCAACGTGGCCTATAATCCCGAGCAAACCTGCTGCGGCCAGCCCGCATTCAACGCCGGCTATCACGACGAGTGCCGCTCGGTGGCCAACAAATTCCTGAAAGACTTTCATACATTTGACTATATTGTAGCGCCGAGCGGCTCCTGTACCGGCTTTGTACGCAACTACTACGGTAAGCTGTTTGACAACTCCGCGGCGCACAATGAAGTAAAACTGCTGAAGAAAAACCTCTTCGAGTTTACCGAATTCCTCGTGGATGTGTTGCATGTAACGGACCTGGGCGCCACCCTCAACGGGGTAGGCACCTACCACGACGCCTGCGGCGCGTTGCGGGAATGCGGCATCAAACAAGGACCCCGGAAACTGCTGGAAAAAGTGAAAGGACTGGAACTGAGGGAAATGAATGACTGCGAAACCTGCTGCGGCTTTGGCGGTACCTTCTCCGTCAAGTTCGAACCGATATCCATGGGTATGGGCGAACAGAAAGTACACAACGCAGTGGCCAGCGGAGCGGACTACCTCATCTCCACTGACCTGTCCTGCCTCATGCACCTCGACGGCTATATTCGCAAACACGGAACCAATATTAAAATCATGCACATCGCGGATGTACTGGCCAGCGGCTGGTAATCCCCCTGCATCATCATCAAAACACTGCAACAATGAACTACTGGCTGGTGAAGTCTGAGCCATTTAAATACTCCTGGGACCAGTTTGTAAAAGACAAAGTGACCTTCTGGGATGGCGTACGTAATTATCAGGCGCGGAATAATCTCAAAGCCATGAAAAAGGGCGACCAGGTCCTCTTTTATCATAGCAATGAAGGATTGGAAATTGTAGGACTGGCCACGGTAGCCAAAGAATTTTACCAGGACCCCACCACGCCTGATCCTAACTGGGTAGTAGTGGACCTGAAGCCCCTGAAGCCTTTCAAAAAACCTGTTACCCTGGCCGCTATGAAGGCCGAAAAAAGCCTGGCCAACCTGTCGCTTATCCGCCAGGGACGCCTTTCGGTGTGTAACGTTACACCGGACGAATTCAAGGTGATTATGGAAATGGGAGGAATGAAGTAAGGGCCTTGCACATCACGGCAAAACCTTAATCCCAAATATTTTTTCTCATGAAAAAGAGACTGGTAGTGCTAACCGGAGCAGGTATCAGCGCAGAGAGCGGCCTTAAAACATTCCGTGATTCGGACGGACTGTGGGAGGGGCACGACGTCTATGCGGTGGCCTCGCCCGATGGTTGGCGTAAAGATCCGGCGCTGGTGCTGGACTTCTACAACATGCGCCGCAAAGATGTAGGCGCCGCGCAGCCCAATGCTGCCCATATCGGCCTTGCAAAACTGGAAGAACATTTCGATGTGCGCATCATTACGCAAAACATCGACGACCTGCACGAAAGGGCAGGCTCCACCAACGTACTGCACCTGCACGGAGAGATATTCAAAATGCGCAGCGTGAACGACCACGATGAACAGCACATCCTGGAGATCCGGGACGATATCCGCCTCGGGGACCTGGGCCCGGACGGCGGGCAGCTGCGCCCGCACATCGTTTGGTTTGGCGAGGAAGTATCCATGATCGGGCCTGCGCAAATGGAAGTACGCCAGGCGGATATATTCGTAGTGGTGGGCACCTCCCTGAACGTCTATCCTGCGGCGGGTTTGCTCAACTACGCGCCGGTGCATATCCACAAGTATATTATCGACAAGAAGATACCACCGGTAGACGGCTACTATAAAAACCTCCACACGATTGAAGGTCCCGCGACCACCGGTGTGGAAGAACTGACCAGCGTACTGCTGGAAAAATACGCAGGTGTGGAATAAGGCATGCCGCCTGGCGCTACCGGAAGTATTAACGTGGCGGTAATGCGCGGCAGCGCTGAATCTTCCCCCTAAAAAATAAAAACCCCGGCGCAACAGCACCGGGGCTTTTTTATTATATCAGGCGGTTATTCAAAGCTCTCTTCAAAACGGATGTCATAGTCTTCCAGCTCCTTGAGCACGGGGTTGTACACCTCCGGCATCACCGGGATGTGCAGCCCTGTCAGTGAAATTTTATCCTGCAGGATCAGCTTCGCGAGGATGCCCAGGGGCAGCCCCACCGTTTTGGCCATGGCGGTGCGCACATTATCTTCCCCCTGCACGATCATGTAGGAGTGCATGCGGGTAGCCATGCTGCGGCGTTCAAACTCAATCTCGTGGAGCATGACGATCATGTCCTTATCCTGCGGTTCCATTTTCAGTTTATCCTGGACGACGTGTTCCAGCACGGCGGCATTGGTTTGCTCGCCGAGGTTGATCTGGTCCCCGTTGAGCAGGCCGAGGTATTTCAGCTGGCGGATGACTTTCGACTTGCTGGAAACGCCCAGGTGCTGCGCTACAAATTCGTCATGCGGTTCGCTGTTTTTATTGCCTTTGAGGTTCTGGGTAGCCCAGTCGAAATAGGAGAGATGGTCCGTTTGTTTTTTATGCGCATCGTCTGTCAGGCCCAGTTTTATCAAGGCATTCCAGCCTTCGCAGAAATCCGGGAAGCGCAGGGTGGCGCGCATGAAGGTGGCGATTTCCTGCAGTTTATAGATGTTCATGTACGCGAGGGAATCACGGTTAGGGTAGTACGCCATTTTGCCGAGGCCCGGTACATGAATGGTTTTATTATGATCGAAGAGTTGTTCGTAACTGAGTTCGCGGATCTTTCCTTTTTCCTTGTAGGTAGCGCCGGTACTGCCGGATAGCACGATGTTGCGCGCGTTCCAGGAAACCTTGTACTGCCAGGGGTTATCGATGCTTTCCGGGGATATTAACCCGCCGCAGTAGGATTTGAAGGAGAATATCTGGCCGCCTTTCTTTT
>Ga0164243_10010039_pt1 | contig 13658 bp, 14 predicted proteins | sample OricompcompostOP_FD_108781 | JGI IMG/M metagenome (GOLD analysis project Ga0164243, IMG submission 108781) | Organic Plus compost microbial communities from Emeryville, California, USA - Original compost - Organic plus compost (OP) | ecosystem: Engineered > Solid waste > Mixed feedstock >... | reverse complement strand
TACAGGCCCGGGAGGCGGCCGTTGCGGAAGAGGTCGACGAAGATCTGGTGGTCCTCGCGTGCCCGGACCCCGTACGCGTGGGCGAACTCCACGAGGTGCGCGACGAAGCCGGCCTCGTCCTTGTCGACGGACGCGACGATCGCCTCCTCCGTGGAGAAGTCGACCAGGTCGTGGCTGGACTCGTCGTCCGCCACCGAGTGCATCCGGGCCACCGCGCGGCCCAGGTCGCCGACCACGCCGGACAGCTCCTCCGGCTCGTTGACGTCGGACCAGTCCAGGTCGGACGCGTACGGCGAGACCTCGGCGACCAGCTGGCCCACGCCGTCCAGCTCGGTGTAGCCCAGCCACGGGTCCGCGTGGGCCTGGAGCGCGCGCTGCGACTCGGCCGTCCGGTGGCCCTGGTGGCGGAAGTAGCTTCGCACCTTCTCGTCGTCGATGTAGCGCGCGACGGCCGGCACCTGGGCCTGCTTCATGTAGATGACGACGTCGTTCTCCAGGGCCTGGGTGTGGCCCTCCAGCAGGAGGTTGTACGACGGCAGGCCGGCCGACCCGATGCCCACGCCCTTGCGCAGCACCACGTCCTTGATGTGGGTCGCCACGGGCCGGTGCGACGCCAGGTTCGGCGGCAGGGTGGCGAGGTAGCGCTCGAACGCCGCGCACACCGCCTCCCGCCGCGCGTCGTCGACCTCGAAGACGCCGTCGCCGAGGGTGAACCGCCGGTCGTAGTTGTCGATGGTGGTCTGGGTGTCGAGGAGCGCGACGCGGGTGTTGAGCCGGGCCTGCTGGAGCACGGTGCGCAACACCCCGTCGGCGTTGGCCAGCGTGATCGACCCGATCGCGTCGTCGCCGCCGGCCGCGATCGCGCGCAGTTCGGTGAGGTACGCGCCGGCGAACCGCGCCACCAGGTCGCCGATCACGTCGTCGGAGAGCGCCTTGGCGTACCCGATCAGCGCGACGCTCGCCGAGAACCGCTTGAGGTCCCAGGAGAACGGCCCGACGTACGCCTCGTCGAAGTCGTTGACGTTGAACACCAGCTCGCCGGAGCCGTTCATGTACGTGCCGAAGTTCTCCGCGTGCAGGTCACCGTGGATCCACACGCGGCTGGTGCGCTCGTCGAGGAACCGGTCGTCGGCGAACGCGCCGGTCATGTCGGCGTAGAACACCGAGGCGCTGCCCCGGTAGAACGCGAACGGTGACGCCGCCATCTTGCGGAACTTGCGCCGGAAGGCGGCGGGGTCGAGGGCCATCAGCGCGCCGAACTCGGTGGTCAGGACATCGACGAGGTGGGCCGCACGCCGTTCGTTGGTCATGAGCGGAACGCTAGACCTCCCGTGCCACCCGCGCGTGTCAGCTACCCGACGCCGCCGACGAGCGCGACCGCACGGGCGTGCAGCGCGGCCCGGAAGGCCCCGTCGTACGCCTGGTCGCGGACCCGGGCCGCGCGCTGCCCGTCGAAGGAGAAGATCCGGCTCATGGGCCGGCTGTGGGCGGCCGGACCAGGGGTGCCGTCAGGGCGAGGGGGTCGGGGCGGCTCACGCCACCGGGGCCGGACCGCTCGCCGGCGATCTTCTCCTGGAGCCGCAGGATGCCGTGCAGCAGCGCCTCGGGCCGGGGAGGGCAGCCGGGCACGTAGACGTCGACCGGGATGATCTGGTCGACGCCCTTGGTCACCGAGTACGAGTCCCAGTACGGCCCGCCGCAGTTGGAGCACGCGCCGAACGAGATCACGTACTTCGGCTCGGGCATCTGGTCGTAGAGCCGCTTGATCGCCGGCGCCATCTTGTCGGTCACCGTGCCCGACACGACCATGAGGTCGGCCTGGCGCGGGCCGTGCGCGAACGGGATCACCCCGAGCCGCATGAAGTCGTGGCGGCTCATGCTCGCCGCGATGAACTCGATGGCGCAGCAGGCCAGCCCGAAGTTGAAGACCCAGAGCGAGTAGCGGCGACCCCAGTTGAGCACGAACCGGATCGGTTCGCCCAAGACAGCCGGCAGCTCCACGCTCACCAGGCTAGTCGAAGGCGGGCCGCTGCAGCAGGCCCAGAAACTCGGCCAGCAGCCGCTCCCGCACCGGCACCGGCGCCGCGTCCAGCAGCGTGTTGATCGCGGCCTGCCGCGCGGGCAGCGGGTCCGGCCCGTCGCCCAGGCCCAGCCCGGCGGCGAGCCCCGCCACCGTCTCCGCGGTCAGGGTCTCCGGGGCCAGCGCCGCGACCACGGCCAGCACCTCGTCGGGGAGCCGCACCGGGCCGTGCGCCACCGCCGCGGCGGCCGACTCCGCGAGCGCTTTGGCGAACTCGGGCACCGCCGGCGCCACGGCCGCGGTAACGGTCAGGTGGATGCTCGGCGGCAGGCCGGCGTACCCGAGCTGGGGTTGGGTGTGGAAGCCGCGGGCGGCCAGCTCGTCGGCGAGTACGAACACGTCGGGGCCGCCGGGCTCGGCGGTGAAGCAGACGACGGTCGTCTCCGGCTCGGCCATGAGCCGCAGCCCCTCGACCGCGCGGACGGCGTCGGCGAGGCCGCGGGCCGCGTCCCGGGTGATGCCGGCCAGCCGCAGGTAGCCGTCGTCGCCGAGGTGGCGCAGCGTGGCGAAGGCCGCCGCGATGGGGCCGCCCGAGCGGGTGGACGAGATCACCGGGTTGACCATCGTGTAGCCGGGCCAGCCGCCGAACGCGAAGAACTGCGGCGCGCGCAGGGCCGGGTCGCGGTGGAGCAGGACCGAGACGCCCTTCGGGGCGTACGCGTACTTGTGCAGGTCCACCGAGATCGAGGTGACACCGGGCACCGACAGGTCGAACGGCGGGATGTCGGCGCCGAGCCGGCGCAGGTACGGCAGAGTCCAGCCGCCGAAGCAGGCGTCCACGTGGCAGCGGACCCCGGCGGCGCCGGCGACGGCGGCGATCTCGGTCACCGGGTCGACCACGCCGTGCGCGTACGCCGGAGCGGAGCACGCGACCAGCACGGTGTCGGCGGTGATCGCGGCGGCCACGGCGGCGGGGTCGGGCCGTAGGGTGGCCGGCGACACCGGCACCTGGTCGAGGCCGACCCCGAGGTAGTGGGCGGCCTTCGCGAACGCGGCGTGCGCGGTCGCCGGCGCGACCAGCCGCGGGGCGGCGACGTCCGGCCGGGCGTCCCTGGCTGCCTTGACCGCGAGCATCAGCGACTCCGTGCCGCCGCTGGTGACACTCCCGACGACGGCCGGCGCCGCGGTGCCGGGGCCGCCGCCGAGCAGCCGCGCGGCCGAGGCGACCAGCGCGTTCTCCATCGCGAGCAGGGACGGGAACGCGGTGGGGTCGAGGCCGTTGACCGGGGCCGAGATCGCGTACGCCGCCATCGCCAGCTCGTCGAGCCCTTCGACCGCGGGGTCGTAGACGTAGGCGAACAGCCGCCCGCCGTGGGTCGGGTGGTCGGCGCGGCGCAGCTCGCGCAGCTCCGCGAGGACGCGGTCGGCGGGGACGCCGTGCGGCGGCAGTGCCTCGGTCATGGCGGGAACGCTAGTTGACCGCGCCGGCGGGCAGGGGTTCGGGACCGGCCTGCGCGAGCCGCGCTTCGGTGAGGTCGTAGCCGCGCATCAGCAGGGCGGCGAGGGCGACGATCAGGCCCGGCACGACGGTGAAGCCGAGCAGCACGCCGAGCCGCGCGGTGTCGTCCTGCACGGCCGCCGTTCCCGACGACGACGAGACGTACCCGAAGATCTCCAGGACCAGCAGGTAGAGGCCCGGGCCGAGGGCGAGGCCGAACGTCTCGCCGGCCGTCCACAGCCCGGTGAAGACGCCGGCCTGGCGGCGGCCGGTGCGGGCGGTGTCGTACGCGATGCAGTCGGGCAGCATGGCCAGCCCGAAGACCTGCTGGCCGGCGTACGCGACGCCCATCACGCCGACGAGGACGTAGACCGCGACCGCCGGCAGCACCGGGGCGAGGGCCAGCAGGAGCGCGCCGACCCCGAAGAGCACCGAGGCGAGCACGAACGCGCGGGCCTTGCCGAGCCGGCCGCCGGCCCGGCTCCAGAGCGGCATCACCAGCAGCGCGGGCCCGACGAAGCAGGCGAAGAGGAAGGTCGGGCCGGCGTCGGGCTCGAAGAGCACGTGGTCGGCGAAGTACTTCACTCCGGCGAGGATCATCGCGATCCCGACCGCCTGGATGACGAAGCAGATCAGCAGGAGCCGGAAGGGCCGGTTGCGGGACGCGACCGCGAGCTGGGCCTTCAGGCTCGGCTCGCTCTCGACGACGGTGCCGGTCGGCGCGCCGGCGGTGCCGAGGAAGACGCCGACCGTGCCGGCCACGATCAGCACGCCGACGAAGACGCCCATCCAGCGGTGGCCGGGCACGCCGTCGCCGCCGGCGTCGACCACGATCGGCGCGACCGCGCCGGAGACCAGGATCGCCACCGCCAGCACGGCGATCCGCCAGGTCAGCAGCCGGGTCCGCTCGGTGTAGGAGTCGGTCAGCTCGGCCGGCATCGCGACGTAGGGCACCTGGAAGAAGGCGTACGCGGTGGCGGCCAGCAGGAACGCGAACGCGACGTAGCCGCCGGCGGCGCCGCCCGGGCCGAACGGGGCCGCGAAGATCGCCGCGAACAGCACGGCGAGGACCAGGCCACCCACCAGGAGGTACGGCCGGCGGGCTCCCCACCGCGTGCGCGTGCGGTCGGAGATCCGGCCGGCGAACGGGTTCACCACGACGTCCCAGGCCTTGGGGGCCCAGACCAGCACGCCGGCCAGCCAAGCCGCGACGCCGAGCGTGTCGGTGAGGTACGGGGCCAGCAGCAGGCCGGGCACGGTGCCGAACGCGCCGGTCACCAGCGAACCCAGGGCGTACCCGGCGTGGACCCGCCGGGAAAGCGGGGTACCCGGTCGGGTGACCGCCGGTCCGCTCGGCTGCGCGTTCATGAGGCCGGATGTTAGCGATCCGCCCACATCCGCGGGGGGTTTGGATCTACGCTGCGCCGTACCCGGGGATCCAAGGGGGTGGTGCCGGTGAGCGCGGGAGTGGCGGCCGGGCATCCGGCGACCACGGAGGTCGGGCTGCGGATCCTCGCGGCCGGCGGCACGGCGGCCGACGCCGCCGTGGCGGCGGTGCTCGCCTGCTCGGCGTCGGAGAGCGTGCTGACGGGCATCGGCGGCGGCGGGTTCGCGACCTACTACGACGCCCGTACGCGGTCGGTGACCTGCCTGGACTTCTTCTGCTCGGTGCCGGGGCTCGACGGGGACGTGACACCCGAGCCGATGCTGCCGATCGAGGTGACGTTCGGGGGTGTGCCGATGCCGTACTCGATCGGCGGCCCGAGCGTCGGCATCCCGGGCGTGCCGGCGGGCTGCGGCGAGGTGCACCGGCGGTGGGGGCGGCTGTCCTGGCAGGAGGTCGTGGAGCCGGCGGCGATGCTGGCGCGGGCCGGGGTGGCGCTGCCCGAGGCGCAGGCTCGCACGCTGGTCAGCGTGGCGCCGGCGCTGACACCGGGCGACGGCGGCGAGATCTACGCGCCGGGCGGGCGGCTGCTGCGGGGCGGGGAGACGCTGCACCATCCCGGTCTGGACAAGGCTCTCGACGCGCTGGCCGAGGAGGGGCCGGACGTGTTCTACACGGGCCGGTTCGGCGACGTGCTGGTCGAGGCGGTACGGGCGGCCGGCGGGGCGATCGGCCCGGCGGACCTGGCGGCGTACACGGTGCTGGAACTGCCGGTGGAGCACGCGGTGCTGGCGGGGCGGCACGTCTATGCCCGGCACGACCTGAACGGCACGATCGCGACAATCCGGGCATTGCCGGAGCCGATCGAGAAGCTGCCGCGACCGCAGCGCGCGGTCGCGGTGGCCGACGCGCTGAGGGAGTATGGTCGGCCGCGGCTGGGCGACACCACGAACGTCTCGGTGGTGGACGAGGAGGGCAACGCCTGCGTGATCACCACGACGCTCGGCATCGGCGCCGGCGTCTGGCTGCCGGGCCTGGGCATCAACCTCAACTCGATGCTCGGCGAGGGCGAGCTGATCACCCCGGACATGGCGCCGGGCCAGCGCATGCAGTCGATGATGTGCCCGCTGGTGGTCGTGGACGACGACGGCGACCTGGTTCTCGCCGCGGGCTCGGCCGGCGCGTCGCGCATCCGTACGGCCCTGATCGACACCCTGCTCGGCGTGCTGGTCGACGGCCTGCCCACGGACGCGGCGGTGGCCCGTCCCCGCTTCCACGTGGTCGACGACGCGGCCCACGCGGAGGGCGGCTACCCGGAGGACGAGCTGGCGGCCCTGGCCGAGGCCGGCTACACGGTGGTCCAGTGGGAGGACCTGAACCACTTCTTCGGCGGCGTCAGCGCGGTCGGCATCGCCGGCGCCGGCGGCGACCCCCGCCGCGGCGGCACGGGCCAGCTGCTCTGAGCCCGGGTCGCCGTCCATCGTGGACGGCGACCGGGTCCAGGCATCGGCTCGCCCGCCGTCGTGGAATGCCGTCTCCGGACCGGCCAACCTGTCGGGCACCCCGGCCCAGGAGCCTGGGTCAGGGAGTCGTGGCGCGCTTCGCGGTGTGGTCGGAGCTGGCGCGCTGGTGTGTGGGGCGGCGGGTCAGGACCTCGGGGCCGGCGGGCGTGATGGCGACCGTGTGCTCGGAGTGGGCGGTGCGGGAGCCGTCGGCGGAGCGGATCGTCCAGCCGTCGTCGTCGTACTTGATCTTGTCGGTGGTGCGGCAGAACCAGGGCTCGATCGCGATGGTCAGGCCGGGTTCGAGTGTGAGGCCACGGCCGGGGCGGCCGCTGTTGGCCACGTGCGGCGCTTCGTGCATGGTGCGGCCGATGCCGTGGCCGCCGAACTCGCCGTTGACGCCGTAGCCGTAGGAGCGGGCGACCTCGCCGATCGCGGCGGAGATGTCGCCGAGGCGGCCGCCGGGCCGGGCGGCGCCGATGGCGGCCTCCAGCGCGACCTCGGTGGCCTCGATCAGCTTCAGGTCGGCCGGGTCGGGGGTGCCGACGACGAAGGAGAGTGCGGAGTCGGCGACCCAGCCGTCGATGCCGACCGCCATGTCGATGCTGAGCAGGTCGCCGTCGCGCAACACGTAGTCGTGCGGCAGGCCGTGCAGCACCGCGTCGTTGACCGACAGGCACAGCACGTTGCGGAACGGGCCGCGGCCGAACGAGGGAGCGTAGTCCCAGTAGCAGGACTCGGCGCCGCGTTCCTTGATCCGGCGGCGGGCGAGGTGTTCGAGGTCCATCAGGTTGACGCCGACCGCGGCGACACCGCTCAGCTCGGCGAGCAGTTCGCCGACGAACTGGCCCGTCACCGCCATCCGGCCGATCTCCTCGGCGGACTTGAGCTCGATCACGACAGCCTCCCTCTCCTGGTGCGGTATTTTTATACCACGCCAGCTCGGGCACGCTCCGCGGGGATATCCTGCTGGCATGGTTCGCCAGCCACTCACACCGGAACAGATCGCCGCCGGCCAGCGCCTCGGAGCCGCCCTCCGGGCCGCGCGCGCCGGCCGCAGCCTCGTCGAGGTGGCCGTGGCGGCCGGCATCTCCCCCGAAACCCTCCGCAAGATCGAGGCCGGCCGCCTCCCGGCGCCGGCGTTCGGCACCGTGGTCTGCCTCAGCCAGGCCCTCGACGTCCCCCTCGCCGCCCTGGCCGACGCCTGGCTCGCCGACATGCCGGTCCGCCAGGCGTCCTAGAACTCGAGGATCACCTTGATGTCCTCGTGGCTGGGGGCGTACGCCGAGGCGTAGTCCTCGACCGGGACCCGGCGGGTGATCAGGCGGCCCAGCCAGTCCTTGTCCGCCTTGGCGAGCCCGTCGGCGGCGGCCTTCCAATGGCGGGCGTTGGCGTTCACCGAGCCGAAGACCACGTTGTTCTCCAGCACGAGGGCCCGGTTCAGCGCGCCGCCGTCGACCGGGAGCTTGTGGCCGCCCGTCGAGACGCCGGTCAGGCAGACGATCCCGCAGGGGCCGACCCGGTCCATCACGCTGAACACCACCGACGGCGCGCCGGTGCACTCCAGCACCAGGTCGGGCTCGAAGTCCAGGTCGGCCACGTCGCCGCTGTGGTAGGTGGCGCGAAGGCCCCGGGCCAGGTCCGGCTTCGGGCCGGAGGTGGCGAGGTCCAGCAGGTGCACCTCCAGGCCGCGCTGCCGGCCGAGCAGGGCGGCCAGCAGCCCGATCGGGCCCGCGCCGGTGACGAGGACGTTGGCCGGCTGCCACGGGTCCCGCTCCACGAACCGGTCGATCAGGTCCCACGCCTTGGCGACGACGCTGGTCGGTTCGAGCAGCACGCCGAGCGTGCCCAGCGCCGGGTCGAGCCGGACGGCGTGCTCGGGCTCGATCCGCCACCGGTCGCGGGCGAAGCCGGCGCGGCCCTTGATGCCGTGCTCGGTGTACTTGCCGTTGCGGCACATGTCCCACTGGCCGGCGGCGCAGTTCGGGCACGGCACGGGGTCGGGATGGCGGACGATGCCGGCCACGAGATCGCCCTTCTGGAAGCGGCCGCTCGGGTCCGACACCACCCGGCCGAGCGACTCGTGCCCGATCACCAGTTCGTCGGAGCCCGGCGGGGCCTCGCCGTAGTCGCCGCTGATGATCTCCCGGTCGGTGCCGCAGATGCCGACCGCGACCGCCTCCACCAGCAGATCGCCCTCCGCCGGGTCGGGTTCGGGGAAGTCGCTGTCGAGGCGTACGGAATCGCGCTTGCCCGGTGTCACCGTCACAGCCCGCATACCCACCAGTGTGGACGCCGCCACGGTTCTTGCGCATGGGAACGCGTCCGCCGTAATCTTTGACAAAGTCAAAGGATTAGTTGAGGTGAGCACATGACGGTCGAGCGCGTGCGGGCGTTCAACCGCTTCTACACGCGGGTCATCGGCGTCCTCGGCGAGAGCCTGCTCGACAGCCCGTTCTCGCTGGTCGAGGCCCGCGTCCTGTTCGAGCTCGCGCAGAACCCGGGCGAGACGGAGGTGGTCGACCTGCGCCGCACCCTGGGCCTCGACCCGGGCTACCTGAGCCGGGTCCTCGCCCGGTTCGAGGCCGACGGCCTGGTCGTCCGGTCGCGGTCGGCGGCCGACGGACGCCGGCAGCGCGTCGCCCTGACCGCCGCCGGACGGGACGCGGCCCGCGATCTCGACGAGCGGTCGAAGGCCGACGTCGGCGCGCTGCTGAGCCCGCTCGACGAGAGCCGGCGCCAGCGCCTGGCCGGCGCGATGGACGAGATCGTCGAGATCCTGGGCGGCGCTCCGCGGCCGGGGCTCGTGGTGCTCCGGCCGCCGGCCACGGGCGACCTCGGCTGGATCGTCCGCCGCCACGGCGAGCTGTACGCCGCGGCGCACGGCTGGGACACCCGCTTCGAGGCCTGGGTCGCGCGGATCGTGGGCGAGTTCGGCGCCGGCCACGACCCCGAGCGGGAGGCGCTCTGGATCGCCGACGCGGGCGGGGTGCCGGTCGGTTCGGTGATGTGCGCGCGGGAGGACGACGACACCGCCCGGCTGCGCGTGCTGCTGGTCGAGCCCGCGGCGCGCGGCATGGGGCTGGGCAGCCGCCTGGTCGACGAGTGCCTGCGGTTCGCCCGCCGCGCCGGCTACCGGCGCATGATGCTGACGACGTACGACGCGATGGTGGCGGCCCGGCGGATCTACCAGCGCGCCGGGTTCCGCCTGGAGCGGGCCCACCCCGTGCGCGAGTTCGGCGCCGACCTGGTCGACGAGGTCTGGACGACCGACCTGGTTCAGCCATCCACTGTAGACCAGCACGGGGGTGGCGCATTGTCGAAATTCGGCCGAACGGAGGCGTCCGGTGGGCGAAACTGGGACTCATGACGCCCGCACGACAGATCAACGGCTCCCCATCCCGGCGTCTGGTCCGGGATCCGTGTGACGACGAGAGCTGCCCCAGCTGCTACGGCGACCCCGCGCAGGCCGAGGCGTTGCGCCGGCTCCGCGGCGGCCTCCCCGACCGGGCCCACCGCCTCGACGAACGCCCCGAAACCGACTAGAGGTTCGCCGCGAACAACTCCGGGAAGACCTTGGCCACCTTCGCGGTCAGGTAGTCACCGTAGGTGCCGGTGAACGCGACCGGGTCCGCGCCGTCCCACCGGGCCGTGCCATCCGCCGCCGTGCGGACGCGGCCCGGGAGCGGCGGCACCTCGGCGCGGAAGTCGGGATCGAAGAAGAACGGGTACGACAACCGCTCGTTGCCGCTGACGTTGCGCACCCTGTGCAGGGTGCTGCGGTACCACCCGCCGGTGAGCCGTTCGAGCATGTCGCCGATGTTGCAGACGAACGTGCCGGGCAGCGGCGGCGCGTCGATCCAGCCGCCCGGCGTGCGCACCGCCAGCCCCCCGTTCCCGTCCTGGGCCAGGAGCGTGAGCAGCCCGTAGTCGGTGTGCTCCCCGACGCCCCACCCGTCGGCCTCCGGCTCCTGCGGCGGGTAGTGGAAGACGCGGAAGAGCACCGTGGGCTCCCGGGTGTAGCCGGCGGCGAAGTAGTCGGCCGGCAGGTCGAGGCTGCGCGCCACGCCGCGCATGACGTCCTGCGCCAGCCCGGTCAGCGCGTCGATGTAGGCGAGCACGGCGTCGCGCAGCTCGGGCACCTGTCGCGGGAAGAGATTGCGGCCGTGCAGCGGCAGCCCCGCGCGCGGATCGCCGTCGGCCAGCTCGACGCCGAAGTAGAGACCCTCCTTCCGGTCGGGCCGGCCGGCCGTGAGCTCGCCGCCGACGGGGAAGAAGCCGCGCCACGCCGCGCCGGCCCGGGCCATCGCGATCTCCATCTTCTCCGCCTCCGGCAGCGCGAAGAACCGGCGGCTCGCGGCGTCGAGGCGCGCCAGCAGCTCCGGCGGGACCCCGTGGCCGGTGACGTAGAAGAAGCCGGTGTCGCGGCACGCCGCCTCGATCTCGCGGGCGACACCGTCCGGGTCGCCGCCGGTGCGCAGCGGAGCCACATCGATCACCGGCAGCCTCGTCACTGTCATGCCTCGCAGCCTAGGATCTCGACATGACACCGGAGGAGCTCGGAGCGCGCCTCGCCGGCCTGGTCGCGGGCGAGGCATCCGTCTCCGGCGGCAACGCGCACGCCCGGGCGACCGTCGACGTGCCGGCCGACCGGTGGGCGGAGGCGGTCCGGGCCGCCCGCGACGACGCGGAGCTCTCCTGCGACTTCTTCGACTGGCTCTCCGCGGTCGACGAGCTCGACGCCGGGTTCGCCGTCGTCGCCCACCTCTGGTCGACCACCCACCGCCACGGCGTGCTGCTGCGCACGCGGGTCCCGCGCGACGCGCCGGCCGTCGAGTCGGTGGTCGGGCTCTTCCCCGGTGCCGCCTGGCACGAGCGCGAGACGCACGAGATGTTCGGCATCGACTTCCCCGGCCACCCCGACCTCGCGCCACTGCTGCTGCCGCCCGAGTTCGAGGGGCATCCGCTGCGCAAGGAGTTCGTGCTCGCCTCCCGGGTCGCCAAGCCCTGGCCCGGCGCCAAGGAGCCGGGCGAGAGCGAGGCGGGCACCACGAAGCGCGCGCCGATGCGGCCGCCGGGCGTCCCGGCGCCGGGGGAGTGGGGGCCGGCCTGATGCCGCTCTGGCTGGAGGTGCTGGTCCGCGTCGTCGGCGTGGTCGCCGCCTTCCTGGTGCTGCCGCTGGTCGTCGGCCAGACCGAGCACAAGGTGATGGCCCACATGCAGGGGCGGCTGGGCCCGATGTACGCCGGCGCCTGGCACGGGTGGGCCCAGCTCGTCGCCGACGGGATCAAGTTCGTCCAGAAGGAGGACGTCACCCCGGCCGCCGCCGACCGGTCGGTGTTCCGGCTGGCGCCGGTGGTGGCCCTCGTGCCGTACCTGCTGGTCCTGCTGGTCATCCCGCTCGGCCCGGGCGACCTCGTCGGGCAGAACCTCGACGTCGGCCTCTTCTTCGTGCTCGCCGTCCTCGGCGTCGGCGTGGTCGCGGTCCTGATGTCGGCCTGGGCGTCGGCCAACAAGTACAGCCTCCTCGGCGGGCTGCGCGGCGCCGCCCAGCTGCTCGGCTACGAGCTGCCGCTGGTGCTCGCCGCGGCCAGCGTCGCGATGGCCGCGGGGACCCTGAGCCTGACCGGCATCGTGGAGGCGTGGCGGCCGTGGTGGCTGCTCTGGCAGCTGCCGGCGCTGCTGGTGTTCTTCGTCGCCGGTCTCGCCGAGATCCGCCGGCCGCCGTTCGACATGCCGATCGCGGACTCCGAGCTGGTGTTCGGCTACCTCACCGAATACACCGGCCTGCGGTTCGCCTTCTTCCTGCTGGCCGAGTACGTCGGCATCGTGGTGATCGCGGCGCTGACGACGGTGCTGTTCCTCGGGGGCTGGCGCGGGCCGTTCGACGACGCGCTCGGGTGGCTGTGGACCCTCCTCAAGCTGTTCGGCGTCGCCTTCGTGATCATCTGGTTCCGGGTCTCGTACCCGCGGCTGCGCGCCGACCAGCTGCAGCGGCTGTGCTGGCTCGTGCTGGTGCCCGTCTCGCTGGGCCAGCTGGTGCTGACCGCGGCGGTCAAGGTGGCGCTGTGACGAGCGATCACGAGGCCACCGTTCGCCGGTTCGTGGCCGACGTCTGGAACGGCGCGCGCGAGGCCACCGCCTTCGAGCTGGTCGCCCCGGACTGCCCGGGGCTCGGCGCGAGCGGCCCGGAGGGCGTGCTCGCCTGGCACCAGGAGCGGCGCGCGGCCTTCCCCGACCTGCGCTACAAGATCGTCGACCTCGTGGTGTACGGCGACCGCGCCGCCGTGCACTGGCGAGCGGCGGGCACGCAGCTCGGCCAGTTCGGTCCGGTGCCGCCGACCGGCACCGTGGTCAGCTACTCCGGCGCGACGTTCCTGCGCTTCGACGCCGACGGCCGGATCGCCGACGTGTGGAGCGTCAACGAGCTGTTCCAGCTTCTCCAGCAGCTGGGGGTGGAGCTGCTGCCACCCGCATAGCCCGTGTTAGATTCCGCGGCATCGACACGCGTCTGGGTGCGCCGGTGCCCACCCACAGCCGGCGACCACACCCCGGGCCGCCGGACCGGCCGTGGTCGGCACCGGACCCGATCGCCCTGGCGCCGGTCGACGAGCCGGTGGTGGCGGAGGCGCCGAACCCGGCGCGCGCCGCGCTCGCCCGCGTCTACGCCGTCTTTCCCGCCGCGATCCGGCTGAGCTGCGGCATCGCGGTCGCGCTGGTGGCGCTCGCGGTGCGGCTCCCGCCGGTCGAGACCGTGCCGCTGACGGTCGCGGTCGTCGTGCTGACCGGCTGGGCGTTCGTGTTCTACCGGCACACCGTCGCGCACGGCATCTCGGCGTGGGTCGTCCTGGTCGACGCCGCGCTGACCGCGGTCGCGTGCCTCGCGATGCGCGTGCTCGTCGCGCCGGAGGTGCTGCCCGGCGGTGTCAGCTGGATCGCCGTCCTGGCGAGCACCTCGATCATCACCGCCCAGTTCGCCCTCCGCGTCGTCAAGGGCATCGCGCTCGGTCTCGCCGTGGCGGCGGCGTACGTCACCGGCGCGCTCCTCGCCGGCCAGCCCGGCGAGGCGGCCGGCCACGGCGCTGTGCTGGTCGTGCAGACGGTCTCGGCCGCCGGCCTCGTCTACCTGACCCGGCGCAGCGCGCGTGCCGCCGACAGCGTCTTCGCCGCGTACCAGCGCACCGAGCGGGAGGCGGTGATCTCCCGCGCCGCCCGGGAGGCGGAGCGCAAGCAGAACCGTGACCTGCACGACAC
>Ga0164243_10010038_pt1 | contig 13658 bp, 15 predicted proteins | sample OricompcompostOP_FD_108781 | JGI IMG/M metagenome (GOLD analysis project Ga0164243, IMG submission 108781) | Organic Plus compost microbial communities from Emeryville, California, USA - Original compost - Organic plus compost (OP) | ecosystem: Engineered > Solid waste > Mixed feedstock >... | reverse complement strand
GGAGGAGAAGGTGGCCGAGGTGAAGCGCAATGCTCCCGCCGACCCCTTCGCCCACCTGGCGGCCATGGCCCCGAAGGACCTGAAGTCCGTGTCCGTTGGCGAGCTCCGCAAGTACGCCTCGGCGGGCCTGAAGATCAAGGGTGCCTACCACCTGCCCAACGGCAAGGAAGGCCTGGTCAAGGCCATCGTGAAGGCCCGCAAGGCCAAGAAGTAGTCCAACCCCCGACAAGGCGGGTAGGGGTCGATTCCCCTACCCGCTTTTCCTTTTTAGGGACAAAATCATGCCACTCAAAGAGTACCGCTACGCCGTCTCGAAGGAGATGGAGCGGGTCTACGGCATCACCTGGGCGGATGCCTCTGGAGACGACGATCTCTTGGAGAAGTGCCGCGCCAGCATCGACCCCTCCGATTTCGTCCAGTGGTGGGGGCAGAAGTACAACCTCGTCCCCAAGGAGGGCTTCTGATGAAGAAACCCTTGCTCGTGTTCGACGTGGAATCCCTCGGACTCCACGGCGAGGGCTTCGGCTTCGGCTACGTCGTGTTGGAGAACGGCAAGCGGGTCGAGGAGGGGCAGCACTTTTGCCCTGTCACCGAGGCCCGCTTTCCTGTTGCCAACATGAGCGCCCGCGACTTCCAGCGAGTCACCACCCACCTGAACGTGGACTGGATGACTTACCTCTCCGACCGGCAGAAAGAGGACTGGAATTGGGTCCAGGCCAACGTCGTTCCGCACATGCCTACCCCCCAGCATCAGACCCCGCTGGAAGTTCGGAAGGAGTTCTGGCACATCTGGCGTCGCTGGGAGAACAGAGGGGCGACCCTCTGGGCCGAATGGGCTTGGCCCGTGGAGGCCCGTTTCCTCGCCGCTTGCGTGGACGACGACATCAACGCTCGCTGCTGGACTGGACCCTGCCCGCTCCACGAGATCGCAACCCTTCGGCGTAAGGCACCCCACACCGCTCCTCGCCTCGACGACGAAAAGCCCATCCACAATCCGTTGGCGGATGCCCGCCAGTCGGCCCGTCTCCTCTGGGAGGCTTTGCAGAAGTGAACACAAACCAGGACAGTCTTGACGATCTCCTCTCCGAAGAGGAGAAGATCATCCTTGGCGAGTCAACTAGACGCCTGGTCCATCTCCTTGGCAAAGATCTCGCATTTAGGCGTAAAAACGTAAAGGTGCGAGGTGTCAAGGAATCGTCCATGATCCAGGCCGTCGCTCTTGGCGGCTTGTATCTCCGTCTCCTGGAACTCTACCCGTCAGAGGCCCAGGAGCTCGTCAAATCCAGTGCCGAGAAGCTCGCGGCACTCATCGGGAGATGAAATGCAGAAGCAGGCCGCAGCCAACCAGAAAAAGCGGGACGTGATCGGTTCGATGCTCGACCGTGGGATGCTCACCATCGTCGTCGATGCTACCCGTCCGGGGGTCAATCTTCCCGCTCATCTTCTCCAGGACCCCAAGGTCTACCTCAACCTTTCTCACAATTTCCGCACGCTGATCGAGCTCAAGGAGGACGCACTCCACACGGTCCTGAGCTTCAACCAGCGAGACTTCAACTGCGTCATCCCCTGGGAGACCATCTGGGCGGCGCAGCAGGGAGACGTGGGGTTCATCGACCCCGATTGCCTCCCCGGTCGAGAGAACGTCTTCACCGTTCCTCCGGAAAAAGTCCTCGACGAACGTCCGTCGTTCGAGGCCATCGAAGGTGGTGCCGAGTACACCCCGCCCCGTACTGGCCATCTTCGGGTGCTCCATTGAAATCGAAATGTGGGTGTATCTACGCCACGGCTGAGAACACTCCTTCGGTGAAATCCGGCCACGAGTTGAGCGGGTACCTCAAGACGCCCTGCAAGCGTCATGATTGGAACAAACCCAAGACCAACACCCGCAAAAAGCCCAAGGCCCCGCCCATCACCATCATCATCGACGATCTGGATCCTCCTAAACGGGCATCGTGGGACGAGTATTTCATGTCCCTGGCTCGCGTCGTCGCCTCCAGGGCGACCTGCGACCGGAAGCATGTCGGCGCCGTCATCGTCCGTGATCGAACGGTGCTCTCCACCGGCTACAACGGAAGCATCCGAGGCCTCCCCCATTGCGACGATATTGGCCATATGATGGAAAATGGCCACTGCGTTGCTACGGCTCACGCCGAAGCCAACGCCATCGTCCAGGCTGCCCGGAACGGTACCTCCATCGACGGGGCCGACATCTACATCACCGCTTCGCCCTGCTGGCCCTGCTTCAAGCTCATCGCCAACGCTGGTATCAAGCGAATCGTCTTCGGCGAATTCTACCGAGACGAGCGAATCTTCATGTACGCAAAGGAGCTCGGAATCGAGCTCATCGAGGTCAAGCCATGAACAAGTGCAAGGGTTGTGGAACAGAGAACTGCTCCGCCCGCGAGCTCCACGAGAAAGTCGCAGAGCAGATGCCCTTGGTCGCCAAGGCCTCCCGCCTTCGTCGGGAGATCCTCAAGCGCCACAACATCAAGATCCCAGCCAACTTCGGGATGGACTCCAAGGACAAGGAGCTGATGGACTCCGTGGTGTTGGCTCTCGTCGAGATGGAGCGTCAGGTCAAGGACGCCCGAACCAAGGAGAAGAAGAAGCCCATCCAGCGTAAGCTCCGGGCTGCCTGAGCAGCACCAGGGGGGATTACCGAGGAGAATGCTAATGTGGCAGTACCTCTGGACTCTCCCCATGAACTTGGCAGCCTGGCTTTTGGTCAGGCTTGCCAAGTGCTCTCAAGACGTGTGCGGTGACTGGATCCCTCCGGTCGGCGGTTGGCTTGACCGCCTTATGCACAAATACGACAAGACTGCCTTCACGCCTGCCCAGGCCTACATCGTCTTCCGTTCCGATACCGAACGGACCGTTGAGCTCTACCGGCATGAATTCGTTCATGCTGAACAGCACTGCAAGTACGGTCCGTTCTTCCTCCCTGCCTACTTCTGGTATTCTCTGGTTTCCCGTGTTCGCGGGACCGGCTGGTATTGGGGGAACAAGCTCGAAATCGAGGCACGGAGGAAAGGATGAGAACGAACAAGGCTGGAATCGAACTGATCAAGCGGTTCGAGGGTTGCAGGCTCGAAGCCTACAAGTGCCCCGCTGGTGTCTGGACCATCGGCTACGGCCACACCGAGGACGTGAAGCCGGGGATGAAGATCACCCAGCACCAGGCCGAGGTCATGCTGGAGCACGACCTCATCGAGTACGAGAACGGCGTCAAGTATCTGCTCGGCGACCATCCCGTCACGGAGAACCAGTTCGCTGCGCTGGTCTCCTTCGCCTACAACTGCGGCACCGACATCGACCTGGACGACAAGCCCGAAGGGCTTGGCGACAGCACGCTCCTGAAGAAGTTCCTCCGGGGCGACATCGAGGGCGCGGGCATGGAGTTCCTGAAGTGGACTCGTGCCGGTGGCAAGGTCCTGCCGGGGCTGGTGAAGCGCCGGAAGGCCGAGCGGGCTCTCTTCCTCACCAAGTGAGCCTGTCATGACCATCGAAGAGATTCTGTTTCTATTCCTACCCATGATTGCCGTGTCCACCCTGTTGGCCATCGTGGGGAAGATCATCGCCTCCTACGTCGGCAAGAGCCGGAAGGGATGGCGGGGCACCTGGCACAAGACCCGTGCCCTCCATCCGCTCCTGACCGGCTTCGCCTTCGGTTTCCTTGACCTCCCGGTCCCCGAACAGATGGGCCACAGCCTCTCGGCCCGTCTCATCTGGTACAGCATTGCCGGTGGGCTTGCTGTGCCCATCTACGAGATGGTGCTCTCCCGCATCAAGAAGAAGGACTAGACCATGGCCCGCAAGACGATTCAGATGCCGCCCCTCGACCTCAACGGCCCGGATCCGGAGACCCCGGCCCAGCGCCGCCGTCGCCAGACCCAGGAGCTGGACACCAACCACCTCCAGAAGGAGCAGCGCCGCCAGGACCGCGAGGCGGGACTCCCCGGCAAGAAGCGGCTGACCCCCTCGAAGCCTCGCACGGTCTGACCTCAAACCCTTGTTTGGGTCTAAGTAGACAAAGGGCCCCTCGGGAAGACCGAGGGGCCCTTGCCCGTTTTTAGGGCCAATCCTAGTTTCCGGCTTGCACTTACGAACAAGTTCGGATATTCACCATGGCGAGGTGTTCAACCCAGCACCCCCACCCAAACGAGGAATTCCATGGGCAACGTCAAGAAGCAGGATCGCGTCGCGGAGCAGGATGTTCTCCGCCTCAACCACGTCGGCATCGGCATCAAGGCCATCGCTGGCCTCCTCCACTGCCACTCGGCCACGGTGTCCGACCGCCTGAAGGAAGCGGGCGTGGCTCCGACCGACACCCGCCGCTCCTTCATGGAGAGCGTGTTCCTCGCCCTCTCCGAGGAGCAGCAGGATTGGCTGTCCACCTACCTGTACAGCAGGGGCATTTCGGTACAGGACTACCTGGTGGGCCTCATCAAGGCCGACCACGAGACGGCCCCGGCATTGGTCGCTGCTCCCCCGCCCATGCCGGTGATGCTCCAGGCGGCTCCCGTCGCCGCAGGCGCAGCCGGAGGCGACGAGGATGCCGCCGTCGAGCTCACCGAGGACCAGGAAGCCTCGCTTCATGTCCTCACCGAGGACAACGAGCTCCTGCCCGCCACGGTCACCGCCGAGGGCGAGGTCGTGGTCGAGGAGCCGGTCCAGACCGAGACGCTCGAAGACGTGGAGGTCGAGGACATCGTGGAAGCGACCGCCGAGGCCAAGGAGGCCCAGGTCGAAATTCCCCACGTCGAACCGGAGTTCGTCGAGGACGACGGCACGCCGAATCCGATGTGCGGCACCTGCAACGAGGCCCCGTCCCTGACCGGGACCGAGACCTGCGCGGGCTGCCTCGATGCGGCCAACAACCCCCGCACCGGGACCGACGACGGGGAGTAATCCTCCCGTCATCCCTGAGACTAGGAAGCCCCCTCCGGTTGTTTGGAGGGGGCTTCTTTTTTCTGGTTTCCACACAAAGGAGAAATAATCCGTGGCCACGACTGGGCAGTTGAACGAGGGACAGCAGAAGACCGCCGACGGCTTCTTCGAGTTCCTGATGAATACCGAGCAGAAGGAGCTGAACATCAGCGGACCGGGCGGCGTGGGGAAGACCTTCCTGATGGGCTACCTCATCGACAACATCCTCCCCCGCTACCACGAGATCTGCTCGATCATGAACATGCCTGCGGTCTACGAGGAGGTGGCGATGACCGCCACCACCAACAAGGCCGCCGAGGTGCTGGGCAAGGCTACCCGTCGCCCCACTTCGACCATCCATTCCTTCCTGAACATCATCGTGAAGGAGAACTTCGATACGGGCCGGAGCACCCTGCAGAAGGGCCGGAACTGGGAGGTCCACCACAACAAGGTCATCTTCGTGGACGAAGCGTCCATGATCGACGGCCATCTTCTGCGGCTCATCCGCGAAGGCACATTCAATTGCAAAATCGTATACGTGGGTGACCACTGCCAGCTCGCCCCCGTGTTCGAGGATCTGAGCCCGGTCTACAAGGAAGGCCTGCCGTTCTACGAGCTGACCCAGCCGATGCGCAACAGCGGCCAGCCCGCCCTCATGGCGATCTGCAACCAGCTTCGCCAGACGGTCGAGACGCAGCAGTTCCGCCCCATTCGCCTGGTTCCGGGGGTCATCGACCTTCTGGACGACGACGCCATGGAGCAGGCGGTAGCCGAGCACTTCGCCAACCCTGGCAACCAGGACCGAATCCTCGCCTACACCAACCAGCGGGTGATGATGTACAACAACTACATCCGCGCCCTGCGAGAGCTCCCGGAGTTCTTCGCCGTCGGGGAGATGGTGATCAACAACTCCGCCATCGCCCTCAAGACCGGGATGATGTCGGTGGAAGACGAATTCGAGGTCACGAGCGTCAGCGAGGACTCCGACTTCATCACCATCGAGCACCTGAAGGGCCAGGACCCGGTGAAGCTGGAAGTTCGCTACTGCACCCTGAAGGGCGTCCACAAGACGTTCGAGGGTGTCCCGGTTCCCGTGGACCGCGACCACTTCGTCAAGCTGGTGAAGCACTACGCCCGCACGAAGAACTGGGTGAAGTACTACCACCTCAAGAACAACTACCCGGACCTCCGCCCCCGTGACGCCGCCACGGTCCACAAGGCCCAGGGCAGCACCTACGACACGGTGTTCATCGACCTGGCCGATCTGTCCACCTGCCGTGATCCGTCCCAGGCGGCTCGGCTTCTCTACGTCGCCTTTTCCCGTGCTCGCCAGCGGGTCGTCCTGCATGGCAAGCTCGCCCCGAAATTCGGAGGAATCGTGAGATGAGCAAAGATGTGGAATGGGCCCCGACCCTGGCCAGGCTGATCTTCGAGCCGGAGATCCGCCGCCACGGGGCAGCCATCCAGAAGCTGATCGAGCGAAACAACGAGCTCTCCGGCAAGTACGCCAGCGGATTCCACTACCTCGGCAACGACTACGGCCAGCTCCAGTTCGAGGAACGATTCTCGAAACGGGAGCTTCGACCCAAGAGGGTGAGAATTCCGCTGCCCGTCCTCCACCTGGACCTCATGGCCGAGATGGAACTGTTGCTCCAGCTCTGGCACAACGTGGAATTCGATCATAAGCAAATCCGTCAATTCCTCTTCAAGCTCCTCCAGCCTTGCGAGACGGACCAGGATGTGCGCAATGCGATGCCCGAAGGGGTTGTCGCCTTGGAGCCCACCCTGGCTGCGCTCGACCGCACCGCAGAGGTAGCCTGGACCCTGCAAGACGACCCCCGAGCCCTTCGTCAGTGGGAGAAGGTTCGGGAGAAGATCAGCTCGTACTGCGCGGTTCGGCTTCTCTATTAGAACAAAGGAACAAAATGCGCTCCCTGACGTTTTCACAGGAGGACGGCTACCCGCTTGTCTTCCTGGTTCCTCAGATCCGTTCCAACGAGATCCGGAAGGAATACTTGGATGCCTTCGGTATCCCTGCCCACGAGGCGCTCGTTCACGAGCTCTTCCTCAACGGCAAGAAGACCACGGTGTCCCAGATGAAGCAGTTCGTCACGGAGGAGCTGGTCCCGTCTCTGTCCTTGGATAGTGAAACGAAGTACCTGGTGGTGGCCGATGCGGGCTACTACAAGGTCTTGACCGGTGACGCCAAGGCCGAGACAAACCTCGGGTACGTCAAGGATTGCCTCTACGGTCCGTGGAAGGTGGTCTACGTCCCCAACTACCGGCAGATCTTCTACGACCCGGAGAAGACCCGGAAGAAGATCGCCCAGGGCATGAACGCCCTCGTGGCCCACGTCTCGGGCACCTACGAGGATCCCGGCAGCAGCATCATCCACTTCGAGGAGTATCCTCAGACAACTGAGGAAATCGAAGAGTGGTTGGCCAAGCTGCTGGCGATGGACTGTGACCTGTCCATCGACATCGAGGCGTTCAGCCTCAAGCACCACAAGGCTGGCATCGGCACGATCACCTTCTGCTGGAACAAGCACGAAGGCATCGCTTTCCCGGTGGACTACATGCCCATCGTGGGGGCCACCCAGGCACCCTTCGGCAAGCAGGTCCGCAACGAGCCGGTCCGCCAGCTCCTCAAGGACTTCTTCCGCGTCTACCTGCGCCGGGCCATCTACCACGGTGCCAGCTACGACGTGTACGACCTGGTGTACCAGCTCTTCATGACCGACGTGCTCGACACGGAAGGTCTGTTGGCTGGCCTGGGCATCATGCTCAGGAACTACGAAGACACGATGCTCATCACGTATTTGGCCACAAATTCGTGTGCGGGCAACAAGCTCTCGTTGAAGGACCAGGCTCAGGAGTACGCGGGGAACTACGCACAAAGCGATATTGAGGACATCACCAAGATTCCTCTCGACAAGCTCCTCCGCTACAACCTCGTGGACGGCCTGTCCACCTGGTACGTCTACGAGAAGCACTGGGACCGCATGGTCGATGACCAGCAGTTCCTGATCTACGAGAGCCTGTTCAAGCCCAGCGTCTGGGACATCATCCAGATGCAGCTCACCGGCCTCCCGCTGAACATGAAGCGGGTCAAGCAGGTGAAGGGCTACCTCGAAGCCATCGAGCAGGACGCTCTCCAGCGCATCGGGCAGACCTCGATTGCCAAACAGTACACCCACCAGCTTCGAGAGAAGCACGTCGCCAAGCGGAATTCGGAACTAAAGACAAAACGAATTTCCATGGACGACGCGGAAACGCAGAAGGTCAACTTCAACCCGCGTTCTCCGCCTCAGCTCCAAGAGCTCCTGTACGAGATGGTCGGGCTTCCTGTCCTCGACCTGACCGACTCGAAGCTCCCGGCGACCGGCGCTGACACCCTGGAGAAGCTGATCAATCACGCTCCCAACCAGGAGGTGAAGGACTTCATCCAGGGCCTGCTCGACTACAGCGCCGTGGACAAGCTGCTGACCGCCTTCATCCCTGCCTTCGAGGAGGCGATGGAAGGCCCCGACGGGTGGCACTACCTCGTCGGCAGCTTCAAGCTCGGCGGCACCGTCTCCGGTCGCATGTCGAGCTCCAACCCCAACCTCCAGAATCTCCCGGCCAACACCGAAATGGTGCTCCAGGAGATCATCCTCCAGCTCTTCCCCGAGCTCAGAAAGTACTGCGACAAGGGGAAGCTGAACCTCGGGAAGCTCATCAAGAGCTGCTTCGAGGCTCCTCCGGGCTGGTTGCTCTGCGGGCTGGACTTCGCCTCGCTGGAAGACCGCATTTCGGCCTTGACCACCAAGGACCCGAACAAGCTGAAGGTCTACACCGATGGCTACGACGGGCACTGTCTCCGGGCCTACGCCTACTTCGGGGACCAGATGCCGGACATCGATCCCACCAGCGTCGAGTCCATCAATTCGATTGCGAAGCTATACAAGAAATTGCGCCAGGACGGTAAATCTCCGACCTTCGCCCTGACCTACCAGGGCACCTGGCGTACCCTCGTCAAGAACTGTGGCTTCTCCGAGGAGCTCGCCAAGAAGATCGAGGCCAGCTACCACATCCTCTACGCAGTTTCGGACAAGTGGGTCCAGGAGAAGCTCGACCAGGCAGCCAAGGACGGCTTCATCACCGCCGCCTTTGGACTCCGGATCCGTACCCCTCTGCTCGCGCAAGTGGTAAGAGGTACTAGCAAGACCCCCTACGAGGCCGAGGCGGAAGGTCGAACCGCTGGCAATGCGCTGGGGCAGTCTTGGTGCCTGCTCACCAACCGGGCCTCTGTCGAGTTCATGACGAAGGTACGGAGTGGGCCCTACCGGCTTGACATCAAGCCCTGTGCCCACATCCACGACGCCCAGTACCACCTGATCCGCGACGATGCCGAAGCGATTTTGTGGGCAAACAAGCATTTAGTGAAAGCTGTGCAGTGGCAGGACCACCCTGATATTATGCACGACGAGGTACACTTGGGTGGTACATTCTCAATCTTCTGGCCCACCTGGGCTAACGATATCGAGATTCCGAACGACTGCACGGAAGATGTGCTGTATCGGACGATTCAGGAGAAATGTGCATGAGCAAGAACGTGCTCGGTCTGGCGGAAGAGGAGATCCTGCCCAAGGAATTTCGCCGTGGGCAGACTCTCCGCTTCATCATGGAACTTCCTCCGAAGGTGCAGGAGGGGGCACTGAAGGATTACACCCCCACCTGCCAGCTTCGTCGTCTGGACAACCTCGGCCCCGCTGGTTTCATCGCGGACATCCCCGTGACGTGGCGAGACGCCAACAAGTGCGTCGAGCTCCTGTTCGAGTTCACCGGAGACACCTCCGAGTGGCCCGTCGGACCGGCAGCTTTCGACGTGCTTTTCTCGCATAGCGATGGAATCCAGAAGCGTCGTTCCAACCCGGTTCGCATGAACATCCTCGACGGGGTGACCCAGTGAGCGATTTCGAGCTCGACGATCCGATCACGTTGACCTTCCCCAAGGGCGACGCGGGACCGCAAGGTCCTCGTGGCCCGAGGGGGTTCGCTGGCCCCAAGGGCGAGACCGGCGTTGCTGGTGCGCAGGGCGTGCCCGGTCCGAAGGGCGACACCGGAGAGCCGGGTGAGAAGGGTGATCCGGGTCCGCAGGGACCTCCGGGTCCTCCCGGACCGTCTGGTCCTCCGGGTGCCCGTGGCGACACAGGTCCGCAGGGTGAACGTGGACCTCCCGGACCCCAGGGTGATACGGGTCCCCGTGGTCCTCCGGGACCTGTCGGCGGCATTGGTCCTACTGGGCCGACGGGACCTGGTGGCACTCCTGGCACCGTCTGGGACGTGATGCCGGGTATGCCCCTTCCTTCTTACGGACGGAAGGGGGACTTCACTCTCGATCCCGGCACGGGTGACGTGTACCGGAAGACGGACCTTGGCTGGGAGCTCGATACCCAGCTTGAGATCCCTGTGGACTGGAACACGAAGGTCCTGAACAAGCCGAATCTCTATGACGTGGACCAGGTGGACAACCTCCTGGAGGCCAAGGTCAGCACGGCCGATTTTGCCTTGGTGGAGAGCCGTGTCGCCACCACGGAAGTCGAATTGCAGGACACCGTTCGGAAGCAGTCGTTCAGTTCCCTGGAGGAACGTGTGGCCATCAGCGAAAATACCATCAACACCAAGGCGGACAAGGAAATCACTGATGGCCTCGACTCTCGTCTTGGGACGGTAGAAGTCGATCTATCCGCCTACGGCATTGAGCTGGCGAAGAAGATCAATGCCGATACGGTGACGGCTGCTCTCGGTGATAAGGCTGACAAGGTTTCGGTCTACACCAAGAACGAGATGGATACGGCACTTGCCGCCAAAGCCACCGTCTCTGTGGTGACGGGAATCGAGACTCGCCTCGGTACTGCCGAGACGACTCTCGCCACCAAGGCCAATGCGGCAGATGTCTATACCAAGACCGCTGCCGACAACCTCCTTGGAACCAAGGCGGATAATTCTACCGTCACCGGAATCAACACCCGCCTCGGTACGGTGGAGACGACGCTCCCCAACAAGGCCAACTCGGTTGACGTGTATACCAAGACGACTGCGGATGGTCGCTACAAGCCTATCGGCTACGTTCCGACGTATACCGAAATTACGGGTAAGCCGACCGTCTTCCCCAGCAACATCGCCAACGTCTCCGGTCTCCAGACTGCTCTGGATGGCAAGAAAGCGGCGAACTGGGTTCCGACCATTGCGGAGATTCCCAACCTCTCCACCGAGCTGGGTTCTCGCGCCACGGTCACGGATTTCAACAATCTGAATCAAAAGGTAGATTCGGTTTCCAGTGGCCTGGTGCTCAAGCTTTCCTGTCGGGTACTGGTCAAGACCAACGTGAACGTTGGCGCTCCGGGTACCACGCTCGACGGCAAGGCTTTGACGGCTGGGGACAAGGTTCTGCTCATCGGTCAGACCGACAAGAAGCAGAACGGCCCCTACACCTGGAATGGTGCCAGCACGCCGATGACCCGCATTCCGCAGGCGGATGAGGACGGCGAGCTGAAGGGTGGCGATATGTTCGTCATCTCGGACGGCACCGAAGCCAATACCGTCTGGTGGGTGACGGCTCCCACTCGTCCCGTGGATCTGGGCGTCGATGAGATCACCTTCGAGTGGTTCCCTTCGGCTCAGGACATCACGGTCGGCTCGGGCCTGAAGCGTACCGGTGTCTCCATCGACATCGACTACGCCACGGATGGCGAGACCAATTCGGGCAAGCCTGTCCGGGCAAACGACCTGCGCCTCAGCAACAAGCGCCCCACGGATTGGGGGCTCATCGATCAGAAGCCCACCATCTTCCCGTCGGACATCGCCAATGTGTCCGGACTCCAGAGCGCCCTCGACCTGAAGAAAGCCGCTGATTGGGTGCCGACTGTGGCCGAGGTTACGGGCCTCACCACGGCACTCGCAGGCAAGGCCTCCACCACAGTGACGGATGGCCTGAATACCCGTCTTGGCACGGCGGAAGGCACCCTCACCAACCATGGCACCCGTCTCGGGACTGCGGAAGCGACGCTGACCGACAAGGTTGGCTCGACGGATTTCAACGCCCTCAAGGGGCGTGTAGATACCGCCGAAACGAACATCGGGCTCAAGGCCCCCATCAACAATCCGGTGTTCACCGGGACGCCGAAGATCGGCGCCAACGCCATCCTCGATGCAGCGTCCAACCTTGCTTGGGGCAAGGTCACTGGTCGGCCTACCGCCCTGTCCGGCTACGGCATCACGGCTTCGGACTCGCTCCTGTCAGTCAAGGCGAACGCCTCCGATGTGGACACGGCTCTCAACCTGAAGGCTGATGCTGCCAATGTCTACACGAAGGCGGCTGCCAACCTGGCCTTCAAGGCTGCCTCCTACGTCCCGACGTGGACGGAGGTGAGTGGCAAGCCTTCGCTGTACACCACCGCCGAGATGGACATCAAGCTCGATGCCAAGGCCAATTCGGCGGACGTGTACACGAAGACCGGAGCCGCCCAGGTCTTCAAGGCCATCGACTGGACGCCGGTCGTCGCCGACATCCCGGCGCTGCCTGCCAGCAAGATCACTTCCGGCACTTTCGGCGAAGCTCTAATTCCGACTCTACCCAAGAGCAAGATCAGCAATTCCGGCACATTTGCTGAAACGGACCTGCCTACCATCTCCAAGGGCAAGATCTCGGGGACTGGCACGTTCGCAGAGAGCGACCTGCCTACGATTTCCAAGGGTAAGATCGCAACGGCCGGTACCTTTGCCGAGACAGATCTTCCGACCATCTCCAAGTCGAAGATTGCCACGGCTGGCACCTTTGCTGAGACGGATCTTCCGACTATCAGCAAGAGCAAGATCTCGACGACGGGTCAGTGGCCGGAAGCATCTATTCCGACGCTGACGGCAGCAAAGATTCCTGTACTCGATATCTCGAAGATCACCGATCTGTCTGCACAGCTTGCTAGCAAGGCTGTTGCGGCTGACGTGACCACCGAACTGGCCAAGAAGCTCACCATCAGCGATCACGGTCTTCCGTATACTGTAGATATTATCGTATACGGGGATTCGGATAAGTATTACCCCGTCATTATCGCTGGAGGTAACCAGAATCTCCTCCGCACCATCAAGATCTGGCGCACGTATAGCGAGCGCGGGCCGGACGACTGGAACACGGCGACCCACAAGGGCTCGCTCATGCTCCACTGGATGGGCAACTTTGGCGGCTGGGGTGGTGCATCCTACGTGGAGATGCTCTACGAGAACACCAGCGCCTACACCATCCTGCTTGCCGATTGCTTCCGTGTCATGCAGAGCATGGGCTACTGCTTCATGCTTCGCGGCGGCGGTGTAGGTGGTGCCTCGTACCATTTCGCATCTGATCAGATGTTCCTGCGTAAGGATACTGATAATAATAATAACCATGTACCTGGTATCGGCATCTACTACAATGCGGACTTGATCTACGCGAGCGATACGTCTCCGATGTTCGCTCCGGCTCCGATCACGGTCGTCAATACCCAGCGGCTCGACGATCTCCGTGTTTCGCGTCGTGCGGACGTGTACCTGAAGAACGTGGCTGATGCCCGTTTCAAGGACATCAACTGGACCCCTGCTGTTGCAGATATTCCTTCGCTCCCTGCTGACAAGATCGGTTCTGGTGCCTTCCACATCGACCGCATCCCCTCGCTGACCGAAGCGAAGCTGCCGACGATCTCGAAGTCGAAGATTTC
>Ga0164243_10010037_pt1 | contig 13658 bp, 12 predicted proteins | sample OricompcompostOP_FD_108781 | JGI IMG/M metagenome (GOLD analysis project Ga0164243, IMG submission 108781) | Organic Plus compost microbial communities from Emeryville, California, USA - Original compost - Organic plus compost (OP) | ecosystem: Engineered > Solid waste > Mixed feedstock >... | reverse complement strand
TGCTGGAGTTTTTACACAGCGGCCAGCGCAAAATCGACATCTGGACGGCGCAACACCGCTGCATCGACGTAACCTTCGAAGATGCGCAGGCCTTTGCCGGCGCCAATACTCTGGCCGAATTGCAACAACTCTCCTGATGACTCGTCCTCTGCCTCCCAGTCTGGCCTCCATCGTTTCCTGTATCAGCGGCTATGACCCCCATGCCCTGCCGATTCCGCAGGCCCGCGCCTTTATTGACCGACTGGTGCCGCGCCTGAACACAGTGGAGATGCTGCCGTTGCGTTCGGCGCTGGGACGCGTGCTGGCACGCGATATCGTGTCGCATCTGAATGTTCCGGCGCACGACAACTCGGCCATGGACGGCTACGCATTCGCCGGCAGCGAATTGACCGAGGATACTGATACGGTGTTGCAAGTGACCGGCGCTCTGCTGGCAGGAGACCCCTCCGCCCGCCCCGTCGGCGCAGGCCAGTGCGTACGCATCATGACCGGCGCGGTCATGCCCGCCGGCCTGGACACCGTCGTCCCTCAGGAATTCGTCCAACAGGACGGCGACCGGATCATCATTCCCGCAAATGTCTTGCGCGCCGGCGACAACCGGCGCTTGGCAGGCGAAGATCTGGCCATCGGCGACAGCGCCCTGACTGCAGGCCGCGTATTACGTCCCGCCGACATTGGCCTGCTCGCCTCATTGGGCCAAGCTGAAGTCCCGGTACAAAGACGGCTGCGCGTCGCCTTTTTCTCTACCGGCAACGAATTGCGCTCCATTGGCGAACCGCTGGACGAAGGCTGCGTTTACGACAGCAACCGCTATACCCTGTGGAGCATGTTGCAGCGGCTAGGCGTCGAGATCCTGGATCTGGGCGTCGTACGCGATGACCCGCAGGCACTCGCCGCCGCCTTCAGTACCGCGGCCGCCAACGCAGATGCCGTCATCACCTCGGGCGGCGTCAGCGTCGGCGAAGCCGACCACACAAAGACGGTCATGGCCGAGCTGGGCGATGTGCTGTTCTGGCGGATCGCCATGCGTCCGGGCCGCCCCATGGCCATCGGCCGTATCCGAGCCGACCATGGCGACGCCATTCTGTTTGGTTTACCGGGGAATCCGGTTGCCGTCATGGTCACGTTCTACGCCCTGGTGCGTGATGCGTTATTGACCATGTCGGGCGCCACATCGAATACGCTGCCCTTGCTGCGCTGCACGGCCGCACACCCTATTCGGAAAAAACCAGGCCGCACGGAATATCAACGCGCCATCGTGACCCCGGCCGCCGGTGGCGGTTGGCAAGCCAGCATCACCGGCTCACAAGGCTCGGGCATTTTGCGCAGTATGAGCGAAGCCAATGGCCTGATGGTATTGCACCACGACCAAGGCAACGTCGCCGCTGGCGACCTGGTCGACGTGCTGCCCTTTGACGGCCTGATTTGAGCCGTTTTCAGACCTGATTCCTTGTGACGAATCCCAAAATGACAAAAATCATCGGTTTTGCCGGATGGAGCGGTGCGGGCAAGACCTCGTTACTGACCAAATTGATCCCCTGCCTGAAAGCCCGGGGCTATAGTGTCTCTACGGTCAAACACGCCCACCACGCGTTCGACATCGACACCCCCGGCAAGGACTCGTTTCTGCACCGCGCCTCCGGCGCAACGGAAGTCCTGGTCGCCTCATCCGCCCGCTGGGCACTGATGCACGAGCTGCGTGGGGCGCCCGAACCCGAATTGGGGGAATTGCTCAGCGCCATGAGTGCCGTCGACTTCATTCTCGTCGAGGGGTTCAAGCGCAATGCGCACATCAAGATCGAAGTCCACCGCCGGCTGAACAACAAGCCCTGGCTCTACCTTGACGACCCCAGTATCGGGGCCATCGCCAGCGATACAGATTCGAACGACCATCCCTTGCCCCACGTCGCCTTGGATGACATCGAAGCCGTCGCGGACCTGGTCGAGACCCTGGCTTGGCCACTGGACATCGCGATCGCCCGTCTGACTCAGCGGGGGAATGCCGCCTGAGCGCCAGCAGGTCAGCCCCCGTTTAGCCTCTCCCCGCTTCCTCGGGGCCCGTTCCCGCAGTAAAGTAGCGGCTGCAAAATCGCCTGTGGGCGTCAAGGAAGCATCTTGAATTTCATTTTCCGAGGCAACGAACTTTTAGTCCAAGAGACCGGCCTTGAACTCCCTGATGCCGCGGTCTGCGCTGCACTCAGCCTGCAGCCCGAACGCTTGCAGCAAGTGTGGCTGGACAACCCGCACATCCGGACCACCCACGTCCCGCTGACAACCGAGCCGCCCGCTGGCTACGCTTTCCTGAAGCTGCGCGCGCTGTTCAGCGAACTGGGCGAGCGCACCGCACTGGCCGGACGCGCCTTCCAGATTGCAGAGTGGGCCCGTACTCATCGATATTGCGGAGTCTGCGCAACCCCTATGGAGCCGGTGGGCCACGAGCTCTGCATGCGCTGCCCCGCTTGCGGGATGTCTGCGTATCCCCGCATATCCCCCGCCATGATGGTGCTGGTGCGCAAAGGCGACAGCATTCTGCTGGCGCGCCACGCGACTTATGCGACGGCGCGCCACACCGCATTGGCAGGCTTTGTCGAGGCGGGAGAAAGCATCGAGGACGCCATCCATCGCGAGGTCTACGAGGAAGTCGGCCTGCGCGTGACCGATCTGCGCTACTTCGGCAGCCAATCGTGGCCCTTCCCGCATTCGCTGATGATCGCCTTTACCGCCGAATATGTAGAGGGCGAGATCCGAGTGCAAGAAGACGAAATCGCGGAGGCTCACTGGTACGGCCCTGGCGACACGCTGCCCGATATTCCTATGCGCGAATCCATTGCCGGCCGCCTGGTCCGCGCCAATCTACCCGCCGGCACAAGCTCCTGATACCCATGCCGCCCGCCTGCAGCGCCTGACTATCAGTGCCGCAGGCAGCGGAATCTCTCATGCGACATTCCACTCTTCTATTCATCATCGCCGCCTTCGTGCTGCTCGTTGTCAGCCGGCTGGCGTTGGCTGCCTGGCAATGGCGCCGCGTCACCAAGGCCGGAGGCTTACGCCCTCTGCTGCTGGGCGGGCTGCGCATCGACACGAACCAGATCGCCGTCCTGGTCGCGCTGCCTGCAGTGCTTTCGCCGCTATTCGCCCACTTGCCGGCCGCTGCTGCTGCCACCGGAATCTGGCTGCAGGTATGCTGGATCGTGCTGGGCTTCCTGGAGGTCGCCACACCGGCCTTCATCATGGAATACGACACACGCCCCAATCGTCTGTTCGTGGAATACCTGAAGCATCCGCGAGAAGTCTCCGGCATGCTGTGGCGCGGCTACAAATTGGAACTCGCGGCTGCGCTGGTCGCAGTTATCGTATTGCTGGCCATTGGCCATGCCTTGTTCGGCGACCCTCAAGTCGAGACCCGCTGGTCCTGGTGGCAGATGGCGCTGGGCAGCCTCGTCATCCTCGCTGCTGTCATCCTCGCCATACGGGGCACCTTGGGACACCGGCCGATCAATCCCTCGACAGTCGCATATAGCAACGATGGGCTGCTCAATACGTTGGCTTTGAACTCGCTCTATAACGTGTCCTATGCCATCTACAGCATGAAACACGAAAAATCTGCTGCGGCCGTCTACGGCCGCATGCCGGGCGAACGCATGCAAGAGATCGTCCTATCCCGCGCAGGACTCCCCTACCCCCCTGCGCTGGAAACGCACCCTAGCGTGCACCAACAAACTCCCACACACACGCGTCCCCGCCCGGCCAATATCGTCATCATCCTCGAAGAAAGCCTGGGCGCTCAGTACAGCGCGGCGTTGGGCGGCGACAAAGATCTCACGCCCCATCTGGATGCGCTGGCACGCGAAGGCTGGGCCTTCACGCGCACCTATGCCACCGGCACGCGATCAGTCCGCGGACTGGAGGCCGTCACGGCGGGCTTTCTGCCCACTCCCGCGCAGGCCGTACTGAAACTGCCCGCCGCGCAACGCGGATTCTTTACCTTGGCCGACGTGCTGGGCCGTCACGGCTATCACTCTCGTTTCATCTACGGCGGTGAATCGCACTTCGACAACATGAAAGGCTTTTTCCTCGGAAATGGCTTTGAGGAAATCATTGACCTCCCCGACTTCAAGAATCCGGCCTTCGTCGGCACATGGGGGGCATCAGACGAAGACATGTTCACCCAGCTGGATGCGCGGCTACGCGCCGACACCGACAACAATCAACCGTCGTTCACGCTGGCATTCAGCGTATCCAACCACTCCCCGTGGGAATATCCGGCGGGTCGCATCACGGTCGATGGCAACCCTGCGACCGTTGAAAACACCGTCCGTTACGCGGATTGGGCGATAGGACAGTTCTTCGAACGCGCGCGCCAGGCTCCCTACTGGGACAACACTATTTTCCTGGTGGTTGCCGATCACGACTCGCGTGTGTTTGGCGACACCCTCGTGCCCGTACGCCATTTTCATATCCCCGCCGTCATTCTAGGTGGCGGCATCCAGGCGCGGCGCGACGAGGGCATCATCAGTCAGATCGACCTGCCACCCACGCTGCTGTCGCTGGCCGGGGTCACTTGCACGCACCCGATGTTGGGCCATGACCTGACGCGCAGCGCACCAAATCGCGCCATCATGCAGTATGAAAACCACTACGGTTATCTAAAGGGCGACGATCTGCTGGTGCTCCTGCCGGGCAAGGCCCCGGTGCAATTCCGCTATAGCGCGCCAGAGACTTTTGCCCCGACGGACACCAACGCCGCACTCGCCGAAGAAGCCCTGGCGCACGCGCTCTGGCCCAGTTGGGCCTACCGCGAACAACGCTATTGCGTTCCCACTGAAACCTGAGGCTTTCCAACCGCTACTTGTCATAGCGTTCCTTGCAACGACAGTGTCGAACTCCTTACGTCTCACACCGCCGTGTCTCCCCCCCGCAGCATCATGACGATTCCCTTCTCGGAATCGTCTGATATCGCTGCCCAAACCTCTGATTGTCATTTCGTCCTGCAGTCATCTCTCTAGAATGGCCTGCAGGACGAGTGTCAGCTCACTCAATTTCCCGCGCTTTCTGTTGACGCAAGCACACGCTTCGATGTCGTGCTGCGCGGCGTAGGGCTGCGCGGCACACGTCGACCTGCTCCATGCAGATGAGGCCTCTGCAGCCTCCGACAGCGCCCCCCGATCAACGTCATCAGCTCTTTTTCGCCATGTTTCGCAAAGCCGCACTCGACGCCACCAAATCGCATCCGCTGGGGACCGTCATTGCCTTGCGACCGCTGTCTACTTCGCTATTAGTCGGCCTATTTGCGATATTCGGCTTGAGCCTGGTTCTGTTCTTCTGCTTTGGCTCCTATACCAAACGCGTCAAAGTCTATGGACAACTCATCCCCGCCAGCGGCTTGGTCAAGGTCTACGCCCCCCAAACCGGCGTCATCATCGCCAAGCACATCACCGAAGGCACAATCGTCCAAAAGGGCGACCACTTGCTCACGATCTCCAGCGAACGCTACACCCAAACCGGCGCCGCCACGCAGGAAACCATCAGCAGCCGCATGCAGCGCCGCCTCGACCTCCTGCAACGCGAGCGCGACAAGCTCGACACCATCCACCGAGAGGAATCCGCTACGCTGGCTCACACCATCGCCACACTCTCGCAAGCGTTGGATCGCATCGACAAACAGATCTCGCTGCAACGCAAGCGCGTGGCCCTCGCGCAAGACAGCTCGCATCGATACGAAGTCCTGTCGTCCGAAAGCTTCGTCTCGCGTGATCAACTACAGGAGAAACAAGCCATCTACCTGGAGCAACAGACCAGGCTTGCCGATCTGACGCAACAACGCGCGGAAACCGTCAAAGAACTGACCAGACACGAAAGCGAGCAACGCACGCTACCACTAAAGCAACAAGCAGCCGCCACGCAAATCGAACGCGAGATTCTCGCCATCACGCAAGACCTCGCCGAAAGCGAAGCCAAACGCCATCTCGTCATACTCGCCCCTGAAACCGGCCAAGTCAGCAGCCTGCTTGCCGAGATCGGACAGCACGCCGATCCGAACAAGGCCCTGCTCAGCCTGGTTCCCCAACACACCGAGTTGATTGCGGACATCTATATCAAAAACAAAGACATCGGTTTCACGCGCGTGGGCGATCGGGCGCTGATTCGCTATGCATCCTATCCCTATCAGAAATTCGGCATGCACGGCGCCAAAGTCGCTTCTATTTCCACCGCCGCCGTGCCTGCAGCAGAAATCGTGAACATCTCCGGCGCCATTCCCGGCCTAGATCAAAACACAGCACAAGACTTGTACTACCGCGCCACGCTCCGTCTGGATGCGCAACACATTCTCGCTTATGGCGACGCACGACCGTTAGCCACAGGCATGGCCCTGGAAGTCGACATCCTGCGCGAAACCCGCGCAATCTACGAATGGGTCTTAGAGCCGTTGTACAGCATCACCGGAAAGGTATCGTAATGAGTTCGTTCACACTGGCAGACCTCAAACGTCTGATGTCAGGGCGCCCCACGGTGCCTGTCATCCTGCAAGCCGAAGCCGCGGAATGCGCCAACGCCTGCATTGCCATGGTAGCGAGCTATTACGGCCAATCACTCACTGTTCATCAACTACGGCAACGGTTCCCCATCTCCCTAAAGGGTGTGACCCTTCTGCAGGTTGCCAATATGTGCGAGCAACTGGGCCTGCAGTACCGTGCCGTCACCCTAGAACTCCACGACCTGACCAAGCTGCGTACGCCTTGCATTCTGCATTGGCGATTCAATCACTTTGTCGTGCTTTGCTCGACCAACGGTCGGACTGCGGTCATTCATGACCCCTCTACGGGGCGGCGAAAGATTTCCCATACTGAACTCAACGAGGCCTTTACGGGCGTCGCGCTTGAGCTCTGGCCCGCGCAGACTTTTCAGATATCGCCGCCTCAACCCCCCATGCCATTGCGCAAACTGGTAGGGGCTGTATTTGGGCTCAAGCGCGCGCTGCTCCAGATCATCATCCTGGCGCTTGTGCTGGAAATGCTGTCGTTGGCAACACCCGTACTCACACAGTGGGTGATAGACGACGTCATTGTTTCCGCCGACACAGACCTATTGACGACACTGCTGATCGGCTTTGCCTTGCTGCTGATCATGCAAACAGCCGTTTCTACGCTGCGTGCTTACGTCGGCATGCAATTGAGCACCAGCCTGTCCTTTCAGAGCAAGAGCAATTTGTTTGCGCATTTGATCAAGCTGCCTACCGCATTCTTCGAGCGACGCCACATCGGCGATATCGTGTCGCGATTTGGCTCGATAGACACCATCCAGCAAACGCTCAATGCCTCGTTGATCGCGGGCATCCTCGATGGCCTCATGACGGTCATTACCTTGGTATTGATGTGGCTTTACAGCTGGCAGCTGTCCCTCGTCGCGATCGTGGCAATGGTGCTGTACGGCATTATTCGGATCGTCTCGTATCCGCCGCTCAAAGCGCGTTCGCACGATGCCATCATCAAGAGCGCGCAAACGCAATCTCACTTTCTCGAAACGCTGCGCGGCATACGCACTTTACAGGTATTTCAAAAAGCCCAGGATCGCTGCGCCGCCTGGCAGGCGCTGCTCGTAGATCAATTCAATGCGGGCATCAAGGTCCAGAAACTCAAGCTCGTCTTCGAACAGTTCAACGCCGTCATCTTCGGCCTCGAAGGGCTGATCATCCTATGGGCGGGCGCTCAACTCGTTATCTCCGGCGGCTTCAGTGTGGGCATGTTGATGGCCTTTCTCGCCTATAAGTCGCAATTCAACCAGCGAGTGGGCGCGTTGATTGACAACCTGTTCGAACTGCGCATGTTGCGCATTCAGGGCGAACGGCTATCCGACATCGTACTCACCGCCCCCGAAGACCCCGGGCGCGATTCACAACGCCCAGTGGACCGGCTCTCCGGCACATTGGCGTTTTCCAATGTCAGTTTCCGCTATGGCGACGCGGATCCCTTGGTGCTGGACCAAGCGTCGTTCGAGATCGCAGAGGGGCAATCCGTCGCCATCGTCGGCACCACCGGCGCCGGAAAATCGACACTGCTCAAACTCATGCTGGGCATTCTGCAGCCCACGCAAGGCGAAGCGACGATTGGCGGCATTCCGTATCACATACTAGGGGCACGCGGCATACGATCCATCTCGGCGTCGGTACTTCAGGACGATGTTCTGTTTGCGGGCTCCATTGCAGACAACGTCAGCTTCTTTGACCAGAACATAGATCGTGATTGGATTGAAACCTGTTGCAGACACGCCGCCATCCATGACGAGATTGCTGCGCTGCCCATGGGCTATCACACGCTGGTCGGTGACATGGGAACGGTCCTTTCCGGTGGTCAGAAACAGCGGCTATTGATTGCACGCGCTCTTTACCATCGCCCCAAGATTCTCATTCTGGACGAGGCCACCTGCCATCTCGATCTCTCGGTCGAAGCACGCGTCGTCCATATGCTGAAAACGCTCAATATCACCCGCATCGTCGTCGCCCATAGGCCCCAGACCATCGCCTCGGCAGAGCGCGTGCTCGAGCTCAAGCACGGGAGAATCCATGAGCACATTCTGTCCGCGCGCGAACGTGATTAGCCGTTTGAAGCGCACGACGCGTGCGTCGCATACCGTTCTTCTGGCTGCCAGTCTGGTGATGGCGGCGGACCCAGCCATTGCAGCGAGGCGGCCGCTTGACCTGCCACCACCCCTCGAGCTCAACCTTGCTGCCGACGTCTGTGAGATGCCTCCTACATTAACGGGGTTGAGTCTGCGCGATGCAGTTCAGGTTGCGCTTTGCAGAACGCCGGACGTACACCAGGCCACTATCGCAATCGAAGAAAGTGCCGCCAACCTGGATGCCGCAAACGCCAAGTATCTGCCCACCTTGAATGCCGATGCCGACGCTAGCCGCATCGGCAAACACGTCAAGTACCCTGCTCACCCTGCGGGCAATTACGATCTCCATGCATACAGCGGCAATGCGCGGCTCGGGCTCAATTGGCTGCTGTTCGACTCCGGAGAGCGCAACGCGCAATACGACAATGCACATGCCAAACTGAGCGCAGCCTTGTACAACAAAGTGCTCGTCAATCGCGATCGCGCCATCACCGTCGCCGACAGCTATTACAAGGCCCGCAGCGCCATAGCCAGCGCCACGGCTGCCCGCGAAGCCGCCGCTCGCGCCCAGAAAAATTTCCACGCCACGCAACGCCTGCGTGAGGGCGGTGTTGGCTCCATTGCCGACGAGCTTCTCGCCAAAGTCGCGTGGCAACGTCACCTCGTCGACACCGAGGCCAAAACCACGGCAGCCGAGGTCACAAAGATCGCTCTCATCACCGCGATAGGTCTGCCCAGCCAGACTCGCCTCAGTCTGGCTGCCGCGAACAACACGCCCGCAGCGATTGCCGCCGAAGCGCCCGCCACGAATCCTTCCACCGCCAACGAGCACATCGCCTCCGCTATTCGCAATCATCCGCGACTCGCAGCCGCACGCGCCAATACACAGGCTGCCGAGGCAGAAAGCAAGGCCATTGCAGCCCAGCACCTGCCCAAGGTCAGCCTGCAAGCCGATCGGCGCCTCGGCATCACGCCTCCGGCCAACGCCGTCGCCAGAGAAAACGTCAACAGCTGGTCCGTCGGCCTCACCGTGCATATTCCCATTTTCGACGGCAATGCTACCCGCTACGCCACCGACGCCGCTCGAGCTCGAACCCGGGCAGCCCGTGAAACCGAACGTGCCGTATGGCTCGAAGAAGGACGGAAGCTCCTCACGGATTTCAATCACATGACCAGCGCCGCCCAAAAGGCCACCCTGCTCAAAGACGCAAAAACCAGTGCAGAACAAGCCTACCGCAGCGCCGAGATCCGCTATCAGCAAGGGGTAGGCACCGTCGTCGAGCTTCTCAAGGCGCAGGACGAACTCGCCAGCGTCCAACAAGCCGCCATCGACGTACATTACGAATTACTCGCGGCGCAGTTCCGCGTTGCCGTTGCGCTCGATACGCTGCCGCCCGACCAACTTGGTGACCATTAGTACTGTTGACTCATAGCATTCATATCTTCTTGTTTGGCTGGAGTTATCGCCATGCGAACACTATCTCAGCATGAGCTTGCAGAAATTTCCGGCGGATTCTGCCAACCGCACAACGTTGACTTTGACGTTGCGATGACGGCAGACAGATTACACCGCCAATACGATCGCGGCGGAGGCCCCTTAGCCGAATTCGCCCCCATCGCCATGGCCTTAGAAGGCCCCGGACAGTTCATAGACGGCATAGAAAATCCATTGCTGAGATGGACGTTGAAGTCCGCCATTGTGGCGATAGGAGTTGCTGTCGCGATCGCGGTGTTCGTTGTCGAGGAGAACGATGATTGGATTGAATGTTTTTGAACATGGCCGGTTTCCCTCGCTTTCTTGGTTGCGTCATATCCAACGCTCCGACTATCAAAACACGCAACATGCCTACCATCACCCACGAGGACACCCATGCGCGAACTGCCGATTTCAGAGTTTTCATGTGTCGCTGGCGGCCTAGTGCTCGACCACAACGCGATATCCGTTGCCGGCATGGTCAATTCACTAGCGGGCTATGACTTTATGAAAAACGTCATGCAGACGCTGAACCTCAGCGAAGGAAAGACGCGGATCGGCACGTGCCTCGCAGCGTTTGGAGGGGGAAACATAGCGCTCTCACTATGGAATGAGCCGGAATATGTCCTCAGAAACGACCGCCTATATGTCGGAATGGTCCTCGGTTTTCTCTGGGGCGTTTTCCTGAGCGTCGCCGAAGAGGCGCAGCTACGCAACGCTTCAGAACATCATTAAAAAACTTGATATCTCTGCCACGTTTCCGCGTCGTTACGGGCCAACCCTGCTAAAAAACATATGAAAGAATTGTTCTCTTCAGACCTTCAATCAGTTTCCGGTGGAATCACTCCCAACATTGCAGCAATGCGAGCAATGGGAGCCATCAGTTCGACAGTGGGCTACATGCTCGCCGTACAAATAAAGCGGAGAGTGGGGCTCAACACCTCTGGAACCATCGAGGGCATCACGGGCGCGAACGCTATTGGCGGCTTCGTCAGCCATTCAATGTGGGATGACCAAAACCTACCCATCGAGGACCGCTCGGCCGCCGGTTTAGCGACGAGTTTCGTGTGCGGTGCCAGCGTCGGATTATTCGAAGACATGGCCAAGGCAGCCATTTCGAACGTCAGGCAAAAAAGCTGACGCGCGTCTTCGTTCTATTTCGTCAACCACCAATATCCATAACTTCGTCACTCAAAACACCATGCGTGAATTATCGTCTTCAGACCTTCAACTTGTTCCGGGCGGATTTGACACAGTCGGCGCAACCCTGCGCGCGTTTGGGACCGCCAATTCGGTTATCGGATACGTGGCAGTCGTGCGCACATTGCAACGGTGGGGGGCCCCAGGCTCTGAAACGAAAATGGGCGCTGCCAATGCCATGCTCATCAGCGGGTTCGCCGCACATCCACTTTGGGATGGTCCGGGACTCAACCCGCAAGACAGGGCCTCCGCGGGCATGGCGGGATGTTTTTTGGTGGGAGCAGCGGTAGGCTTGGCCGAAACGGCCATCAAAACCGTCGCCGCGCGCCTCATTAAAGAATAGCGACAGGCCAGCAGCAATACTTACGAGTCTGTTCCAGGTTCCAGAGTCAGGCCGCCGCACTGCAGACGCGAAAAAAACCCGCGCCGCACCTTCGGCCTGCTACCCGCCCGAGGCGGCGTTTTTGTTTTGGAGTGGCCCGGCAACAAAAAAGCCGGACACTGTATTCACAGTTCCGGCTCTTGCTACGGGTGTCGGGCACACCCGTAAAAATTCGACCACCAATCAGTGGTCGGGGCGAGAGGATTCGAACCTCCGACTCCTGCGTCCCGAACGCAGTACTCTACCAGGCTGAGCTACGCCCCGATTCGCTTATGCAGCGTTTTCTTCAACGATCTCGATTGACCGCGAAAGCGCAGAATTCTAACAGGGATTTCTGATAAACGGAAATCGGCAGGATATCCAATGCCCGCCGGGCGATATCGGCCTCGGCCGAAGCGGCCTGTTGCGCGTGTTCCAGCGCCCCTGTCGCCCGGATGGCCTCGGCCACCGCCGCAAAGTCTGCATCACCCGTTTGAATCGCGTTACGAATCAGTTCGCGCTGGGCGGGCGTGCCCTGCTCCATCACCCAGATCAACGGCAACGTCGGTTTGCCCTCGCGCAGGTCGTCCCCGACGTTTTTACCCAGCGCCTGGGCGTCCCCGCTGTAGTCGAGCACATCGTCTACCAACTGAAACGCGGTACCGATATGGCGACCATAAGCAGCCGCGGCGGCCTCTTGCTCGGCCGTCGCCCCCGCCAGCACAGCGCCGACCTGGGCAGCCGCCTCGAACAGCTTTGCTGTTTTGTAACGCACGACCTGTAAATAGCGCTCCTGCGAGACATCCGGATCATGGACGTTGAGCAATTGCAACACCTCGCCCTCGGCGATCACCGTGGTCGCCTCGGACAATATCTGCATGATGCGCATCGAGCCCGCCTCGACCATCATCTCGAACGAGCGCGAATACAGGTAATCGCCCACCAATACGCTGGCCGCATTGCCGAACATGGCATTGGCCGTCTCTCGACCGCGGCGCAAATCAGACTCGTCAACCACATCGTCGTGCAACAACGTCGCCGTGTGAATGAACTCGACCACAGCCGCCAGCAGATGGTGATGGTCACCCTGATAACCCAGCGCCCGCGCCATCATCAGCACCATGGCCGGCCGCATGCGTTTGCCGCCTGCGCCGATGATGTAATCCGCAATCGTCCGGATCAGTACGACCTCCGAATCCAAGCGTCCGCGGATAACCGCGTCGACGGCTTTCATATCATCGGAAATAGGGGCGATCAGCTCAGGGAGATTCAAAACGTATCCGGCAGGTATTAGGGAGAGCCGACCCGAGGCTCTGTGATGTATCAACGCAGGCAATCGCGCTGCTGTCGGGGCCTCGCAAATTATACGAGGTATCACCAGCACGCTGGCCACGGGCAGGTAAAACGCCCAGCAGGCCGGAACCGCCCCGCGAACCGAGCGCTCCAGTCGGGCTAACCACCCGCCCCATAAGGAAATTTTGACTTTTCCACAACCCCGAGTTAGAATCTTTGGTTCGGTCAATACCGAAATCCCTATTTTTAAGGAATACCCCATGTACGCGGTCGTAAAAACCGGTGGCAAGCAGTATCGCGTTGCCGCTGGCGAAAAACTCAAGGTAGAACAGATACCGGCTGACATTGGGCAAGAAATCACCCTGGACCAGGTCCTGTCGGTGGGCGAAGGCGACCAACTGAAAGTTGGTACTCCGATCGTCGCTGGCGCCGTGGTCAAGGCAACGGTTCTTGCGCATGGCCGGCACGACAAGGTCAAGATCTTCAAGATGCGCCGTCGCAAGCACTATCAGAAGCACCAGGGCCACCGTCAGAACTACACCGAAATCCGCATCGAAGCCATCACGGCCTAACGATACGACTCGGTTATTGAATAGCAGGAGCTAATCAAAAATGGCACAGAAAAAGGGCGGCGGCTCTACGCGAAACGGTCGCGACTCAGAATCAAAGCGACTGGGCGTCAAGGCATTTGGCGGCCAACTCATCCCGGCTGGC
>Ga0164243_10010036_pt1 | contig 13660 bp, 8 predicted proteins | sample OricompcompostOP_FD_108781 | JGI IMG/M metagenome (GOLD analysis project Ga0164243, IMG submission 108781) | Organic Plus compost microbial communities from Emeryville, California, USA - Original compost - Organic plus compost (OP) | ecosystem: Engineered > Solid waste > Mixed feedstock >... | reverse complement strand
TGATCGGGATCACCCTGGTCCTCATGGCCGTCTTCCTCCCCACCGCCTTCCTCGGCGGCATCACCGGGCAGCTTTATCGGCAGTTCGCGCTGACGATCGCCGCGACGGCGTTCATCAGCGCCATCAACGCGGCGACCCTCAAGCCGGCCCAGTGCGCCACCTACCTCCGCCCCTCGACCGGCAAGAAGAACGCCTTCTACCGGGCGTTCAACGCCGTGTACGACCGGTCCGAGGGGGTCTACACGGCGTGCGTGTCGTGGGTCGTCCGCCGCACGGCCCTGATGATGCTTGCGTTTGTGGCCCTCTGCGCGTTGACGGGCTGGTGGTTCACGCGCCTGCCGACCGGCTTCCTGCCGACCGAAGACCAGGGCTACGCCGTGGTCGGGGTGCAGCTCCCCGACGCCTCCTCGCAGCCGAGGACGCGCGCGGCGGTCGACAAGGTCGAGGCGATCCTGAAGAAGACGCCCGGGGTCGCGACCTGGGTGATGATCGGCGGCCAGTCGCTGCTCGACCAGACGATCGCCTCGAACGCGGCGACGTTCTACGTGGTCTACAAGCCGTGGGAGGAGCGCGGCGAGGCGGCGAGCCAGGCCGCCATCCTGGCGAGCCTGGCGCGCGACTTCCGGTCGATCCGCGAGGCGGTCGTCTTCGCCTTCCCGCCGCCGGCGATCCAGGGGCTCGGGGTCTCCGGCGGGTTCCAGATCCAGATCGAGGACCGCGCCAACCTCGGCACCGCCACGCTCCAGCAGGTGACCGACGAGATGGCCCGCGACGGCAACGCCCAGTCCGCCCTGCGGGGGCTCAACACCGTCTTCCGGTCCGGCGTGCCCCAGCTTTATGCCGACGTCGACCGGGTGAAGGCCAAGAGCCTCGACGTCCCCCTCAACGTCGTCTTCAACACCCTCCAGGCGTTCCTCGGCTCGGCCTACGTCAACGACTTCAACCAGTTCGACCGGACCTTCCAGGTGCGGGTGCAGGCCGACCAGAAGTTCCGGCTCAAGCCCTCCGACATCACCCGCCTCGAAGTCCGCGACGGCAAGGGGAACATGCTCCCGCTGGGGACGATCGTCAAGGTCCGCGAGGTGCTCGGGCCGCAGATCATCCCCCGGTACAACAAGTACCCGTCGTCGTCGATCACCGGCGAGGCCGGCCCCGGCTATAGCTCGGGCCAGGCGATGCGGATCATGGAGCAGATGGCCGCGGAGAAACTCCCCCAGGGGATGGGCTACGAGTGGACGGGGATGTCGTTCCAGGAGAAGCAGGTCGGCTCGCAGGCGATCTGGATCTTCGCGCTGGCGGTGCTGCTGGTTTATCTGGTGCTCTGCGGCTTATATGAAAGCTGGCTGACGCCGGTCGCCGTGATCCTGGTCGTGCCGCTCGCGCTGCTGGGGACGGTCGCCGCCGTGGCGGTCCGCGGGATGGACAACAACGTTTACACGCAGATCGGGATCGTGCTCATCATCGCGCTGGCGAGCAAGAACGCGATCCTGATCGTCGAGTTCGCGCGGGAACTCAGGGCAGGGGGGATGGACCTGCTGGAGGCCGCCGTCACGGCGTCGCGGCAGCGGTTCCGGCCGATCCTGATGACCTCGTTCGCGTTCATCCTGGGGATCGTGCCGCTGGTGAACGCCAAGGGGGCCGGGGCGGCGAGCCGGCAGGCGCTCGGCACGGCCGTCTTCGGGGGGATGATCGCCGCCACGGTGCTCGCCGTCTTCTTCGTCCCGGTCTTCTTCGTGGTCGTCGAGCGGGTCTCCGGCCGGTTCTCCCGGCGCCGAGGGCCGACCGCCGTCACCGCCGACGGCCAGACCCCCGACGGGCTCGACGTCGCCCCGGCCGCGCACGGCTGAGGGCCGCCGCGCGGGGCGGTTAGCGGCCCCGCGTGACCTGGAGGTTGCGGTACTCGACCGTGTTCGTCTCGGACTGGAGGCCGATCGGCCCGCGGGCCGGGATCGGCAGCGCCTCTTCGAGCACCTCGCCGTTGCAGGTGCAGCGGGCGACGGCCCCCTTGCCGTCGGGGTCGGTTTTCACCGTCACCTCAACCGCGTTCCAGCCGCCGTCCTTGTAGTGCTTAAGCGTCTTGTAAGGGCCGACCCGCGGGTAGTCGCGGATCTGGAGTTGGTGTTTGAACTCGTGGTCGCGCAGGTGCAGGCCGCTGTTCGCGTCGCGGGAGGCGCGGAATTCGAGGCGGAGCACGAAGTCGCCGTCGAACCCGGCGGCGGTGTCGATCTCCTTCATCTTGGGGTCGCCCGGCTTGGACGCGCCCGTGATGAGGATCACGCCGTCGCGGACCTTGAACCGACCGTCGGCCGTCTCGGTCTTGCCGTCGAGCGATTCGTCGCCGAGACGCCAGCCGGTGAAGTCCTTGCCGTTGAACAGCCGGGTCACACCGGGCCCGTCGCCGGCCGGCGCCGGGACGGCGAATGCGAAGGGGGCGATGAGGGCGAGGCGGAGCCAGGTCCGCCGAAGGCGGGGGCGCATGGGATTCGGCCTCCGAATAGGGTGATGACGAGACGTCTTCCAGGCGCGACGGGGGCCGAGGAACCCCTCGCCCCGCGGACGGGGCGAGGGGCCGGCGGCGTTACTTGGCGTCGGCGGTCGTCCCCTTCCAGTCGTCGGTGCGGAAGGGGGTGACGGGGAGGCCGTTGCGGCCGTAGAGGTTGCAGACGGGGTTGTCGGCCCAGGCGTAGCGGACGGCGGCCGGGTCGTCGACCGCGTCGGACCAGACCTCGACCTTGTTGGCGCCGACGATCCGCGCCTTCGCCTTGCGGAACGTCTTATCAGCCCCGGCGATCGTGAACCCGCGGACCTGGGGGACGTCGAACGCCTTCAGGCCGTCGCCGACGTGGTCGAAGGTCACGACGATCTTGCCGTCCTTCTTCTCCATCGACTTGTAGGACGGGCTCCGGTACGGGACGTTGATGCCGTAGTCGCGGGCAAGGGCCCAGCGGGCGAGCCGCTTGGCGACGTCCTGCTTGTTCCGCGGGTGGATGTCCTGCGCCTCGCCGAGGTCGATGATCACGGCCTGGCCGGTGTTGGGAAGGCGGTCGAGGGTCATCGTCTGGGCTTCGCGGAGTTCGGCCCAGGCGCTCTCGGCCGGGTCGGCCTTCTCGTTCATGAAGTCGGCGAGCTGGACCCAGTAGAACGGGAAGTCGCCGACCCCCCACTCGTCGCGCCAGCTTTGGATCATCAGGGGGAAGAGGTCGCGGTACTGGTAGGCGCGGCTCGCGTTCGACTCGCCCTGGTACCAGATCACGCCCTTGATGCCGTAGCCGATCGTCGGCTTGAGCACGCCGTTATAGATGTTGCCGGGGCGGGCGTTGCCGGTGAGCTGCGACTCCGGGGTCTGCGGCGGGCGCGGGGCCTCTTTGCCCTCCGCCTTCGCCTTCTCGGCCGCCTCCTTGTGGCGGGCGAGGGCTTCCTCGTAACGCTTCTTGGCCTCCGGCCCGTTCTCGATCTGCCGCCAGCGCTCGATCAACGGGGCGTACTTCTCGTCCTTTTCGAGCAGGTCGCGGCGGACCCAGGCCTCGCAGGCCGAGCCGCCCCACGAGTCGTCGATCAGGCCGACCGGCACGCCGAGGGTCTGGTGGAGTTGCCGGCCGAAGAAGAAGCCGACGGCCGAGAACGACGGCGCCGTCTCGGGCGTGCAGACTTCCCACTTCCCCTTAAAGTCGGTCTGCGGCTCCTGGGTGCCGACCTGGGGGACCGAGATCAGCCGGATCTTGGGGAAGTTGGCCGTCAGGCTCTCCAGGTCGGCGTCGTTGGCCGCGTTCACGTCCCACTGCATGTTCGACTGGCCGGAGCAGAGCCAGACCTCGCCGACGAGCACGTCGTCGAAGGTCACGGTGTTCTTCCCCTTCACGGTCAGCGTGTGCGGGCCGCCGGCCGTGAGCGGGTCGAGGGTGACGGACCACTGGCCCTTGTCGTCGGCCTTGGCGGTCTTGGTCTGGCCGGCGATCGAGACGGTGACCTCCTCGCCCGGGTCGGCCCAGCCCCAGACTTTATCCTTCTGCTTCTGCTGGAGCACCATGTGGCTGCCGAAGATCGACGGCAGCTTCACCTCGGCCCGCGCGGGGGCGACCAGTGCGAGTGCCGCGGCCAGGCCCATGCCCAGGAGCCCGGCGCGGCGGCGGATCGATTCTCGATTCACGGGAAAGTCCTCGGTTGACCCGATTCGGTGGGATGAACCAGCAAGGCCCGCCAGTGTAGCGGAGCGGAAAAGCCGCCGCCATCGTCGGGCGGGATCGGCCGCGGGGCGGGTCGATTTACTCGGACGGCGGCCGGGCGTCCGATGTCAAAAGGCCGCGGTCGCGCATCCACTCCTCGCAGCGCTTCGGCCAGTCGGCCGCCAGGTGCTTGCCCGGGCGCATGCCGAAGCCATGCCCGCCGGAGCCGAAAACGAGCAGTTCGGCGGGGACGTCCGCGTGCTTGAGCGCGAGGTAGTAGGCGACGCTGTTCTCGGGGCTCACGCGGTCGTCGTGGGCGTGAACGAGGAGGGTCGGGGGGGTCTTGGGGGAGACGCGGATCTCGGGGGAGAGTTCGACGGTCCCTTTCGCGACCAAACCGCCGGGGTAGACGAGGACGGCGAAGTCGGGCCGGCAAGAGACCCGGTCGGTCACGTCGACCGGGTCGTAGGCGCGGCGGTCGGCGTTGGTCGACGCGGCGGCGGTTAGGTGGCCGCCGGCCGAAAACCCGAGCATGCCGATCCGGTTCGGGTCGACGCCGTAAGCCGCCGCCTTACCGCGCACAAGGCTGATGGCGCGCTGGGCGTCCATCAGGGCGCGGAGCGGCGGCTTGTCCTTCGGGTCGTCGGGCCGACGGGGGACGCGGTACTTCAGGACGAACGCGGTGACGCCGATCGTGTTGAGCCAGCGGGCGGCCTGCTCCCCCTCGTGGCCCCACGCGAGGTTCGTATAGCCCCCGCCGGGGGCGACGATCACCGCGACCCCGTTGGCCTTCCCCGGGGCCGGCCGGAAGACCGAGAGCGTCGGCCTCGACACGTTGGTCAGGCTCGTGACGGCCTTCGTCTTCGGGTCGACCTTCGCCGCCTCCTCGCCGACCGGGCCGGCGGACTCGCCGGGGGGCGGGCCGGGCCAGACGTCGATCCGGGCCGCGTCGGGCGCGTTCTCGGGCGGGTCGGCCGCGCGGACCGGGGACGTCGCCCCGACGGCCATAACGAGCCCCAAGGCGAGGGACGGCAAGCTTCTCATGGCGGTCGTCTACTCCTCGGCGGGTTTGATCGACGGCGGACGGCCACCCCAGGCCGGCCGTCATCGCGTCGAGGTTATCCGACGGCCATCACCCCGTCGACCCGCCGGCGCGGGGGACGTCCGGGGGCGGGTCGCGGTGGAGCCGCCAGGTCTCGGCGTCGATCTCGCGGGCGGCGGCGATCCGGGCGTAGAGCGACGCGCTGGGGCGGGGCGTGCGGGCCAGGGTGTGAAAGTCCACCGCGCAGAGCCCGAAGCGGGCGGAGTAGCCTTCGGCCCACTCGAAATTGTCGAGCAGCGACCAGTGAAAATAACCCCGAACGTCGATACCCTCGGCGGCGGCCCGGGCGACTTCGGCGAGGTGGCGGACGAGGAAGCTCGGGCGCTGGCGGTCCGAGGCGTCGGCGATGCCGTTCTCGGTCACCAGGATCGGCCGGGCGGACCGGGCCGCCCACGCGCGGAGGAGTCGCCCCAGGCCCTCGGGGTAGACCTCCCAGCCGAGGTCGTTGACCTCGGACCCGGGGGACACGGATCGGGGAAGGAAGACGTCGGCGGGGCGTCGAGGGTCGAAGCGGACGAGGTCGCGGGAGTAGTAGTTCAGGCCGAAGAAGTCGTGCGTGCCGCGGGCCTCGTCGGCGAGGCCCATGCCGTAGGGGCCGTAAGAGGTCCCTTCGCAGAGGGCGCGGGCGAAGCCGTCGTTAAAGAGCCAGCGCAGGAGCGCCGCGCCCCAGCGGTCGGCCGCGCGGCCGGACCGCTCCGGCTCGATCACGCGGAGGTGGTGGGCCACGCCGACCGAGGAAGAATCCCCCTGGATTTCCTTGACCGCCCGGTACATCGCGACGTGGGCCGCCAGGAGGTTGTGCTGGGCGCGGAGGGCCCTGGCGACGCTGTGTTCGCCGGGGGGCCAGACCCCGAGGACGTACCCGTGCGCGACGACGACGCTCGGCTCGTTGACCGTCACCCAGCGCCGGCAGAGGTCGCCGAGCGCCGACACGACCGTCCGCGTGTAGCGTTCCAAAAGCTGGGGCAGTTCGCGGTCGAGGAGGCCGCCGCGGCGGGCCTGCCAGAGGGGGAGGGAGAAGTGGTGCAGGGTCACGAGCGGCTCGATCCCGGCGTCGCGGAGGGCGCCGAGCATCGCGCGGTAGCGGTCGAGGGCGGTCGAATCGAAGGCGCCGGAGCTCGGCTCGACGCGACCCCATTCGATCGAGAGCCGGTAGGCGTTCAGGCCCAGGGAGCGCTGGAGGGCGACGTCGTCGGGCCAGCGGTTCCAGGAGTCGCAAGCGGTCTCGGGCGTGTCGCCCCCGTGGACGCGGCCGGGACGGCGGGCGAAGTCGTCCCAGTCGGTCGTATGACAGCCCCCCTCGACCTGCGTGGCGGAGGTGGCCGTGCCGAACAGGAAGCCTTCCGGGAAGGTGAACGGGGGTGGTTCGGCCATAGCTCGGGTCTGTCCGTGCGGGGGTCGGGACGTGCCGCGTCCGGGGCCACCTACATAAGGGGTGGGGGCGTCCGGGTCAACACCGGTCCGGCCCGCGGACTCGCGGTCCGGGGCCCGGGTCCGTATAGTCGAGCGGGCGGGAAAAAGCCGTTCGGACACCCGCCCGGTCTTGGGAGAGATGACATGGATCGACGCACGTTCCTTCAGACCGGCGCCGCCGGCCTGGCGTTATCGGCCGCCCCGCAGGGGCGCGCCGAGGGGTTCGACGAGGGGAAGCCGAGGCGCGTCGGCCTGATCGGGACCGGCTGGTACGGCAAGGCCGACCTGCTCCGGCTGGTCCAGGTCGCCCCGGTCGAGGTGGTCTCCCTCTGCGACGTCGATAAGAAGATGCTGGCCGAGGCCGCGGGCCTCGTGGCGTCGCGGCAGAAGTCGAAGAAAACGCCGCGGACGTACGGCGACTACCGCAAGATGCTCGCGGAGAAAGACCTCGACCTCGTCCTGGTGGCCACCCCCGACCACTGGCACGCGCTGGCGATGATCGCCGCGGTGGAGGCCGGGGCCGACGTGTACGTCCAGAAGCCGATCAGCGTCGACGTCGCCGAGGGGCGTGCGATGCTCGCCGCGGCCCGCAAGCACGGGCGGGTGGTGCAGGTCGGCACCCAGCGCCGCAGCACGCCGCACCTGATCGAGGCCCGCGACCAGATCGTCCGCGAGGGGAAGCTCGGCAAGATCGGACACGTCGAGATCTGCTGCTACTACCACATGCGCTCGAAGGCTAACCCGCCCGACGAGGCGCCGCCCGAGTGGCTCGACTACGAGATGTGGACCGGCCCGGCCCCGATGCGGCCGTATAACTCGCTGGTCCACCCCCGGAGCTGGCGGTCCTTCATGGAATACTCCAACGGGATCGTGGGCGACATGTGCATCCACATGCTCGACATGGTCCGCTGGATGCTCGGCCTCGGCTGGCCGAAGCGGATCGGGTCGATGGGGGGCATCCTCGTCGACAAGGGGGGGAAGGCCAACATCAGCGACACCCAGACGGCCACGTTCGACTTCGGCGACCTGACGGTCGTCTGGGAGCACCGCACCTGGGGCGACGCCGCCGACCCCAAGTACCCCTGGGCCGCCACCCTCTACGGCGACAAGGGGACGCTCAAGGCCGACGTCTTCGGCTACGACTTCATCCCGATCGGCCAGGGCAAGCCGGTCCGCAAGGACGTCCGGTACGAGCTCGACGAGTACCCCGAAGACAAGACCGAGAAGGACCTGGAGAAGCACGTCGCCCCGGCGATCCGGGGCCACATGCGCGACTGGCTCGCCGCCGTCGATTCGCGGGGCAAGCCGGTCGCCGACATCGAAGAGGGGTACATCTCGACGACGAGTTGCATCCTGGCCAACCTCGCCCTCAAGCTCGGCCGGACCCTCGCCTGGGACCCGCAGGCGGGCCGGATCGTGGGCGACGACGAGGCGAACCGCCTGCTGCGCCGGCCGTACCGCGAGCCGTGGGTCCACCCCGCGGAGAAGACCTCCTGACCGCCCGTTGAGACCCGGCGCCCCGCGGCGCCGGGTCCCACAGCCCCCGCCCGCTCACTCGTCCAGCGGCAGGATCTCCACCTTGCGGAACTCGACGGGGTGGCTCTCGGACTGGAGGGAGATGGTTCCTTCCGTGAGGAGCTTCTCGCCGCCCCGCGCGTCGATCAGCGCCTTGCCGTCCGTATCGGCCGGGTCGAGTTGGGGCTGTTCGTACTCGATCACGGTCTTGCCGTCGATGACGTGTTTCACTTTGCCGCCGCCGTGGCACTCGACCTCGACGGTGACCCACTGGTCGCCGTCGTAGGTCTTCGAGGTCGAGTTGGTGCAGTGGCGGGTGAGGAGTTGGCCGTCCATCACGACGTTGGTGCCGGGGGTGCAAAGGTTGGCGGTCGGTCGCTCGCCCTTGCCGGCGCCGCCGAGGAACTGGACCTCGATCGAGACGGGGAAATCCTGATCCTTCCGCATGCTCTCGGGCGTCTGGCCGTGGATCATCACGCCGCTGTTGCGGAAGGCCCAGGCCGGCCCCCCCTTGGCCTGATCGCCGACGAACCGGTACTCGACCCGCAGCCGGTACTTCGAGAACTTGGTCTTGTAGAAGAGGTGGCCGAACTTGCCGTCGAACGCCCCGTACTTGTCGTACGAGACCTTGATCACGCCGTCCTCGACCCGGAACGTGTCGGCGTAGTTCTCGCCGGCCGGGTAGCCTTTGATCTTGGGCGTCCAGCCTTCGAGGGTCTTGCCGTTGAACAGGCTGACCCAGCGCCCCTTCTCGGGCCCGTCGGCCGCCGCGGCGCGGGGCGCGGGCAGGGCGGAAAGCGTCAGGGCCAAGGCCGCGGCAAGGGCCAGGGCCGCGACGGGGCGTCGGGCGGGGTGGGTCGTGGGTCGTGTCGTCACGGTCGTCGCTCCCTGTTCGTTCGGTGTCGACATTCGCTCGCCGGCATGCGGCCACGGGGGCGCGGGCGCCCGCCGGTTAGGAAACGATAGCCGCTGGGGCGGCAAAATCCCAGACGGCGGGCTTCGCCTCAACGCCCATCATGGGTGCACGGATTTTTGTTGTGTTGAATACGAAACCGCCTTAGAACGGAATGCGGCCCGGGTACGCGCATGACCGGGGCCGAACCCCGGAGAGGCGCGCCGCATGTCAACGCATTCGACCGTAACGGCGGACGACGAACTCGTCGGACTGATCCACCGGGCCCTGGAAAAGGCCGGAGGGCCGCTTTCCGCGTCCAAGCTTGCCGGACAAATCCCCAAGCCGTTCAAGAGGGACGCCCGCGCCCTCACGGCGGTCCTTGACGACGAAGCCGCCCGCGGCCGGTTGCACCGCCTGGTGAAAGGGAAGAGCACGAGCTACGGTCAAGAGCCGGCCGAAGCCGTCGCGCGCCGCGAACTCGCCGGCGCCGTTTCGGACGCCCCGAAGACGTGGTCGGACTTGAAGAAAGGCGCCGGGCTGAGGGCCGCGGCGAAATGGCTCACGTCGAAGCAACTCGACGCCTTGCGCGACGACCTGCTGCGCGAAGGCCGGTTCTACGAGTGGCCGAAGACGGGTGGCAAAGGGGCGGCGGTCCGCTACAGCACCCGGCCGGCCGACCCGCGCGCGTACCTCGACAAGGCACTCGCCGCGTTCCGCAAAGACCTCGCCAAGCTGGCCGTGACGCTCGCCAAGGCCGGCGTGACCCCCGCAGACGTCGAGCGCGCCGCGCGGGCGGCCCTGGCCGAATCCCCCGGCGTCGAGGCGCCGACGGTCCCGCAAACCCCGGCGCGGCCGGACGTCCGGGCCGGGTCGGACGTGGCCGCCCTAATTATCGACCGGATGGTCCTGGAAGACCCGGCGGCGGCGACCGGCGCCCCGGTCTCGCTCCGAAACCTGAGGCGCGCGGTCGCCTTCCTGCTCCCGGACGGGACGTCGTTCGACGACGCGGTGGTCCGCCTCGCCGAAGAGGGGACCGTCTCGCTCCACCGCCACGACTACCCGGCCGGTCTGACCGACGGGGAGAGGGCCGAGATGGTGTCCGACGGCCGGGGCGGGTACTACACGGCCATCTCGGTGAGGTCTTAACCCGTGAACGACCCAACGGCCGGCATCCCGAACCCGTTCCGCCAGACCGTCGTCGCCGACCCCTGGCAGGCCGGCCAGGACGACGTGCCCGAGATCCACGACGAGGCGTTCCGGCTCTGCTGCGACGTGCTTCAGGCGGTCCGTAGCGGCGGGCAGACGCGCTCGGTCGTCGTCTACGGCGAGGCCGGGAGCGGCAAGACGCACCTGTTGCGCCGGTTCCGGACCTACTGCGTGGGCGACCCGCCGCACGCGGTCGACCCGATCGCGCCCGAGGTCGTTTTCGTCGCGGCCAAGCTCCAGACGAGCCCGCAGCACCTCTGGCGTTACCTGCGCCAGAGCCTCGTCGACGACCTGTTGCGCCCCGGGCCCGACGGGACGACGCAGCTCGAACGCGTGCTGCTCCGCCGGTTCGCCGAAGTCCGGCCGGCCGACGCCGACCTGCGGCTCTGGTTCGAATGGCTCTGCGAAGCCCACCCCGACCCGGACGACCTTCGGGCCACGCTCGACGACCTTTTCGACCAGGTCGACCACACGGTCCGGATGGGGCGGGACGTCTGCGCCGTGCTCGGCCACCTGCTGCTGAAGCGCCACCGGCGCGACGCCAAGGCCTGGCTCCGGGGCGACGCCCTGCCCGAGTCGGCCCTGGCCGCCCTCGGCCTCGCCCCGCCGGCCGACGACGCCGACCCGGAGGACCAGGCCCGCGCGGTCGTCGGCGCCCTCTGCCGGCTGGCCGGGGCCAAGGTCCCCGTCGTCTTCTGCTTCGACCAGATCGAGGCCCTCCAGGTCGACCGCCGCGACACGGCCGCGCTGTTCGCCTTCGGCCGGGTGGTCATGGAACTCTTCCAGCAGTCGGAGAACGTCCTGATCGTCGCGTCCGTCCAGATCTCGTTCCTGGAGCCGCTGAAGGAGGCGATGCTCCGGCCGGCCTGGGAGCGGCTGGCGATGTACCGCAAGGCGATCGACCCGCTCCGCTGGTCCGAGGCGGTCCGGTTGATCTCCGCCCGGTTGGACGCCGTCCCCGAACTCAAGGCGCAGAGGGCATCCCGCCCCGGCGAGCCGGTCTGGCCGCTCGACGAGGCCCGCCTCAAGGCGCGGGTCGGCCCGCTCGGCGAGACGGCCCGGCGCATCCTGGCCGAATGCGCCGACCAGTTCGACGCCGTGCAGGCCGGTCGGCAGGCCACGGGGGCGACGCGAACCCCGCCACGCCCGTCGAGCCCCGAGGCGTTCCTCGACGAGACCTGGCGCGAGCGGTTGGGGCGGTCGCGGGCGGAGAACACGCCCGAGAAGACGGACGAGGTGCTCGCCCACGGGCTCCCCCTTCTCGTCCGCGCGGCGGCCCCGGAATGGGGGCTCGTGGCCGACCACGACCTCCGCGACGTCGACCTGCTCTGGGCCGGCGCCGACGGCCGCGTCGGGGTCCACTTCTGCAACGCGCGGGACATGCGGTCGGTCTGGCGGCCGCTCGGGCGCCTGCCGGAACTGCTCCGGGAAAAGCGGCTGGAAAAGCTGGTGATCGCCCGCGACGCGCGGCTGCCGCTCACGGGCGAACGGGTGCGGAAGGCGCACGAGGAGTTGCGCCGCCAGGGGGCGCGCGAGATCCGGCCGTCGGCCGAGGTCCTGGCCGCGCTCGACGCGCTGCGCGGGCTCCTCTCCGACGCCAAGGCCGGCGACCTGACGGTGCACGGCCGCCCCGTCGAGCCGGAGACGGTCGGGGCCTGGCTCTCCGCCCGGCTGCCCGACGGCCTCCGGGCGCTCGCCGACGACCTCCTGGCTTACCCGGGCCTCGGCGAACCGGCCCCGGCCGACGACCTGTTCGACCGACTGGTCACGGCCCTCGACCGCCGGCCCGTCCTCCCGATCGCCGAGGCGGCCGAGGAATTCGGGGTCGCGGCCGAGCGGCTGGTGGACTACGTGCGCGAACGGCCCGACGGCTTCGGCCTGCTCGAAGGCCCGCCCCCCGTGCTCTTCCGGCTCGTCCCGGCAAACGAGGCGGAGGGGGTGGAACGATGAGCGTCCCCCTGACGGTCCGCGAGGTCCGCGACGCGCTCCGGCGGCACTCCGTCCCCGGCGACGGCACGCCCGCCTCGGCGCCGATCGGCCGGATCTTCCACGAGGCGTTCGCCGGCCTCCTCGGCGCCCTCCCCGCCCTGGCGGCCGACGCCGGGCCGGACCCCGGAGACCGCCGGCAGGCCCTCGTCCGCTACGCCTACGACCGCCTCATCGGCCCCCGGCTCCGGCGCAGCCGGTCGGCGCTCGAAGGTCGGGCGGAACTGGTGGTCATGCTCTGGGCAGCGGTCGAGGAACTCTGCGACTGGCTGGCCGGGCTCGGCGAGGTCGCGCCGGTCGCCTCGGTCGAGGAGCCGCTGTGCCGCGAGCTGCGCGACCCGGGTTGGACCGACGCGGTCCGGGTGGCGGGGGTGGCCGACGCGGTCTTACGGGTCCCGGCGACGGGGCGGTGGTGCGTGGTCGAGTTGAAGATCGGCCGCGCCGCGCCCGAGGCCGACCTCGCTCAAGTGCTCCTCTACCGTCTCCTCCTCGAATCGACCCCGGGGAACACCGCGGCCGACGGCGCCCTCGCCCTGGTCAGCTTCGGCCCCGCGCGGCACGAGCGGCTCCTCCGCCCCGAAGACCTGGAACCCGCCCGGACTCCCCTGTTCGACCTGATCGGCCGGCTCGCCGGGGTACTCCCCGAGGCCCCGCCCCGAGGACAGGCGCAGGAAGAGGGCGCCCCCCGGCCGGAAGACGGCGCCCTGTTCGTCCGCCTCGTCGCGGCTCTGGCGGAATACGGCGTGGACGTCACGCCCGACGGCCCGCCGGTGGTCGGGCCGACGTTCATCCGGTTCCCGGTCACGCTGGGGACCGGGGTCAAGGTCTCGGCCTTGGAACGGCGCACCTCCGAAGTCCGCGTCCGGCTCGGGCTCGACGCGCCGCCCCGGATCGGCATCGAGGGGCGCCGGCTCGTCGTCGACGTCCAGCGCCCCGACCGCCAGGCCGTCCCGTTCGCCGCCGTGCGCGACGGCCTCCCCGCCGCCGACGGTGCCGCGGGGAGCGCGTTGCTGCCGGTCGGCGTCGGCCTCGACGGGGCGCTCACGACGGCCGACCTGTCGCGGCCCGAGCACGCCCACATGCTCGTCGCCGGCACCACCGGCAGCGGCAAGAGCGAATGGCTCCGCACGGCGCTCGCCGGCCTGATCGTGGGGAACACGCCGGAAACCCTCCGGCTCGTCCTCGTCGACCCGAAGCGGAACGCCTTCACCTGGCTCCGCGACTCCCCGTTCCTCCTCACCCCGATCGTCTACCCCGACGAGCGCCCGGCGGACGACGTGCTCGCCGACCTGGCCGAAGAGATGGAACGGCGCTACCGCTTGATGGAAGCCAGCGGGACGGACACGCTGTCGGAACACGTCCGCAAGACCAGCCAGACCC
>Ga0164243_10010035_pt1 | contig 13661 bp, 9 predicted proteins | sample OricompcompostOP_FD_108781 | JGI IMG/M metagenome (GOLD analysis project Ga0164243, IMG submission 108781) | Organic Plus compost microbial communities from Emeryville, California, USA - Original compost - Organic plus compost (OP) | ecosystem: Engineered > Solid waste > Mixed feedstock >... | reverse complement strand
GGTCCGTCCCTTGCCCCTATCTATGCATGCACTGTGCCAAGTCTTTCAATATCATTAAAATCAATATGTTAGCCTTTCCTTCAGGGGTGGATGCACATATCCTTGTAAAGAAACTCGACAGTTGTGTTGCGGCCTGTAGTAAGCTGAGGGGATTGAGGCGGTGATGGACTGCATGCGGCATGTAAAATCACTGGTAAATCAGCGTATTAGAAGGATTCTTTAGGGTGGAGGATGGGATGTAAGATTTTCCGTCATGCCGGCCGGGCGCGGATTGGCGGCCGGAATCGGGCGGCGCGGAGGGCATTCGGCGGCAACCGCGCTTCACAACGGAAAGGCATTATCCTAAAAGAGTTTGACTGTATCTTCGCGTAAAGAGTTTACGCAATTTTATTCAAAAGCCGTCATACACGAGTACGAGGTGCCGGTATCGCCACGCAAGGCTGGACCAGGGCGCCGCAGGAAACGCACGCTGAGAGAGGGCAGACTCCGTGATCCGTCTGTTTGGACATTATATCCCAAGGCCGGTCTTCACGCTGGGACTGGTGGAGATGTGCACGGTCTTCCTCTGCATAGAGGCCGCCCGCCACCTGCGCTATGTCATCGCCGATCTGGAGCCGCCTGAATTTACCAGCGAGCTGCCGGAGAAGCTCACTTTCCTCGCCGTCTTCTATGTGGTGGCCCTGGCGGTGGGGCTCTATCAGAGGGAAGCCTGCCGGAACCTGCGCATGACGCTGCTGCGCCTGGGCGTGGCGATGGTCATCGCTCTTGCCATCATGTCGGTGATCTTCTTCCTGTTCCCGGACCTGATCATCTGGCGGAGTATCTTCATTTCCGCCTTGCTGCTCATTTTCGCGGATATCCTTATCGTGCGGGTCGTCTTTTCCCTGGTGGCGGGGCGCGAGGCATTCAAGCGCCGGGTGGTGGTGCTGGGCGCGGGGCCGCGCGCCGCCCGCATTTTGGACCTTGCCCGATCCTCCCCCGACCAGGATTTCTCGGTGGTGGCGGCGGTCAGCATGGGCGATCGGGAGAAGACGATACCGAGCGCCACACCCATGTCGGACATCCCCCACCTGAGGCAGTTCATCGATGAGCTGAAGGCCGATGAGATCGTCACGGCGATGGAGGAAAGAAGGGGAGCCCTGCCGATGGGCCCGCTCCTGGAGTGCAAGCTGTCGGGCGTGGTCATCCGCGAGTTCTCCACCTTCATGGAGCGGGAGACGGGGATCGTGGACCTGGACGGTCTCAATCCGAGCTGGATCATCTATGGCGATCGCGGGTCCTGGGGGTCTCTCGACCAGATCGCCAAGCGCGCCTTCGACATCGTGGCCAGCCTGCTGCTCCTCATGTTCACCCTGCCCATCCTGCTGGTGACGGCCCTCGCCATCAAGCTCACCAGCAAGGGGCCGGTGTTCTACCGCCAGGAGCGCGTGGGCTATGGCGGCCGCTCCTTCATGCTGTTCAAGTTCCGCAGCATGCGCACCGATGCCGAGGCTGACGGCGCTCCCAAATGGGCGCAGAAGAACGACCCGCGCACCACCGCGGTCGGACGCTTCATCCGCCTGACCCGGATCGATGAAATCCCGCAGATCATCAATGTATTGCGTGGGGAGATGAGCTTCGTCGGCCCGCGGCCGGAACGCCCGTTCTTCGTCAGCTCGCTCCGGGAGGAAGTGCCGTTCTATGCGGAACGGCACGCCGTGAAGCCCGGCATCACCGGCTGGGCCCAGCTCAACTATCCCTACGGCGCGACCACCGAGGACGCCAGGCGCAAGCTCCAGTACGACCTCTACTATATCAAGAATTATTCCCTCTTCCTGGACATTCTGATACTGCTGCAAACGGCGCGAGTGATTCTGTTTCCCGCCGGATTTGCGAGGTAGGCCGAGCCGTGGAAATCGTGTCGTCCGATCTCACGGGATTGATCAGCCACGGCATCGCCGTAGCGGCCTTCCTGTTGCTCGCGGCCCTGTCCGTTTTCAACTGGAAGCGCTCGGCCGTCGGCATGTGCCTGGTGGGCGCCTGCCTGGTGACGGCGATCTGGGCCGGCAGCATGGTGCTGGAGGGGAGCAGTCCGGTCATCGCGGCAGCTACTCTGCCGCTCGAGACCTTAAGGACCACCTCCTGGATCCTCTTCCTCATGGTGCTGCTCAGGACAGCGCGCGAGAATGCCGGCGCCACCGGCACTTCCTTCTGGCTGCAGCCTGTCCTGTTCGGCCTGGCCGGGCTGCTGTTCGCGGCCGAGATCGCGGATGCCTTCCTGCAATACCGGCTGGGGACCATGTCGGCCTCCCTGCCCACCATCGGCGGGCATCTGATGCTGGCCATCGGCGGGCTGCTCCTTGTCGAGAACCTTTTCCGCAACGCGGCCGCCGAAGCCCGGTGGGGCATCAAGTATCTGTGCCTGGGGCTCGGGGCTTTCTTCATCTACGATCTCTATCTCTACGCCAATGCGCTGCTGTTCCAGCAGCTCGATCCCTGGCTCCTCGAGGCGCGCGGCCTGACCAACGCCGCCATCGTTCCGCTGATCGCCGTGTCCGCGGCCCGCAATCCGGACTGGAATGTCGATCTGTTCGTCTCCCGCCGGCTGGCCTTCTATTCCGCCACCCTGGTCGCCACCGGCGCCTACCTCATCCTGATGGCGCTTTCCGGCTATTATCTCAGGGAATTCGGCGGGAGCTGGGGGAACATCATGCTCGTGGTGTTCTTCTTCGGCAGCGGGCTTCTGCTGGCGGTCATCCTGTTCTCGGGGCGCTTTAGGACCCAGCTCAGAGTTTTCGTCAGCAAGAATTTCTTCAACTACAAGTATGACTATCGCGAGGAGTGGCTGCGTTTCATCGGCACCATGTCGGGCAAGAACGGCGCCGGCAACCTGCAGGAGCGGGCCATCCAGGCGGTGGCCGACATCGCCAACAGCCCTGGCGGACTGCTCTTCCTGGACAAGGGCGGCGAGCGGTTCGTGGCGGCCGCGCGCTGGAACATGCCGGACCTGCCGGGGGCCTATGAGGCCGCGGACAGCGCGTTCTCGGCGTTTCTGCGAGAGCGGCAGTGGATCATCGATTTCATGGAGCTGCAGGACGAGCCCGAGACCTACGACAACCTGAAGGCGCCCGAATGGCTTGGGGCCGCGAAGGCGGCCTGGCTGGCCGTTCCCCTGTGTCACCACGACCGGCTCATCGGCTTCCTCATCCTGCAGGAGGCGCGCGCGCCGCAGACGCTCAATTGGGAAGACCACGATATATTGAAGACCGTGGGCCGGCAGGTCGCCAGCTACCTGGCGGAACAGGCCGCCACCCTGTCTCTCGTGGAAGCGCGGCAGTTCGAGGCCTTCAATCGCCGCTTCGCCTTCGTGCTGCACGACATCAAGAACCTGGTCAGCCAGCTTTCCCTGATGACGGCGAATGCCGAAAAGCATGCCGGAAACCCCGAGTTCCAGCGGGATATGCTGCTTACCGTTCAGGAATCCGTCGCCAAGATGAAGGCGCTCCTGGAACGCCTGCACGGCACGGCCCTGAGCCAAGGCGAGGGGGGAACGGATATCACCCGGCTTCTCAAAGACATCGTGGCGCGCAAGAAGCGGACCGGCGCCGAGGTGGCGTTGGACGCGCCGGCGGGCCGTCTTCTGGTGCGGGGCGACAGCGAAGGGCTGACCAGCGTCTTCGAGCATGTGATCCAGAACGCCCAGGACGCCACCAGGGAAGCCGGGCGCGACACCGCCGTGCGGGTGCAGGTTGCGGACGGGGACGGGACGCTGGAGATCGCCATCACCGACCAGGGGGTCGGGATGGACGAGGACTTCATGCAGAATCAGCTGTTCACGCCGTTCCGCTCCACGAAGAAGGGCGGCTACGGCATCGGGGTCTATGAAAGCCGGGAAATCGTGAGGGAAGCCGGTGGCGAGTTCGAGGTGGAAAGCGAACCCGGCCACGGCACCCGAATCATCATCCGCTTAAGGAAGGCGGCACAGGACGACACCGCCCACAGGCAGTTCGAGTTGGAGGGAAAATGAGCGAAGAGAAGAAGAAGCTCCTGATTGTGGAAGACGACGAGGGTATCCAGCGTCAGCTCAAATGGAGTTTCGATGACTATGACGTCCTCATAGCCGGAACGCGGGCGGCGGCCATCGAGCTGCTGCGCGCCGAGGAGCCGAAGGTCGTCACGCTCGACCTTGGCCTCCCGCCCGACCCGGACGGGGCGAGCGAGGGCCTGGCCACGCTGGAGGAGATTCTCTCCCTGGCGCCGGACACCAAGGTCATCATGGTGAGCGGCAATGAGGACCGCCACAACGCCATCCAGGCGGTGGCGGCGGGCGCCTACGACTTCTACCAGAAGCCCATCGACCAGGACGAGCTGGAACTCATCATCCGCCGGGCCTTTGCCCTTCGGCAGCTTGAAGAGGAAGTGCGGATCTTAAGGGACGGCAAGCTGCAGTCGCCGCTGGCCGGGCTGGTCACGGGGGCGGAGTCCATGCTCAAGGTCTGCGCCATGGTCGAGAAGGTGGCGGATGCCGAAGTCTCCGTCCTGCTGCTCGGCGCGTCCGGCACGGGCAAGGAGGTCCTGGCGCGCGCCCTGCATCAGTTGAGTCCGCGCCGCCAGGGACCCTTTGTCGCCATCAACTGCGCGGCCATCCCCGAGAATCTGCTGGAGAGCGAGCTGTTCGGCTATGAGAAGGGAGCATTCACCGGCGCCGTGAAGCAGACTGTCGGCAAGATCGAGATGGCGCAGAAGGGCACCCTCTTCCTCGATGAGATCGGCGACCTGCCGTCGCCGCTGCAGGTCAAGCTGCTGCGGTTCATCCAGGAGCGTGTCATCGAGCGCGTGGGCGGGCGCCGGGAAATCCCGGTGGATGTGCGCATCGTCTGCGCCACCCATCAGAACCTGGAGCGCCTCATCGCCGAGGACCTGTTCCGCGAGGACCTGTTCTACCGCCTGAGCGAGATCGTCATCAATATTCCGCCCTTGAAGGACCGGCCGGGCGACGCGCCCCTGCTGGCGCATAATTTCCTGAACAGGTTCAACAAGGAAATGGGGCGCTCGGTCAAAGGCTTCTCCAGCGACGCGACGGAAGTGCTGGATTCCTACGACTGGCCCGGCAATGTGCGCGAACTTGAAAACAAAATGAAACGCGCCGTGATTATGTGTGATGGCAAGCGTATTACCGCCGAAGATCTTGATTTGCGTCCGAAGGACGGGGCTCCTACCCTCAACCTGAAACAGGTGCGCGAGGAAGCGGACCGGCAGGCCATCCGCCGCGCCCTGGCGCGGTCCGACGGGAATATTTCCCAGGCCGCCAAGCTGTTGGGTGTCAGCCGTCCCACGATCTACGATCTGATGCGGCAGTACAGAATCAACGACTAGAGCAACGACTGGAAAGGTCGAGCCATGGCGCGCAAATACAGGAAAAGCAGCAGGAAGCCCCTCATCCTCGGGGTCGGGATTGGTGCGGTTGTGCTGATCGGCGGGGCAGGGGCCGCCTTCTACCTCTCCCAGGGGAACGACGAGCATATCCCTGCCAATGCCGACGCCGGGGCCGTCGCCATCATCCGGCAGAAGAACGCCGTTCAGGCCGATCCCAACAATGCCGCGGAGCGGCTGAAACTCGGCAGGCTCTATCTGGAGAGCGGCCAGGCGGCAGCGGCGGTGAAGGAACTGGAGACGGCCCAGCGGCTGGGCGAGGACACCGACGAGCTGGCCATCCTGCTGGCGCGCGCGCATTACCTGGCGGGCGAGAACGACCAGGCCATCGATATCCTGAAAGATCGCAGTTTCGCGCCCGAATACCAGGACGACAATCTGGTGCTGCAGGGCAAGGCCCTCCTCGGCACCGGCAAGGCGGGCGAGGCCGAACAGGTGTTCGACGAAGCCGAGAAGGAGAATCCCGAATCCGTGGACGCCAAGCTGGGCCGCGCCCAGGTGGCCATCCAGCAGGGCGACCAGCAAAAGGCCAACGGCATTCTCGACGACATACTGAAGACGCACCCCGAGGATGTGCAGGGCCTGCTGCTGAAGGCCGAAGCGATGCGCCAGACGGGAGACCTGGACGCATCGACCGGATATTTCAGCAAGGTGCTGGCTGTCGACCCGCGGCAGCTCGCCGCCCGTCTGGGACGGGTCGATAATCTGCTCAACACCGGCAAATACGAGCCGGCCAGGGCGGACCTGGATTTCGTCGAACGCCAGGCGGGGGGCAATCCCCTGGTCTCGTATCTCTGGGCCAAATATTACGCCCGCACCGGGGACATGCAGAGCGCCAGCGATCGTCTGCAGCAGGCGGAACGGCTGATCCCCAATCACCTGCCGACGGTCTATCTGCGGGCGGTCATCGCCTACTCGCAGAACAATCTGGAGCAGGCACATCACAATCTGCAACGGGTCCTCGAAGTCGCGCCCAGGGACGTGGGCGCGCGGCGGCTCATGGCCGCGACCCTGGTGCGGCAGGGCGAAGCCGAGCAGGCCATCCCGCTGCTGCAGTCGCTGGTGAAGGATGGTGTCACCGATTCCAACGTCTATACGCTGATGGCCCGCGCCCAGATGGAGACCAAGGATTATGCCGGCGCCACCGAAAGCTTCGATGCCGCGATCAAGACCGCGAAGGACCCCGGTCAGCTGATGACCCAGCGGGCTTTAAGCAAGCTTGCTCAAGGAGAGGAAGATGCGGCGCTCGAAGACCTGCAGAATATCGTGAAGTCGGATGAGGAATCGCTGCAGGCCAGGGTCCTGCTGGTCATGCTGTCCCTGCGCGACCGCGACTATGAAAAGGCCCTGTCCCAGGCGGAGAACCTGTCGGTGCAGTTTCCCGACAATCCTCTGGCCGAGAATTTGAAGGGCGCCGCCCTCATCGGCCTCAACCGGCTGGACGACGCGCACGCCGCCTTCGAGACCGCCCTGAAGAAGGATCCGGACTATATGCCGGCCGCCATCTACCTGGCGCGCCTGGAGGCGCGCACCGGCAAGCTGGACAGCGCGGTCGAGCGCTATAACGCGCTTCTTGCCAAGGACGCGGACAATGTCAACGCGCTTGTGGACCTCTCCAATATCAAGCTGTCGCAGGGCGACTCGGCGACGGCCATCGATTATCTGGAGCGGGCGATGACGGCCCGGCCGGACGTCACGGGGCCGGGCCTGCGGCTGGTCAATCTCTATATCTCCATGAACGAGCCGGGCAAGGCGCTCTCGGAAGCCAACGTGCTGCTGCAGAACCATCGGGACGATCCGCAGGTGCTGGAGATGGTAGGACGGGCCCAGCTCGCCGCCGGCGAGACGGCGAACAGTGTCCAGACCTTCCGCCGCCTGACCAACCTGATGCCGCAATCCGGGCCGGCGCAGTTCCTGCTCGGCGTGGGACTGCAGCAGGCGGGGGACAAGGACGCCGCCAAGGAGGCTTTCCGCAAGGCCATCGAACTGACGCCGGCCTTTGCCCCCTCTTATCAGAACCTGGTCTCGCTGGAGGTGGAATCCGGCAATCTGGAGGGCGCGCTCGCGCTCGCCGAGGACCTGAAGACGTCGATGCCCGATTCCCCGGCGGGAGACGTCTTCGCCGGGGACATCTACCTGCGCAGCAACAACCCCGAAAAAGCCGTCGAGGCGTTCAACGCCGCCTGGAGCAAGACGCCGCAGTTCCCTGTCGCCGTCCGGCTCTATCGCGCCCATAGCGCGCTGGGCGACCCCGACGCAGGCCTGGCGCTGATGCAGCAATGGGTGGATGGCCACAAGGACGACCAGAACGCCAGGAGCATTCTGGCCAGCAGCTATCTCGACAGCGGTCGCTATGATCAGTCGATGAAGATGTATCAGGCCATGGTCGGCCCGGAGTCGAAGGATGTCGTCGCCCTGAACAACCTGGCCTGGCTCTACCAGCAGGTCGGCGACCCGCGGGACGTGGAAACGGCCAAGGCGGCCTATGAGCTGAAGCCGGACGTTGCGGACATTGCCGACACCTATGGCTGGATCCTGCTGACCCGCGGCAAGCCGGAGGAGGCGTTGCCCGTTCTGCAGAAGGCGGCCTCCATGGCGCCCGCCGACGCCGATATCCGCTATCACTTCGCCAAGGCGCTGGCGGAGAACGGCAAGAACGATGCCGCCCTCCGGGAAGCACAGAGCATCCTCGCGCTCAATGGCAAGAACGAGACGGTGAAGCAGGTCCAGGCGCTGATCGAGCAGTTGGAATAAAGGCTCGGCAGGCTAATAAAGTCTGCATGTCCGTTCGCGCTGAGCTTGTCGAAGCGCGGCCACATCTCGAGCGCTGGCCGCCCTTCGACAGGCTCAGGGCGAACGATGGGGAGGGGGGACCGTCATCATGAGGGCGCGAATCAGTCCAGCGGTTCGCTGACTTCGGATTTCAGGGCGCGGAGCTGCCTGACCAGTTCCCTGTCCACGCCGACGCGGGAAGAGGGGGCGGTGCCGGCGGAGCCGACGGCCTTGCTGGCTTCTCTCAGGCGTTCCGCCAGGGTGACGAACTGTTCCACCGTATCCCGGCTGGCCTGTGCGGCGAGGGAGAGTTCGCTCGCCGCCCGGCCGATGACCTTGCTGGAGGCGGACTCCTGTTCCAGCGCGCTCAGCAGGCCTTCCTGATGGCTGATGATCTGGCGCAGGAGCGGCGTGGCCAGGGACAGCAGGTTGTCGACCGAGGACTGCAAGGCGTCGAAGCTGGCCGCCGTCTGGGCAAAGCTGCCGGCATAGGCCTGCAGGTTGTCCTGGACCGATTTGTGATGCTCGGCCAGCGATTCCCTGTAGGCCTTGTTCATCTCCCTGGCGGCTTTCTCCGTTTCCTCCAGTGCGGTCTTCAGTTCCTTCGTGTGCTTGCCGTAATGCTGCTGCAGACCGTCGAGGAACGATTTCAGGACCGCCTCCAGGGCGTCCCTGGACTGGGCGGCGATGTCCTTGCCCGTCTTCTGGCTGGCGGCGGTCAGCGCGTTGACGGGCTCCCGCAACGCCATCTCGACGCCCCGCACCAGGGCCTGCTGCAGGTCTGCCTGGCTCTTTTCCGAGAGCTTCTGCAGGTCCTTCAGTTTTCCGTCCAGCGTCCGGCCGATATCCTTGGAGACACCATGGACCGCAGCGACGACCGATTTCGATGCGTCCCGCGTGATGGTCTCCAGCCGGTTCAGGTGTTCAATCTCGCCGATGGTGGGGTAGAGCAGGTCGAGCTGCTCGCAGAAGGCTATGGTCTGCTGATAGCGTATCCCAAGGACGATGCGCTTGACGACGTAGACGAGCAGCGCCGAGGTGGTGAGCAGCAGCAGGCCGACAATCTGCGGCTCCAGGAGGTCCCCGAGAATGGCGCGCGAGCCCTGGCCGAGGCCCGATGTCGCCTTGAGCATCACAAGGCCGGTGCCGATGGCAATCAGCAGGACGGGCAGCGGATCGAACAGCCAGGCATATGTGCGCGAATGGATGGTCTTGGCCGGGCCGAAATAATAATGCGCCGGCCTTGGGCTGGCGATCATCTTGCCGCCCTTGCCGGGCGGTGCGGCAATCTCCTGCAGGGAATTGAGAAAACTTCCCGCCGCTCTCTTGAGGGCGGCGCAGTCCTCCAGGGTGGGCCGCAGCTCCGCGATCGGGAGGTGGCCCGTGGATTCGTAATCGGCGCGCAGACGGCGCCGGGCCATGGAAATCCCGATCCCGTCCGCCACGGCGAGACCCAGGTAGAAGAGCACGAACAGCACCAGGGCCCCCACCGCGATGCCGGTGGCGACGCGCAGCAGGTCGTCATTGCGGAACAGGGACTCGAAGCCTCCGGCTCTTGCTCCCGTCGCCCAGTCGATGAAGGCGGGTATGATGCCAGGAGAGAAGATGGCAACGGCGACAGCCGCCACAAGAGATATGAAAAACCAGATATGTCGGAACGCCATGCCTACTCTTCCCCCCTCAGTCGCCCTCGGCCTCTCGGCGCCGATCGTCACCACGCCCGTGCACATGTCCAATCCAAAAGGCCCCGCCTGGTGAGACGGGGGCCGCAGGACCTTGAGCTGTGCTCATGGGCGCACTGTAGCGCAAACGGGGTTCCCGCGAAAAGCCTTTGCGCCGGGTGCCCGTGAAGCGGCGGGGAGGGGCCGTGCGTCAGCGGCCCAGGCTGGGGCGGAGCATCCTGGAAAAGACAATGCCGGCCAGGCCGCCCGCCAGGCTGCCTTCCAGCCATGCGGAGAGGCCGGCCAGGATCAATGCGCAGCCCGCGCCAAGAGTGGACCCCAGACAGGTGGAGGTGAAGGCCAGGAGGAATATCCGGGAGGCCGTGACGCCATGTGCCGCGCTGCCGCCTGCCGTGAAGGGACTGCCCATCGCCATGTGATCCTCTCTTTCGGGTGACGGGCCGATCATATTCAGAATCCGTGACCGCGGAATGACAGCAGGCGGCAAATCCGCACTCGAATACACATGGCACTTGCCCTATGATGGCCCGCTCCGGCTCACCGATCCTGCCGCATATGAAAATCCTGTTTATCGCCAGCTACTACCCCCCTTATGCCCCGATGGCCGGCACCCGCATCGGCAAGCTGACCGGCTATTTCCACCAGCATGGGCATGAGGTGAGGGTGCTCGGGGCCGCCAACCCCGCGCTGCCCCCCTTGCTCAAGCCCGGCGTTCCCGACGGGCAGATCACCTATGTGGATGTCGACATGAGGCCGGGTCTCCTCTCCAGGGCACTACGCCGCCTCAGAGGCGGCGGAACGCCCGGCGAGCAGTCAGCGGGGGAAAGGCCGGCCGGCGAGGCGGCGGATGCGCCAGCGGTGCATGCGCCGGGGCTGATGCACCGGCTGAAGGAAACCTACCGCGAATTCGCCACCATTCCCGATACCTACACCAGCTGGCGGGAGCCGGCCATCCAGGCCGGCATGAGGCTCATCGGGGAATCGAAGCCGGACCTTCTGTACGCCAGCCTGCCGCTCCATACCGGCTTCCTGGTGGCGGCGGAGCTGGCGCGGCGGTCGGGCGTGCCCCTGGTCGTCGAATATCGCGATCTTTGGGTGGACCATCCCTATTACAGCGCACCGGCCCTGCGCCGCCTGCTGGAACGCCGCATGGAGAAGCGCGCGGCGCGGACCGTGGCCGCCTATGTCACGGTGACGGAGGGATGGCGCGACTTCCTGCAGACCGAGCGGGGCCGCCCCACCGAGCTCATCCTGAACGGGTATGATCCGAACGATTTCAGGGCCGGGCCGGGGCCACGCTTCGCGCCGGACGACACGTTGAGCATCTTCTATGCCGGCGCTCTTTACGGCGAGAAGCGGGACCCGACGCCGCTCTTCGAGGCGCTGCGCCGCCTGGGTTCGCAGGCGCGCTCCTTCCGCGTGCTCTTTCATACGGATGCGACGGAGCAGATCAGGGCCAGGATAGCCGCCTTTGGCCTGGAAGACGTGGTCGAGGCGAAAGGCCCGGTGCCGCAGGGCGAGATACTGGCCAAGGAGCAGACGGCGGACATTCTCCTGCTCCTGCGCTGGGATCATCCGAGTGAGGAAACCGTGCTGGCCGGCAAGCTCTTTGAATATATTGGTGCCGGCCGGCCCATCCTCTCCGTGGGCCTGGAGACCGGCGAGGCCGCCCGCCTGATCGAAGACAATGGTTTCGGCGTGGTGAGCAAGGACCCCGAGAGGATCGCCGGGCAATTGCGCGAGTGGCTGGCGCAGCACCGCGCCGGCGGTGTTCCCGGCCTGGACAGAGAGCGGGCGGCCCTGTTCTCCCGCGACCGGCAGTTCGAGAAGCTGGAGCGCTTCCTGCTCAATGTCGTCAGCCCTCGCTGACTCCGGCGGTGCCGCGGCTGCGGGTAACGGCCTCTGGCAGCAGTGATCTGGGGTCCCAGCCGGCCTTGGCGCCCTTGGTCTCGCCCAGTTCCTCCAGTTGACGCGCCACCAGGAAGCGCATCAGGACGATGATGCCGAGCAGCGAATAGTAAAGGTCGAACGTCGCCAGGTTGAGCGTGATGCCATTGACGGCGTAGCCCACGACGGAGACCTGGGTCATGCGTCCCATATTGTTGGCCCAGGCCAGTTCCGGTCTCTTGGAGGTCAGTGATATCACGCGGCCGCAGGTGAAGAAGGCCGTGACGCCAAGCATGAGGAACATGGCGAGGCCGATATATCCCTGCTCGCCCAGCACCTCGAAATAGATGCTGTGCACGGCGCGGCCGGTTTCCCCCGGCTGCAGATAACGGTTCCGCAGGCCTTCATCGTAGAAGACATTGAAGCCGCCGCCCAGAAGCGGATTGTCCTGCGCCACGTCGAGAGCGAAGCGCCACATGACCACGCGGCCCATGAAGGAGGCGTCCTCGTCGTAGTTCTGCACCGTCTCCATGCGATTCCGGAAGGAGTCGGGCATGAAGGAGATGGCCGCCACGCCGACGAACACCAGGATGAAGGCGGTAACCAGCTTGTTCTTGGTGCGGAACCACAGGAAAACCAGCATGCAGCCGAGCGCCACGAACGCCCCCCGGGACTGCGTGCCGAGGATGGCAAGCAGCCAGAGCAGGCTGGCGCCGTTGAGCCCCAGGCGCAGGAGCTTGTGCTGGGCCTGGGCATGGAGATAGCGCACCAGCGGCAGGGTCATCACCATGGCGAGACCGAGCTGGTTATTGTCGGCGATGAAGGTGCCGGGAGGGCCCCATACGCGGGCGCCGCCGCCGGTCAGGATGGTGAAGGCGCCGCCCTTGACGGCGAAATAGCCGATGCACAGCACATTCATCCAGATGAATGCCTCGAGGCGCACCCGGGATTTCATGACGCTCATCATCAGGAAGACCAGGAGCAGGATCTTCATGAACAGCGTCCATTTGTCGACGGCGGAGTCGTCGTAAGCGAAGATCGTCGTCAGCGTCGTCCAGAGCGCGTAGACGATCAGCAGGACCACGACCGGATGCAGCGGAATCTTCTTCGAATCCTTGCTCAGGAACCAGCCAAGCAGCGTTGCCCCCGCTATCAGGTTGCCGACGGGGAAGGAATAGATGAAGCCGTAGGCCAGGCGATGCGGGTTCAGCACGGAAATCCAGGTCCACATCAGGATGCCGACCGCCGGGTTCATGATGATGAATGCCAGGCTGCCGACAATGATGCCGAGGATGAGAAGGCTGCGGATCATGCGGGTCGTTTCTTCCCGTGTTTTTGCCCGTGTTTTTGGGTCATGGACACCAATAGCGCCTTAACGTTAAGATTCGCTAAGGAGATTGTGCTAGAAACATCTTCCCGATGCCATGCCGCATTTCAGGATTCAAGTCCACTGGGTCAGCGGCCGCGCATTCGAGCCACCGGACAGAGGACGGATCATGAGTGAGACAATAGCATTTCTGATGGCACTCGCGGCGACAGTCTATCTCCTGGTCTGGTTCTGGAAGAATGACGACGGCCCCAGCATCTGGAAGAAGAAGCCGTTCGACCCGCGAAGAAACGACCGGGATTAGGCGTCAGCCGCCCGGGCAGACGTCCCGGACAAAGGTGGAGGTGGTGGTCGCCACTTCCTCTTTCCATGACATTCTGGAGAAAGTGTGATCCGCAGCCGGTATCCGTGCGATGCGCATGCCGGCGGGCGGGGCCGCGAGCAGGTTTTGTGCGGCATCCTCGAATTCCCGCGCCGTCAGGTCATTCCCGCTGAGGATGAGGAGGGACGGGAAGGGCAAGGCGGCCATGCCTGCGGTGACGCGCTTCGGCAGCGGATCGCCGCTCGCCTGGCGGGCGGTG
>Ga0164243_10010034_pt1 | contig 13661 bp, 10 predicted proteins | sample OricompcompostOP_FD_108781 | JGI IMG/M metagenome (GOLD analysis project Ga0164243, IMG submission 108781) | Organic Plus compost microbial communities from Emeryville, California, USA - Original compost - Organic plus compost (OP) | ecosystem: Engineered > Solid waste > Mixed feedstock >... | reverse complement strand
TCCTGGAAATCCCCGAGGGGATGAACCGTTTGCCCGTTAATCACTCGGACGCTATCGAAGGCGGTAAACGCCGGGAGGGTGCTTTCCTCGGGCGTGCCATCATCGGCATGATCGGCGGCATGATTATCCCCGGTGGGTTTATTATTGCTTTCTTCTGATGTAATGGGAAAATCTACGTTTCGTACGATTTCACCCAGTGAGGCTGGCCTGATCAAAAAAGCCAAAAGGATACCTGCCAGTGCGCCGTACAGATGGATGGCGCCGGCAGGAGCCTTTAGCAAGGCGAGGACGCCCAATGCGGCCAGTAATACCGATGCGATCCACAACGGTAGGACATCTGCTACGAATGATGGCATCCCGGCTATGGGTTCAACGGGAAAATATACCAGGAAAAACAGCACGAGCGCCATGACCAATGCTGATGCACCTGCAGACCTGTGTCTTTTCTGCTTTCGGTGTTGGATAGCCGTAAACACACCCGCGAACCATGCAGCAAACACGATGAAGAACAATAAGAGCAAGCGGCCATTGACCATACCAAAGTCGTCCACCAGCATGTACTCGACCTCCGGCAAGGCCAGGCAAAGCAATATACCGTTAATCAGTAAATGCTTTTCATTAACATGCACGAACACCGAAGTCCATACAGCAAAAACCCGGCGACCCCGGTAAATGGCATACGGATGCATGCGACAGGTATCGAACAACCGTGGGTTCCGCAGTGCAAAAATACTAACGGCGGCAATGACGGCAACGATCAAATAAGCCAATGGCGTGTGATGCACAGGAGCAAACATAGGCTACTATTTTAGGTCCGTCTAGGGACAATTGGCAGTTTAAACCGATCACTAAGTAATTAATTCCCTATCGGAATACCAAACCTCAACTGTAACAAACACATGACAACGATCCGACAGCACGATCGAAGCGACTGTGGAGCGGCTTGCCTGGCCGGCATCGCCACCCACTATGGGAAGCCTCTTTCCGTAGCCCATGTACGGATGCTGGCGGGTACCAATGCAGTGGGTACCACGCTTACCGACCTGCACAGGGCCGCGTGTAAACTGGGTTTCCAGGCCGAGGCGGTAGGCGGCGACTACACCGGACTATCACAGGCTCCGCTGCCCGCCATCGTACACGTTAACCATGCCGATACCGGTGCGCATTTCATGGTCGTTACCCGCACGGGAAAACAAACGGTTACGCTGCTTGATCCGGCCGATGGACGCCGGCACCGATGGCCTTTGGAGCGATTCAACGCCTATTGGAGCGGAGCCGCTCTATTGCTTCTTCCCGGTCCGGCATTTCTCTTGGATGACGGAGCTCCGATCCCCTCCATCCGGCGACGCATTGCACAATTATTGCTTCCGTATCGGCGGCGTCTTGCACACGCGTTTTTGCTGGCGCTGCTCGTCACGGTGCTCGCTATGGCTGGCGCGTTATTCGTCGGCCTGCTGACCGACCGCATTGTGCCCCTTGGAGAAACAGACTCCTTGCATCGCATAGGCTTGCTCTTCGTACTCATCCTCCTGCTGCAAGTAGCAGCCAGCGCTGTCCGGAAATCCATCACCCTGTATACGGCGCGGCTCCTGGACGGCAGGCTTTTACGCAGCTACATCACCCACCTGTTAGCGCTTCCCCAGTCCGTATTTAACAGCATGCAGCCCGGCGAGCTGCTATCACGTATAGGCGACGCCGTCCTGATCCGCCGCCTCGTCAACGACCTGCTCATCCAGTCGGGCGTACCGGCGCTTTCACTGGTGGCGGTGCTGTTCGTAGCGCTCGTGCGCCACCCCTTGTTGGCGATCTGGTTGTTACTCAGCATCGGGGCTTATGCAGGCGTCTACGCCTTGGCTAACGCCTTCCACCGCGTCGTGCAGCGCCGGGTTCTCGTTTCCGAAGCAGCGCTGGATGCCCGGTTCACCGAAACCTTCGGTGCCATCCATACCGTCAAGCAGCTTGGGTCGGAACGATTGCACGGTACCCGCCTGGATGCACATACCCACGATTTCCTCACGGCTGCGCATACTGCCGGCCGGGTGAATATATGGGCCGAGGAAGCGACCTCCCTCCTCGCCCAGGGTTTTTCGCTGGCACTGCTGTGGGGAGGAGGAATATTGGTGCTCAAAGGCGGGCTTTCGCTCGGCGAGCTGTTGGCTTTTTATACACTAAGCGGCTATTTCAGTGCGGCCGCAGCTCAGCTCATGCCACTGGCCCGGCATGTGCAGGAAGCCCGCATCGCTGCGGAACGGTTTTTCGACCTATGGGATATTCCTGCAACCGATCCACCCGGTGCTACTCGGTTTACGCCGGAAGATATCTTTCCCATCGTACTGGGCGACGTGCATTTTACGTACCGCGATCGCGTTGAAACGCTACGCGGATTGTCACTCACGCTTGCACGAGGAACCCTCACCGTTATACGCGGGGCTTCCGGCTCGGGCAAAAGCACGCTGATTTCGTTGCTCCTACGCCAATATGGTCCCTCAGCGGGACGCATTCATCTGGGCATACACCCCCTGGAACTGATCGACCGTGAAACGCTGCATCGGTATATCACGGTGGTGCCCCAACATACCCGGCTCATTGACGATACGTTTGCGGCCAACATATGCCTGGGCGAAACACCCGATCCGGAAAAGCTGGAAACACTCTGCAATGAACTCGGGCTGCTGCCGCTCCTCGGCACCTGGCCTCAGGGACTTGACACACCCATCGGACCAGATGGCTGCCTGCTCAGTGGCGGGCAGCGTCAGCTCGTTGCACTTGCCCGGGCGCTTTATCGACAGCCGCGGCTGTTGTTGCTGGATGAAGCCACCGCAGCGTTGGACAATGCCACCGAAGGCCGGGTACACCGCCTGCTGCTGCGCCGAAAGGCCGCAGGCATGACCATCCTTTGGATCAGCCATCACGCCAACAGCCTGCCGCTTGCGGATGCGGTGTATCACCTGGAGGACGGCAAACTAACATTACAAACAGACCGCTCACCCCATCTTTCCATATGCAATCCGCTGGCGACCGAAACCTTACCGGACCTTCAGGTATCGGATCGGCCGGCACAGACAAATGGGGAGGCTGAACATGCATGATCCGTATGTGCTCCGTATCCCATTTGCCTATCCCGAGGCCACCTTAATGGAGCGGCCACCTTTCCGGCCGTCCTATCCTCTGGGCTACGGCGATAAAAAGAGAACTAAAAAATACTATTGGCATGACGCAGCATTCGACCTTATACACGAAACACACGATGGTAGGCACACGTTTATTTCCGTGCTTGAAGTCGCGGTAAACGCGAGTGAGGCCAGCCTGCCGGCAAAGAGCCTATGTGGAGACGTCCACCAGCTGTATCTACTCAGCGGCAAAGTAGCCTTTCAACCGTCAGACGGGGCCGGTCCGCCGTTGGTGCTGGAAGACGAGCAATACGCTTTACTGTACGCACCCGCACAACAATGCGGCCGGATCGTGTTTGGCAAAGGCCCCCATCTGTTGGTGGGTATCGCCGTGGAGCGCCAGTGGCAAAAACGGCAGCCCATCCAAGGGTTTCAGCGGCCACGGACGTGTAAGGCCTCCCCGTCGTATGTTTTGGATCCGGTAACGCGGATGACGATTGCGGGCCTGCTCAGTTTACCGGCTAAAGAAGGCTTATCGCTAGACCACGCCATAGACGGATTTGCTGTGCAACTGCACGATCTGCACCGGGCGCAAATCAATGTTCCCGCAACGGCTCCCATACAGCTCGTTACAACAGTGGATCAGCACCATACGCTCGTTGATGCCATCAAGCTGGGCGTGCGGCAAGAAATAGAGGCACAGCGCTATCCGCTGGTCGATAGGCTCGCCGCCAACCTCAACCGTTCGCGCCAATTACTGCACAGCCGCTTTCGCGAGTCGACCGCACAATCCATCAAATCCTATATCGTGGAGCAGGTCATGCAAGAGGCATTGCGGCTCTTGCGCGAAGCGAAGTTGCCGGCAGCGGCAGTTGCTTACCGATTGGGGTATAGCGAGCAGACTTCCTTCAACCATCAGTTCAAAAAATATTACGGTATGTCGCCCAGTGAGGCAAGAGGCAGCACGAAGTAAACTTCCTTTGGTAATCCGAAGCCCGGTTGAGCCGTTACCACACTCCATTTTACAAAATAGCAATACCTAGCGTTTACAAAATAGCAAACCGAACGGCCGCGGGTGGGCTACTTTTGCTTTCATGATGACGGCAAATGGAATACATAAAGAGGTTACTACGGGAGAGATTGAGGCATTGCAACGTAAGATGGCTGAGCTAGGGCAGGTAGCACATCTCCACTTATCTGATCAAACACAATCGTTTGGCCACCTGATGGGGGTGGGATTATACGAAACACCGTTTTTTCTTGGCTTCTCCAATCTCATTCCGGCATACGATGCACGCGCTGCCTATCTGTGGGTGCCGCAAGGCACACCTGAATGGCGCTATGCTGTGGAAGATACCGGTCTAGAAACCTGCCCCATAGTTTACCACCCTCCGCTTATCGATATGCTGAACGGTATTTTTCGTGCACATTTTGATGCCGTCCAACAATTGGTCGATCTGCCCTACAGACAGGCGATACCTTTGGAAAAGCGGATCGACTGGGTGGGTACTACCTTTTTCTGCGGCGGCCAGCCGGACGAAGAAGACCTTACCGATCAGCCTGACCTCGTTGTTACGGTGGACGACTTCCTTACGGGCAATTTGCTGGTGGAAGCCTGCAGCCATACGCTTGGGGATAGCGCGGGGAAGCTCATCGCGACGAAGATTGGCACCGAATGGCGCCCTGAACAGGTCCTTGCCCTTTGCTTTGGGCGTGGCGTGCGTATTCTCGACATGGATCATCCCGGCAACCCAACCGTAAACCTGTTGCTTTGCATCAACCAGCTGCTATACCCGAATTATGAGATCCGGAAATATCGGGGGCATTGCACCGCTGAAACCGCCTATTGCATTACGCTGGCTGTACATGAATGGTGCACATTGGAAAGAACCTACGGGCGAGCTGCTGCCGATACATTTTTTGAACCCATTACTACGCAAACATCATTGCCTGCCATCGATGGTTCGGGCTTCGTTCTCCGGTGGTTGCAGGCAAAACGGAAAGGAGGTAAACCATGAGCCCCTGATTTAGCCATTGTGGAGCGCCCATCGGGGATGGGCACCGCGACAGACGGAAATGGCCGTGGGGGGCCATTCAAAAACTAACCAAACATAAAAACTATCGTATAAGATGAAAGTATTTGAATTAACATCAGGCTTTATAGCCGCCGTAGTTATCGCACTGGGTGTATATAGCTACGTAAACGACACCAAGGTTGAGGAAGAACCCGTGGTAAAGAATCAGGTTGCAAACATACAGGCCACTGAATGGTTTGTTTACGATGCCGGTTCACCGTCAAACGAAACGCAAGCCACGACACCTGAAAATTACCGTCCGCTGGCATCCGACGATCTTAATCAACTATGTGAGGGATCGGACGTTATTTGTGCAGTCAATGTGCCTGCGCAGCCTGCGCCAAACCAGGACCTGCCAGATTTCTCCAGTATGGGTGCACAGAGTACAATAGCTGAAATTGAAAAGCACTTTGATGAGCAAAATCAAGACCCAATCAATACAAACCTCATCCGGCTAAAGCTGGAATAAGCGAAAGGATTGATCGCTTTCTCAGAACCCGTGTACCGGCATCAACACCCGCTACACGGGTTTTCCATGATCAATGATCAGTGATTATCAATCTATCTATATTGCGAATTGTCTTTATCATCCTGAGGTTAAAAGGCTCCAATCGTTTGTTCAGCAAACCCATTTCTTGCCAGAAATCCCCCTCGTTTTCCAATGGTATATTAACGTTTTCGGTTAGCCCGCTCTCGTCAATGGCTGGTATCGAGGATCTTCTATTTAACGCGTCGACAAGGTCAGTACTTGTACGATACGTGGGTAGTGAACTTCTGGACTTGCCGAGTTGCTTTTCTTTGAAGGGAACATCCTTAATTCTAGTCAGGACAAGACATTCCGTAGGTTGATTTTCCACCCGACCATTCAGGTTAAAGTAGGTATTTATATCTGCCAGCAAAGCCTCCATCATCCTTCGATTGTCCGTGTGCTTATCCCATATAGATTCATAGCAAAACGTATTTTTACGCCGCCAGCTCGCCTTATAATGTTTTGTTTTATCATATATCAGTCGACCCGGGTCTCTCACCTTAACGACGATCCGATTGTCCGGTCCGATGGCTTTTCCCAGGATTCCACGAATGGCTTGGCGGTACAAGCCCATGATCGTATAGTTAACCAATAATACCCGCTTTGCATTCTCGCCACGCAGAGTATCGTACACCGTCCGCGTCTGCACTCCGTCAAGGTGCGGGGTTATTGAACGGTATTGTACCTTAGTGGTTAGTACAGAATCATGCTGGTATTGCTGAGGCAACATCGGCTTACTGAAATCAAAAAAGCTTTCATTATTACCCACATATGGCCAATCAATGGCTTTGCCGTTAATTGCTTTGGTCACGTTTCTTTCATCGACGTATTGGCTGTCCGTAAACCCCATCACGGTGCCGTCCGTATCAATCCATACCACAAAAGGCACTCCGACATGCGGAAAGTACGCAGACAGCAAGGTATCTTCCACTACCGTTGGCAGCGAAAGGGATTGGGTGTATTCATTTTTGGACCAAAATGCACTTATCATCCGGCGGTCCTGCCCGGTTACCGGCAAAATGAACAAATGGTCGGCGTACTTACGCTGCAGCGAGTCGGATTTTGGGAACGACTTGATGCACGGAGCACACCAGGTTGACCAAAAATCCAGGATTAAGATCTTGCCTCTTATATCAGCAAGGTCAATTTTTCCACCTGCGTAGTTGAGCACATTCGAGAGTACGACATGCGGAAGGGTATCACCGATATGGAGTTGCCGCACCTGGGAAATAGAACGGTTTGCCAAACACGCAAACGCTATTATCAAAAAAATTATACAATTTTTCATTTTATCGGTGTGTTAATTTTGCTGGATTCCGCTGCGCTCAATCACATAGTTTGGTATAAGCAGCACATACCCATCCGGTGGATCGAGTGAGTATGTACGGCCTTCGATCTGACGCGTGGGGGTTATTGCATGCTTTGGGTCGAGGGATAATCGTCGGATGTCGATCCAACGGCTATCCCTGAAAAGCAGCTGTTTCCTCCGTTCTTCCAATATCGCCGTTATTGCCTCATCGGCCGTCAGGAATCGGAGCGGCTCAAATTTCCCGGTTTCCCATCTTGTGGCAAGCAAATGGTTTAAATCATCGGCCGCTTTTTCCAGCTGATTTTGCCGCGCATGGCATTCGGATCGGATAAGAAACATTTCGTCTGTAATTACCCCGGAAAACACGTAACCGTTCGAGGAAGTTCCCCGTCCGTCGTAGTCCCCCTTAAATGCGATGCTGTTGTCCGGGTTGTGCACAAAAAATAAGCGGGATCTGATATCCCGTTTATCATAAAGCCTATAGAGCGTGGAATCCACTTTCGCCCGGGAATTAATCAGGATACTCTGGCGGGTTGAACGCATCTGAAACAGAACTTCCTCGTTAAATGCCGGCATGGGTGCATTTGCAGTGGTATCGAGCAGGTTATAATCCAGCAGACGGTCGTAGCGCGACAGGCAGGAATCGGCATAACGCCCGGCTTTTTCATAGTCGCACATAGACAGGTAAACCTTTGAAAGCATACCGTATGCTGCCACCTTCGACGGCCTGCTTTTCAGTGAGGACCGTTCCGGCAGTAGCCGGATTGCCTGTTCAAGATCGTGGATGATCAATTCATAGGTATCAGACAGCGAAGCGCGAACCGACTTTACGCTATAATCCGCTTGCGTATGCAACGGCAGGCCAAGGATGTTATCAGCCTGTTCGGCTTGGTAGGGCTTGGTAAACAATTGTGTAAGCGCAAAATACTGGATTGCGCGCAGGAACAGCGCACTTCCCTTAACGGTTGTCATGGCCGCGTATTCCCATGGATCGGTGACTATGCGTTCAGCTTCTTCGAGAACGACATTCAGCGTATAAATATTCGTGTAGGGTCTTGACCAAAACTCGGCCGTGTTTTCATCGGGCTGCCAGATATAGAGGTTACGTGTCATTTGGTTTGACAATGCCGCCCAGTGTTCCGTGGTAACAAAATAATCATCGGCCATGATGCCAAATGCATAGGGATAATTGCTATTAAACAAATTATAGTTATCCAGCATCAGTTGCAGATCGGATGCCGATGATGGTACCGCCATTTTTTTATCGGGTTTCAGGTCGAGGTAACTGTTGCAGGAAGCTGCAAGCAAACTACCTGAAAGCAGGGCATACATCAAGAATTTATCGGTTTTCATACAAGCAGGTTTGAAACGATTAAAGGACGTTCTAAAAATCAAATGCCAAGCCAACGGCCATACTTTTGTTTGGCAGCAGCCCCTCGGGATATTCCGGGTCGATGCCTTTGTCATTGGCTTTCCATAACATTACATTCAGGTTACTCAGGTAACCGTACAAACGGAGGTTGGTTGCCAAACGCGGGATTGTGAAATCATAACTGAGGCGGATATCCGTGAAGCGTATGCTGGAACTGTTGATTACGTTTACCTCTGCGTCACCATAAAAGCTATCCCTGTTGACACTTGGGTTGGGATAAACCAGGGATGGAACATCCGTATATTTCTCGTCGCCCGGTGTTTGCCACCTACGGAGGTAATCAATATGGGGATTACCCGTTGCAAACAAGTTCCCATAGTTTACACTGCTCAACCTCGTATAATGGCCCATTCGCCAGGTAATATTGAACGAAAGAGCCAGCTGTTTATAGGTTAACGTGTTGATTATATTCCCGAAAAACGGCGGCAGCGCAGGCCCATGGATTACCTGTTCTTCACCGGGATTGCGAAGCAGCTCACGGTAATCCTTGCTTATTTCCCCACCCACATAACCCATTGGATCACCTGTTTCGGGATCCAGCCCGGCCCAGCGATGGCTTACCAACAGATACGGATTGTATCCCACAAAGGGTGAAATTAACCCTCCGCTGCTCGTGTATCCCAGCATGCTGCGCTCCGTGAGGTAGCGGGTCACTTTGTAAGTTACATAATTGAAATTTGTGCTTAGATTCCAATGCACCGGCCTTCTTTTGAACATGCTAAACCGCAATTGCACATCCAACCCTTCGCCGTTGATGTGGGCAGAATTTGTGAGGAGCGAAGCGGTCCCCACTGTCGGATCCAAGGGTTCCATACCTAAAACGTCCGTTGATTTCTTGAAGTAGTATTCGATACTGCCCGACACGGAACCTTCCTTTTCCCTGAAGTCCAAAGCCATGTTTATCGTCCGTGTTTTTTCCCATCGAAGGTTTGGATTGGGGCGTTGGGATATGATCGCATACGGCACGTTGGTCGGTTGCTCATTTGCACTGCGGTATTCAATCGTGGTATATGCAGACATCCCGGTATTTACATTGCCGCCATAGCCGTATGTTGCCCGAAAAGCGAGATAAGGGAATGCTGAAATCCGATAGAACCGTTCTTTTGCGATATCCCATTTCACCCCCGCGGACCACAGGGGTACACCCCTTCTATTTGCTTTCACACCGAAGAGGTTGGAAGCATCCTTGCGTACGCTTGCCGTAACGTGGTAGGTGGATCGAAACGAATATCCGGCATTGGCATATACGGAAACATACCGATTGGTAATATCCGAAAACCAGGCGTTATTGGGCACGAGTATGTTCCCTGCAATCCCGGCAAATGTCGGCAATCTGTTTACGTAGTCGACATTGCTGGTTGTGAGCACATCGCTGTAACCGTATGTGCGGTACATGTTGGCCGCATTCATAGCCTGGCGTGCTTCGCCACCGGCAAAGGCATTGATGCTGTGGAGCCCGTATGTGTTTTCGAAATTAAGCTGCCCCCTAATGCTATGGCTTTGGATACCGGTTGTTGTCAAATCCAAAATCCCGTCGTTGGGTACGCCGTAGCGCATTTCCCCGCCATCGGGCACACTGAATAAATTAATAAGATTTCGCGCATAGAAATTCTCCCCGCTGTAATAGTCGCGGTCTGTGCGTTGGGTTTGCTGGTATTGATACCTCACGTCGGCCACTAGAAAAGGGGCGATCTCGTAATTGATTGCCAAATTGCCCGTCATGGCACGGCCCCGCGATGAGCGGTCTTGTACTGCCATTTCGTCAAGCGGACGGTACTTCCAGTCGAGGAGCATTCCGTTACCTGCTGTATCGGTAAAAAGAGCGCGATAGTCGAGATCGATGGAGTTTGCGCCGCCATCTTCGTTCAAAAGGGAATGGTAATTCGGCATGGTTCGGCTCCCGAACTTATAAGCAGCGCTGCCATAGCCCCCCAAGCTGTTATTTATATCACGGTGTTCCGTGTAGCCCAGGCCGATTTCCACGGTCAGCGTTTTATAAGGGCGATAGGTTGTTGTTGAACGTAAGCTAACGCGGTCATAGGTATTGCCTACCAGTTCTTCGATATTCTTATCAACACCTGCCGATAGGTAGTAACTGATGTTGCCCGCACCTCCCGATATTCCCGCATTGTACTGCTGATTTACCGCTGGTCGGTATATATATTTTTCGAAATCCTTGCGTGCGTCATTTTCTGATAGCCGGCCCAACTCAGCCATGGCCTCTTGTTCGCTTAATGTTCCGTCGCGTTGGGCAGCCAATATTTCAACCACGGGGGTAAGCGCCGGAAAGCCCGTCCGATCGGCTATCTGCGCATCGAAATATCCTTTGTCAAACAGGAACTTTTCCATTTCGATGATATCCTTCGGCCCCGGTTCAGGCCTGTCAAACAAGTTGGTTCTTTCCATTATTGTTACATTGGAGTTGAAATGCACGCGACCGGGTTTATTGAACGCACCTCTTTTAGTGGTGATGACAATGACGCCATTTGCTGCCCGTGCCCCCCAGATCGAAGAAGCCGCCGCATCCTTTAACACGGTGATGTTTTCAACATCATTCGGATTTATATCCCCGATATCTCCTTCGTATGGAAAATTGTCGACCACAATCAGCGGTTCGGACATGTGCTGGGTGAGCGTATTCAATCCCCTGACCTGTATTCGTGGTTTGGCACCCCGCTTATCAAAAAGCACACTGTTTGTGATGCCATCAAGGCGCTCAAGCAGGTTGGTGCTTACGCTACGGTTCAACAATTCGTTGTCAATCTGCACAAAACTGCCCGTAGCCCGCTCCTTGGGTAGTCGCTGGTAGCCCGTGTTTACCTGGACCTCTTCAATTGTTATCGTATCCTGGACGTTGGAAGTTGTGTCAGTGCCCGGAGGCACAGCCCCGGAAACATCCGGGGACTGTGCGCGGGCTTCCAAACACATGATCGTTACTATTGACCAAAGCATGGCCATTAAGCGTAAATTTCGCTTCATTCGGTATGGGTTTTGGTTAAAACAATAATTGAACAAAGACACGTACTTCGCGTCCTGTGAGATCATCCGTCTTTAGCTTCTGCTAAATCGGCTGCTTGGGCTTTTTCGGGTAAAGCGCATCAAAAGCGCTCAATCTAGGCCGTTTTTCGATTTTTTCACTCATGTTTGCTTACCATAATTTGTTTTCAACGGCAGCGCAGAGATCGATAAAGTTGCTTTTCGTAACAACTTTGTCTAAGTTTACCGTTGGTTTAGTTAACGGCGTAGGGATACGGGAAAGGGTGAGTTCGGATTCTATCTACGGATTTAAAAGTATGGATTGGAATCTGCCTCCCCGCCACTTGAGTTCCCACACGAGCACGGTTCAACAGCAGACCCAACCCATAACAGTTGGCAAAGATAGCCAATTGTTTGGAGATGGGTATATTACCTGCTGCCTCGCGCCCGTGTGGGATGTAACGTGGCGAGACCTTTAAGGATGTATACCTACACCTTGGTTATATGTATTCATTCATCTATGCCATAAACATCGTTTTTTTCTTTTCAAATCTGACGGTTATAACCGCTTTGTGCCGATGATGAAACAAAGATAAGAATGAAAATCAATATATCAAATAAAGTGTATAGAAAAAATCTCAATGCGAAAAAAGACTTTGGCCGAAGGCTTAAAGCATATCGAAAAGCAGCGAACTTAGATCAAGCCACTTACGCAATCTTTAAGAAAACAAGTCCCGCATACATCAGTGGATTGGAACAGGGGAACTTGGATGTCAGAATCGAAACCATGGAGCATCATGCCAAATCATTCGGCGTTCACCACTATCAACTTTCCAATCCTGACTTCCCGATCCCTGCTTTGGAACAAATGCCTGCCGCCATCCGCCGCGTAGCCGCTCAGGCTGCAAACGAGCGGAAAAAAAAGGCGAATGAAAAGGCTACAAAAAAAGCCGCGGGAACAGGCATTTACAAAACGGGAATGTCGAAAGCGCTACATGCTTTGGTAGCAAGGGGATTTTTTACCAAACCGCGTACGACCAAAGACGCCTACCTACAGCTTCATCCAGGCGTCCGCGCCGGTAAACTGACCGCCGAGCAGCAACAGGCCATCAGCAAGATGACCGGCACCCTCAGCAAAGGCCGCTTTGCCAAACTACTCGATAAATTGGAACCCTTGGCAGGAAGCACGGCCGTACGTTTTGTGCAAAAAGCTAGCACTCAGGGGTATGAGGCCCCCGGAGACGTTAACGTCGCCGCGGAGAAAAAATACTAAAAATGCCCCCTTATTTGTCGCATATGCCCCGCAAACGCAAAACATAGAGATCATATCTTTGGTATCAGATTACGATCATATGAAATCATTGTATCTCCATCCGGCTCCCTGTATTGCAGAATACGTGCATGAACTGCTTGTTATTGAAAACTTCCAAGTAACGACCCCTTTTGCATTGCCTCTTTTTGCAAATGGTATGCCCACACTGCTTTTCCAAACAGCCAAAGGACGGATAGGAAATTCTACGAACTACCTAACCCTATTTGGCCAAACGGTATTCCCAGACACCCTAACCATCGATGAGGATTTCACGCTGATTGCTTATTTCTTTAAACCGTATGCCCTGAATTCGCTGTTTGGGGTCTCTGCCCAGGAATTGACAGACAACCCCATCGATCTGAACGTATTGCCGGCATCCATCCGGACCGGCCTGCAGGAACAGTTGTTGAACGCATCCTCAAGCACGGAGATGGTCGGCATCCTGGATAGGTATATATACAGCCTCGTTACGAAAATCAAGACCGATACGCGCATTATGCAATATGCCGTTGAAAAAATTGCCGCCGAACCCTCCAAAAAAAACCTGGCGGCGATACAGTCGGAACTTTGCATGACGGGGCGCACCTTCCAACGGTTATTTGAGAAAATCATCGGCATTATTCCCACCCGCTACCGCAGAATCCGTCAATTCAATGCCGCTTTCCGGCAACTGAACAGCCGACAGTTCACAAACCTGACCGCACTTTCGTATAGCAACGGCTATTCAGACCAAAGCCATTTCATCCGCGCATTCAAAGAGTTTACTTCGCTAACGCCCGGTGAGTACCTAGCCTATAGCAAAGCAGGGGGAAACTGATTTTGTCAGTTTTGTTCTATTCCGCGGCTTAGGTCTTCGATACCTTTGAATCGTAAACAAAACAATTCAAAAAAATGGAAAACAACATTTATCCTTGTCTC
>Ga0164243_10010033_pt1 | contig 13661 bp, 15 predicted proteins | sample OricompcompostOP_FD_108781 | JGI IMG/M metagenome (GOLD analysis project Ga0164243, IMG submission 108781) | Organic Plus compost microbial communities from Emeryville, California, USA - Original compost - Organic plus compost (OP) | ecosystem: Engineered > Solid waste > Mixed feedstock >... | reverse complement strand
GCCGGCTCCGGCTCCTCGCCGGACTTGACCTGATCGAACATGGCGTTGACCGCGTCCAGCGCCTGCAACACCACGTCCATCAGCGCCGCGCCGACGCTGCGCTGGCCGTTGCGCAGCATGTCGAACAGGTTTTCCGTGATGTGGCAGCACTCGACCAGCGCCGTCAGTTGCAGAAAACCGGCGCCGCCCTTGACCGTGTGAAAGCCGCGGAAAATCGCATTGAGCAGATCGCGGTCGTCCGGACGCTGTTCCAGATCGACCAGTTGTTCGGAGAGCAGCTCCAGAATCTCCCCCGCCTCGACGAGAAAGTCCTGAAGAATCTCTTCGTCTTCACCGAAGCTCATGCCCAACTCCACCAGATAACGCCGGGCGCGCGCCCGGTCAGTTTTTTTGTTGCGAAAAACGTCAGCGCGATCAGAAGCCGAGGCTGGACAGCAGATCGTCCACGTCGTCCTGGCCCGACACCACGTCGGCGCGCTCCAGCGCCTTGATCTGCGGCCCTTCGGCGGCGACATCGCGCTCGGGCGCCGGCGCGGCCTCGGCCCGGTTGAAGATGCCGGTGAGTTCCTCCACCTGGCCCGCCACCCGCATCAGATCCACCAGCCGGTCCTCGACCTCCTGCACCAGCGTGATCACTTTCTTGATCACCTGGCCCGACAGGTCCTGGAAGTCCTGCGCCAGCAGGATCGAGTTGAATTTCTCCGACAGATTGGCCGAGCTGGCGCTGGTCCGACCGAGGAATTCGTCGATGCGGTGGTACAGGCCGCGAAACTCGTCCGGTTTCATCTCGCGCCGGATCAGGCGCTGCCATTCGGCCTGCAGCGAGCGCGCCTCGCTGCCGAGCTGCTCGACCTCCGGAATGCCGGCCTCCACCATGTCCATGGTCTTATCGGCCGATTTCTGCGTGAGATTAATCACGTAGTCCAGACGTTCCTGGGCGTTGGCCATCTGCGACATGTTGTCGCGCTCGGAACCGGCCACGTCGATCTCGAAATTGAGGATGGCCTCGTGCAGGCCGCGGGTCAGCTTGCCGACCTCGCGGTAGATGCTGCGGTCGCGCGCCTCGTTGATGCGCTGGATCAGCTCGCTCGCCCCGGGAAAATCGCCCTGTTCGAGTTTTTCCACCAAGGCCAGCGCGCGGCTTTTCAACTCGCCCAGCATGTCCATGCGGCCGTCGCCCAGCACGCGCTCAAAGTTGTCTGCGCCCAACATAGATTGATCACTTCTCGTAGTTATTGACTGGCCGCAACGCGCTCGAAGATTTTTTCGATTTTTTCCTTGAGCACCGCCGCCGTGAAGGGCTTGACCACGTAACCGTTGACGCCGGCCTGGGCCGCCTCGATGATCTGGTCGCGCTTGGCTTCCGCCGTCACCATCAGGATCGGCAGGCTTTTCAGCTTGTCGTCCGCGCGCACCGCTTTCAGCAGATCGATGCCGGTCATGCCGGGCATGTTCCAGTCCGTGATCAGGAAATCGAAATTGCCGTTTTGCAGCATCGGCAGCGCGGTCGAGCCGTCGTCGGCCTCGGAGGTGTTGGTGAAGCCGAGATCGCGCAGAAGATTTTTGATGATGCGCCTCATCGTCGAAAAATCATCGACAATAAGTATCTTCATGTTTTTATCCAAAACGACCTCCTCACAATTGACTGAAACACCACGCCATCGCCCTGAACAGTCTAGTAGCCAATGCGCGGGCATCCAGCTTGAAAACGCTTGATGACAGGTAGCCGCCGCTGCGGGTCGAACCCGAGCGGCGATGAGCCTTCCAGTGGCGGGTGCCGGCGCGAACGCGCAGGCTCCGGGATGAATATGCAAAATCCGGCACAGTATAGCCGGCGCGCGGCGATCGGCAGGAAATCATCCGGTCAGATCGGCCGCGCTCCAATCCTTCAGGCGCGCGCGCAGGCGCTGCGCCGCCTGGCTGTGGATCTGGCTGACGCGCGATTCGCTCACGCCCAGCACCAGGCCGATCTCCTTGAGGTTCAATTCCTCGTCGTAATACAGCGCCAGCACCAGCCGCTCGCGCTCGGGCAGCGTGGCGATCGCCGCCGCCAGCTGCTGGCGCAGCGCCGCGCGCTGTACGCCGTCGGCGGGTGAACTTTCGCCGCTGGGCAAGAAATCATCGGGATTTTCATCCTCGCCGCCCAGCTCGTCGATGCTGAACAGGCGGCTGCTCAGGCTGTCCTGGGTGATGGCGTGGTATTCGTCCAGCGAAACGCCCATTTCCGCCGCCACTTCCTGATCGCTGGCGTCGCGGCCCAGGCGTTTTTCCAGGCGCGCCATCGCCTCCTGCACGCGCCGGCTGTTGCGGTGCACCGAACGCGGCGCCCAGTCGCCGCGCCGCACTTCGTCGATCATGGCGCCGCGAATGCGGATGCCGGCGTAGGTTTCGAAACTGGCGCCCTTGCCGGCGTCGTAATTGCGCGAGGCTTCCAGCAGGCCGATCACGCCCGCCTGCACCAGATCGTCGACCTGCACGCTGGACGGCAGCCGCGCCAACAGGTGATGGGCGATGCGTTTGACCAGCGGCGCGTAACGCTCCAGCAGCGCCGTCTGGGGATTTCCCCGGGCGCCGCTGTAGGCGTTGAGACAATCGGAGACCACCATGCTGCGGACTCAGGAATTCGCGGCGTCGGGCTGCACCAGCCGCTCCACGAAAAATTCGAGGTGGCCGCGCGGCGAACTGGGCAGCGGCCAGCGGTCGACTTTCTCCGCCAGGGCGGCGAAGGCCAGCGCCGCCTTGCTGCGCGGCGCCATTTCCACCACCGAACGCTGGCGCTGGATCGCCTTGCGCAGGTTGTCGTCGAAGGGCACGCTGCCGACGTACTGCAAGGTGGCGTCGAGGAAACGCTCGGACACCTGGGTCAGCTTGTTGAACAGATTCTGCCCTTCCTGCGCGGTGCGGGTCATGTTGGCCAGCACCCGGAAGCGCGACATGTCGTAATCGCGATTGAGCAGTTTGATCAGCGCGTAGGCGTCGGTGATCGACGACGGTTCGTCGCACACCACCACCAGCGCCTCGTGGGCGGCGCGCACGAAATTGATCACCGAATCGGAAATGCCGGCGGCGGTGTCGATCAGCAGCACGTCGATCTGGTCGCTGATTTCGCTGAAGGCGTGGATCAGGCCGGCGTGTTCCAACGGCCCCAGCTGCGCCATGCGCTGGGTGCCGGAGGACGCCGGAATGATGCGGATGCCGCCGGGCCCGGTGAGCATGATGTCGCGCAGCGACAAATTGCCCGCCATCACGTCTTCCAGGTTGTGCCTGGCGTTGAGGCCGAGCAACACATCGATATTGGCCAGTCCGAGATCCGCGTCCAGCAGCGCCACGCGTCGGCCGATGCCCGCCAGCGCCACCGCCAGATTGATCGAAACGCTGGTCTTTCCCACACCGCCCTTGCCGCCGGTGATGGCGATAACTTGCACCGGGTGCCTACTACTCATGCCAGCGCCAACTCCTCAGCGTCGTAAAAGATGGGGCTAATTGTAGCCGCTTTATTGCAGATCATCGTTCAGGCTTTTTCGGTGCCGGTGCGCAGCGTGGCGAAAGCCTCCGCCAGGCGTTCCTCGTCGCCTTCGGCCTGCTTGGCCAGCGCGATCGCCTGCGCCACCAGGCGCTTGGCATCGCCCGGCGCGATATCGCCGGGAATCGACTGGCCGTCGGCCATGTAGGCCAGCGCCAGGCGGTTGTTGATCAACAGGCTGATCACCTCGCCGAGGCTGCCCGCCTCGTCGATCTTGGTGAGCACGCAGCCGGCCAGGTTGGCGGTGCGATAGGTGCGCTGCGCCACCGCCAGCGCCTGCTGCTGGCTGTTGGCGGCCAGCACCTGCAGGCAGCGCGCGCGCTCGCCGAGAGCGTCGATGGTGTCGAGCTGCGCGCGCAGTTCCGGCGCGCGCGCGTTCAGGCCCGCGGTATCGATCAGGACCAGCCGGCAGTGGCGCAGCTCGAACAGCGTCGAGGCCAGATCGCGGCCGGCGCCGACGATGCGGCACGGCACGTTAAGGATGCGGCTCAGGGTGCGCAATTGTTCGTGGGCGCCGATGCGGTAGCTGTCGGTGCTGATCAGCGCGATATCGGCATTGCCGCGCTCCAGCACGTAACGCGCCGCCAGTTTGCCGATGGTGGTGGTCTTGCCGGCGCCGGTCGGGCCGATGAAGGCGAAGATGCCGCCGGCGGCGACCAGATCGCGCTGCCACACCGGAATGTCGGCGGTCAGCTGCGTCATCAATTGCTGCCAGGCGAGCCGCGCATCGGCCGTGTCGCCGGTGGCCGTATCGACGGCAGCCGCGTCGGCGGCGAAGGCGGCCTCGCCCTCCATCAAATCGCGCACCGTGGCGAGATCGAGCCCGAGCCGCTGCAACCGCCGCCACATGGCGGCGCCGCCGGGCCGGCGCGCGCGGTACTGCTGCCAGGCGAAATTCGAATACTGTTTTTCGATCAGATCGCGCATCGAGCGCAATTCCTGCTGCATGTGCCAGAAACCGGGATCGTCCTGGCGCGCGCGCGGCGCAACCAGCGGTTCGCTCTCCACCGCGCGCGCGGCGGCGACGGGCCGTGCGGGTTTCGGTGCGGCCGGCTTCGGCGCGGCCGTCTGCGCCGGCGCCGGCGCAACCGGCGCGCTCGGCGGCAGCGCCGTCGGCATCTCCGCCGCGGCGAGCAGTTCGATACCGGCGGCGACGCGGCGGTTCGACAGAATCACCGCGTCCTCGCCGAGTTCCTCCCGCACCATCCGCAGGGCGGAACGCATGTCATGGGCCACGAAGCTCTTCATCACTGTCACTCTTCACCGCCTGCGGGCGGTTTCCTTGTTTTCGTGTTCACTTTGCCGTCTTTCCGCACGCATCCGCCGTCAACCGATCGAGGCTTCGATGGTCACCTGCTTGTCGTCCGGAATTTCGTTGTAGGCCAGTACGTGGATGTCGCCGTTGATGTAACGCGCGAATTTCGCCATCACCGCGCGCAGCGGCGCCGATACCAGCAGCACCGCCGGCTTGCCGGCCAGCTCCTGCTTCTGCGCCGCCTCGCGCAGCGCCGTCTGCAGGCGTTCGGCCAGCCCCGGCTCCAGCACGATGTCGTCGCCGGCGCCGGCCTGCTGCGCTTGTTGCAGGCTCTTCAGCAATAACTGTTCCATGGCCGGCGCCAGCGCCACCGCCGCCAGCGAATCCGTGTTGCCATAGATTTTCTGCACGATCACGCGGCTCAGCGCGAGACGCGCGGCGGCGGCCAGAACGGCGGGATCTTGACTCTTGCCGCCCTGCGCCGCCAAGGCGCCGGCGATGGTGCGCAGATCGCGGATCGGCACCTTCTCCTGCAACAGATTCTTCAGCACCTGCAACAGCGTGTTCACCGACACGATTTCCGGTACCAGCTCCTCCGCCAGCTTCGGCGACTGCCGCGCCAGCGAGGCCAGCAGGTTCTGCACCTCGTCGAAACCGAGCAGATCCTGCACCTGCTTGAGCAGCAATTGATTGAGGTGGGTGGCGACCACGGTGCTGGCGTCCACCACCGTGTAGCCGAGGGTCTGCGCCTGATCGCGCTGGCCGGGATCGATCCACACCGCGTCCAGCCCGAACGCCGGGTCCTTGGTGGCGATGCCGTCGATACTGCCGAACACCTGGCCGGGGTTGATCGCCAGTTCCCGATCCGGGTGGATGTCGCCCTCGCCACAGGTCACGCCGAGGATGGCGATGCGGTAGCCGTTGGGGCGCAGGTCCAGGTTGTCGCGGATGTGCACCGACGGCACCAGGAAACCGATGTCCTGGGACAGGCGCTTGCGGATGCCCTTGATGCGCCCGAGCAGTTCGCCGCCCTGCGCCTTGTCCACCAGCGGGATCAGGCGATAGCCGACCTCCAGGCCGATGGTGTCCACCGGCTGCACATCGTCCCAGCCCAGCTCCGGCAGTTCGCTGGCGGCCGCCGCCTTCTGCTGCGCCTGCTGTTCCTGCACTCGCACCTCGGTGCCGTGCGAGCGCTGCGCCTGGGTTTTCTGGCGCACGATCAGGTAGGCGCCGCCGCCCGCCGCCAGCGCCAGGCCGCCGAAGGCGATGTGCGGCATGCCCGGCACCGCGCCCATGGCGCCGAGAATGGCGGCGGTGACCGCCAGCGCCTTGGGCGAATCGAACATCTGGCTGCGCACCTGCTCGCCCATGTCCTTGGCGCTGTTGACCCGCGTCACCATCAGCGCCGCCGCCACCGACAGCAGCAGCCCCGGCAGCTGCGCCACCAGGCCGTCGCCGATGGTCAGCAGCGAGTACACCTGCATGGCGTGGCCGAAATCCAGATCGTGCTGCAACATGCCGATGAACAGGCCGCCGATCATGTTGATGAACAGGATCAGGATGCCGGCGACGGCGTCGCCGCGCACGAATTTGCTGGCGCCGTCCATGGAGCCGTAGAAATCGGCCTCGGCCGCCACCTCGTCGCGGCGCTTGCGCGCCTGGTCCTGGTCGATCAGGCCGGCGTTGAGATCGGCGTCGATCGCCATTTGCTTGCCGGGCATGGCGTCCAGGGTGAAACGCGCGCTGACCTCGGAAATCCGGCCGGCGCCCTTGGTGACCACCACGAAGTTGATGATCACCAGAATCAAAAACACCACCACGCCGACCGCGTAGTTGCCGCCGATCACCACCTCGCCGAAGGCCTGGATCACCTTGCCGGCGGCGTCGCCGCCGCTGTGGCCGTGCAGCAGCACCACGCGGGTGGAGGCGATGTTGAGCGCCAGCCGGAGCAGCGTCGCCACCAGCAGAATGGTGGGAAACACGGCGAAATCCAGCGGCCGCAGCGCGTACACGGCCACCAGCAGCACGACGATGGACAACGCGATATTGAAGGTGAACAGCACATCGAGCAGGAACGGCGGCAGCGGCAGCGTCATCATGCCGAGCATGGCCAGCAGCAGCAGCGGAATGCCGAGATTGCCGCGGCTCAGGCCCCGCGCCTGCGTCAGCCAGACGGCCATGGAATTGTTGCTCGCCTTTGCCATTGCCCACCCTGAAGCGATCCGCGCCGGTATCGACCGGCGTCGGATTTCCGATAAAAAATCCCGCACCCTTCCATCAATTTTTTGACGGTTTCAAGGCGCCCGCGGGGTTATAGCAATTAGCTCTCCAACTTCGGCTCACGGCCCGTTTTCGCGGCGGCCGCGCTGGTCGAAGGTCATGTCCTCGGGCACCGGCAGATCCTTCGGCGGCTGCGGCCGGCGGCCCTGGCCGGCGCGATGCGCCTTGAGCTGGAACACATAGGCCAGCACCTGCGCCACCGCCAGATAGAGTTGCGCGGGAATTTCGCGCTCCAGCTCGGTGGTGAAATAAATCGCCCGCGCCAGGGTCGGCGCAGGGACCAGTTGCACTTCGTGGGCGTTGGCGATCTCGCGGATTTTCATCGCCACGTGATCGACGCCCTTGGCCACCACCACCGGCGCGGCGCCGGGCCGTTCCGGGTCGTAGCGCAGCGCGACCGAAAAGTGCTCCGGGTTGGTGATCACCACGTCGGCCTGGGGCACCGCCTCCATCATGCGTTTGCGGGCCATTTCCCGCTGCAACTGACGGATGCGGCCCTTCACCTCGGGTTTGCCCTCCGAGTCCTTCATCTCCTCCTTGACTTCCTGCTTGGTCATCTTGAGCTTGCGGCCGTGCTCGAACAGCTGGTACGGCACATCGACCAGCGCGATCAGCAGCATGCCGCTGCTCACCCCCAGCACCGCCCACTGCCCGAGCCGCAGCGCCTGGACCAGCGCCGGCTGCAATTCCTGCACGCCCAGGCCGAGCAGCGAATAACGCATGCTGCGGATGATGAGCACGGCGATGCCGGCCAGCACGATGAACTTGATCAGCGACTTGACCAGCTCCACCAGCGCCGTGGAGGAAAACATGCGCTTCAGGCCGGACATGGGATTGATGCGCCCGCCCTTGGGCAGCAGCGCGTTGGGACTGAACAGCCAGCCGCCGAGGGCGATGGGGCCGGCCAGCGCCGCGATCAACAACAGCACCAGCAGCGGCAGCAACGATTTTCCGATCGCCAGCGTGCTGTGCAGCAGATGCGCCAGCGCCACCTGCACATCGAACGCGGCCTCGCGCGGCAGCGCCAGGTTGAACCGCATCTGATCGCCCAGCGCGCGGCCCAGCGCCGGCCCGAACACGATCAGCCCGCCGATGCCGGCGAACAGCACGAACAACGTGTTCAACTCGCGCGAACGCGCCACCTGCCCTTCTTCACGGGCTTTTTCCTGGCGCCTGGCGGTGGCCTCCTCACTGCGTTCCTGGCCGTTTTCGTTCTCTGCCACGGCAACTCCGGTGGTTGAAACAGGGGAAACGCCGCGTCACTTTCCTGACGCCGGCGCATGCAATCATCGGAACAGAGCAAGCGGCGTGCCGCGCCGTGGGAATGATTCGCGGCGCGGCACGCGGCAAAAACCAGGGCTAAAAACCCTGGGCCGCTGGCGTGGATGAATCGAAGCTGATCGCGGCTGTGTCGCGCTGCGCGTTATCCGGCGCAACCGCGCGTACCGGTAGCGGTGCCGACCGGCGGGCGATCGGTTGGCAGACGACAAAGCCGCGTGAATTTCGGTATAACGATCGCAGGCAACGACGACACGCAGGGTCAGGTCATGATCTCGATTCGCGCCGCGCGCGCCCGCGATGTGTACTGGCAGCGGTTCGTGAAATATCCGGGGCTGGCGATGTTCCAGTCGCGGGTCGAACTGCTGCACGCGGCCCTGCTCGAGGGCGATGCCGCCGTGACCTCGTTCGTCCCCCATCCGTTCCGCTTGCGCGCCTGCGCGCGCGATATCCCCGGTTGTTATCTGATCCGCGACGGCCGGCGCGTGGTGCGGGTCATCACCGCGCCCGACGTCCTGTCCGAACCCCTGCGGCAATCGCTGCGGGAATTTTTCGCCTCGCACCGGATGCGTTTCGAAGTGGTGACCGAGGCGTCGATCCTGGCCCGGGAAACGCAGGCGCAGAACTGGTTGTACATCGTGCGCCGGCTGGTGGAGAACGCCGATCTCGATACGCATGCGCGCGAAGCCACGCTGTTGCGGCGGCTGCGCGCGCGGCGGCGGATGACGCTGGCGGCATTGCTCGGTGAACGCGCCGGACCCGATGAAATCGCCCTGTTCCGGCTGCTGCATCGGGGCGCAGCGCGGGCACGGCTCGAAGCGCAGCCGTTGCATGACGGCACCCTGTTGAGCCTGCCGGAGTGATTCGCTCCCGCCGTATTTTTTTCCGATCAAATGCCTTCAGGTCAACGATAACAGCGCGAACAACGCCAACCACAGCAACAGCAGGTAATGCCAGTACACGGCGCACAGTCGCACGTTCAGGGCCAGCGCCTGCGCAACTGGCGCCGGCATCGCCAGACCGCCGCGCGCAACCCGGTACGAGGTGCGCGCCAGCACGCACAGGCCGCCGCACAGCTGCGCGCCGTGCAGCGCCGTGAACAGATAGAAAAAGGATGCGTCGGCGCTGGACGCCGGCGAAAAACCCTCGACGTACAACTGCCGGCAGGCCAGCCATTGGCCGCCGAGAAACGCCAGCGCCAACAGCGCGCCGCCCAGCAGATCGCGGCGCAGCGCCGCGCGCGCGCCACCGGCGAGGGTGCGGCAGGCGCTGGCCAGCGCACCGCTGGCCAGAACCAGCAGCGCGGTATTCAGCCACAACAGCCGCGGCAGCGGCACCGGATTCCAACCCGGCAGCAGGCTGCGCAGATAACAGGCGCCGGCCAATAGCGCGAACAGGCAGGTGGCGGCGATCATGAACACGTTCAACCCGGCCGTGCCGGCAGCCAGCGCCGGCCATGTGCCGCGCCGCGCGCTGGCGCGATAGCCGACCCGCTGCCAGGGCTGCGCGCGCAAGCGAAACAACAGACCGGTCCAGACCGCGCCGGCGAGCAATACGCCGGCCAGCACCACGGAAATGTTCATGGGCAATCCTCCGGTGACGCCATCGTATTCACCATCGCGACGCAAGGACCGGCACACGATCAGAGCCAGAATCCATCGATTTTGCCGCGCCCGGCGCCGCGATGCGCACAGACTGAACTCAACGCCGGGGGGATTTCGTGCGCTGTCGCACACTGTGAACGGGCGGTCGGTGAAGAGGTGGCTATCGGCGCGGTGCGATCACGTCATTAAAAACAGCGCGGCACCGCAAGCAGCGAATGCGCCGCGCCGCTTTCTCTTTCGCGACCTTTTTCAAAGCTCGAAAATCCGTGGTGGAGTATTGCCACCATGCGGATGTCTTCGGAGAGAGATTACGCGGCGACCGGTTTCGATCGCCGCAACAATAAACGGCGGGATCATCCGCATTGTCATCGGGGATGCGGCAATGGCTTTTGCTTTCATGCAGACAGCAGCGATCAGCTCACCGGCCGATCGGCCGGTCAGGGCATCAGCCACTGCCGCATCACCGCCAGCGCCTCGCCGCTGTAGCGTTCGAATTGCGGCAGCACGCTGGCCATGTTGGCCCACAGGATCAGCAGGCCGAGCACCAGCATCAGCGGAAAACCGATGGCGAAGATATTGAGCTGCGGCGCGGCGCGGGTGATCACGCCCAGGCTGATGTTGATGATGAGCAGCGCCGTCACCGCCGGCAGCGCCATCAGCAGCGACGCGCCGAACAGCCAGCTGCCCCAGCCGAGCAACATCTGTAAACGGTGCGGGCCGATGGCGGCGCCCACCGGCAGCGCGCGAAAACTTTCCACCAGCACCTCGACCATCACCAGATGGCCGTTCATGCCGAGAAACAACAGCGAGGCCAGCATCAGATAGAACTGGCTGATCACGGTCACCGACACGCCGTTGACCGGATCGTTCATCGAAGCGAAACCGAGGCCCATGGTCATCGCCACCATCTGGCCGGCCATCACGAAGGTGTGCAGCAGCACTTGCAGGAAAAAAGCGAGAGCGACGCCGATCAACAGTTGCTGCGCCGCCAGCACGATGGCCAGCGGCGACAGGAAATCCGGCGTCGGCAGGCCGCGCAGCGTCGGCGCGATCGCCATCGTCAGCAGCAGCGCCAGCAACAGGCGGATGCGCGGCGGCACGATCTGCGTGCCGAAAATCGGCGCCGCCATGAAAAATCCACTGACCCGCAGCAGCGGCCACAGGAACTGGTTGAGCCAGAATTGCAGCGCGGCGATATCCAGTTGCAGCATCGCGTCAACCGATGAAGTGGCCGAGGTTCGCGATCAGATTGCCGGTGAAGTCCGTCAGCTTGGTCAGAAGCCACGGGCCCGCCAGCATCAGCGAAACGATGGTGACGACCAGGCGCGGCAGGAAACTCAGCGTCTGTTCGTTGATCTGGGTGGCGGCCTGGAAGGTGCTGATCACCAGCCCCACCACCAGCCCCGGCACGATCAGCACGGCGACCATCACGATCACCAGCGTCAGCGCCTGCGCGAACAGGTCGATCACCACATCCGGCGACATGCCAGCCCTCCCCGCTCAGCCGAAACTCGCGGCCAGGCTGCCGAAAATCAGCGCCCAGCCGTCGACCAGCACGAACAACATGATCTTGAACGGCAGCGAGATGATGACCGGCGACAGCATCATCATGCCCATCGCCATCAGCACGCTGGCCACCACCAGGTCGATGATCAGAAACGGAATGAACAACACGAAGCCGATCTGGAACGCGGTTTTCAGCTCGCTGGTCAGGAACGCCGGTGCCAGCACAAAAAACGGCACGTCCGCAGGCGCCTGTACCGCCGGCGTGTTGGAGATGCGCATGAACAGCGCCACGTCCGATTCGCGCGTCTGTTTCAGCATGAAGGCGTGAAACGGCCGCGACGCACGCTGCAACGCCTCCACCGAAGTGATCTGCTCATTGAGATACGGTTGCAGCGCCTGTTCGTTCACCTGGTTGAGCACCGGCTGCATGATGAAAATGGTGAGGAACAACGCCATGCCCATCAATATCTGGTTCGAGGGAGTGGTCTGCAAACCCAGCGCCTGGCGCAGGATCGCCAGCACGATGACGATGCGGGTGAAGGCGGTCATCATCATCAGGAACGACGGCAGCAGGGTCAGCGCCGTCATCACCGCCAGAATCTGCAGCGTCACCGTGTAATCCTGGCTGCCGTCGGCATTGGCTTTCATGTGCACCGCCGGCACGCCGGGCAGCGCGTTGCTCGACTTGACGGCAGCGGCCGTCGGCGCCGCCTGGGCGAGGGCCGCCGGCAGCGCGCACAACGCCACCATCAGGCACAACGCCGCGACGCGGGCGAACAATACAGGCAGCATCAGCGTTGCAAACCGTGCTGCATGGCCTGGCGGATCTTGCTGGCGAAATCCTCGCCGCCGCCGGTATCGGTGATCACCGGCTCGTCGAAGGCGTGCAGCAGCGCGACCCTGCCGGGCGCCACGCCGATCAGCAATTGTTTGCCGCCCGCCTCGATCAGCACCACGCGTTCGCGCGTGCCCACCGGCAGCGACGCCAGCGCCCTGATCGCGCGCGATGTGCCCCACTGCGCACCGCCGGTTCGTTTCACGAACCACCAGGACAGCGCCACCAGCGCCAGCAGGAACAACAGGCCCAGCACCATGTTGAGCGGGCTGGTGGCGCTCACCGCCGCGCCGGGTGCGTGCGCGGCGGGCGCGTCCGCGGCCAGGGCCGCGCCCGTCGCCAGCAGCGCGGCGAGGCCGGTTGTGATTTCTGACAGCCGCGTCAAGGCGCGCGCGGTCGTGGTTTTGCAAGTCTTCATCTCAGCTTCTTGATACGTTCCGACGGGCTGATGACATCGGTCATGCGGATGCCGAATTTTTCGTTCACCACCACCACTTCGCCGTGGGCGATCAGGGTGCCGTTGACCAGCACGTCCAGCGGTTCGCCGGCCAGCCGGTCCAGTTCGATCACCGACCCCTGGTTGAGCTGCAACAGGTTGCGGATGGTGATTTCGGTGTTGCCGACCTCCATGGAAATGCGCACCGGAATATCCAGGATCACATCCAGATCCGGCGAACCCGGCCGCTGTTTCGGCGCACTGGCATCGAGCTCTTCCAGCGGCGCGCGCTCGGCCGCGGGTTTGGCCGCGCCCGCCGTGGTCACCGCCTCGCCCGACAGCAGCGCGTCGATATCGTCCTGCGCGGTGCCGCCCTGCTCCTCCATGGCCGCGGCCCACTCCGCCGCCATCTGGTCCTGATCCAGTTCGTCAGTCATCGTTATTGCTCTCCAGCGGCGCTTTCAATGATTGCCGCGATCGAATTTTTCCAGAATCTGCAAGGCGAGATTGCCGCGCGACTGGCCCAGGCGCGCGTGCAGGATGGGCACGCCGTTGGCCGTGAGAATGAGCGTTTCCGGCAGCTCCACCGGAATCACATCGCCCGCCTCCAGCGCCACGATATCGCGCAGGGATACGTCTTTTTCCGCCACCGTGCCGTTGACCACCACGGTGGCGCCCATCACGTCCTCGCGCAGCGAACGCACCCAGCGTTCGTCGATGTCGTCGACATCGCTCTGCATGCCGGCGTCGAGGGTTTCGCGGATCGGCTCGATCATGGCGTAGGGCAAGGTGATGTGCATGTCGCCGCCGCCGCCGTCCAGCTCGACGTGGAAGGTGCTGACCACCACCACTTCGCTGGGGCTGACGATGTTGGCCATCGACGGGTTGACCTCCGAGTTCACGAACTCGAACTCGATCGGCATGATGGTTTTCCAGGCTTCCTT
>Ga0164243_10010032_pt1 | contig 13663 bp, 14 predicted proteins | sample OricompcompostOP_FD_108781 | JGI IMG/M metagenome (GOLD analysis project Ga0164243, IMG submission 108781) | Organic Plus compost microbial communities from Emeryville, California, USA - Original compost - Organic plus compost (OP) | ecosystem: Engineered > Solid waste > Mixed feedstock >... | reverse complement strand
CTTGACCGCGACGACGCGGTCGAGTCGCCGGTCCAGGGCCCGGAAGACGCTTGCCATGCCGCCCCGGGCGATGCGCTCCTCGATCTGGTAGCGGTCGTCGAGGAGACGGCCCACGAGGGCCTCGTCGCCCATCACCGTCACGTCTACCTTCCCTCGATCCGCACGGGCCCCATGTCGGCACCCTCCCATGAGTCTAAAGTCTCGGCCGCGACAACAACGACTTCCCCGCGGCGCGTCCCGGCCGGACGTGCGCGGAGGCGATGGGCGACTAGCTGTCCCGCCGTGTGGCCTGCCGCAGCATCGGCTCGAGGACGTCGTGGGCATCCGCGCCGAGGGCGTCGATGGCGACGAGCGCGCGCCGCTCGAGCTCGATGATGTCGGCCTCGACGGCCTCCAGCGCGCCGCTCGACTCGATGAGCCGCCGCACCTCGTCGACATGCTCGACATGCCCGAGGCCGTCGTGCAGCAGGGTGCGCCCTTCCTCGTCGGTGAGCTCGGCGGTGCGGGCGACGAGGACGGTGCGCTTGCCCTCGCGCAGGTCGTCGCCGGACGGCTTGCCCGTGACCGCCGGGTCGCCGAAGACGCCGAGCACGTCGTCGCGGAGCTGGAACGCCTCGCCGAGCGGCAGCGCGACGGCGGTGAGGGCGGTGATGAGGCGCTCGTCGGCGCCGGCGAGCGCCGCGCCGACGTGCAATGGCCGCTCGACGGTGTACTTCGCAGTCTTGTAGCGGATGACGCGCATGGCCTCGGCCACGCTCAGCGAAGGGCGGGTCTGTCCGACGACGTCGAGGAACTGACCGGCGACGACCTCGGCCTTGCACAGGTCCCAGTAGCCGCGGGCGGCGGCGACGTGCGGCGGATGGGCGGAGAGGCTGGGGGAGGCGCTCGATGCGACGGTGTGCATCTCGTCGGCCCACGACAGCAGCAGGTCGCCGAGCAGGACCGCGGCCGAGGCACCGAAGCCGGCGGCATCGCCCACGGCGCCCTCGTCGTGGTGCTGCGCCTCGAACGCGCGGTGCACGCTCGGGCGTCCACGGCGGGTGTCGGAGGCGTCCATGAGGTCGTCGTGCACGAGGGCGCTCGCCTGGAGCCACTCGAAGGCGGCCGCGGCGATGTCGAGGCCTGCGTCGTCCGGGTCGCCCCCGGCCACCAGCCAGCCGGCGAGGCAGAGCTGCGGCCGCAGTCGCTTGCCGCCGACGACGAACCCGGCCGCGGCGTCCACGAAGGGCTCGAGCTCAGGACCCACTGCGGTCAGGACGGCCCGGCGGCTGTCGACGAACGAGACGAGGGCCTGGTCGACACGCTTTCGGAACAGGGGATCGTCGGCGCGGGCGGTCACAGGGTGGACGATACCGTTGACCCCATGGCTGACCGTTCACTCATCGACGCGCTGCGGGGACCGACCCCGAGCTTCTCGTTCGAGTTCTTCCCCCCGAAGGACGACGAGGGTGAGGCACTGCTGTGGCAGACCATCGCCGAGCTCGAGTCGTTGCAGCCCACCTTCGTGTCGGTGACCTACGGCGCCGGGGGCACCACACGCGAGCGCACCGTGCGCATCACCGGACGCATCGCGGAGTCGACGTCGCTCATCCCGGTCGGCCACCTGACGCTCGTCGACCAGAGCCGTGGTGAGATCGAGGCAGTGCTCAAGCAGTACGAGGCCGCTGGCGTGCGGCACGTGCTGGCGCTGCGCGGCGACCCGACGGGCGGGCCGGGCACGCCCTGGACGTCCCATCCCGAGGGCCTCGAGTACGCGGTCGATCTCGTCGCCGTCGCGTGTGACATGGGCAGCTTCAGCGTCGGTGTCGCGGCGTTCCCCGAGGGCCATCCCGATGCCGCCGACCTCGACGCCGATGCGCGGGTGCTGGTGGCGAAGGCCGAGGCCGGCGCGGAGTTCGCGGTCACCCAGCTGTTCTTCCGAGCGTCCGACTACTTCGACCTCGTCGAACGTGCCCGCGAGCTGGGCTGCGACATCCCGATCGTCCCGGGCATCATGCCGATCCTGCATCTCGCGCAGGTGGCCCGCATGGCCCAGCTCTCCGGTGCCGAGCTGCCGGCCGAGGTCATCGAGTCGTTCGCACCGCTGGGCGACGATGCCGCCGCCATCCGCGCCCACGGCATCGAGCTGGCCACAGAGCTGTGCCGCGAGCTGCTCGCCGGCGGGGCTCCGGGTCTGCACTTCTACACACTCAACCGCTCGAAGGCGACCCGCGAGATCGTCGCCAACCTGCGCGCCTCCGGCCAGCTCTGACCCCCGCAGCCCCCGCCCGCCCCCCAACTTTTGGACACTTGCGGGGCTTTTCTTGCTGAAGAATGCCCCGCAAGTGTCCAAAAGTTGGGGGCGGGGGGGGCTGCGGGGGCTAGCGGGGGGAGGGGCCGATGGCGGCGGCGATGGCGGCGGTGGCCATGCCGATCGCCTCGAGCGAGCCACCCGGATGCGCATGGGCGCCGGCTAGGTAGAGACCGCCGGTCGGGGCGACTCCCGGGGCGTCGAAGGCCGATCGCCAGCCGGTCCAGGCCCAGCCCCAGTGCCCGAGCCGCACGAGGTCGCTCGGTGTGTGGTCCCAGCGGGTCGTGACGTGGGGACGCAGGTCGATGCCGCACCGCACGAGGGCTATGAGGGGATCCTCGGCCAGATGGTGCTCGATCGTCCACTGGCCGGGGGACGAGGTCCAGAGCCGCAGCGGCGGATCGGCGTGCACCAGCACCTCATCGGGCAACGCGGGCGCCCCGGCGCCGAGCGTGAGGTACGTGCGTGAGGCCGGCATCGCCGGGAGCCCCGGTGGCTCGGGGATGCCGACGGGCCAGCTCGGCGCGCACCACACGACGACGTCGGCCGGCCAGGTGTCATCGTCGGTGACGACCTCGCGCACCGTGCCGTCACGCCGGACGACGGTGTGGGCGTGGGCACCCGTGTGCACGGCGACCTTGCGCTGGGCGAGGCGCTGGGTGAGCGTCTCGGCGAGCGCGGGCCGGCCGCCCTCGAACCGCCACAGCCCGAAGTTGCGCTCGACGTAGTGGCTCATCGCCGCGAACCCCGGCACCGCACGGGGGTCCTGCCCGGCGAGCCGCACGGGGTCGAGCACGAGGTGTCTCAGATGGTCGTCGTGGAGGTCCTTGCGGGCGAGGCGGGCGAGGGTTCGTCGTGGCCGCAGGACGGAGCGCGCGGACGAGTCCATGGCCTCGCGTCCCACCAGCACCTGGTCGAGCGCCGCCCGTCGCACGACGTCCCACGACTCGTTCAGCGTGTCGACCCAGGGTGACCAGCCGTCGGTGCCGAAGGTCTCGACGAGCGCCTCGTGCTGGTCGCCGCGGTTGCCCATCGGCAGGTCCAGCACCGTGCGGTCGGCGAAGACGTGACGTCGCCCGGTGATCTTGGTCAGCTCGAGCTCGCGCTCGAGGGGGCGACCGGACTTGCGGAAGAGGTCACGGAAGACACCAGGGAGGGTGACGGTCTCGCGGTGCGACTGCCAGGTCGCGCCGTCGTGGGTGACGCCGAGCAGCTGGCCGCCGAGCCGGTCGCCGGCCTCCAGCAGCGTCACCTCGTGGCGCAGCTTCGCCAGCCTGGCCGCGGCGGACAGCCCGGCGAACCCTCCTCCGACCACGACGACCTTCGCCATGGGTCAGCCCACGTCGGCGGGGGTGCCGCCGGTGAGCTCGAGCAGCTCCTCGTAGGTGGTCGGGAACACCGCGTGTGGATGCCCGGCGGCGGCCCAGACCTCGTCGAAGTCGGCCAGGGCGCGGTCGACGAGCGTGCGGAGCGGGGCGGGGTGGCCGACGGGGGAGATGCCGCCGATCGCCTGGCCGGTGTGCGTGCGCACGAAGTCCGGGGTCGCGCGCGTCAGGGGTGGCAGGTCGTGGTCGGCGGCCACACGGGCGGTGTCGACCCGGTGGGCGCCGGACGTGAGCACCAGGACGGCCTGGCCGTCAGCGTCGAAGACGAGGCTGTTGGCGATCTGTCCGACCTCGACGTCGAGCGCGGCAGCCGCCTCGGCAGCGGTGCGGGCGGAGTCCGGCAGCATCCGCACCTCGCCCGCCGCGCCCTTCTCGCGTAGCACCTCGACGACCTGCCTGACACGGGGATGGTCCATGGGCCGACGGTAGCGAGCGGTGTGGCAAGGTTGCGCCCATGGGTCCGGTCCGCACCGAGGTGATGTGGCAGTCCGTGCTGGACGCCGTCGCTCTCGCGGGGCCCGAGGCCGGCGCCCTCGACGTGCTCGACCTCGGTGGCGGCACCGGCGGTGACGCCGTCCGCCTCGCGGCCCTGGGCCACCGGGTCACGGTCGTCGACCCGAGTCCGGACGCACTCGCCTCCCTGAGCCGCCGTGGTCTCGAGGCAGGCCTCGAGACCGTCGTCGGACTCCTCGCCGACACGACCGACCTGCTCGACCATGTGAGCGCCTCGTCCTTCGACCTGGTGCTGTGCCACGGGGTGCTCGAGCACGTGGACGACCCCGACCAGGCCCTCGAGGCCGTCTCCGCGGTGCTGCGTCCGGGCGGACTCGCCAGCGTCGTCGTGGCCGGCCGCCATGCGGCGGTGGTGGCGCGGGCGCTTGCGGGCGATTTTGTGGCTTCCCTGGCGCTCTTCGACAGCACGGCCGCCACCTGGGACGTCCGGTCCCAGGGGCCTCGTCGCTTCGTCGTCGCCGAAGTCGAGGAGCTCCTTCTCGGGCACGGATTCCAGCCTGTCCGCACCACGGCCCTGCGGGTGTTCGCCGACCTCGTCCCGTCCGCGCTCCTCGACGGCGAGCCCGGATCACGCGAGGCGCTCTACGCCCTGGAACGCCGCGTGAGAAACTCTCCAGAGTTCACAGCCCTCTCGGCTGGCTTGCAGTTGATCGCACGCCTAGACTTGGCCTCAGAACATCTCGATCCAGGAGGCAACCGTGCCGCTCTCTGAAGAAGAGGCTCGACTGCTGCAGCAGCTCGAGCAGTCGCTGGCCGCAGAAGACCCAGACTTCGCCTCGACCTTGAGGGGCTCGAAGTTCTTGGCCCACAACCGACGGGTCGCCATCCTGGCTGCCCTCGGCTTCGTCGTCGGACTCGTGTTGCTGCTGTGCGGCGCGGTCTTCACCATGACCTGGCTCGGTGCTCTCGGGTTCGTCGCCATGGTCGTGACGGCCTACCTGTTCCTCAACGCCTGGCGGCGTGGCATCGGGGGATCCGACGAGAGGTCGGTCCCCAGCTCGCCGAAGCAGTCCGGCTCCTTCGTCGATCGGATGGAAGAGCGCTGGCAGCGACGTCAGGACGGCGACGAGTACTGATTCGCCCCACTCCGCCCCACCACCGCTGACAACCGCCCCCTCGGGGGCGGTTTTTTTGTGCCCTGACGGGCTTTTCGCTCTCCCCACCGACGGGTGACGACTGCCCGAAAACACTCAAGAAACACGCGCTGGAGGCTGCGTGGTGGGGTGAAGTGGAGTACAGTGGGGGGAAATGGAGCACTTGGCCGTCGTAGAGGAGGAACGGGGTGAGCGTCGATGTGTCCAACTTCTTCGGCACCTACACGCCGCGCCTCGACGACAAGGCTCGGCTCTTCCTGCCGGCCAAGTTCCGTCCGCGCCTCGAGCACGGCGTGGTGCTCACCCGCGGGCAGGAGAACTGCATCTACGGATGGACGCCCGAGAGCTTCAGCGCCTTCACCGATCGGGTGCGGGACACCCCGTTCACCAACCGCGACGCCCGCAACTTCATCCGCATGCTCTTCTCGGGTGCCTCCTCGGAGGTTCCCGACAAGCAGGGACGCATCTCGATCCCGCCCGTGCTGCGCGAGTGGGCGCATCTCGACCGCGAGTGCGCGGTCGTGGGGGCGATGGATCGCATCGAGATCTGGGACTCCGGCCGTTGGGCGGAGTTCTCGGCACAGCAGGAGGGTCCGTTCGCGGACATGACCGACGAGGTGATGCCCGGCATCTTCTGACGAGCTCCGTGCGACGGGATCTTCGGCCGTGCGGTTCTGACACCACTTCCCCGGTGCCAGACCCGCACGGACGGGGGTCCGGAGGCACGGAGAGCGTGCCGGGCGGAAAGAGATGACGATGCAGACGAAGCGGGTGCGACACGAGATCGCCGAGGCAGCGGTGCTGATGGGGTTCTCCCTCGGCGCCTCCGCCGCGGTGGCGGCCCTCGTCGCCCTGTTGGTGGCCATCGCATGACAGCAGCCCAGCACGTCCCGGTGATGCTGGAGCGCGTCCTCGACCTGCTCGCCCCCGTCGTGACGGCACCGGGCTCGGTCGTCATCGACGCCACGCTCGGCCTCGGTGGGCACACCGAGGCGCTGTTGACGCGTTTCCCCGAGGTCCACGTCCTCGGCATCGACCGCGACCCCCACGCCCTCGAGCGCGCGGCCGAGCGGCTCGCGCCCTTCAGCGGCCGTGTCACGTTCGCCCACGCCGTCTACGACGAGCTCGGCGATGTCGTCGCCCAGGCGGGTCTCAGCTCGGTCGCCGGAGTGCTGTTCGACCTCGGCGTCTCCTCGATGCAGCTCGACCTCGCCGACCGGGGCTGCGCGTACGCGCAGGACGCTCCGTTGGACATGCGGATGAACCCCGAGGACGAGATGTCCGCCGCCGACGTCCTGAACACCTACAGCGTGGCCGACCTCAGCCGCGTCCTGCGGGTCTACGGCGAGGAGAAGTTCGCACGCCGCATCGCCGAGGCCGTCGTCGCCGGGCGCGAGGGCGAGCCCTTCACGACGAGCGCGCGACTGGTCGACCTGGTCCGCAACTCGATCCCGGCAGCCGCCCGTCGCACCGGCGGCAACCCGGCCAAGCGCACCTTTCAGGCCCTGCGCATCGAGGTCAACGACGAGCTGGGCGTCTACGCCCGTGCCCTGCCCGCCGCGCTCGAGGCCATCGCGGTCGAGGGCCGTGTCGTCGTCCTGTCCTACCACTCGCTCGAGGACCGGCTGACGAAGCAGGCCTTCACTCGCGCGACCCGCTCGACGGCTCCCCGCGACCTGCCGGTCGTGCCCGTCGAGATGCAACCGCGCTTCCGCCTGCTGACACGTGGTGCCGAGCAGGCCTCTGAGAACGAGATCGCCGACAACCCCCGCGCCCAGTCGGTCAGGCTGCGCGCCGTCGAACGGATTGCCGCATGAGCGCACTTGCCAGTCCCCGTGGCCTTCTCGCCCGCACCGAGCAGCCGAGGGCCCGCGTGCTGCGCCTCGTCAACCCGGTGCGCAGCCGCGCCCGACGCGCCCCGTTCGTGGTGGTCGTCCTGGCGCTGCTCTCGACCGGTCTCGTCGGACTCATCGTCATGAGCACGGTCCTGCAGTCGCAATCGTTCGAGCTGGCGACCCTGTCGCAGCAGGCCGACACCCTCGCCACACAGCAGCAGGCCAAGACCCGGGAGGTCGAACGGATGCAGAGCCCGTCACAGGTCGCCTCGCGCGCCGTCGCGCTGGGGATGGTGCCCAACGCCAACCCGGTCTTCCTGCGTCTGTCCGACGGCGAGGTGGTCGGGACGCCCCATCCGGCCGAGGCCGGCAGCAACCTCCCGGGGATCGCCCGATGACACGCAACCGGCTCTCGCGCCGGCGGCTGCGCTTCTGTCTCGCGATCGTCGTCGGCGTCTTCGGCGTCTTCGGTGCGCGCCTCTTCCAGATCCAGGGCCTCGACGCCAAGGCGTACGCCGCCATGGCCGTCGACGCAGGCACGAAGACCAGCACGGTGCCCGCTCCGCGTGGGCGCATCCTGGACCGCAACGGGGTCGAGCTCGCCTCGAGCGTCGACGGCCTCACCCTCACCGCCGATCCGAGCATGACGACGGCCGACGCGCCGCGCATCGCCCGCCTGCTGGTCGACTCCCTCGGCGACAAGCTCGACTACTTCGACACGATCGACAAGCTGCGCACCCCCGACTCGCGCTTCGTGTACCTCGTCAAGGACGTCCCGGCCTGGGACGCGCAGCAGGCCGTCGACGCCGTGCGCAAGGCCGGCTTCACCGGTGTCTTCACCGAGAAGGAGACGCTGCGCACCTACCCTGGCGGCACCCTCGCGGCGAACCTCATCGGCTACACCGACGGCAGCGGCAAGGGCGTCGCGGGCCTCGAGCAGGAGTACAACAAGGTGCTGACCGGCACCGACGGCTCGAGCACCCACGAGGTCTCGCCGACCGGCCAGCGCATCCCGATGGCCGACAGCACGGTCACCGAGATGGTGCCCGGACAGGACGTCGTCACGACGATCGACCGCGACCTGCAGTGGTACGCCGACGAGCGGCTCGCCGAGGCCGTCAAGGACGCCAGCGCCGACTGGGGCCTGGCCATCACGATGGACGTGAAGACCGGCCAGATCGTGCAGATGTCACAGGCGCCGACGTTCAACCCCGACACCCGCTCGGACATGGACGACTCCCGCACGGTCTCGCGGGCCGTGCAGACCGTCTACGAGCCCGGCAGCGTCCTGAAGACGATCACGATGGCCGGCCTCGCCAACCTCGGCAAGATCGCGCCCGACACCCCGATCGTCGTGCCGTCGGGCATGGTCATCGACAAGTTCCCGATCGGTGACTACTGGCAGCACGGCACGATCCACCTGACGGCTGCCGGCGTCATCGCCCAGTCGTCGAACCTCGGCACGATCGTCGCGGCCGAGCAGATGAGCGACAAGCAGATGCACGACAACCTGGCGAACTTCGGCTTCGGCTCGGAGTCCGGCTCGGGCCTGCCGGGCGAGTCGGCGGGCATCCTGACCGCCAGCGCCAAGTGGACGAAGTCCAACCACGCCACGATCGCGTTCGGCCAGGGCATCGCCGTCACGGCGCTGCAGGTCGTCCGCGCGGTCGGAGCCATCGCCAACGGCGGGGTCATGCTCGAGCCGACCGTCGTGTCGGCCACGGTCGACGGCAAGGGCACCAAGGAGCCCGTCGAGGACCCGGCGTCGAAGCGGGTCGTCTCGAAGGAGGCGGCCTCCGCCGTCACCCGCATGATGGAGGCCGTCACGGCCGACGACGGCACGGCGCCCATGGCGCAGATCGACGGCTACCGGGTCGCTGGCAAGACCGGCACCGCCTGGCGTGTGGACCCCACCACCGGTCGCTACATCCACGGCCAGAACACGGTCTCGTTCATCGGCTTCGCGCCGGCGGACAACCCGCGCTTCCTGACCTACGTCGTGCTCGACAAGCCCTTCGCGAACGCAGGCGGCGGCTCGACCGCGGGCCCGGTGTTCCAGGACATCATGTCGATGGCCCTCGAGCGCTTCGGTGTCGCGCCGACCGGCTCGAAGAGCCCCAAGGTCGCGCAGAAGTGGTGACGCATCACCGCCTAGGCTGGTGAGGTGCCCGACGTGATGCGAGTCCGCCCCCGCGAGGCGCCACACTGGACCCTCGCGGAGGTCGCGACCGCGGTCGGCGCCCCGGTGCCCGAGGCGGCGGGCGTCGTGGTCACGGGCCTCGCGCTGAGCACGAGCGACGTGCGTCCTGGCGATCTCTATGCGGCGCTCCCCGGAACGCACACGCACGGCGCCGACCACGTCGAGGCTGCCCGGGCGGCGGGTGCTGTCGCCGTGCTGACCGACGCCGACGGGGCTGCCCGCATCAGCGGCATCCCGATCGTGGTGCGCGACGCCCCACGCTCGGTCGTGGCACCGCTCAGCAGCCGGCTCTACGGCGACCCGAGCAGCGCCTTCACGACCCTCGGCATCACCGGCACGCAGGGCAAGACCACGACGACCTACATCGCCGAGGCGGCGCTGGGGACCCGACGCACGGCCGTCATCGGCACGATCGGCACCCGCATCGCCGGCACCCCGGCCGCCTCGTCCCTCACGACCCCGGAGGCGCCGCAGCTGCAGGCGTTGTTCGCCGTCATGCGCGAGGAGGCGATCGAGGTCTGCGCGATGGAGGTCTCCAGCCACGCCCTCGTGCAAGGACGTGTCGACGGGTTCACCTTCGACCAGGCCGTCTTCCTCAACCTGGGCCGCGACCACCTCGACTTCCACCACACGCTCGAGGAGTACTTCCTGGCCAAGGCGTCGCTCTTCACGCCCCAGCACGCGAGGTCCGCCGTGGTCAACGTCGACGACATGCACGGCCGGCGTCTGGTCGAGCTGACGCCGCTGCCCGTCACCACGTTCTCGACCGAGGGACGTCCGGCCGACTGGCGTGGTGTCAACGTGCGCCCGCACCGGCTCGGCACCGACCTCGAGGTGCTCGGGCCGCACGGTGAGGCCGTCGAGTTCTTCGTGCCGCTCCCGGGGGCCTTCAACGTCTCGAACGCCCTCGCCGTCGTCGCGGCCCTCGCCAACGAGGGGCACGATCCCGCCGAGCTCGCCGAGGGCATCGCCACCAGCACCGGGGTGCCCGGGCGCATGGAGCGTGTCGAGGCGGGGCAGCCCTACACGGCCGTCATCGACTACGCCCACAAGCCCGACGCCGTGACGGCCGTGCTGACGGCACTGCGCCCGGTGACGGCCGGGCGCCTGATCTGCGTGATCGGCGCGGGTGGCGACCGCGACCACGGCAAGCGTCCGCTCATGGGCGAGGCAGCGGCGCTGAACGCCGACATCGTGATCGTGACGGACGACAACCCACGCACCGAGAGCCCGGCGTCGATCCGGTCGGCCGTCATGGCCGGGGCCGTCAACGGGCCCGGCGTGGCGCTCGAGGTGCCGGGCCGGCGTGAGGCCATCGCGCATGCGGTCGCCCTCGCCCGTCCGGGCGACACGCTCGTCGTGGCGGGCAAGGGCCACGAGCGCGGCCAGGAGATCAACGGGGTCGTGCACCCGTTCGACGACCGTGAGGTGCTGGTCGGCCTGATCGGTGGCACCGCATGATCGACCTGACCCTCGCCGAGCTGGCGACGCTCACCGGGGGAGTCCTGCACGGTGACGGCAGCATCGTGCTGCGTGGCAGGGTGAGCGTCGACTCGCGGGCGGTGCCCGACGGTGGGCTGTTCGCGGCCCTGCCCGGTGAGCACGTCGATGGGCACGACTACGTCGCGTCCGCGGTCGCGGCCGGTGCCGCGGGCGTCCTGGCGTCGCGCGCTGTCGAGGCGCCGTGCGTGGTGGTCGACGACGTCGTGGCCGCCCTCGGTCTGATGGCTCGTGCGCTCATCGGCCGGCTCGGCGTCACGGTGGTCGCCCTCACCGGATCGCAGGGCAAGACGAGCGTCAAGGACCTCCTGGCGCACCTCCTCGAGTCGCAAGGTCCCACGGTGTCGCCGGTGGGCTCGTTCAACAACGAGCTCGGCGTGCCCCTCACGGTGCTGCGCGCCGACGCGTCGACGCGCTTCCTCGTCATCGAGATGGGCGCGCGGGGCGCGGGGCACATCGCGACCCTGTGCCGCATCGCTCCGCCGGATGTCGCCGTGGTGCTCAACGTGGGCAGCGCCCACGTCGGCGAGTTCGGCTCGTCGGCCGCCATCGCCGCCGCCAAGGGTGAGCTTGTCGAGGCTCTGGATGCCAAAGGCGTGGCGGTGCTCAACGCCGACGACCAACGGGTCTCGGCGATGGCCTCTCGCACCTCGGCGCGGGTCGTCACCTTCGGCCGCACGGGGAGCATGCGGCTCGCGGACGTCCACTTGGACGCCGCAGGCGAGCCCTCCTTCACCCTGACGGCCGACGGTGTCACCGTGCGGACTCACGTCCCGCAGGTCGGTGAGCACCAGGCGCTCAACGCCGCGGCCGCGGCGGCCGTGGCGATCGAGCTGGGCATGCCCCTTGATCGCGTCGGACAGCTCCTCGCGACCGCCCAGGCGCGGTCGCCGCTGCGCATGGCCCGGTCTCGCCGCGCCGACGGGCTCCTCGTCCTCAACGACGCCTACAACGCCAACCCCGAGTCGATGACCGCGGCGCTGCGGGCACTCGCGTCCATGGCGGGGCCTCGAGGCGTCGCGGTGCTCGGCCAGATGCGCGAGCTCGGGGACGTCAGCCACGCCGCCCACGTCCAGATCGGACGTCTCGCGGCCGAGCTCGGCATCGGGCGGGTGGTGGTGGTGGGTGACGAGGCGGCCGGAATCGCCGAGGGCGCAGGCGCTCGGGCGGTGCTCGTCGCCGACGTCGACGAAGCGGTGCGCACTCTCTCCGCGAGCCTGCTGCCCGATGAGGTGGTGCTCGTGAAAGCATCGAGGGGCGAACGTCTCGAACGTGTCGCCGACGCTCTTCTGGGTGCCGACGCGCACCCGCCCCGACCGCAGTAGTCCCAGGCCGTCCCCGGCCGCAGAAAGGATCCACCGACGCGATGAAGGCCATCCTGATCGCGGGCGCATTCGGCCTGCTGGGAACCCTGCTCGGCACCCGTCTCGCAATTCGGGTGCTGATCAAGAAGGGGTACGGGCAGCTGATTCGTGACGACGGTCCGACGTCTCACCACACCAAGCGCGGCACCCCCACGATGGGTGGTCTCGTCATCATCGTGTCGGTGGTCGTCGCCTACGCCGCGGCCAAGCTGGCCACCGGTGTCGCGCCGAGCGCCTCGGCCCTGCTGATCCTGTTCCTGTTCTGCGGGCTGGGCATCATCGGCTTCCTGGACGACTACATCAAGATCTCCAAACAACGCAGCCTCGGGCTGCGCAGCAAGGCGAAGATGATCGGCCAGATAGTCATCGGCCTGATCTTCGCCCTGCTGGCCATCGGCTGGGAGGACGACAACGGGCGCACCCCCATCACGCATGCCGTCTCGTTCACCCGCGACCTGGACGGCTGGGAGCTGCCCACAGTCGTGCTCGTGATCTGGGTGCTCCTGATGATCGCCGGAGCCAGCAACGGGGTGAACCTCACCGACGGCCTCGACGGCCTGGCCACCGGCGCCTCGGTCATGGTCTTCGGCGCGTTCGTCCTCATCAACATCTGGCAGAGCAACCAGAACTGCTCGTACTACCCGGGCCCGAAGTGCTACGAGGTGCGCGATCCCCTTGATCTCGCGGTCGTCGGCGCAGCGCTCACCGGTGCCTGCTTCGGCTTCCTGTGGTGGAACGCCTCGCCGGCCAAGATCTTCATGGGCGACACCGGCTCGCTCTCGCTCGGCGGCGCGATGGCCGGCTTCGCGCTCATGACCCGCACCGAGCTCCTGCTCGTCGTCATCGGCGGCCTGTTCGTCGCCATCACGGCCTCGGTGATCCTGCAGGTCGGGTTCTTCAAGCTCACCGGCGGCCGGCGGATCTTCCGGATGGCACCCCTGCAGCACCACTTCGAGCTGCTGGGGTGGGACGAGATCACGATCGTGGTGCGCTTCTGGATCGTCAGCGGCCTGTGCGTCGCGGTCGGCCTCGGCATCTTCTACGGAGAGTGGGTCACGGGCGTATGAGCGCGCCCGACCTTCAGTCCCTCGGCCGCGACACCCCCTGGGACGGCATCCGTGCCGTCGTGGGCGGCTTCGGGGTCAGCGGCTTCGCGGCCGCCGACACGCTCACCCACCTCGGCGCCCAGGTCACCGTCCTGGACGACAGCGACGACGAGTCGCTGCACGAGAAGGCCACCCTGCTCGGCATCCTGGGCGCCGACGTGCGCCTCGGAGCCGGCTCCACCGCGACGTTGCCCACGGACGTCGACCTCGTCATTACCTCGCCGGGCTGGTCGCCCTCGACCCCGTTGCTGGTGCAGGCTGCCGGCCGGGGTGTCCCGGTGTGGGGCGAGGTCGAGCTGGCTTGGCGGCTGCGAGGCGCGGACGCCGCACCCTGGCTCGCGATCACCGGCACCAACGGCAAGACCACCACGGTGCG
>Ga0164243_10010031_pt1 | contig 13665 bp, 9 predicted proteins | sample OricompcompostOP_FD_108781 | JGI IMG/M metagenome (GOLD analysis project Ga0164243, IMG submission 108781) | Organic Plus compost microbial communities from Emeryville, California, USA - Original compost - Organic plus compost (OP) | ecosystem: Engineered > Solid waste > Mixed feedstock >... | reverse complement strand
GGCCCGCATGGCCCGCATGGCCCGTATGGCCCGCGCCGTCAGACCGCGTCAGCGGCGCCCTCGCCCGGCACCGGCCACTCGACGGGCGTGATGAACAGCCCGGTGGCCTCCACCAGCACCCCGCCGCCGGGCGTGGCGATGCGGCCCTCGGCCCAGGTCTTGCGGCCCTCCACGCGGGCGACCTCGGCGGTCGCCTCCAGCGGGCGGCCGTACGGGGTCGGCCGGCGGTAGCGGATGGTGAGCGTGCCCGTCATGCCGGCCCGGCCCGCCGCGGCGACGGCGGTGCCGAGCAGATGGTCGAGGACCATGGCGGTCACGCCGCCGTGCACGGCCCCCGGCGGGCCCTCGTGGATGGGCCGGAAGGTCAGCTCGGCGCGCACCCCGCGCTCGGGCGTGACCTCCGTCCGCAGCGGCAGCGCGTGCGGGTTGCAGGCCCCGGCGACCGCGTTGCCCAGGTGCCGGAACGATCCGTCCGGGGTGAACTCGGCCGGCAGCGGGGTGTCCCGGCTCGCCGCCCGCAGCCGGTCGGTGAGCGCCACCAGCTCGGCCGTGACGGCGGTCATCTCGTCCTCGCCGACGTCGGTCAACGCGGCGGCGTCCATCAGATCCCTGACCTGCTGGACGAGCACGCTGAACGCGGCGAGCCGGGCCCCTTGGCCGTCGGACTCCTCGGCGGAGGCGAGATCAACCGTCATAAACGGACATTCTAGAACAAGTTCTAGAGGCGGCCCCGACGGGCCAACCTGATGGACAAAACGGACGACTTCCCGCTGAAACGGTCATCACGTACGCTCAGGGTATGGCTGCGACCCCGGATACCGTTCATTGGCGGGGTGTGCACCACCTCGCCCTCGTCACCCCGGACATGGACGCCACGGTGCGGTTCTGGCACGGGGTCCTCGACGCACGGCTGGTGAGCACGCTGGCGACGCCCGCGTTCCGCCACTACTTCTTCGAGATCGCGCCCGGCTCCACGGTCGCCTTCTTCGAGTTCACCGGGCAGGAGCTGGAGACGTTCGCCAAGCCGGCGGGCGTGCCGTACGCGAAGGCGTCCCAGTTCGACCACCTGTCGCTGCACCTGCCGGACGAGGACGCGCTGCTGCGGCTGCGCGACCGGCTCAAGGCGCACGGGTGCGAGGTGACCGACGTGATCGACCACGGGTTCCTGCGGTCGATCTACTTCAGCGACCCGACCGGCATCGCGCTCGAGGCGTCGTGGTGGACGCTCGACCCGACCGGCAGGCCCGTCGACCAGGCGGACGAGCGGCTGTTCTCCGACCCCGACCCGGTGCCCGCGGTACGCGAGCTGCGCGAGCACGGGCGGCTGGAGCGCACGGTCGCGACCAAGCTGACCGACGAGATCCGCGCGGACATCGCCCGAGGGTGAGCGTTCCGAACGACGGCACCATCCCCCGCCTGCTGCACGAGGCGGCGGAGCGCGACCCGGGCGGCGTGTGGCTGCGCGCCGACGACGGCGAGCTCGGCTTCGCCGGGGCGCGGGCCCAGGTGGCGCGCATCGCGTGGGCGCTGCGCGACGCCCGGGTGGGCCGGGGCGACCTCGTGCTGGTCACCGCCCGCACCACGCCGCCGTACGTGCTGTGCTGGCTGGCGCTGATGACGCTCGGGGCGGTGTGCGTGCCGGTGAATCCGCGCAGCACGCGGACCGAGCTGGCGGGGCTGCTGCGGCAGGCCGAGCCGTACGTGATCATCACCGACGCGGGGCTGCGCGGGCTCGTCGAGGACGCCCGCGAGGACGCCGGGAAGGCGGCGACCCTGCTCGACGTGGCCGACCTGGTCGGCGACTGGACGGCGGCCGGCACGGACCCGGCGGGCAGGCCGCTGCCGCCCGCGTCGGTGCTGCCGGAGGACCTGGCCGTGCTCATCCCCACCTCGGGCACGACCGGCCGGTCGAAGCTGGTGATGCAGACGCACCGGGCGTACACGATGGCCGGGGAGGGCTTCCCGTACTGGCTGGGGCTCACCGCCGAGGACCGGCTGATGACGAGCCTGCCGCTGTTCCACATCAACGCGCCCGCGTACTCGGTGCTGGGGTCGCTCGCCTGCGGCGCCGGGCTGATCACGCTGCCGCGCTTCTCCGCGAGCGGGTTCCTGGACGCGGCCCGCAGGCACGGCGCCACCGAGTTCAACGCGATCGGGGCGATGCTGGAGATCCTCATGCGGCAGCCGGAACGCCCCGGCGACGCCGACACGCCGCTGCGGCTCTGCTACACCGGCCCGGCCCCGGCGAAGGACCGCCAGCTGGAGATCGAGCGGCGGTTCGGGCTGCGCGTCGTCGTCGGGTACGCGCTGTCGGAGTCGCCGTACGGGCTGATCTGGCCGCACGGGACCCGCCCGTACGGCACGCTCGGCGCGCCCCGCCAGCACCCGAGGCTCGGCGTGGTGAACCACGCCCGGGTGGTCGGCGAGGACGGGCGCGAGGCCGCCCTGGGCGAGCCGGGCGAGCTGCTGCTGCGCAACCCGGCGGTGACCCCCGGCTACTGGGGCATGCCGGAGGAGACCGCGAAGATCCTCGACGACGGCTGGCTGCGCACCGGCGACCTGGTCACGGCCGGCGCGGACGGCATGTACACGTTCGTGGCGCGCAAGAAGGAGGTGCTGCGGCGGCGCGGCGAGAACCTCTCCCCGCTGGAGGTGGAGCAGACCGTCGAGGCCCACCCGGACGTGCGCGAGTGCGCCGTGATCGGCGTGCCGTCCGAGCTGTCGGAGGAGGAGGTCAAGGCGTTCGTGGTGCCCGCGCCCGGCGCCCGCCCCGACCCGGCGGAGCTGCGCGCGTGGACCGCCGAGCGCCTCGCCGCCTTCAAGGTGCCGCGCTACTGGCAGCTCGTCGACGACCTGCCGCGCACCCCGACCGCCCGCGTCGCCAAGCACCGGCTGCCGGCCGGGCGCACCCCGGACGAGTACGACGCGGGCGGCTGACCGCTACGCCCCCGGGCCGCGGCCCGCCCCCACGAGCTCGCGCGAGGCCGGCTCCAGGTCCTCGTCGTCGGCGTGCTCGGCCACCGACAGCGGCGGCAGGATCCGGTCCAGCCAGCGCGGGCACCACCAGTTGTACCGGCCGAGCAGGACCATGGTGGCGGGCACGAGGAAGCCGCGGATGAGGGTGGCGTCCACCGCGATGGCGACCGCGAGGCCGACGCCGAAGACCTTGACCAGCGGGTCGGGGTAGGCGATGAACGCCACGAAGACGGCGACCATGATCAGGGCGGCGGAGGTGATCACGCGGCCGGTCGAGCCGAGGCCCTCGGCGACCGCCGCCCGGTTGTCGCCGGAGCGCAGGTACGCCTGCCGCACCGAGGTGAGCAGGAACACCTCGTAGTCCATGGACAGGCCGAACAGCACGGCGAACAGCATCACCGGGACGTAGTCGTCGATCGGCACGGTGAAGAACAGCACCTCCACCGGGGAGCCGTCCGCGCTCGGCGGCGGGTCCATGCCGACCAGCATGCTGCCGACGCCGTAGCTGAACACCACGGCGAGCGCGCCGAACGCGGCCCCGAGCGAGACGAGGTTCATCACCGCCGCCTTGACCGCGAGCAGCGGCGCGCGGAACGCCAGCAGCAGCAGCAACGCGCTCAGCAGCACCACCACGGCGATCACCAGCGGGGTGCGCGAGGAGATCCGCTCGCCCGCGTCGGCGAGCCCGGCCACCTCGCCGCCGACGTGCAGCCGTGCCCCCGGCACGGTCAGCGCCCGGATGCGCTTCACCACGTCGACCGCGCGGTCGTCGCTCGGCGCGAACCGGGACACCGCGCTGACCATGACGACGTCGCCGTCCTCGCCGATCACGGGCTTGGTGACGTGCGTCACGCCGTCCACGGCCTCGACGCGTTCGACCAGCTCCCGCACGGTCGGGTCCGGGTGGCTCGCCTTCTCCTCCGCGCCGAGCGCCGCCAGGTCGTCGCCCTTCGCGTCCTTCCCGCCGGCGCCCTTCCCGTCCTTCGCGTCCTTCGCGTCGTCCGCGCCGGTCTTGTCGTCCGCGGCGGCCTCGACCTTGTGGTCGAGCTCGGCCACCACGAGCATCGGCGCGATCGAGCCGGGCCCGAAGCCCGTGGTCATCAGCTCGTACGCCCGCCGGGCCGAGGTGCCCTCCCCCGCGTACCCGTCGTCCAGCGTGCCGAGCTTCAGCCCGAGCATCGGCGCGGTCAGCGCGCCGAGCACGAGCACGGACGCGGCGAGCACCCGCCACGGCCGCGCCGCCACCCAGTCGCCGAGCGCGGCCCAGCCCGTCGCCGGCCCGTCCCGCCCGGTACGGCGCGGCCCCACGAGGGGGATGCGCAGCGCGTTCACCCGATGCCCGAGCAGCCCGAGCAGCGCGGGCACCAGGGTGAGCGAGGTGAGCACCGCGCAGACCACCGAGACGCCGGTGAGCAGGCCGAGCGTGCGCAGCAGCGGGAAGCCGGCGAGGAACAGCGCGCTCAGCGCGATGACGACGGTCCCGCCCGCGAACAGCACCGCGCCGCCGGAGCCGGCCGTGGTGCGGGCGATCGACTCGCGCACCGGCACCCCGTCGGCGAGCAGCCGCCGATGCCGCGAGATGAGGAACAGCGCGTAGTCGATGCCGACCCCGATGCCGATCATCGTGGCCATCACCGACGCCTGCGACGGCACGTCGATCACGTGCCCGAGCAGGCCGATCACGCCGAGGCCCACGGCGACGCTGAACAGCGCGGTGAAGATCGGGATCATCGCGGCGACGAGCGTGCCGAACGCGAACAGCAGCACGAGCAGCGCGATGCTCACGCCGATGATCTCGCTCGTGCTGGTCTTGATCTCCTTGTCCGCCGGGGAGGACGTGTCGACCGGCACCACCTCGATGCCCGCCTCGGCCGCCGGAGCCGCGGCCCGCACCAGCTCGTCCACGGTGGGCGAGCCGGACGCGCCCGTGCCGCCGCCGTCGGACTCCATCCGCACCGTGATCATGCCGATGCGCAGGCTGGAGGAGATGCCGCCGTATCGGTAGGGGGTCTCCACGGAGACGACCCGGGGCAGCGCGCGGATCTCCTCCAGCGCCGCCTCGACCGCCTTCTTGGGCGCCTTGTCGGTGAGCGCCCGGTCCGCGGAGTAGAGCACGAGCTGGGCGGTGCGCCCGCCGCCGTCGGCCGGGTCGAACTGCTCGCGGAGCAGGTCGTGGGCGATCTGCGCGTCCGACTCCGGGATCGTGACGTCGTTGTTCACGGGCGCGCCGAAGACCGCCATGCCGCCGAGGACCGCGCCGGCGAGGGCGACCCACAACGCCAGCACGATCAGGCCATGCCGACCACACCAATCGCCCAACCGGCGCAAAAAGCTTGTCATAGTTCCTCGCGGGCATTCGTCCCGAAACAACGTCCTGTATGGTTGTACAGGACCCCCGCAGAAGCCTAAAACGCGACCCGGTGTAAACACACCGACCGACGGGTTAATGAGACGATGGCCACACTCGACCAAGGGCACGACACCCGCGCCCGCATCCTCGCCGCCGCCCGCGCGCTCTTCGCCGAACGCGGCTACGCCGCCACCTCGCTCGCCGACATCGCGGCGGAGGTGGGGCTGACCAAGACGGCGGTCGCGTACCACTTCCACCCCAAGGACCGCATCGCCGCCGAGCTGATCGCCCCGGCCGGCGAGGACATCCTCGCCCTGCTCGGCGCCGACTTCGGCGGCGACGTCCCCGCCTTCATCGAGGCCCTCGTCGACTTCAGCGTGCGCCACCGGGCCGTGCTGCGGCTCATGATGGAGGACATCGGGGCGATGGACTGCGCCCCGCCCGGCTCCACCGGCGAACTGATCCGGGAGTTCCGCGACGAGCTGCACGCCCGGCTCGCCGGCGGCGACGACCGGCTGGAGGCCCGGGTGCGCGCCTGGGCCGTGCTCGGCGCGATCCAGACCGCCGTGCTGAAGACCATCGACCTTCCCGAGGAGACGGTACGGCCCGCCCTGCTGCGCGCCGCCCTCGCCGCCCACGGTTCCTGACGCGACGACCGGATTCCGTTTTCCGCAATACGCTGCGCGCCCCGCCAACTTTTGCGAGATTGCGAATTGCAGTAACTTAACGGAGTTTGGTCACTCAGACGTCATTCATCCGACCGTGAGGTGTCCCGGAACGCCGATGGAGGAGCCCGCCCACGCGGCCGGCCGCGCGACCGCCCTGCGCCGCCTGCTCGACGCACTCTCCCGCGCCCCCGTGACCGCGCTCGTCCTCGGCGAGGCGGGCATCGGCAAGACCCACCTGCTGGCCGAGGTGAAGCGGCACGCCCGCGAGGCCGGGACGCGCGTGCTCGACGGCCGGGCCCGCGACTTCGGCGGCGGCCTCGCCTACGCGTCGCTCGCCGAGGCGTTCTGCTCGCTGCACGACGACCCCGACGCCCGGGCCCCGCTGCGCGCCGTGCTCGACGCGATCGACGAGGCGGCCCTCGGCGGGCCCGCCGCCGCGCCCGCCGTGCTCGCCGTGCGGCTGCTGGAGGCGCTGCCCGGCCCCACCCTGATCGCGATCGACGACGCGCACCTCGCCGACGCCGACACCCTCAGCGTGCTCGCCCACCTGCCCCGCCGCGTCCCCGACGTCGCGGTCGTCGTCACCGCGCGCCGCCCGCCCGCGCTGGAGGCCGACGAGACGATCACGCTCGCGCCGCTCACCCTGGACGAGACCACCGCCCTGGTCACCCGGCTGCTCGGCCGCGAGCCGAGCCCGGCGACCGCGCGCCGCATCCACGAGGGCAGCCGCGGCAACCCGTGGTTCGCCCGGGAGCTCGTGCTGGAGCTGGTGCAGGGCGGCGCGGTGCACTCCACCGACCCGTCCGCGCGCCGCGGCGCCATCCTCGGCCGGCTGTTCCAGCGCGACCAGGGCGGGCGCGACCTCACCCGGGTGCTCGCCGCGCTGCGCCGCACCCGCCCGGCCTACCCCACCGACCTGGAGGTGCTCGCCGAGGTGGCGGGCCTGCCGTACGAGCAGGCCGAGCGGGCCTTCGACGCGCTGGTGCGGGACGGCATCGTGGTGGCCGGCGAGGACGGCTCGCACGAGTTCGCCCACCCGCTGGTCGCCGAGGCGCTCTACGCCGACCTCGGCCCGGCCGAGCGCCGCCGGGTGCACGCGGGCATCGCCGCGCTGCTGGAGCGGCAGGGCCTGCGCGGCACCCGCAGCGTGCTGGAGTGGGCCACGCACGTCGCCGAGGGCGCCGCCGCCCCCGAGGCGCTCGCGGCGATGCTGCGCGCCGCCGAGCTGACCCGGGTCACCGCGCCGCTGTCGGCCGCCCACTGGTACGGCCGCGCCGCGAGCCTGGCCGCCCCCGAGGACCGCGGCATGCTGCTGTCCCGGCAGGCCGTCTCCTTCTGGAAGGGCTCGCGCCCCCGGGAGGCGGTGACGACCGGCCTCGCCGCGCTGGAGCTGCTGCCGCCGGGCCGGCGGCGGGTGCGCACCGCGTACACGGTGGTGCACGCCGCCGACTCGCTCGGCCGCTACGAGCAGGCGCTCGGCGTCATCGCCGAGCAGCTCCCGCACGCCGACGACCCGACCGCGCTGCTCGCCCAGCAGGCCGCGATCGAGGCGCAGTTCGACCGGGACACCGCCGCGACCGCGCGGGCGGCGTGGGACGGGCTCGCCGACTGCCCGCCGGAGGACCGGCTGATCGCGCTCACCTCGCTCGGCCTGTACGCCGTGGTCTGCGGCGACTGGCCGAACGGCGAGCGCGCGGTCGAGCTGATCGTGGGCGGGTCCGCCGCCCTGCCGCCGGTGGCCAGGATGAGCGCGCTGGAGACCGCCGCGCACGTGCTCGCCATCGCGGGCGTGCGCACCCGCGCGCTCGACCTGCTCACCCAGGCCGGGGAGATCAGGCGCGGGCTCGGCTGGGGGGACATCGCCGGGCAGGCGAGCCGGACCATGGCGATGATCCGCAGGCTCGGCGGGGAGTGGGACCGGGCGCTCGCCGACATCGACGCCGACGCCGAGGCGCTCGCCGAGGCCGGGCTGGCGGAGAACCACGCGCTGACCCGCAACGTCCAGCTCGACATCCTGCTGGAGCAGGGCCGCTACGCGGAGACCGAGCCGATCTTCGCCCAGCCGCCGCCGGACTGCCCGCTGCAGCGGGGGCTGCGCACCGTGTACGCGGCCCGGCTGGCGTTCTTCGGCCGCAACGACCGGGAGGCCGCCGCCCGCCTGCTGGACGAGGCGCTGGCCGGCGGCCCGGCGGAGGTCGTGCACCGGGCCCTCGGCCTGCAGGTGATGCTGCACGGCACCGTGGGCGAGTGGGAGAGCGCGCGGGAGCTGTCCCGGCGGCTCGACGAGCGGGCCGAGCGCGGGGTGCCGCGGGCCCGGCTCACCGCCCACCTGTGCGCGGCGGCGGCGTTCCACGACCGGGAGCGGGCCGGCGCGGCCCTGGAGCTGGCCCGCGCCGACGGCATGGTGTTCGAGGAGGCGCAGGCCCGGCTCGTGCTCGGCGTGCACGGCGACGCCGCGCAGCTGCAGCGCGCCCACGCGATCTTCACCGAGCTGGGCGCGGAGCCGTGGCGCAGACGCGCCGCGGCCCGGCTGCGCGCGGCCGGGCTCGCCCCCGCCCCGAGCGTCGCGCTCACCGCGACCGAACGCCGCGTCGCCCAGCTCGTCGCGATCGGCCGCAGCAACCCGCAGATCGCCGAGGAGCTGCACTACAGCCGCAAGACGGTCGAGGTGTACCTGACCCGCGTGTACGCCAAGACGGGGCTGCGCTCGCGGGTGGAGCTGGCGCTGGCCGTGGACCGCGGCGAGATCTGACCCCCGGAAGCACTAGGGATCTCCCTACTTTCTCCCGCACGCCTTTGACGTCATTGTTTCCGATGACGGCCGAGATCCGCCGGAGCCGGGCCACCGGAGCCGCGCGGACGCGTGCCGTCCTCCCGGGCCGGTCCCGTGAAGCAGGCCCCGGCGCGGCACCGGACGGTTCGCGGGACGGCATCGTCACGCCGGTGGCGATGCCGTCCCCGGTTGAAGCGTGGAAGGAGGGAGCGCGTGCTCGACCATGCCGAGCGGGTGTGGCGGGGTATGGCGCGTCCCCGCGACATCCCGCTTGCCGACCTGCGCAAACACGGCGTGCACGAGGTCGCGGAGAACGTCGTGGTGTGGCCCGCGACGGGCAACGTGTACGCGATCGCCGGATCTGACGGCATCGCCCTGTTCGACCCGGGCAACACGATCGACCCGCCCGCCCTGTACACCGCGATCCGCGACTGGTCCTGGGCCCCGCTCCGGTACGCGGTCCTCCCCCGCAGCCGCTTCGAGCACGCCCCGGCGCTGCAGTCCTTCGAGGACGAGGACGGGCCGCGCGTGGTGGTCGTCGCGCACGAGAACATGGCCGCCCGGCTCGCCCGGTACGCGCGCGTGGCCGGCTACCAGAGCGTCGTCAACCAGCGCCAGTTCGGCTTCGCCCGGCTGTGCCGCCCGTCGGCGCACCGGCCCCCGGACCTGACGTACCGGGAGCGGCTGTCCGTCCACCTCGGCGACGTCACCCTCGACCTGCGGCACGCCCGCGGCGAGGCCGACGACGGCACCTGGGCCTATCTGCCGGAACGCGACGCGCTGCTCACCGGCGACCTGTTCGCCTGGGGCGTGCCGCAGGCGGGCGACCCGCACGGCATCCAGCGCCACCCGGACGAGTGGGCGCGGGCGCTGCGCCGGATGGCCGCCCTCGACGCGTCGATCCTGCTGCCCGGCCAGGGCCCGCCGATCCTCGGCGGGGACCGGGTGCGGCAGGCGCTCACCGAGACCGCCGACTATCTGGACAGCCTGATCGAGCAGACCCTCGAACTGATGAACGCCGGCGCCCGCCTCGACGAGGCGCTGCACGCCGTACGGCCGCCGGCCGCGCTCGCCGAACGGCCCTACCTGCGGCCGTGGCACGACGAGCCGGAGTTCCTCGTCCGCAACATCTGGCGGCTGTACGGCGGCTGGTACGACGGCAACCCCGCCCACCTCAAACCGGCCCCCGACGCCCGGCTCGCCACGGCACTGGCCGAGCTCGCCGGGGGCGCCGCCGCGATCGCCGGGGGGGCGGTCGCGGCGGCGGAGGCCGGGGATCTGCGTCTCGCCTGCCATCTCGCCGAGTTCGCCGCCCAGGCCGACCCGGCCGACCTGGAGATCCAGGAGATCCGGGCCCGCGCGTACGCGATGCGGGTGCGGGACGAGCAGTCGGCCGCCGCCCGGGGCGTGTTCACCTGGGCCGCCGCCGAGTCCCGCGCCCGGGCCGCCGGGGTGGACCTGCTCGACGTCTACCACGAGATCGCCGAGGGCGCGACGTGGTGGACCAGGGACCCGGCGGGCGGCACGCGCACGTGATTCGTGCCGCCCGGCGGCCGCGACGCCGCCTTGAGACGGCCCTTAGAGACGGCCCTTGAGACGGCCCCCTGAACCGGCGACCGTGAAACGGCGCCTTTGGAACAGCGCCGTCAGAACAGCACCGACGTGAACGTGTCGACCTCTTTGAAGCCCACCCGGCGGTAGACGGCCCGCGCCGGCAGGTTGAAGTCGTTCACGTACAGGGTGACGAGCGGCGCGAAGTACTTCAGCGCCTGCTCCACCACCGCGGCCATGCCGGCCACGCCGTGGCCCTTGCCCCGGTGGTCCGGATGCACCCACACGCCCTGGATCTGGCACGCCTGCGGCGTGACCGCGCCGATCTCGGCCTTGAAGATGACCTGGCCGTCCTCGATCCGGGCGTACGAGCGGCCGATCCGGATCAGCTCGGCCACCCGGGAGCGGTAGAGCGCGCCGCCGTCGCCGACGTCCGGGGAGACGCCCACCTCCTCGGTGAACATCGCCACGCACGCCGGCAACACGATGCCGAAGTCCTCCGGCATGACCCGGCGCACCAGCGGGTCCGGCGCGACCGGCGGCGGCGACGAGGTCGCCATCACCGGCTGCGCCCAGCGGATCGCCCGCGCCGGGCCCCAGTGCGGCTCCAGCCGCTCCCACAGCCTCTCCACGGCCGCCGCCGGACCGACGATCGACGAGCAGCGCCTGCCCTGGCGGCGGGCGCGCTCGGCGAACGCGTTGATCGCCTCGGGGCCCGCGTTCACGGGGACCAGGTTCGCCCCTGAGTAGCACAGGGCGGTCAGCCCGCCGCGCGAGCCGTACCCCCACATCTGGCCGCCGAGCCTGGGCGGGTTGAGGCCGACGGCACGCACCCGTGACGCGACGAAGACGTTGGCGACCGGATCGGTGTCGAGGAGCCGGAGCACCTCGTCGCGGTCGTTGTCGTCCAGCACGCGCGACGCCGAAGTTCGCAGCATCACATGGTCAAGCCTACGCGACCACCCGCATTTTTACAGGAATGACCTCTACAGGTGGAAAGGCGTGCCGATCCGGACCCCGCGCCCGGACCCCGCCTGCTCCGCGCGGCCGCCCGACGGCACCGGCGCGGGCGCCCCCTGGCAGGTCGCGCCCCGTGCGCCCGGCAGCGTGCCCTTCAGCAGGTACGCGGCCACCCGGTTGTCGGTGCAGGTGCTGCCGTTGAGCGCCACCCCGTGGTTGCCGCCGGTCACGGTGAGCAGCCGCGAGGTCGGGAACAGCCGCCGCATGCGCACCGCCCCCTGGTACGGCGTGGCCGCGTCGCGCTTGGACTGCACGAGCAGGATCGGCGGCAGCTTCGCCGCGCCCACCTGGATCGGCTTGCCGCCGCGCACCGGCCAGAACGCGCACGGCGCGTTGTACCAGGCGTTCGCCCAGGTGAGGAAGCGCGCCGAGGCGCCCACCCGCTTGCTGTCGGCCCGCCACACGGCCCAGTCGCGCGGCCACGCCGCGTCCCGGCACTCCACGCCGAGGTAGACCGCGTACCCGTTCTCCGCCTCGGCCGTGCCGTTGCGGACGAACCGCTTGAACACCTTCACCAGCCGCTTGCTCTCGCCCTTGCGGGAGTAGGCGGAGAACGCCCGGGCGAGCCTCGGCCACGCCGCGTCGGAGTAGCCGCCCACGGTGTACAGGTCGTCCAGCTCGCTCGGCCCGATCACGCCCTTGGCCGGGCGGGTGCGCAGCCGCTCGCGCATCGCGTACCAGGCCGCGCCGACCCGCTCCGCGGTACGGCCCAGCCGGTAGACGGCGTCGTGCCGGGCCGTCCAGGCGAGGAAGTCGCGGTGCCGGCGCTCGAAGGCGTAGTCCTGGGCGAGGTTGTTCTGGTACCACACCCCGTCGGGGTCGACCACGCTGTCCAGCACCATGCGGCGCACCCGGCTGGGGAACATGGTCGCGTACACCGCGCCGAGGTAGGTGCCGTAGGAGTAGCCCAGGTAGCTGATCTGCCTCTCGCCGAGCGCGTGCCGGATGGCGTCCATGTCGCGGGCGCTGTTCTGGGTGGTCAGGTGCGGCAGCAGCCACGGCCAGCGGGCGGCGCAGCCCTCGGCGTACTGGCGGGCCCGGGCGAGCAGCCGGTCCTCGTCGCGCTGGTCGCGCGGCACGTTGTCGGGCCGCGGCGGCTTGTAGTAGCGGACCGGGTCCACGCAGCTCAGCGCGGGTTCGCTGGCGCCGACGCCGCGCGGGTCGAACCCGATCACGTCGTACTTCGCGGCGACCTCGGCGGGCAGGTGCTCGGCCACGAAGATGGCGAGCTCGCGCCCGGACGCGCCGGGGCCGCCGGGGTTGACCAGCAGCACGCCGAGGTGGCCGGAGCCGCTCCGCCCGGTCGCCTTGATCCGGTTGACGGCGAGCCGCAGCTTGCGCCCGGACGGGTTGGCGTAGTCGAGCGGCACCTCGACCGTGGCGCACTCGGCCTTGACCTCGGTCTCCCGGTCGCGGGGCTTCTCGCAGGGGGCCCACCGCAGGGCCGCCGCCGGGGCCGCGCCCGCCGCCCCGCCTGACGCCCCGCCCGACGCGGTGCTCGCTGAGGTGGCCTCCGCCCAGCCGAGGCCGGCCGCGAGCACCGCGGCGCCCGTCGCTACTCCGATGACGCGCTTCACCGTCACTTCCTCTCTGCTCCCGATCGCAGAGACGATGTTCTCCTAAGTGACGGTGTGATTACCGGCCGTCATGCCCAAGGTTGCCGAAGTGTGGCCAACGCATTACCCGGCGTCCGGCATGGGCGACGGGGTCAGCGCACCACGACCTGCGGGCCGGGCGGGTCGTCGCCGAGCGCGTCCGGGTCCACGTCGATGCCCATGCGCTCGGCGAGCGCGAGCGCCTCCTCGATCAGGGTCTCGACGATCTGCGACTCCGGCACGGTCTTGATGACCTTGCCCTGGACGAAGATCTGCCCCTTGCCGTTGCCGGATGCGACGCCGAGGTCGGCCTCCCGCGCCTCGCCGGGGCCGTTGACCACGCAGCCCATGACCGCGACCCGCAGCGGGATCGGCAGCCCGGCCAGGCCCGCCTGCACCTGCTCGGCGAGCGTGTACACGTCCACCTGGGCCCGGCCGCAGGACGGGCAGGAGACGATCTCCAGGCCGCGCTCGCGCAGGTTCAGCGACTCCAGGATGGCGGTGCCGACCTTGACCTCCTCGACCGGCGGGGCGGACAGCGACACCCGGATGGTGTCCCCGATGCCCTCGGCGAGCAGCGCGCCGAACGCCACCGCGGACTTGATCGTGCCCTGGAACGCCGGGCCCGCCTCGGTGACGCCGAGGTGCAGCGGGTAGTCGCAGCGGGCGGCGAGCAGCCGGTACGCGGCGATCATCACCACCGGGTCGTGGTGCTTGACCGAGATCTTGATG
>Ga0164243_10010029_pt1 | contig 13665 bp, 7 predicted proteins | sample OricompcompostOP_FD_108781 | JGI IMG/M metagenome (GOLD analysis project Ga0164243, IMG submission 108781) | Organic Plus compost microbial communities from Emeryville, California, USA - Original compost - Organic plus compost (OP) | ecosystem: Engineered > Solid waste > Mixed feedstock >... | reverse complement strand
TAGTGGTCCGCCACCACGCAGTCGTGGCGGTAGGCGGCCGCGACCCGCTCGGCCTGCGCCGCGGTCAGCTCGCCCAGCTCGCGGTGCCCGCCGTCCGCGGCCAGCCGGGCGGCGATCTCGGCGTTGCTCCGCTGCTTCAACTCCACGGCGTGGGCGCGCCGTTCGGCGGCCGTGCCGAGCAGCTGCGCGCCGAGGAACAGCCGCGGCACCTCCACCCCGCGTGCGTGCAGCAGCCGTGCCGCCGCCACCGCGAGGGCGGTCCCCGCGGAGTGGCCCCACAGCAGCACCCGCCGCAGCCCGTGCCCGGCGATCTCGTCGACGACCTGCTCGGCCACCTGCTGCAGCGGCGCGAACCGCTCGTCGGGCGCGGCCGGGTCGTGGCCGGGCAGATCCACGGCGTACACCGCCAGGCCGCGGCCGGCGAGAGCGCCCGCCATCGGCTGGAAGTTCACCGCGTTGCCGCCCGCGTGCGGGAAGCACACCAGGGTGCCCTGCGCCGTGCCGCGCGGCCGGGCGAGCGGCTGCAGCAGTCCGGTGCGCCGCTCCGCCGGACCGTCCAGCAGCGCGGCCAGGTCGGCGAGCCGCGGATGGCGGGTGATGTCCCGCAGGGACACCGCGCGGTTCAGGGCGATGGTGAGTTTCACCGCCGACAAGGACGTGCCGCCGGAGTCGAAGAAGTGGTCGTGGCGGCCGATGCGGTGCCGGGGCACGCCGAGCACGTCCGCCCAGACGGCTGCCAGCCTCCGCTCGGCCGGGGTGCGCGGCGCCCGGTCCTGCTCCTCGCCGTCCGGCGGCGAGGCGGTGTCCGGGCCGGACACGTGTGCGGCCAGCGCGGTCAGCGCCTTGCGGTCGATCTTGCCATTGGCGGTCAGCGGCAGCGCCTCCTGCCAGTGGAACGCCGCCGGCACCATGTACGAGGGCAGCGCCGCCCCCAGCACCTGCTGCAACTCCTCGGGCTGGAGCCGCCGGCCCGTGTAGAAGGCGACCAGACGCGCACTGCCGCCCGCCTGTCCGGTGACGACCACCGCGCCGTCCCGTACACCCGGCACCCGCAGCAGCGTGTTCTCGATCTCGCCGATCTCGATGCGGAAACCGCGGATCTTGACCTGGCTGTCCCGGCGGCCGAGGAACTCCAGCTTGCCGTCCGGGTGCCAGCGCCCCCAGTCACCGCCCAGGTACAGCCGCTCGCCGGGCCGGTAGGGATCCTCGCGGTAGGCCTCCCGGGTGCGTTCGGGGTCGTTGACGTAGCCGCGTCCCACGCACACCCCGGAGAACGCGATCAGCCCGGGGGCGCCCAGCGGCACCAGATTCAGGCGGGTGTCGACGACATAGACCCGCACGTTGTTCACGGGACGGCCGAGCAGCACCCGCTGAGGCACCGCCTCCATGACCTCGTGATTGGTGTCGTCGGACGTCTCGGTCAGACCGTAGGCGTTGACCAGCCGGATCCCCGGCCGCAGCGCGAACCACCGCTGGATCAGCTCCCGTTTCAACGCCTCGCCGGTCACCGACACACAGGCCAGGTCCGGCAGGTCGCGCGGGTGCCGCTCCAGATACGACACCAGCACCTCCAGGTAGGAGGGCACCACCTGGGCCACCGTGACCCGACCGCGGGCCAGGGTGTCCACGAAGCGCTCCATGTCCGTGACCGCGTCCTGCTCCACCAGCAGGGTGCGCCCGCCGACCAGCAGAGCCGCCAGCAGCTGCCACAGCGAGATGTCGAAGCACTGCGGGGCGGTCTGCGCCACCACCGTCCCGGGCCCGATCCCCAGGTCGTCGATCTTGGCGAACAGGTGGTTGAGCATGCCCGCGTGCTCGCACATCGCACCCTTCGGCTCCCCGGTGGAGCCGGAGGTGAAGTAGATGTACGCCAGCTGCCCGGGGGCCACCTCCACCCCGAGGTCGTCCTCGGCGTGCCCCTCCGCGTACGCGGTCTCGATCAGCAGCTTCTCGACGTCCTCCGGCAGGGTGGCCAGGGCCTCGTCCAGGCAGGCGGTGCTGCCGGGCTCGGTCAGCACCAGCCGGCAGCCGGCCCGCGACAGCGTCGCCGCGATGCGGCCCGCCGGGAAGTGCGGTTCGACGGGCAGATAGACACCGCCGGCCTTGAACACCGCCAGCACCGCCGCCAGCCAGTCCAGGTTCCGCTCGGTGACGACGGCCACCACGTCCTCGCGGCCCAGCCCGCGCGCCCGCAGCGCCCGTGCCAGCCGGTTCGCGCGGGCGTTCAGCTCCCCGTACGTCCAGGAACGCTCACCGAACACCGCGGCCACCGTGCCGGGATGCTCCCGCACCCGCTGCTCGAACAGCTCGTGGGCGCGGGCGTCAGGCAGTTCGCGGTGCGGTCCGGCCAGGTCCTCCAGCTGCGCACGCACCTCCGCCGCCGACAGCAGGCTCTGCCCGGCGTGCTCGGCGTCCACGTCGGCGGTCATCCGGCCGAGCGCGGCCACGTGATACCCGGCGATCCGGGCCGCCGCAGGGGCGTCCAGCACCTCGGTGCGGTACCGCACCCGCAGCACGCAGCGGCCGCTGTGCTCGCGGTGCCCCACCGCCAGCACGGCATCCTCGGGCAGGGTGGGTGCGCTGTCCTCCGGGTCGAACACCGCCTCGTAGGCGGGTCCGGTCAGGCCCAGCTCCCGGCGCAGGGCGGCCACGGGGAAGTCCCGGTGCGTCAGCAGGTCCGTCTCGGCGCGCCGGACGGCGAGGAGCAGCTCGCGCCAGGTGCGTGGGGCGAGCGGGAGACGGCAGGGGAGCGGGGCGAGTGCGGTGCCGGTGACCAGGCCGGTCACCACGTCCTCGTCCGCGCTGAGCACCGCCAGCACCTTGGCGTGCGCGGCCAGCAGCACCGTGCGGGCCGGCACCCCGGTCCGGGCCGCCAGGGCACGCACCGCTCCGGCGACCTCCTCGGGCACCGGCTCCTCGTGTTCGGCCACACCCGGCACCGGATCGCGTGCCCACCGCGGGACGGCGGTGGCACCGCCGGCGGTCAGCACCTCGGCCCAGAAGTCTCTGTCCGCTGCCGTGAGCGTTCCCATCGATGACCCTCTCTCACTTCGCCGTCGCCGTGGCCGGGGCGGCCGGGTTGCCCGCCCAGTACGCGTCCGGGGCCACTTCCTCGCCCTTCATCAGGAAGGAGTCGGGTGCCAGGACCGCACCGTCGCCCACCGTCACGCCGTAGTGCACATGTGCCGCCACACCGAGGGTGACGCGGGCGCCGAGCCTGGTGTGGTCGGACTTGAAGGTGCCGTCCTCCTGCGAATGGCACTGGATCTTGCTGCCGGCGTTCAGCGTGCAGTCGTCCCCGATGGCGGTGAGCGTGCGCTCCGTGATGTAGCAGCCGTCGTCGAACACCCGGCGGCCGATGCGCACACCCATCAGCCGCCACACCAGTGCCTTGAACGGCGTCCCGTTGAACAGGTTCAGATAGTGATCGGGCACCTTCCACAGCCGCTCGTGCCACCAGAAGTACGGGTCGTAGATGGAGCACAGCTTCGGCTGCAGCGGCCGGAAGGAGGTGATGCACCGTTCCAGCAGGACGTAGTAGCCGGCGCTGACGACCAGACTGACCGCCAGCCAGCTGCCGACCACCACGTGCCCAAGCGTGCCGTACAGGCCGGCGGTCAGCAGGCCGAGCAGGGCCAGCAGCACGGTGTGCAGCCAGCGCACCGTCAGGTGCAGTGCCATGGACCGCAGGTTGTAACGGTTCTTCGCGGCGAGACTGCGGCGCAGTGCCGCACCGGTGCGCAGATGGTCGAAGCGCGCGTCGCGCTCCACCGACCGGGGGATCTCGAAGCAGGGCGACCCGAGCAGCCCCACGTTCTGCCGGATCTCGCCGTCGAGGGGGACCATCACCTTCGTCGCCAGCAGGCAGTTGTCGCCAGTGCGCGCACCGGCGGGGAAGGCGATGTTGTTGCCGAGGAAGTTGCGGGCCCCGATCGTCGCCTGCGACACCCGGAAGGAGGTGCTTGAGTACTCCGCGTTCAGCACGGACAGCCCGTCGGCGATCATGGTGCCGCTGCCGACCTTCACCAGGAACGGCGTCTCGTGCTGCACCTCGGTGCCGAAGTTGGAGCCGGTCTGCTCGACCGTGGACAGGTCGTAGCCCAGGCCGCGCAGGTAGGGGACGATGTAGGAGCTGTCACCGAGAAGCCAGGTGAAGAAGCGGATGTTCGTCAGGGTGGACACCGCGCGGTGCAGCGCGTAGTGGAAGCCGTAGAGCGGGTACACCCGGTCGGGGCGGACGGCCAGACGCAGCAGCCGTGAGGCGCCGAACAGCGCGAACAGGCCGAGCAGGACGCCGCCGAAGTACACCACGGTGGCCACCAGCAGCGCGTCCGCGACGAGTGCGGCGGCCGAGGCGCCCTGGGCCGCGGGGTCCAGCTGCTCGCGCAGGGAGGGGACCTCCGCGCACACCATGTACACCCCGCCGACGGTCAGCGGCAGATACAGCAGGATCAGCTGCGCCAGGGTGGTCAGGGCGAAGCCGAGGCGGCGCGGCCTGCCGCAGCGGGCCGGCGGGACCCGTACGTGGTCCACCTCGGTGGGCTGGGCGGGTGACCCGTGCCGGCGCTCCCCGGCCGGGATCTCCTGCCCCCGGTACAGGGCGGAGGAGTGGCCGAGCTGTGCTCCGTCGCCGAGGGCGGTGTCGATGTCGAGCACGGTCCGCTCGCCGACGAACACGTCCCGGCCGAGTGTGACGCGGCCGGTCTGGATCCGCCCCGCATGGGCCCGGTAGCAGAGGAAGAGCGAGTCCTTGCGGATCACCGTGCCGGAGCCGATGGTGAGCAGGTCGGTGCAGACGGGGACGGAGCGGGAGAGGATCGTCACGTCCCGGCCGATCCGCGCGCCCAGCGCCCGCAGATACATCACATACAGCGGATTGCCGGCGAACAGCACCATCGGGTTGGCGTGCAGCAGCGACTTGACGATCCAGAACCGCAGGTAGGCCCCGCTCCACACGGGGAACTCGCGAGGGGTCCAGCGCCCCACCAGAATCCACTTCGCCGCGACCGGGACGGCGCACAGGGCGAGGAATCCGGCGGCACCGCACAGCAGGGAGCGCAGATAGATGTGCCACAGGCCGTCGGCCGCGGCCACCCATTCGTAGGCCTCGGCGGTGACCAGACCGATGACACCCGTGTACCCCAGGAACAGCAGCGACTGCGCGGCACCGCAGACCAGGTGCTGCCCCCGGCGCGGTGGTGCGGCCGACTCCGCATGCTCCGGCTGCTCCGGCCGGCCGTCCTCGGCGGCCGGCGCCTGCGCGTCGGCGGGTGCCTGGGCCTGCGCGTCGGCGGGAACGGCGAGCGCGGCCGCCAGGTCGCGGATCGTGGGATGCCGGTAGATGTCCTTGATGGACACCGACGGCAGGCCCTCCCGTTTGCGGACCCGGGCACAGAACTGCGCCATCACCATGGAGTTGGCGCCGAGATCGGTGAAGAAGTGGTCGTCGGGCCCGACCTGGTCGGCGTGCACGAGGTCCGCCAGCACGGCGGTGAGTTCCCGTTCGATGTCGGCCGCCGCCGGGGCGGGCTGCGCACGCGGGGTGATCGCGGATCCGTCCGGTCCGGGCATTAGGATGTCGGCAGACTTCTCCACCATGCGAACTCCCTGAAAGGTCGAGAACGGCCGGCCGATGCGGCCGGTCCCCGGGACCGAGCGTTGTTCGAATCGTGCGGTGTTCGAGGCTCGAGGTGTGCGGTGTTCGGCGCCGTCCGTCGTCCAGGACGGCGGGTGTCCGGGATCGTGCGGTGTTCGACGACAAAAGCCATGGACCAGTCTTGTCCGCGCATCGCGGAGTTGCCACCAAATCGGCGGTGCACCCTGCCGCCGCCACCGGCCGGTTTCGGCACATTGGCCGGTCATCGTGGGTGCCGGTCGCGACACGTGTCACCCGAATGGCCTTCACTCTGGTGAGTGTGCGTGGTGTAGGAAGTTGACGGGGTGTGGGGTGGCGTCCGGTGACCGGCCGCGGCCGAGTGGCTCCCGCCGACGGGTGCGCGCACACTGAGCAGTGACGCACGGCGTCGTCGTCCGCCGCCCGGGCCGCCCGTCGGCGCCTGGAGTGATGCGGAGCCGCCCGACGCCGGGCATGCCTGCTCATCCGCCGGACCGTTCGTCGAGAGGGCCGACATGGCCGTAGACATCCCGCCCCTGATCAAACCCTCGCACCTCCGGCGACGCGGAGGGTTGTGGGGAGAGTGCCTGGCGGAATTCCTGGGGACGCTGGTGATCGTCGCCTTCGGTGACGGCGTGGTCGCCATGGCGGTCGCGGCCCTGCCCGGTTCCGGCCGGACGGAGGGCCCCACGACCTTCTTCCTGGGGGCCGGCGACTGGTTGCTGATCGGCTGGGGCTGGGCGTTCGCCGTGGCCTTCGCCGTGTATGTGGCCGGTGGTGTCAGCGGCGCCCATCTCAACCCGGCCGTGACACTGGCATTCGCCCTCCGGCGCAGGTTCCCCTGGGCGAAGGTCGCACCGTACTGGCTGTCACAGCTGGTCGGCGCCTTCGCCGGTGCCGCCCTGGTGTACGCCGTCTACCACGACGCCATCAACACCTTCGACCAGGCGTCGCAGGGCCCGAAGACCAACGGGCACACCCTGGCCTCGTTCTCCATCTTCGCCACCTTCCCGGCACCCTACTTCCACGGCGGCGTCTGGGGACCGCTCGTGGACCAGATCGTCGGCACCGCATTCCTGCTGCTGCTGATCCTGGCGATCGTCGACATGCGCAACATGGCCCCGAAGAGCAATCTCGGGCCGCTGCTCATCGGCCTCGCCGTCGGCGCCATCGGCATCTCCTACGGCGCCAACGCCGGGTATGCCATCAACCCCGCCCGCGACTTCGGGCCGCGCCTGTTCGCGTATGCCGCCGGGTGGGGCGATCTCGCGCTGCCGGGTTCCCTGGCGGGTTCGTTCAGCCACTACTGGTGGATTCCCATCGTCGGACCGCTCGTCGGCGGTGTGGTCGGCGCGCTCGTCTACGACCTGTTCGTCGGCGACGTGCTGCATCTGCGCGCCCATCAGGCTGCCGCACCTCCCCCCGGCCGCACCCGGGGCACACCGGCGCCCGAGGAGGAGTGACCGAGCCCGTCGCCGTGCGCCCGAAGCCGCCGGGCGCCCACACGGGCACCCGGCGGCCCGGCATCGGCACCGGCGGGCGACGTTCCCGGCACGCCCCGTCCGAGAACCGTCGGTGAGCTCCCGTCAGCCCGTGCTGAGCACCATGCGGAAGCGGGCGGCACCCGAGAGCATCTTGCGGTAGGCCTCGTCGGCCTGCTCCAGCGGCACGATCTCGGTCATCGGCCGTACCCCGTTGAGGGCGCTGAACTCCATGGTCTCCTGCACGTCCTGCGCGGTGCCGGACGGGTGCCCGCGCACGACCCGGCCGCCCGTGATCAGCTGTGCCGGGGAGATGTCCAGCGGTTCGGGGGCCACACCGATGACCACCAGCTCGCCCCGGTGCGTCAGCCCGTCGACGGTCGCCGAGACGGCCTCGGAGCTGCCGGCGGTGGCCACCAGCACCTTGACCCCGCCGAGCGCACGCAGCGCCTCGGCGACATCTGTGGCCGCGGTGCTGTCGACGTAGTGGTGGGCGCCCAGCTGCTTGGCGAGGTCGGCCTTGCCGGGGCCCCGGGCGATCGCGACGGTCTCCATCCCCATGGCCGCCGCGAACTGCACCCCCAGGTGGCCCAGACCGCCGATGCCGAGCACCGCGACCCGGTCGCCCGGACGGGCGGAGCTGCGCCGCAGCCCGTTGAACACGGTCACGCCCGCGCAGGCCAGCGGTCCCGCGTCGCTCGCGGCCAGCGCGTCCGGGATCCGGGCCAGGGCGTCGACCGGGGCGATCACCTGCTGGGCGAAGCCGCCGTCGTAGGTCCAGCCGGGCACCTTGAGATTCACGCACACGATGAAGTCCCCCTGCCGGCACGGCGTGCAGTGCAGGCAGCTGCCGCCGAACCAGCCGACGGTCACCCGGTCGCCCACCTGCCAGCCGTACTCCTCGGCCCGAGTGCCCAGCTGCTCGATCCGTCCGGCGATCTCGTGTCCGGCGACCACCGGGAAGCGGATGCCCGGCACCGCGCCGTCGACGAACAGCGAGTCGCTGTGGCAGATGCCGCAGGCCTCCACGGCGATCCGGACGTGGCCGGGTCCGGGCTCCGGCACTTCCCGCTCGGCGATCTCCAGGGGCCCGCCGGCGGACATGACCTGTGCGACTGTATAGGTGCTCATCCCGGCCTCCTCCCGAACATGTGTCGCGGCCTTCTTCTCCAGCACACCAGGTCACGGCTCATCGCGCGCGCCGGGCCACGGGCGGGTGGCGGGCCGCCCCGGCGGCCGGTACACGCGCGGCCGCACGGACGGCGGGGCAGGGGGCGGCGGGGTCAGCTCCGGGGCATCGGGCGCACGGTGAGGATCTGCTGGGCGTGGCCCACCGGGCCGTGCACGTCGTGCAGGACCGTACTGGTCAGGCCCTGGCCGGTGGGGCCGAACACCACCGTGGTGTCCAGGCCGGTCCAGCCGGCCTCCGGCTGCCGGTGCAGGTGCACGGTCAGGTCCACGTTGGGGAACATCCACTCCGTCGGCGACCGGCGTACCGCTATGCCGTTGGCCGTGTCGACCAGGGCCAGGTAGGAGGCGAGCGGGCTGCTGGGCTCGTCCGCGACCAGGGTCAGCGGTGTGGAGACCCAGGCGGTGGTGCGGCCCGGTCGCGGCGGGGCGACGGGGCGGACGTCGAGGGAGGCGATGTAGCCGCCGGGCCACAGCTCGGCCATCGGCCAGGGCCGGATCCGCTCGGGCGGGGGCAGCCGTTCGCCCGCGCCGCCGGCGACGGCCGTCGTGTCCTGCGCCGACAACAGCCAGACGCGCGCCCGGACCACGGCCCGGCCGCCGATGCGGACCGTCGCCTCCAGCAGTTCGATGGTCCGGCCCGGACGGACGGTCTCCACCTGGATCTCGCACTCGTCCAGGGCCAGGCGGCCCAGGATGTCGTAGCTGATCCGGGACAGCACCAGGGCTTGGTCCGGCCGTGCGGCGAGGTACTGGTCGACGGCGTGGACGACGAGGCCGCCGAGCGGGCTGAAGTGCTGCTCGTCGGTGTTCCAGGCGCCGCCGGCGTGGACGGTCGGCTTGAAGCGATGCTCGTCGGTGCGCATGTAGTAGCTGTCGGGGACCACGGTGCCGGTGATCAACGCGGGTGTCTCCTTGCGACGGTCGTGCGGCCGGGACGGGGGCTCCGGCCTGCGGGGCCGCCGAAGCCCGGGCCGGGGGACGGGTGAGGGGAGGGTCAGTCCGTGCTCACCCAGGCGCGGCGTTCGGCGGAGAGCGCCATGGCGTCCAGCGCGGACGCCGCCGCCACGGCGTCCTTCAGGGTCGCGCCGTGCGGGGTGCCGTCCACGATCGAGCGCACGAAGTGATGAGCCTCGATCACCTTGAGATCGTCGTAGCCCATGGCGTTGGCCGCGCCCGGCTGGAACGCGTCGTACGCGCCGTGTCCGGGGCCGACGTAGACGGTGCTGACCGGCTGGTCCTGGTACGCGGTGCCACGGCTGACGCCCAGTTCGCCCATGCGCCGGAAGTCCCAGAAGAGTGCGCCACGTGTGCCGTGGATCTCGAACCCGTAGGCGTTCTGCTCGCCGACCGACACCCGGCAGGCCTCCAGCACCCCGCGCGCGCCGGAGGCGAAGCGCAGCAGGCAGCTGACGTAGTCGTCGTTCTCCACCGGGCCGGGTGTGCCGCCCGTGGCGCGGGTGTGTCCGGCGGTGGCGCCCGCGGGGCGGGCCCGCTCGGGCACGAACACGGCTGTGTCGGCGCACAGCGACGCGATCTCGCCGAGCAGGTACCGGGCCAGGTCCACCCCGTGCGAGGCCAGGTCGCCGAGCACCCCGCTGCCGCCGCGTGCCCGCTCGTACCGCCAGGTCAGCGCCCCCTCGGGATGTGCGGCGTAGTCGCTGAACAGCCGGATGCGCACATGCGTGGGGGTCCCGATCTCACCGGCGGCGATCATGTCGTGGGCGGCGACGACCGCGGGCGCGTGGCGATAGTTGAACCCGACCGTGCCCCGCACCCCCGCCTTCTCGGCCGCCTCCGCGACCGCGCGGGCGTCGGCGGCGTCCAGGCCGACCGGTTTCTCGATCCACAGATGCTTGCCGGCCTCGGCCAGGGCGACGCCGATCTCACGGTGCAGGACGTTCGGCGCCGTGACGCTGACGGCCTGCACGTCGGGGTCGGTGAGGATCTCGTGCCAGTCGGTGGTGGCCCGGGCGAACCCGTAGCGTTCGGCGGCCTCGGCCGCTCTGCCGGGCACCTCGTCGGCCACCACGACCGGACGCGGCCGCACCGCCGGCTGCGGGAAGTGGTGCGGCAGACGGGCGTACGCCTGGGTGTGCACCCGCCCCATCCAGCCGAATCCGACGACGGCGACACCGAGCGTCTCCACCATGACAGCCCTCAACCCTTTCACCGGCCTGCCCGGCCTTCCCGCCGGCCCGTCGTCTTGGACCGCTCCAACGGCGGCCGCACCTCACGATGGGCGGTCGCCGGAGCACGTGTCAACCCTCAGGACACCTGGAACGAGCGGGCCGGTGCGGGGGCTTTACACCGGGGCACGGGTGTGGAACGGTCCCAGGCATGCGAGCCCCGACCATCCGCGACGTGGCCGCGCGGGCCGGCGTGTCCAAGTCGCTGGTCTCGCTGGTGCTGCGCGGCTCCGGCAGCGTCCGCCCCGAGAAACGGCAGGCCGTGCTCGCCGCCGTGAAGGAACTGGGTTACCGGCCCAACGCCGCGGCCCGCAGTCTCAGCGAGCGCCGCACCCGCACCGTCGGTGTGCTTCTGGACGACCTGCGCAACCCCTGGTTCGTGGAGCTGCTCGACGGGCTCACCGCGCGTCTGCGCGACGCCGGGCTGCATGTGCTGCTGGGCGACGGCCGGCTCGACGAGCGTCTGGGGGAGGACCTGACCCGCACCTTCACGGAACTGCGCGTCGACGGGGTGGTGGCGGTGGGCACGCTGAGGGATCCGCAGGCGCTGCGCGCGGCGGCCGGCCGGGTGCCCGTCGTGGTGGCCGGCGCCCGCGAACCGGAGCTGCCGGGTGTGGACGTGGTCACCGGCGACGACGAGCTCGGCGCCCGGCTCGCCACCGAGCATTTGATCCGTCTCGGTCACCGGCGCATCGCGCACATCACGGGCCGGGGTGCGGTCGGCGCCCTGCGCCGCCGGGGTTTCGAGGCGGCGATGCGGGCGCACGGCCTGGCGGATGCGGCGCTGGTGGAAGCCGGCGACCTCACCGAGGAGGGCGGCCACCGGGCCGCCGTCCGGCTGCTCGGCCGAGAACCGCGGCCCACCGCCGTCTTCGCGGCCAACGACATCACCTGTGTGGGCGCGCTGTCGGCCGCCGCGGCGAGCGGACTTGACATGCCGCGCGAGCTGTCCCTCGTCGGGTACGACAACACCTGCCTCGCCCGGCTGCGTCACCTGTGGCTGACCACGGTGGACCCCTCCGGTCACGAGGTGGGCCTGCGCGCCGCCCGCCGTCTCCTCGACCGCATCCAGGACCCGGACCGCCCGGGCACCGTCGAGCTGACCCGGCCCGTCCTCCGGGAGCGCGGAACCACCGCCCCGCCCGTCGCGAGCCGCTGACCTCTCCGCCCGCGACGGCACCTTCGGGCGCTGAGGGCTGCGGTGTACGGCTACGGGCGCGGACAGCCGCGGTCAGCGGCTTCGGGCGGGGCGCTGAGGGCTGCGGTGCACGGCCGGGACGATGACGGCGCACGTGAAGAGCGAGCAGCGTTCGGCTGCACCGAACAACGGTCCTTATCGGAGCAAAACGGATACCATCGGCCCATGGGCGGACCCGTGCAGTCCATCGAGCGCGCGGCGGCGATCCTGCGGCTGCTCGCCGGGGGACCCCGCAGGCTCGGGCTCGGCGAGGTCGCCTCCTCCCTCGGGCTGGCCAAGGGCACCGCACACGGCATCCTGCGCACCCTGCAGCGCGTGGACTTCGTCGAACAGGACGAGGTGACCGGGAAGTACCAGCTCGGAGCGGCCCTGCTGCACCTGGGCAGCAGCTACCTCGACGTCAACGAACTGCGCTCGCGTTCCCTGAACTGGGCGGACGCACTGGCCGCGCGCAGCGGGGAGGCCGTCCGGCTGGGCACCCCGCTGGAGGACAGGGTGCTCGTCGTCCACCACGTCTTCCGGCCCGACGACTCGCTGCAGACGCTGGACGTCGGTGCCCTGCTGCCGCTGCACGCCTCCTCGATGGGCAAGGTGCTGCTTGCCTTCGGCACCGCGTCCCTCGGCACCCCGCCGGACGCGCGGCTGGAGGCGTACACCCGCCACACCCTGGTCACTCGGAGGGACCTGGACCGGGCGCTCGCCGAGATCCGCGAGCAGGGCTGGGCGATGGAGGTGCAGGAGATGAACCTGGGGGAGGCCGGGATCGCCGTCCCGATCCGCGGACAGGGCGGCCTCGTGATCGGCGCCATCGCCCTGTCCGGGGCACCCGAACGCATCTGTGACCCCGACGGGCGGCCGCAGCCCGTCCTGATCGGCCTGCTGCGGGAGGCGGCACGGGCCATATCCCGGGAACTGGGCGGCGGCCCGCCGACAGCGCCCCGCCAGCGCTCCACCTGACCCACCCGACTCGCGTGACGCACCGGAAGGCGGACCCGAAGCATGGCTGACCGGTATGTGATGTCCATCGATCAGGGCACCACGTCCACCCGATGCATCCTGTTCGACCAGCGCGGACGGCTGTGCTCGGTCGCCCAGCGGGAGCACCGCCAGTACTTCCCCCGGCCAGGCTGGGTCGAGCACGACCCGGTGGAGATCTGGCGCAACGTCCGCCGCATCGTGCCGGAGGCGATGGCGCACGTGGGTGCGGACGCCGGATCCATCGCCGCCATCGGCATCGCCAACCAGCGGGAGACCACCGTGCTCTGGGACCGGCGCACCGGCCTGCCGCTGGGCCGCGCGATCGTCTGGCAGGACACCCGCACCGCGCCCCTCGTCGACGCGCTCAGGGACCGTCCCGGCGACGAGTACCTCCTGGACCGCTGCGGCCTGCCGCCCTCCACCTACTTCTCCGCCCCCCGGATCCGCTGGCTGTTCGACCACGTGCAGGGACTCGAGACACGTGCCCGGGACGGCGAGGTGCTGTTCGGCACGATGGAGAGCTGGCTGATCTACAACCTCACCGGCGGCATCCACGGCGGACTGCACATCACCGACCCCACCAACGCCAGCCGCACCATGCTCGTCAACCTGCGCACCCTGACCTGGGACCCCGAGCTGCTGGACTTCTTCGGCGTGCCGCGCGTGCTGCTGCCGGAGATCCACTCCTCGGCCGAGAGCTACGGCGAGGCCCGTGCGCTGCTCCCGGGTGTGCGCATCACCGCCGCTCTCGGCGACCAGCACGCGGCGCTTTTCGGGCAGACGTGTTTCTCGCCCGGGGAGGCCAAGTGCACCTACGGCACCGGCAGCTTCCTGCTGAGGAACACCGGCACCGAGCTGGTGCGCTCCCGCAACGGCCTGATCACCACCATCGCCTACAAGATCGCGACCGAGCCCACGGTGTACGCCCTGGAGGGGCCGATGGCCGTCACCGGCTCGCTGGTGCAGTGGTTCCGCGACCAGCTCGGGCTGATCGGCACCGCGCCCGAGATCGAGACC